>Ga0214917_10001642_pt1 | contig 28527 bp, 15 predicted proteins | sample LL_1208_BB_MetaG_FD_177983 | JGI IMG/M metagenome (GOLD analysis project Ga0214917, IMG submission 177983) | Freshwater microbial communities from Lake Lanier, Atlanta, Georgia, United States - LL_1208_BB | ecosystem: Environmental > Aquatic > Freshwater > Lake | place: USA: Georgia | collected... | reverse complement strand
AAATTAACTAAAAAAATTAATAATAAAAATGCCAAAGAAATTTATTTTAATAAATTATTAGTGTCAATTAATATATTGAATTATAGATGGGATTTGGTATCAGCTTCTTTGATAAGGAAGATTGGGAATATGCCAAATATTGTTACGGGGCAATTGTAACCAATCTGAATCTATCAGCCCTGGAAATCTGGAGATTATACCGCGGAAGACCTATTTGAATTAACCGCATCAAAGAACCAAAATACGACTCGCTACTGATAAATTCAACCAGAAGAATTTCTTTGCAAATGAAGCTACTCTTAACACAGTAATGCTCTCATACAACCTCATGAGTTTCTTTCGCAAAGCGCTACTAAAAGTCATAACATCTAAACTCTAAAAACTCTATAATATAAACTCTTCAACACCACTGGATATGTTGTCAAGAATAGTAGAAAAAATCCTCTCTCTAGCTGCAAGAATGAACAAACGAGAATGGATTACCAATCTCTGGGAACAATCCACCCCCTTCCCAAAACCCACCAAATTTGATTCGATTTTTGAAAGTTTGTGAGTTGAAGGTTTTGTGAAGGAAATTTTTTCTAATGACGGATTTGGGTTGAACAAATCCACTATATTTTGATTAATTATATGTAAAGATGGAACTAGCTATTAAGAATTACCAGACTTTATTTATAATTAGCTTCACGATATTTAGAAACAGGACGCAACCCTAAAAGAAGCCTACTCAAGCTTTATCTCTTCTGTCTTTTGCTTAGTTAGGCGATCATAAGTTTAGCCATGATAAAAACTGTTTCTTTGTCCTCAGGAAACATTGGCGCTAACATTTGGAAAAAATTCAGCAATTGCTCTGGTTTTTTCGGTTTTAACAGAATTAAGCCTAATCTGCTCAAGTTTTATATTACGGTTATTAACCTGAACAGTATCAATGGCATCGCGCAAATTTGTCGCAAAAACATCATGACATGTAAGCAGCACAAAACAAACTATAACTGGGAAGCGAAACTGAAAAAAATTCATAATTCATCTTCAAAAAGCAAAATCATTATGATCCAAGCTGATGTCACCAGCAAGTTTCACTGCAAAGTTTGAATTAGGATCGTCAATTACAGTATTTTTACCATCAAAGTAATATTCCAAACCGTGAGCAGAATGATTACTTCCTGCTGCGCTAATTTCATCAAATCCTAGACCATACAGATTGATTTTATCCTCACCTTTAATGAAATCCAAAATTAAATCACTTTCTCTCATTGTGGAATCAGTCAGATTTTTAAAGATAAATTGATCATTTCCAACTCCACCAATCAGAACATCCGCACCTTTCCCGCCAATTATTAAATCATTTCCTACATTGCCTTTGATTGTATCAACTCCGTCATTGCCGTAAATTTCATCATTAGATACAGTTCCGTTCAAACTATTATTCCCTGAAGTGCCATTAATGACATTGATTGTAATTTTTAACGAAAAGCTCTGAGAAGCCTCAAAAGATCCATCGCTAACAGTTACCTTAATTGATAACGCCGAAGTTATTCCAGAAGGAGAAGTTCCACTAAATGTTTTGGTTGCACTATCAAATTTTAACCAAGAAGGAAGTTCAGAATTATCTGCTAATTTAGCACTGTAAGTTAAAACATCCTTATCAACATCAGTAAATGCTTTTACAGGCAAGGTATAGCTAAACGGGTTACCCGCTTTAACGGACTTGTCGGCTAATTTAGTTCCGGCAACCGGAGCATCATTAATCGCCTCAACAGTTAGGCTAATAGTGGCTTTGTTAGAAAGCGTGCCATTACTGTCTTTGATTTGATACGTTAAAGAATCGTTGCCGTTATAATCCTTGTTTGGAGTATAGATAATTGTGTTGTTTACCACATCTTTAACGATTTTTCCTTTAGCTGGATTGCTAAATACCAGTCTATCCAAAGTTAGATCTTGGATCGCTTGACCATCCTCAACATCGAAATCATTAGCCAGTAAATCACTTAACTTAATAATAAGTGAGCTATCTTCGCTAGTAACAAATGAGTCACTTGCTACAACTGGCGCATCATTAATTGCTTTAATTGTCAGGTTAATATTGGCGATATTTGATAAAGTGCCATTACTATCCTTGATTTGGTAGGTTAGAGAATCGTGGCCGTTAAAATCTTTGTTTGGCGCGTAAATAATTCCAGTATCAGTTATGGTAATTTTACCATTTACTGGATCACCAAAAACAATATTATCCTTGGTAATTTGCTTGATGTTAACACCATCCTCAACATCGGAATCATTTCTCAAGATTGAGGCGAAGTTGATAGTAATCACCCTGTCTTCATTAGTTGTATATGAATCATTGGCTGCAATAGGCGCATCATTAACCGCATTAATGCTTAAATTAATTTTTACTTTGTTAGAGAGCACACCATTACTGTCTTTGATTTGATAAGTCAAAGAATCAGCTCCGTTATAGTTTTTATTTGGAGTATAAGTTATAGTGCCATTAACTGCATCTTTAACAATTACACCTTTGCTTGGATTGCTGAAGACGAATTTGTCCATCGTTAAACTCTGAATTGCAGCACCGTCCTCAACATCAGAATCATTAACAAGAAGATCAGATAATTTAATGATAATTGAAGTATCCTCGTCAGTTACAAATAAGTCACTTGCTACAACTGGCGCATCATTTACTTGTTTAACAGTTAAGTTGATTGATGCCACATTAGATAAAGCGCCACCACTATCTTTGATTTGGTAAGTTATAGCATCAGAACCGTTATAATCTTTATTTGGCTTATACACAATTCCAGTATCAGTAACTGTAATCGTGCCGTTGCTTGGGTTGTTAAAGATAATATTATCCTTGGTAAGTTTTTGGATATTAGTCTTATCTTCAATGTCGGAGTCGTTTTTAAGAATTGAAGCGAAGCTAATAGTTAAAGAAGTATCTTCATTTGTCGCAAACGCGTCATCTTTAGCAACTGGAGCATTATTTGGATTAGTTATATTGATGCCAAAATTCGAAGATACAGAAGCGCCGCTTGGATCAGTCGCCGTCAACTTAATCGCAAAATTAGTTGCTGTAGAAACATTTGGTGTTCCGCTAAACTTAGCTCCATCAAAAGATAACCATGAAGGAAGCGGTGAACCATCAGCAAGAGTTGCATTAATCGTCAAGCTATCACCATCAACATCAGAGAATAAATTATTTGGTAATTGGAAAGTAAATGCTTTGCCAGATTGAATTGCCTGATTTTGTGCGGCAGAAGCAACAATTGGTCCATCGTTGATCGCGTTCACTGTTACAGTTAGTTCTTTAGTTACCGATCCACCATTATTATCCGAAATTGTGTAACTGATAACGTCACTTCCATTATAGTCGACGTTTGGAACATAAGAAATAACCCTATTACCATCAGTATTAGTTGTAATCGAAGCAGTTCCGTGCAAACCATTAGTTACAGAAGTTAGAGATAAAATATCACCCAAATCAACATCTGAAGCACCAGCAAGCACATCAATTTTTACCGAATTATCTTCGTTAGTTGCAATTGAAGCAATTGATGCGGTTGGTGAATCATTAACTTCTTTTACATTAATATTTAAGGTTTTAGTAATAAAGCCACCATTACCATCAGAAATTGTATAATCAAAATTGGTCAGGCCACTATAGTTGGCGTTTGGTGTGTAGACAATTTTTCCATCAACAATATTGACTACGCCATTAGTTACTCCATAAATTCCAGCAATTGAAAGCCCATCACCATCAGCATCAGAAGCTCCAGCTAAAACATCGATAATCACTGAATTATCCTCATTAACATTAGCATCAGCAATGGTTACAGTTGGATTATCATTTACTGATTTAACGGTGACTGTAAGAGTTTTTGTAACAACTCCACCTCTGCCATCAGATAGAGTATAATTGAACTGATCAGTACCATTAAAATTAGCGGTTGGAATGTAGGATATTTTTTGCCTACCTTGCTCATCAGTTATAATTGTTGCCGATCCGTGCGATGGACTAGTGGTACCCGTAATTGACAAAACATCGTCATCAATATCAACTGCCTTGGAAACAACATCTAAAACTATTTGGCTATCTTCATTAATATTTGCAGAAGAAAGATTGGCTGTCGGAGCTTTATTAAAGGTAAAGTTATCAGCAGTAAGATTATAAAATCCGTTAAGTTTAACAAATGTACCATTACCCAGATCAATCAAAGTGAATTCAGAAGGTGATCCATATGATTGAACTATGCTATGCTGCGTAATTTTTAAATCCTCAAATTTCTCAAGTGTTTTGATTTTTCCTAGATGAATTTTATCTTTTGTTGCATCAAAGTTTGACACCATTTTCATCAAAACAGGATCGTAATCTGAAGCAATTTCAGCAACTGGACCTTGATAGAAACTATCAGGATTTTCAGCCATTAATTTGTTTAAATCCTCAATTGAATACTCATTTGTTCTATCATCAAAAGAATAGTAATAGTTATCATGTATATGCTTGTCAGGAATGATTATATTATCTTGATTAAGCGATGATTTTGTAACATTACTCAAACGCAATGTCTGTACTGAAGAGAGATTAATAACAACATCATTTCCATCCTGAACAATATCAAAATCATTAAGACTTTCTTTGTCAAAACCATCCAACATTATTGTTTCTTTCGAAGGATCAAAATCATGTATTGTTGTTGATGAAGGTTCGTCAGTTATTGTGTAATCACCGATACCGTTAGAAATAGCTGAATAGGATTTGCCAATTATGAAATCGTCAACTCCATCTTCGCCATAGATCTGATTATCACCACCATAAACAATAAATTCGTCATTGCCTGTTCCGCCTTTGACTAGATTAGTTCCAAAATCAACATGAATTCTGTCATTACCTTCTTCTCCATAAACTTCATTGTTTGATTCTGAGGCTCCGTAATAGCTGGAAATTCCAATATTATCATCTCCAACACCGCCATAAATTTTGTTATTTCCAGAATAATCAGAAAGAGAATCATTTCCATCGCCACCATAAATTTCATCATCACCGGCATCTCCTGAGATGCTATCATTACCATTTCCACCCAACAATTTATCATTACCATTTCCGCCACTGAGCGTATCGTTACCTTCGCCGCCTTCAATATAATCTTTACCACCTAAGCCATTTATGGTATCATTTCCTGAGGTGCTGTGATTGTAGAAAATAAAGTCATCTTCTTTGAGGTCAGCTAAATTTACATTTTCTAAAACAACTTTAGTATATCTTGTCGCTCCAAAAGATGAACCACCGCTGCTAAGAGGTTCGCTTTCATTAACAAAATTCATCGCCACATTGCCACCTTCTTGAACCAAAGGCATATCTGAATATTTTGTTATTCCATATGAAGGATCAACTTTGATACGGTCTTTTGAAGGATCGAATGCTTTTAGAGTAATTGTGGTTTGATTTCCGCTAATCACCATAGAAACATTGGTCATAGTGCCATTTACTGAAATACCGCGATCTTGACCAAGAAGATTTTTTAAGCCTGCGTTTTGGTCATAAGTTATGATATCATCAGATTCCGTGGTTGCAGATTTATATTGTTCCTTTGGTAAAACTATATTGTTCTCGTTTAAATCAGCTTTGTTAATATTCTTAAGTATTACTGATTTATTTGAGCCGCCACTGTTAAGTTTTATTTGAACATCATTTCCAATCTGATCAATTTTTAAATCTTTGGCAAAATCCATATTCGCAGAAGAGCCGTTGCTGATATAAATTTTTTCGTTTGGATTACTTACTTCAAAATCATTTATTGTCACAACATGGTTTGTGGTATCGTAGGAAGAATAGCCAAGATCAATCGAGAATTTATCATTTCCTGCACCGCCAGTGACATTATCATTTCCGTAGAAACCATTTCCGCCAACTGTAAAGCTATCATTGCCAGCACCAAGATCAATTGTGTCAGAACCACTGTTGCTCAAATAAACAGAATCATTTCCGCCGTAAGTATTAATAAAATCATCGCCAACTGAACCAGAGATATTATCGGCAATTGGGGAGCCAAGAAATTGGTTACTATAAAATACAAATTTGTCTGCTGTAAGAAGATTCTTATCGATATTTTTAAAAATGATTTTTTGTGAAGCAGAAATTTGAATAACCGAATCTAATCCTTGCTGTGTAATTGATAAGTTAGATAGCGAAAGGATATTGGTAATATTTTGTAGATTAATAATCTCCTTTGAATTGCTGATATCAAAATCAGAAATAGTAATATCGCCAGTAAATGAGGAAATTTTATAAATATCAGAACCAACGCCTCCAGAAATGGTTTTAGTACCATTTGCAGAAATATTAATCTCATCATTGCCACTACCAGCATTAACAACATCATTTCCAGCTCCGGTAGTAATTTTATCATTACCATTTCCGCCATTTATTATATCATTACCATCGCCTGCGATAATTGTATCATTACCATCTCCACCGCTTAAAGTATTCCCTAGATTATTCCCTGTAATAACATCATTACCCGCACCGCCGTCAACAGAAGTAGAAAAATAACCAGCACTTAAAATATCATTGCCATCAGTTGGGTTAATCGTTTTTTCTACATCAAAATAACTTCTAAATTCAGACTGTTGAACGCCATAAGTTCTCAAGATTTGTCCATCACCTAAATCAATTATCAAAGTGTATGGGTCGGAACTTGGTAAAAATTTAATTTTATCAAGAATGTCATTGGAAAACCCTTTCAACACAACTTTATCGTTACGCCATGTATCTACATAACGAACAAAATCAACATCTCCCGGATTTTTATTTATAACAAATAAATCTTTGGAAAAAGAATCTCCAGTCATAACATCATTTCCTTTACCACCAATTGTTACAACAGTTACTCCAGAATAAAAATGATTGGTGGTAATTATATCATCACCATCTGTATCATTAACCGTTAAGAATTCGCTCCATTTATTAGGAATATTAGTTATCCTGTTGCTATAACTTGGAATGTAAGGAACGTCACTTAATTTAAAGTTTTTAAGAGTAAGTGTTTGACCCTCGAAAAGATCAATAACAACATCATTTCCGCTTTGAATTGCCGGATAGTTTGAAAGCTTGGTATCGCTAAAACCTTTTAACACAATGGAATCAACCATATCACTCATCTTAAAGTCCAAGATGGTATCCTTATCTCCAGGATTTTTATTGATTTCAAAAATATCGTACCAGTCTCCACCTCTTAAAATATCATTTCCTTTGCCACCGTTGATTGTATCGTTTCCTCTACCGCCTGATATCAGATCATTTCCATCTCCACCATTAATAATACCATAACCATAAATCATCGTATCGTTACCTGTGGTTCCAGAAAATGTTACGGTAGATGCGAGATTCTCCAAAGAGATATTCCCCAAATTCGGAGTTAAAAATGATAAATAATGCAAAATATCTGCCGCTTTAGCATTCTGAAAAGTTAATCTTTGATTATCACCCAAATCAAAAGTGGCACTATTTTCTGTTTCAGTATACGAAAAATTAGACAACTTTGTTCCAGCTGTAAAACCATCAAAGCTTAAGGAATCAAAAGCTTCAAAATCAGTTATGATATCAGTTTTTCCAGGATTCTTACTGATTACAAAAGTGTCATCACCAGCGCCTCCGGTAAGCAGATTGCTTCCGAGCCCACCTTTAATAATATCATTACCTTTATCTCCCTTAATGATGTCATTACCAGCACCACCAGTTAATGTATCATTTCCTGTGGTTCCATTAATTACTACGCTACCACCGCTGTTTTTATTGTCTGTGAGTCCAATAAATTTTGCTGCAGTTAACTGATCCATGGAAACATTTTTGATCAGAATAGTTTTGGATTTGCTACTAAGGCTGATTTTAGTATCAGCTCCAACTTGCTCCATAACTAGCTGTGAAATATCTGTGGCCACATCTTTGAATAGAGATAAATCTATTTTTTCGTTTGGATCGGCAACATTAAAATCAGTGATAACATCGTTTGAAATTATATCATTACCAATCACGAATATATCAGAACCAGAGCCACCAGTTAAAGTATCGTTACTTCCGCTACCTGCGCTGTATAATTTATCATTTCCATCACCACCATCCAAAATTTGATTGCCAGAATTTCCCCTTAAAATATCATCTCCGGCTTCGCCATATAATTTATCATTACCTGACCCAGAAGATAACTCGTCATTTCCAGCTCCGCCAAAAATTACTTCACTACCAGCGCCACCAACAATTATATCATTGCCCAAGCCGCCATCAATTACGTTATCTATCGTATTACCATTCAAATTGTCATCACCATCAGTTCCAACAATAATATTGCCATTAATGGTTAATTTTATATTTGTAGAAGTTGAAGCGTTGCTTTCATCTGTTGCGGTTAACTTGATTGTAAAGATTCCTCCATTATTAGGCGACATTCCTGAAAATGTCTTAGTTTCAGAATTAAAGGTAATCCAGTTTGGAAGTGGCGAACCATCCAAAAGCGTTGCGGTATAAGTTAGAGAATCACCATCAACATCATTAAATACGCCATTTACGCTAAAATTAATTCCCTTGGTTGAATAGAAAGTTTGATCATCAACTATTTTGGTAACAATAGGAGCATCATTAACGGGACTAATATTTACAGTTACTTTTGCGCTTGAGGAATTTAATCCACCAGCATCAGTCAATTGATACTCAAACTGATCGACCCCATTAAAATTATCTTTTGGTTTATAAGTAACTGTTCCATCAGAATTCAAGGTAACAGTGCCGTTCGCGGGTTGCGTTACAGTTATTTTTGTCTTCGTTATATCAGTTTTATCGTCAGAATCATTAGCTAAAATATTGATGATTATCGATTTATCTTCTTCGGTTGATACGGAATCATTACCCACTTCCGGAGCTTCATTGCTAATAATAAATTTTGAGCTATTCAACTTTGAAGCATCAACATTTTCTAGCTTGATAACCTGAGAATATCCAATGAAGTTAGTATTAAATACAATGTAAGTATCCGCACCATTTTGCGATATTTTTAAATCAGAATATTTAGCAACTCCCTTGATTCTGCTAAGGTCAATTTTTTCATTTGGATCATTTACATCAAAATCGGCAATAACATCAAATTTATGCTTAAAGGAAATTGACTTATCTGAGATAACAAACCTATCACTTCCGCCTTCGCCAAAAGCGAAGTTTACCTGATCAGAATAAAATAATGTTTCAACACCAGTTCCAAGATCAAGGACATCGTTTCCTTCTCCACCTTGTAATTGGTTATTGCCATCACCTCCAACAAGCACATCATCACCAGCTCCGCCAAATAATTGATCATTACCAGCTCCGCCATTAATTACATCAGAAAGAGCTGAACCATTGATTACATCGTTAGCATCAGTGCCATTAATTATATTTTGCGATTTATCGATGGTAATGAAATCAGATGCGGAAATTTGATTCGCCTGTAGATTCTGTAGAATAATTTTTTGCCCTGAAATTAAAGTAATTTCAGTGTTAGATCCATTTTGTAAAATTTTTAATTTAGAAAAATCAAAATTACCAAAATCTGAAAGATCAATTTTATCTTCACCAATTTTGAAATCAGTTATTGTGTCTTGGGTTGTGGCGTTTTGTTTAATTACAAAAGTATCTTTACCAGCTCCGCCAGTTTCCGTGTTTAATCCTCTTCCGCCCCAGATTTTATTATTTTGATCATTGCCAATTATAGTATCATTACCATCGCCAGCGTAAGCATTTTCAATGATTGATGCTTTTCCATCTTCAAAAGCATTTAGATAGGCATTAATAAAATTAATGTCTGATTGTAATTGCGTGACTTGTTTTGTCAGGGTTGCAATATCATTCTGCAAACCGGAAATCTCACTTGGCAAAGTATCTCGTCTTGCCAGGAGTGAATTATATTGCCCAACTGAAGCATTAAAATCTGATTGTTTTTGATTATAGACCGATATCAGATTATTATATTGATCCAATTTCTGCCTGCCTTGATCCACAGGATAGTCTTTTATGTGACCACTTTGGTTTTGGAAAATATATGCACCATCAAAAATCATTACAGGGCTATATCCATATAACTCATTACTAACAACATTATTGTAAGCCGTCTGCATTGCAGATTGCTTACTCATAGCCTCACTGTATTTAGTGCTTATTGCTGTATCGATTCCAGCAAACTCAGTATTGTCAGCTGTCAAAGCCTGATTTTTTGCAGCAATTTGTGAATTGACTGATGCAAGTTGCGATTGTTTTGTTGGTAATAATGCTTGTTGTTGATAATATTGCGCACCTTTAGTTCCACCAGTTATCAAAACATCTTTACCAGCAATATGGCTAATTTGACCAGCATTTAAATTGATTATAGAGTCAGTCGAAACTGCAGCAGCATTGATTGTATCAACCCCACCGTCAGTATCTGTAATTATTCCTCTTGAGCCGTCAGTTAATTTAGCAAACTCATCGGTGTAAACATAAAGATCACTTTTGCCGTCGTTTAATTCACCATAAAACTTTAATTTCCAGCTATTCAAATAACCAACATCCCCAGTTTTGGAGTCGGTAATTAAAAGCTTCCAGTCGCCATCAACAGATTCACCTAAAAAAGCACGAGAAGAAAAATTAAAAGCAAGTCCACCTTCATAAGCAGAATTAGTTGGCTTATCGAGCAGAATACTTTCAGTTCCGCTTGGTGAAACTAGTTTTATCGTTAAATCAGAAAGACTTAAATGGCTTAAATTTACTTCTACTTCAACAGTCTCAATATTATGCATATTTGACTTGGAAATAGTAAACTGTTTGCCAACCGTAGCATTATCAACTAACGCTATTCTTTCGTTATTTTCAGCAGTAAAGAAATTTTCGTTGTAATAAGTGTTTTGTTCTTTCCAAGTTTCAGCAAGTCTTACTGCGGCTGCAGCATCAACAATACCAAAACCATAATCGTGAGAGAAATGCATTGCGCCACCATTCCAGTTGCTTGCACCATTTTCCTGCCATGTTGTATTAGGATCATTGAATTGTCTTGCTGAAAGCGCTAAAATTTTCTGCACATCTCGATAACCTAAATTTGGATTTGCCTGCAACATCAAAGCTACAACTCCAGAAACTATAGGAGCTGAAAATGATGTTCCTTGAGATGATGCAAACTCCCCCAAAAATTGCGAACCATTAGCGTTAGTTAAAAGATTGCCAGTTGAGTTAATGTTTGAACCTGGAGCAGAAACTAAAATAGCATCACCAGGATTTGAAAATGGGGTTGAGGCTTGTGTTAGCGTTGCTAAATCTCCTGGTTGATTAATTGAGCCAGTAGCGATTACAAAACGAGAATTTTGTAAACTATGATAATTGATATTATCGCCTTCTTGTCTTGCATTTCCACCAGCAAAAACATTGATGGTTCCAAGGCCATCACGCCCTTCTTTTACTGATTCTTTAATTTCTTTCAAATGCTCTTGATAACCACTGTTTGGATCAAGAATATTGTCGCTAAAAGAATATTTTTCGCCCCAGCTATTATTGGCAATATCAACATTCTTTAGATTAGTAAGACCAGTTTCATCAGCATCCCAACTATACCCTTCAAGGTCAGAGTTATAAGCAACACCGACAATACCAGCTCCATTTTTTTCAGCGGCAATTACTCCAGCCACAGTTGTTGCGTGCTGAGAAAATTGCTCAACTTGTCTGAAAGCAACATCATCTTTATATGATTGGGTAGTATTGCCATCCAATTCAGTATGGTTGATATTAAAATCACCTTTTTCGAATATGCCAATCTTAACTCCTTCACCTGAATAATCCGCCCAAGCTTTCTGTATATTAATTTCTGACAAATACCACTGTTTTGCATAAAGATCATCAGTTGGATCAGATGCCAGCTTGAAAGTCACGCGCGCTTTCATTGCCGCTGTTACCGAAGTTCCATCATTATTTCTTTGTTCAATAGTTGTATAAGCGCCTTTAGAATCTTTGATGTCGTAATCAAAAGACATATTCCCTATGAAGCTTTTGTCAGGAGTCCATCTAACACCAAGAACATTCCCACTTCCATCTTTTACAAGCTCGCCAAATCCGCCAACTGAATTAGTAACTGAAACTAAAGTTAGCGCATCACCTTCAACATCAAGATCATTTTTCAGTAAATCGTTTACTGAAATAAATACAGCATCAGTTTTATTTTGAACCTGAATAATATCAGCAACCGGAAGAGGAGAAATATTTCCATCAATCAACTTAAGCGTTGCGTCATTAAAGCGAACGCCTTCAATATTTTTGATTGAGTCAATATTTCCAGTCGTCAAATCTTTAATTTTATAACCAGTGCCATCGCGACTGATTTTATAATCTTTGTAACTACCATTATATTTAACCAGATCGTAACCTTCACCACCGTCAATTTCATCATTACCATCTCCTTCCATAATCACATCATTTCCAGCGCCAGCAAAAACTTTGTCATCATCAAGTCCACCTTCCAAATAATCATTTCCTTCACCACCAATCAAGACATCATTACCACGATGCCCACGCACAATATCATCACCATAACCACCATCAACATAATCATCACCATCACTTCCAGCCAAAGCATCGTCCGCCGCACCACCGATTATAATATCGTCACCCGATCCACCATCAATAAACACGTTGCTTGTTCTGCCGCCAATCAAGACATCATCGCCATTGCCACCAACTGCAGTTTCAACATGCGACTGAGCAAGGTTGAAAGTTACACCAGAATCAGAATTTATTATAACCACATCACGACCATCGCCACCATCGATATTTTCTTGTTTGTCCTGTGAATCAATAATCAAAATATCATCACCAGCACCACCTTTCAAAGTATCACTTCCAGCACCACCGCTTATCCAGTTATCTCTTGAATCTCCAATGATTGTATCATTACCAACATTGCCGAAAATGTTTTGCACAGTATCATTTGAAGCTGTGACCGTTGCACCATTCGTATCACTAATCACCAAAGACTTCGTTCCATCCTCAGCAGTTGCTAACTTTCCAAGGTTTACATCATTAAATTCATATCCAATCGGATTGGTTGTAAAATCAACCGCTGCAACTTGTTTGGTTTGATTATCGGTTGTTGTGTAAGTGGTTTTCGAGAAAATAATATTACCCGCATTTCTTTCTTTATTTGCCTGAGTAATACCACTTAAATCGAACTCTTTAATTCCAGCTTCGTTTAGAGTTTTAAGCTCTCCTGCATCAGTTACCGCATCACCATTAGCATCAACCCAAACTCTTAGGTCATTCCATTTAGCATCTTGATTGTTGAATTTACCATCACCGTTACTGTCTAACTTCTTTAAAGCAGCAAGTCCATCTTTGGAATACTTGCCATCAGCATCAGCAACACTTCCATCATTTGGATTGTAATATTCCGAAATTGTTTCAGTGATATTGTCGATCTTGCCATTGTGGTTTTTATCATCGACAAGAATTCCGTCCTGCTTCGTTACCCAGCCAGTTCTTTCCTGCTTACCATCATTATCAACATCGAAGGTTACTTCAGAATCATTGTAGCTCGTTAGTTTTACCCCATCTCCGTTTAGATCGAGAACTACTGGGTCAATATTTAAGAAAGTACGGGCATTGATTGCTTGATTGGCAATATCGGCAAAACTGCTATTAAATAAACTAGACTGTAAATAAGAATTATTATTGGAAGTCGAAGAAACTATAAAGGAATTAAGTTTATCATAGTCGACATTTAACTGAGTGTTGAAGTTTGCATATTGTGATAACTCCATATTTCCAGGTCTAAATCCATCACTCACAATTCCAGAAGATGCAACGTTCTTATAACCATCACCATTAATTACATTAATTGGCATCGTAGCTCGCCAGTCTGCATCTCCAATTACGTTTCCGGTTTGGCCAAGATCATTGCTTCCAGCAAAACCTGAAGTTAGGTTGGTATTGATTTCGAGGTTGAGTAGGGAGTTGTTGATTGTTGATGAATCTGGAACTTTATCACTTTCTCCAAAGGTAAATGCCGAAGATATCCAGCTTCCTATTTTACTCAAAGATTCGCTAGGACTTGAAAAAAAGTTAACCACATCACTAGCAGCTTCTTTCATGAAGTTTGTTACAGAGCCTGTCCAAGAACCCAAAGAGTCAGAAAAAGTTTCAAACCAAGATTTAGCGGCAGCTTCTTTTTGAGCAGTTACTGTGATTGTAGCAAGAGTGGTGATTAATGAGGCTTTGGCAGAAGCAAGATCTGGGATTGAGTTGGAATCTGCTTTTGTTGGATCGATGCGGTATAGCTTACCGTCTATTCCTGTGTTTTGAGAATTACCAGAAGCCTCAATTCCCCTCGTTCCTTCTTGATTTATTACTTCAAAGTGGAGATGTGGACCAGTTCCTATTCCACTATTACCACTTTCTCCAATTTTTTGCCCCTGAGAAACGGTTTGACCATAAGAAATATCAAAATCATTAAGATGAGCATAAAGAGTTGATTCGCCATTTTCGTGTTTAACAATAATATAATTTCCATACCCACTTGTGTTGCCAGCCTTTATCACAACTCCACCAGCAGCTGAATAAACTGTCGTACCAACTGAAGCTCTGTAATCAAGCCCTTGATGAACTTTTGCGCCATCATCTCTTAATTCTTCAAATTGACCAGTAACTTTTACTGAAGAATCGAGTAAGTTTTCTGCTTTTGAAATTGGGTTTATATAATTTATTTTTTCGTTTGTCATATTTTTGTGATGTTTAGTTGTTAAAATTTTCTGATTTATAATTTTTTGAATAATCTGGATGAATATAGGTTGTATCTAACCTAAGACGAATTTCTTTTATATAACAGTTATTAATCTTCATATAAGAGTCAGTAGTATTAATCTTCTTGACTGGCAAAAGTAAATATAATTCGTTATAGTTTTCTGGCATTTTATGACTTTGACTTATTTTATAAAAACCTTTCTTAACTGAAAATTGTTTATTAAAAGAACTCCAAATTCCAATGGGTCTAGAATATGAATCTGTTATTAGATATGAACTTTGATCACCTCCTTCGCCATCTCCCTCTCCATATTTTAACATAGAATTAAACTGTTCTTCAGATATTATAGAATAATATTTTGCGCAACCAGCCCCATCTGCGCAGTATGTTTTGAGTCCACTAAAATGTTGACCACCAATCATATACCCAACCATCATCTCCATCAACTTACACTGATCATTTGCATTGTTAATCGGATCGAGGTCATATTTTTGAATTAGAAATTTAATAAGATTTTTTTCTCCTTTAAAACTTGGATTATCTCTTTCTTCTCTAAGCCTCTTCATCTCAACCCAAAGCCTTTTGTGGTCAGGAGTGTTAATGTTTTGTAGTTTTAAAGCATATTCAAGCGCATTGTTTTCTGCCTCCTCCGGAGTTATTGCATAGCTTTCTAAAGGCGTTATCAAGATTGTTAAGATGATAATTGCAATTGAAATAACGCGAAAAATTTCTTTACTTACCCAGCCGATTCTTTCTTGTTTACCATCATTATCTACGTCAAATGTTACTTCGGAGTTATTGTAACTGGTCAACTTCACTCCATCATCATTTAAATCCAACACCACAGGATCGATGTTAACGAAGGTTCTAGCCCCTATAGCATTATTTGTAAGGTTAGAAAGGTTAACATTTAGCTTAGTTGAATTCCAAATTGATTCCGCAGCACTAGTATTCCATATGCTTTTACTTAAACCACCTAAATCTTTTGTATAATCACGAACAAAAGATTGATATTCTGATTGCTCCTGTCTTCCTGGATTAAAAAAATCAGTAACTATACCTGAAGGCGCAACATTTTTATAATTATCTCCATTGATAATGCTGAGAGGCATTTTTACTTCCCAATCACCATCACCAAGAGCATTGCCGGTTTGGGTTGTGTTTTGGTTAGAGAGGAAGCCTTGAGTGCGATCAGTGCGGATGGAAAGATCTAAGTTTGTGTTGTCTATTAAATTAAAATTAACAGTTCCATCTGAATTTTTTGGGGCGTTATCAGTATTATCACTAAATGCATTATTAAATATGTCCAAAAAAGATGTTTTTAAGTTTTGAACTAGCGAAGATGCTTCTTCATAAAAAGATTTAAAAAACCCTTTTAAGCCAGATATTTCATTGGCCGAAAAATTACTGATATTTTGTTGCTCAACATAGATATTGCCATTTGTGCTAATATTTTCAGAACCAATGCCAGATGTTACTTTAGTTGGGTTAATAACTTTGCCAGTAAAAGGATCACCTTCAGTAATTTGAAAATGAAGATGTGGTCCAGTTGATTTTCCCGTGTTACCAGAAAGACCTATTTGCTCTCCCGCTTCAACTCTTTGTTTGGCAACTACGTCTCTAGCGCTTAGATGTCCATAAAGAGTAACTGTCCCATCATCATGCTTTATCGCAACATATTGACCATAACCACCGCTTTCACTGCTATCAACTTTTGAATATAAAACTACTCCACCAGCCGCTGCTTTTACTGAAGTGCCAACTGGCACAGCTAAATCAATTCCTCTATGACTTGCATTATAACCATAAACTGGATCTATTCTAGTTCCTGCTTGGCTTGTAATATTCCATGATTCATCTAGTGGATTTTGAAAAGAGTATTTTTCTGTCATAAAAATTGTGGTTAATTGTTGTTATTAAAAATTTGCACTTTGCATTCTTTTACATAAAAATATTTAATTTTATCTTGGGGTGGAGTTTTCTGAAAAACTACAAATCGACCTTTCAATTCAAAATTATTATTACCTATTTCCAACTTATCAAAAGGAACAAAATAACCATCTTGGTTTGCTATTAATTGTCCATTTTTAAGTTTTAGTATATAAAATCTATCCGAATCAGCGAAAGAGGCGGTTCTAATATTTCGCTTTTTGTCCAGAAAAACTCTAAAAGTTATTCCTGAATCATTATTTTTTGAATAATCACCAATGATAGTATCGTAATATTCAACCTGCTCACCACTAAAAACATCTGCATAATCATGTTCGATTAAAAAGGGTAAACTACATCTATCTTCATCTTTACTAAGATCTAGCTTATGATTTTTTATTACATCTTCTATTGTTACTAATGCATAACTTTTGGCTGGCAACAATAAGGCAACCAATAAACTTATGGTAGCCACGAATCTCATGCTATTATTATATACACTTATTATTTTCATATTTTAATTTTTGGATAATTTGAAATATTAATACCAATAAAAATATTGCGGATAAGACAGGGCTTAATTTCATGTCAATTTTTATTTAACTTTTTTGTAAGACCAACATACTCCTTACATTCTTCAATGGGGTTGTTTTTACTGCATATTTTAATTGACTTAGTCTGTAAAATGTAGTGCTTAACCTTATCCATTGTTGTTGGCAAATTCTTATCATCCTCATCCTTAACATCATATTTTTTTCCACGCCAAGAATAAAAGATTGAGTAAATACTTTCTTTCTCTTTAAAAATTTTATACAAAGTCATTTCACCTTGATCATGCCTTAGATTAATTGATTTACCGATTTCATCATTCAAAGGGCTGCCACACATCAAAAGCGCAATAATAAAATTATCTTGCTCCCTTATTATTTGTGCAGCGGTAGCTTTTTCACCACATATTTTTTGCGTTATAGTATATAACGATGAAAAATACTGCTTTGGAGATGAATCAATCTTTTTGTATCCAGTAACAGTCATCATATCCGTCCATTCATCTAGCTTTTGGTTTTTTGGGATGAATTCAGAAATGTAAAAATTTGTATCAAATTTTTCATACGCAATATTATGTGGCCAGTCTTTTGGAAGAGAAAATACAACCACATAATCATATACAGGAATTATGCGCTTATTCCACTCGCCATCCAAAGTCATATCCTTTGAATTTTGAGCGCTTGAATAATTGGAATAAAAAACAGTCAGCAACGAAACAACGCTGAATAGGCTTTTAACTCTACAAAAAACATTGGTTTTGTTTTTTAAGATAAATCTTTCTTTCATAAATTTAGCTATTTAATTTGATTGATATATTTTGCTCTTATTTCATTTCTATCTTTTTCCCAAGTCGCCTTATCTTTATATTTCAACTCTCCGGAAAGCGCCTCTATTCCGTGACTACAAATCCACTTTGGCAAAGGGCGGTTTTTAAATTTTTCTTCTTGGTCAAGAGCAAACTTCAATGCTCGATTGAATTGATTTTGATTTTGTTGCGTTAGAATATTTTGATTGCCAGCTTGAACAACTCTATCTTTTATAGAGTTATAAAAATTATCTCCCAATTCAGCCTTAATAATTGTGGAAAATATTTCACGACCATTTGCATTTTTTGATAAGTCCATCTGATTTCCGCCGAATGAATATCCACTATTTGATGTCCCAGCATGATCAAGTTGATAACCATTTGATACTCCACCCAGTTCATTCTTTATCAAAACTTGAGCTATAGTTTTTTGAGTTGGATCGGTAATGAGGTTAACACCTTCAAATTCTTTATAATTTGGCATATTTATTATTTATCCTAAGTTTGTGGTTATTAAAATTGGTTAAGGTTTATCAATATTAAAAATTCATTTTGTTACTTTTATTAAAGCAAAAAGATCGTTATCTATGTATTTGTAAGAGATAATTTTAAGTTCATTACTCAGGCCAAGAATATCATCATCTCCTGAGGCAAAGTCGCTATGTTTGTCGAAAGCAGTCATGCATATATCAATTAAACATTCTCGCGCTTCTTGATCGTTTCTACCAAAAAGATCTTTTCGCTTGAAATCTTTAGCCTCCAACTCGCATTTCTTATATTTTTCATTTATCTCATCTAAATTCTGATAAAACATTAACACTATAGTTGGGTGAGCTACAGATCCAACTTTAGGCAACTCATTCCCATTAAAAATCTGGTATTTTTTACTGCATAAAGAATTATCAGATTTGTGTTTATAATTTTTTGGTACATGAATATAGCCCTCTTCATCTTTGCATTCTGAGCCTAAACTAATGCTGGCTTTACAGGCAGCATAAGAACTATGCCCGAAAAAAATTAATAAGGTAAACAACATGGCTATTTTTTTTCTCATAGATTAACAAATCTTTTATTATTAATCGCCTGCATACCGCCACTTCTTATTCCTAATCCTTTTTTAGAAAAACAGTGTTTCATATAGGTCTTTGAAACCTGAAGCTTGCCATCTTGCAACTTTTCAACTATTAACAAACCTTCCGGATTTGATGAAGCAATAGTTCCGCAATATTCACGCTTTCCTGATTTTAGGCTTTTTTCAATTGCAGGAATGATTGAGAAATTTTTTGGTAGAATACTTGTTTCGGTCAAAGCTCTGGCTAGAAGAATATGACTTTTGAATAATCGGGAAGGATAACCATAGCCAATTGCTAAAAGTGGATCATTTATAACATAATCTTTAGCAACAAAACGGTTTAATGGATGGATTGCAGAGTAGTAAGGAGTTGAGCTTATTTCATCAAAGTAAGAGTAAAATTTGAGATTGGTTTTTAGATCAGTTAGTTGTTTTATCAGCTCGTCATCACTGCTATCAAAAAGTTTCGTATCTTTAATGCCGCTTACATTCAAATATTTGCTATCTGCGCTTTTAGTAACATCAACAATCTTATGTAAATTCCTAACAATTTCGCGATGCAGGGTAAAACTTTCAATATTACTGCGGTAATCTATTTTTTCTAGAGGCTCTCGATCAAGCGCAAATAAAGGGACTGTGTATTTATCTAATTCTTCGGCACAAGGGAAGTGATCCAAATATTTTGGATAATAGCTTTTAACCTGAAGGTATAGATGAAAGAAATCTGTGTAGGAAAAAATATCAGCTATCTGATTTTTAACAGAATCAGTAACAGCACAGCCAGATTTAATATATTCCTGATCCAATCTTTTGTTACCTGTTTCGAAGATTACATTTGAATCTTCCTTGCCAGCTATATCTTTTTTGATTCCCTCTTGCGGGGTTTTACAAGAAAAGGTAAACAGCAAAACGATAACTAAGTGGATGATTAGTCTAAAATAATTCATTTTACTTAGTTTTATTTACTCGGGTTTTAAAATCATTGACACCTTGATTAAAATTTCTCTTAATAATATCGACGAGTTAAACTTAACCCTTCTTTTTATTTGCTGATGAACAGCACAAAAAAACCTCTGCAAGAGAGGCAAACACAACACTGTATGTAGAATTGCAGGCCTAGTCAAGAAAATCTTTCATTTTTCTCACTTTTCATCAAAAACTGTATCATTTTGCTTAGTACATAGCATGTAAACCGGCAAAAATTTCTCTAAATTTTCGGTTAAGCATGGGACGCCTTAAAGCCTTATAAATACTGAATGTAAAGATGAGATTTGGTATAATCTCTTAAAATTTATTACTAATTTATTTTTAAATTATATCTAATATTTCCGTCAATCTTGTCATAAAATTTCTCAAGATTATCAGAATTTTCAATAATATTGCTATACTTATTCTTAGTAGCAAGACCTTCAAAATTTTTTAAATAGTGATTATAATTAATTTCAACGGCGCGCTTTTGTAAATCTGTATTATCCATTAGATTGGCAATTGCACTCTCAATATCCTTAATTTCCGAATAGATAAGAGGATATTCCTTATCCATAAATTCATGGAATGAAAATACAGCATTTTCATTGTTAACTTTAACAATTGCCGGTTTTTTATTTCTCATTAAATCAATCTGGGTAAGGGCTGAAGAAAATGGGAAACTATCTATAAAAACATCGCATGACTGAACATAAACATCAAAATTAGCAACAGAATTATGAAATATTATTCGAGATTTTTCTTCAGGAAAGTCCTCAAATATTTTATCAATTAATTTGATCATCCATTTATTTAAATCAGATATTATTACGTGCTTTATCTTTGAATGTTTATTTAAAATAGATTTAATCATCTCAAAATATCTAGATGATTTTTTTGAATCAAATAACTTTGCTGCATTACAAGCTGTCATTGTAACAAAATCTCCATTTTTAATACCCAATTCTAACCTTATTTTCTCTATTTCACTATTATCATAATATCTTGTGTTTTCTTTAAAATCCATGGGAAGACCAACTATATGACATCTATTAATGCCCCTATATTTATTGGTAACATACATTGTTACAGGTATTTCTTCAAGAACCATATCTGCAAAGTTAAAGCCCAATGCTGGTATATGAGTCGCATGATTAAAATACAAAACTTTTATTTTGGTATACTTCTTAATAAGATGCAATAAAGCTACTGCATAAACATCATTCATATGAATATATGCTATTATTACTCGCGGAGAATGTTTAATTATCTTTTCCAGCAACAACAATAAATCCGCTTCAAAATTAGAAAATTTCTTAAAATCACTCTCAATACCATCGATAAAGGATTTTTCTTTGATTTTTTCAGTTTTTTTTGGAGCAAAATTTTTTGAAGTGTCAATCCTTGTTAAGAAAGTTCCTATTTTGTAGCATTGGTATAAGCTATTAATAGTATTCTTAACACACTCTGTGTGACCGCCGGCGTCATAGAAATTGCTGGCTAAAATAGCAATATTATTATTAATTACCTCTAAGTTTTTTAATTCAATATTCGTGATTAACTTATCACAATATTTCGCAATCTTTAGATCGAGATTTATTGTATTGAAATTTTTTTGTCTCTTATTAAAGTTTTTGGCGATATGCCTTAGTTGATATTTATAATAAAATTTAAAAATTTTATTATAAGTTTTGCTTATGTGTTTTGCAATATTCATAAATTTTACTTATTATAAATTCTTGAGACTCTGTAGCTAAATCGAAGTATAATGGCAATCTTACAAGACAATCTGATGCTTTATTTGTAATACTCATATCACCACAATAACGGCCATATTTTTCTCCAGCTAATGAACTATGGAGAGCTATATAATGAAAACTTACACCAATTCCAAAACTATTCATAAATGATATAAAATTATTTCTTTTTTTATTATCTGGAAACATCAAATAAAAAATATGACCATTATGCCTACAATCTTCAGATATATTGGGAATGGTAAATATTTCTGGATCAGAAATTGCCGCAAGAGATTCTTTATAAATGTTCCATAATCTAAGTCTTTTTTGTGTAACTATATCAATCATTTCAAGTGAGGAAAGGAGGTATGCCGCGGTAATATCGCTTGGAAGATAAGATGAGCCAATATCAACCCAGCTATATTTGTCAACTATACCCTGAATAAATAAACTACGGTTAGTGCCCTTTTCCCTGATTATTTCCGATCTTTCTATTAAATCCTCTCTATTTATAAATATTGCACCACCCTCACCAGACATAATATTTTTAGTTTCATGGAAGCTTAATGCGCCAATATCTCCAATCGTTCCAAGAGGTTTGTTTTTGTAAAAAGAATTTAGAGCCTGCGCCGCATCTTCTAATAAAAATAGATTATATTTTTGGGCAATTTCTTTTATTTTATCCATTTCACAAGCCACGCCGGCATAATGAACGACTACTATAGCTTTGGTTCTCTCGGTAATTGCCGCTTCAATTAAATTTTCATCTATATTTAAATTATCTGCACGTATATCTACAAAAACAGGTTTCGCCCCTCTTAAAACAAAAGCATTTGCAGTTGAAACAAATGTAAATGAAGGCATTATAACTTCATCATCGCGGGAGATATTGCAAAGCAAAGCTTGCATCTCTAGTGCAGCAGTTCCCGAGTGGACTATTAGTGGCTTTAAAACATTAAATTTTGTTTTTAACAACTTGTGACACTCCTTCGTGTATTTATTATCACCACAAGTCTGATGGCTCTCAATGGCATCTTTTATGTATGCCAAACTATTATCGGCTAAAAATGGTTTATTAAATTTTATGTTATTCATTTTTTTCTTGTACTAATTATTGGATTTCTTAGATAAAGAGGATTATTTTGCTCTGTTTGCTTTTTACTATATAAGCTTATTGCCATAAAACCTAATTTATCAAAAATTTTTTCATCATTATTGTTAGATATAGAATATTTTTCATAATTTTTATTAGAAAGCTTTACAGCCCTATTTTTAGCGGTTCCACAAATTAAACTATTGCTAAAATCAATATATTTTATGTCGTTAATATTTAGTAATTTTGAATCATGAGTAACTTCTAAAATTTTATCTCTACAAAAAAACTCTGCGAAAAAAAACTCATCCATTTTCGCATCCATTAAAACAATTATTTTTCCACTAAAATCCTCAAATTTACTTGCTATTGCATAAAGAGAATCAATGGTGATAAGGGGTATTGATTTTGCTAAACTTATCGCCTTAGCACATGACAATCCTATTCTTATAGATGTAAAGCTCGCTGGCCCTTTACTAACAGCTATCAAATCAATATCATCCAGTGTAATTTTAGCGTCTAATAAAACTTTATTTATTTTTATAACTATTTCTTCAGATTGTTTTTTATCCTCTATTTCAGCACTTGAAACAACTTTATCATCAACAACAATACAAACTCCGGAGATTGTGTTCGTAGTATCAATTGCAAGAACTTTCATTAATTAACAATTCTATTTACAAAAGGAGTGTCAAGACTAAATGCGGGAATTTTTGCATCAAAAATCTTTCCATTTTCTCCTTGAATTTGATAATGCCCAGACATAATACCAGAGGGATTTAAAAGGTGAACACCACTTGTATATTTAAAATAAGAATTTGGCATTATTTCTGGCTGTTGACCTATAACTCCTTCACCACTGACTTCTTGAACAATACCTTTTTCATCGACAATTTTCCAATATCTGTTTAATATTTTTATTTTTTGATTACTTTTATTATCTATTCTAACTTGATATGCCCAGATAAAAATATTTCCTATATTGTTTGACTGTCCATCTATAAATTCTGGCCAAACTGTAACTTCAATATCTTGCGTTTTTTCTCTAAAGCCCGTTGAAGGATCGCGATTTTCTTTTTGCTCATCATAATCGTAAGGCTTATTTGATTTGGGAAGTCTAAACATATTATATCATTCTTTCAGTTAAATCAACAACTCTTGTCAATTCTTTTAAATCTAAAATTCCTGCTGCAACTTTATGCAATCCATCCTCTTGCATCGTTACAAATCCTTTACTTAAAATATAATCCATCATTTCTTTTCTTGTTTTAGAAGAAGAAACCATATCATCAAGGTCTCTATCAAAAACTAAAATTTCAGCGATGACGGTTCTTCCTTTGTAACCAGTATTGTTACATTTCTGGCATCCTTTTGATTTCATTATTGTATTTATATTTGAATATTTTGGACCCATTATTTTCTTTTCAATATCAGTGAGCGGCTCTGGAGCTTTACAATCTGAACATAATTTTCTTGCAAGTCTTTGTGCAAAAATTCCAATTAAAGAACCTGCCATTAAATAATTCGGCACTCCAATATTCATAAGCCTTGGTATTGCCGCCAAAGCGTCATTTGTATGCAAACTTGTATAAACCTGATGACCGGTCATCGCCGCTTGGATTGCACTCATCGCAGTGTCTTTATCTCTAACCTCGCCGATAAGAATAACATCTGGATCTTGTCTTAAAATTGATTTTACTCCAGAAGCAAAATCCATACCCACATCCATTCTAATATTAGATTGACGAATCAAAGGAATCCTATACTCAACAGGATCTTCAAGTGTCATAATATTTTTATCAATAGAATTAATGTAGTTGAGAATTGTATAAAGAGTTGTTGTTTTTCCGCTTCCCGTGGGACCCGTTAATATTATAACACCCTCCGGTCTCTGAACCATTCTTTTAAGAAGATTTACATGATAAGACGAGAAGCCAAGGCTATCAAGAGATAAAATTGATTGTTTTTCATCAAGAATACGCATAACTATATTCTCTCCATGAATAGTGGGCTGCGTAGATACACGAAAATCTATTTTTCTTCCAATAATTTCTGAATTTATTCTTCCATCTTGAGGCTTTCTGGTTTCGGCAATATTAATTCCCGACATAATTTTTATTCTCACAGAAATTGCTGACCAATGCTCTTTGTGAATAGAGCGAACCTGAACCATCTTACCATCAATTCTATATCTAATTCTCAGGAAAGAATTTTCTGGTTCAAAGTGAATATCAGAAGCCGCTCTGTGGACCGCATCAGTAAGTATAGCATCAACTAAACGAACCATTGGGCTCTTGTAGTCACCACGCAGATCACTTTCGTTGCTGATAGTTTGTATATCAATATTCTCAATTTCTTTTAATATACCCTCAATAGACATTTCATAGCTATGATATTGATCAAGAGCGTGAAGAATATCAACCTCTGGAACATATACAGGATTTAATTTGAAATGGGGAGGAAAAAATCTTTTTACCTGATCAATTGCTACAATATCAAAAACATCAGCCATAGCAATACTTATGCTATGAGAGTCATGAGATATTGGCATCAACTTATTATTTATAGCAAATTCTTTAGGAACCCGTTTTACAAGCTTAGAATCTATTATGGAAGACTTTATATCAAATTTCTTGGTGCCAGTGGTTTCATTTAGAATTTCTCCTAAAGCCCCTTCAGAAACAAAACCCATATCAACTAATATTGCCGATATAGTTTTGGTATTTTTTAATCTTAACTGTTCTTTAAGCGCAATTTCAAGCTGATCCTCTGAAATTACTTTTTTTTCTATTAATCTTGACCCAATATCAGCAACTGAGGATTTGGCTTGACTGGTTTCATTTCTTGCGTCAACAATATTGTTTTTTTTGGTAGACTCTTCAATCGCCAGCCCACCATCTTTCTTAATATTTTGATCTTGGTAATTCATTTTTAAAATTACATCAAAAAGTTGTTGAGTTTAGTCAATTTATTTATAAACTGAAACTAAGCCCTATTTGAATTTTACTTCATCTAAATTTAAGTCAGATGGCGTCTTTTTGTCAAGCTTTGTTTGTAAAAATATGATCAAACCAATAGTTAGATTTGCTCCATCTCCAACAGGATATCTTCATATAGGCGGCGCCCGTACAGCTTTATTTAACTACCTTTTTGCCAAAAATACTAATGGGAAATTTCTTTTAAGAATAGAAGACACCGATAAACAACGATCCACAAAAGAAGCTATAGATGCCATAATTCAGGGTTTAGAATGGCTCGGCTTGAAACATGATGAAAATTACATTCTTCAATCATCAAGGCAATTAAGACACAAGGAAATTGCCCTCGAACTTTTAAACAAAGAAAAGGCTTATTACTGCTATACTTCACAAGAAGAGCTTGATGACATGAGAAAACATGCGGAAAAAAATGGGAAAATTTTTCGATTCAAAAGCCCTTGGCGAGATAAAATAATGTCACAAAAATCTTCTGTAAAACCAGTAATAAGAATCAAATCTCCACTTGATAAAGAAGTAATAATCAGAGATTTAGTTCAAGGAGAAATCACTGTTAAATCAGAAGAAATTGATGATTTGGTAATGCTTAGAAGCGATGAGAGTGCAACTTATATGCTTGCAGTAGTTGTTGATGACCATGACATGAATATAACTCACATAATTAGAGGTGATGACCATCTTACAAATGCTTTTAGACAAAAAATAATATATCAGGCAATGAATTGGGAGGTGCCAGAATTTGCTCATATCCCACTTATACACGGTGCCGATGGCTCAAAAATGTCAAAGAGACATGGCGCAACTTCAGTTATTGAATATAAACAAATGGGCTATCTTCCAGAGGCAATGCGCAATTACCTTCTTAGGCTTGGTTGGAGTCATGGTGACGATGAATTAATATCTGATGAACAAGCTATCAAATGGTTTAGCCTTGATAAAATTGGAAAATCACCTTCAAGATTTGATTTTGTAAAATTAAACAGCATCAATAAACATTATTTAAAGAAAACAAATGAAGAGGATTTATTTTTATTGATTCGTGAATTTTTATCAAAAAATGTCGATGATGAAGAAAGGCAAAGAATTATCAAATGCCTCAAATTTTCTAAAGAAAAATCAAGCGACCTTAGAGACTTAGCAAATAATTGCGAAATATATCTTAGTAATTATCATAGGCCAATAGACGAAGCTTCTGCAAGCATAATTAGTCAAAAAAAATATTTGTTGATCGAAATATTTCAATTACTAAATGATGTGGAAGAAAAAAATTTTAATCATGACTATTTAAAAGAAATATTTGATAAATTTTGCAATGAAAAATTAATAAAGTTAAAGGATTTTGGTCCTTTATTAAGAATTGCTATAACCTTTAGTCAAAGCTCTTCTGGAGGTATTTTTGATATAATATCAATACTTAAAAAAGAGGAATCTTTATTGAGAATTAAAAGATTTATACCTCAAGATTTAATGTAATCGTAAAGTATTATTTATAATTTAAATTTATGGAGAGTGAGGATCTTTTGATGCTGAAGCTATAGTTGCTTCTTTCAGAGATTTTATCCTCTCATGAGATCCTCTATCCAGAGATATTGAAGCCTGAGGATCTATTCGAGAAATATATTGATTTGACATTATAGACTCAACTATTGTTTTACATATATCTATTTTAGATTCTTCTTCTAAACAATCACGATTGATTCTCCTTGTTTCGGGAATACAATCTGGCCAGACGTTATTTAGCTCAGTTAAACAGAATCTCCATTGACCTTCGGAATTTCTTCCAAGCAAAACATCAAACCCGATATGAAAATGGCGATTTTCTTTGCACCATCTTGTCACCTCCATAGCTACAAGATGAATATCTGCAAGATTCTTATAATAAGCAAGAGCCTCAAAATCTTTCTCTTCTTGACTTTTTATGATAAGGCGCGCAATATTTTCGCGATTAAAAATTAGATTATCTGGAAGTAAAGGCTTTACTAGTTGAAATGATAATATTTGTTCAACATTACTTGGGCTGTATCTTAAAACAGCTCCAACAAGTTCACCATTAATTGCAGTAAACCTAATATCTCCACAATGCAGGTCATCACGACCAGGAATTGTGGTTAAAGAATGAAGACGCTGTTGAACAATTATTGAATCATAATTTATAAAATATCCCCTAGCAATTGCTTGAGCTTGGCGCTGAAACATCTCAATAGCTTCTTCACATTTTCTTTGAAGATCACTATCCTTAATTCCGGCATCAAGTAAAATTATTGCATTACCAGAACTACTAGCATATGGCTTTAGAACTAAACCCTCACGATCACCATATCTCTTATAAAGTTCTGATAATTGACGCGCAACATCTGGATTATCTTTTAACTTTAAAACATCGCATGGCAAAGAAAATTTTTGAAGTTGTGGATCTTGTTGAACCACTAACTTATCATTAAAATCAAAACTATGAGGCGAAACGGGAAATTTCACAGACTTATACCAAATCCCATCTATAATTCAATATAACTAACCCCACAAACATTCATAACAACTTTCGCACTCAACTTACTAACAAATTTACAAACAGCCCTTTCAAGTTGTGGCAAGGTTTTATAAATT
>Ga0214917_10001641_pt1 | contig 28537 bp, 25 predicted proteins | sample LL_1208_BB_MetaG_FD_177983 | JGI IMG/M metagenome (GOLD analysis project Ga0214917, IMG submission 177983) | Freshwater microbial communities from Lake Lanier, Atlanta, Georgia, United States - LL_1208_BB | ecosystem: Environmental > Aquatic > Freshwater > Lake | place: USA: Georgia | collected... | reverse complement strand
CAGAACGCTACGATGCCCAATTGCCCAAAGGGCTTTCTCGCCCCCTGATTCCAGATGAAACAGAATACAACTACGCTTACTATCCCGTTTTTTTCCCGGACGAAAAATCCTTGCTTGATACCAAAGCGAAATTAGAGAAGGAAGGCATCGGCACCCGGCGCTATTTTTATCCTTCACTGAATACCTTACCCTATTTGACCTCCACCCAGCCTTGCCCTGTTGCCGAAGATATCGCTTCCCGCGTGTTATGCTTACCCCTGTATCCGGACTTGAGCGATGAAGATCAGACCTTTATTTTACGTCATCTGCACCGTATCTTTGGCGCATGAATACCGCTATGGTTTTAATTTTGACCGACAACCTCCAAATGCTGGGGGAGTTTCGTACCCGTGCCTTTCACCATCGGCATACGCATTTTCATTATGCCTTTAGTCCCGAAAACCAGCAGGCCGAAGAGTTCATTCGAAGGGGCTGTTTTCCCCTCAGCGTTACCCAAGACCTAGAGCAGATTCTACGGGACTACAGCAAAGTCATTTCCATCCACAGCAAACAGGTTTTCCCCGCACAACTGGTCAACACCTTGCCCTGCTACAACCTGCATCCGGGCCTAAATCCCTACAACCGGGGCTGGTCGCCTCAGGTATTTTCCATTTTGAATGCATTGCCCTTGGGGGCCACCCTGCATGAAATGGTCGAGAAGGTCGATGCCGGCCCCATTATAGATCAAATCGAGGTTAAGGTGGAATCTTGGGACACATCTCAAACCGCCTACGACAAAGTGATTCTAGCCGAATGCGAATTGTTGGAGAGGCATTTGGGGGCCATTTTAAGCCAAACATACTCCACCCATCAGCCTTCAAAAAAGGGCAATTTCAATACCAGAGCCAGCTTTGAGGCTTTGATGCCTTTGGATTTGGATCAACCAACGACGTATAGAGATTGCATCAACCACCTGCGGGCCCTGAGCCATCCGCCGTATTGGAATGCCTATTTTACCGATGCGCAAGGCAATAAGGTTTTTTTGCGCATTGAAACAAGGGCCGAGGACAAAAAAGCCAACGGCATGCAATAACGTGCATGTAGCCAGAAGCTGAACAAAGAGGGTTTGCATTTGGGCAAGGATAAAAAAATAGCCATTCTTTCGCTGTATTCTCACGCTCTGTATACGGAGCGTGATTTAAGTATGGGCGGTGCAGAACGGCGGGCATACTACTGGTTGAAGCTGCTTCAGGAATCCGGGTTTTCGGTTTCAGCCATTTTGGCGCATCCAAATAGGAAAGAGAAAAAAGTTGAATCAAGATTAACAGGCCCTTGGCCCTTGTTTGAGCATCCCAAGTACAGGATAGATGGCCACATTGTCCGCGCTGCGATTCCTATTGGTGGGATTTCGGGAAAACTCAGGGATAAATTTTTGTCTTTGTTTTCGCTCCCGCTCCCGGATTCAAAGAAAACAAACAAAGAATTGGGAACGGGAATCTATGGCCAGATAAACGCCGATGTGTATGTGGCATTTGGGCTTACCAATCCGGCCCATGAATTGGCGCAGTTTTGCAAGGAGATGGGCAAAAAATTTGCAGTGAGTGTGGCCGGTGATGTGGATTTTGATTTTTTGGAGAAGCCAATTGGAAAAGATGCCTACGACAGCGATCGGGAACGAAAGCCCGAAACCCTCCGGTTGGCCGACATCATCGTAGCCCAAACCCGAAAGCAAGCAGAAAAGTTAACAGAGGCCGGCATCCCCCCTTCTAAGGTGAAGGTTATTTTAAACCCCATTTCCATTTTACCCCTGCCGGAAAAAAGAACCAAGGCGTTCATTTTATGGATTGGAAAATCGGATTCCAATAAAAATCCCGAGGCGGTAATGGAATTGGCCAAAAAAGCACCCCACCTGGCATTTTGTTTAATTTTTGGTGGGAGCTTGAGCCCTACCCTAGCGGCTGAAATTCGCAAGCAATCAAACATTCAAATCGTGGAAGCGGTTAAGCCTCAAGACATGCGGCCCTATTACCTGAATGCATGGTGTTTGCTTTCTACAGCGCATGCAGAAGGGTTCCCCAACACCTTTCTTGAGGCCTGGGAAGCCGGCGTTCCGGTGGCATCGCTTCACGTTAATCCCGGTGACCTTTTGACCGATTCCGGCCTGGGCTTTTGGGCCGCCGGCCGTTTGGAGGGATTAAACGCGGTTTTGCAGGAATGGGCAAATGCCCCGGAAAAGGCCATTGCCATTGGGGAAAAAGGAAGGGAATATGTTCAGGCCAATCACGATTGCAATCCGATTAAAATTCAATTGGAAAAGGTATTCCAGCACTGAATAAAGGGGTAAACATAGCTTTTCATTCGTTGTTCGCCCAAAACGCCTTCAATCCCATCCAACATAGATTTGGCGGAGCAGAAAAGCGTACTGCCCTATTGGCAAAAATGGTGAAAGAACTGGGCTATTCCGTTGGAATATTAATGGCAGACCCGGGGCAAGGCAAACGGCAGCGCAACTTGAAGGATGGAATAGTCCCCTTGTACCACGCCAAATATCGATTAAAGGAGCAGGGCATCGAAATTAGTAAACCGGTTTTTGAATATGGGCTTCTTTCCAAAATTAAAGATAAGGTGCGCAGGGTTTTGGGCAAGCCACCGCTAAACGTTTCAGAAAAAGCAAAAAAGGAAGCCTTCGCTCCTTTTTACAAGGCCAATGCCACGTTGTGGGTTGGCCTTTCTCTAAACGATTCGATGCTGGAGCTGGCCCAATTTTGCCAAGAAAGCCAAACCCCATTTCTATTGGGATTGGCTGGAGATGTGGATTTAGATTTTCTTTCAAATTCAGAAGGCAGAGATGCGTTTGGAGCAAGCCGGGAGAAAAAGAAAAAAACCATGGATTTGGTTGCTGCGGTTTTTGTTCAAAATCGGTTTCAAGAAAAAACATTGCGGCAGTATTTCCCCAGTATTCCGGCGTATTATTTGCCCAATCCCATAGATTTGTCGGCCTGTCCACTCTACTGGCAAAAGCGGTCGGGCGCCGTTTGGATAGGGAAAATGGATTCCAACAAAAACCCTTTGGCCCTGCTTCGCTTCGCTCAAAAAATCCCTCAATTAAAAATTACTATGGTTTCGAACCCTGCCGATGCCGGGCTTGGCCAAGAAGTCTTAAAATCCTTGCCTTCAAACGTAAAATGGATACAGTCTTTATCCTATTCAGAAACATTGGCATTGATGGCCTCAGCAGAAGTACACCTCAGCACTTCGTTGCAGGAAGGATTTCCGAACACTTTTTTGGAGGCGGCTGCGGTAAAAACCCCAACGGTTTCCTTGCACGTAAATCCGGATAACTTAATGCAGCAAGGCTTGTTTGGTTTTTGCGCCGGCGGCAACGAGAATTTGTTTGTAGAACGGGTGTTGCAAGCGATGGATAGAAACGCCGAGGTAATGCAAATGCTGGAAACAACCTGGAGTTATGTGCAGGAAAATCATGCTTATGAAAGGGTAAAAGAGCGCTGGGGGGGTATTGTTCAATCCGTAATGCAAACGTAGTATGTGTGGAATAGCAGGAATAGTATGGCCGGGAAAATCCGCCCAGCCCTTTGTTCAGTTGGCCTTGGAATTGCAGCGCCACCGGGGGCCCGATGGGGAAGGCAGTTTTGTGCTGGGCCATTCAGCCCTGGTCCACAGCCGGCTCTCCATTTTAGATTTGGAGGGAGGAAGGCAACCCATGGAATCGGAGGGATTTGCCCTTGTTTTTAATGGAGAAATATACAACTACCCTGACCTGAAGAAAGAATTGGAAGGCCTAGGGAAGCGATTCCAAACCACCTCAGATACGGAAGTGGTTTTGCTTGGTTTTGAACACTGGGGCTTAAAGTTGCTTGGGAAACTTCGGGGCATGTTTGCCCTGGCCATTTTAGAAAAGAAAACGGGTCGGCTCACCTTGGCCCGTGATTCCTTTGGGATAAAGCCCTTGCATTATTTTGAGGGGCCTCGAGGCTTTGCCTTTTCCAGTGAAATACGCCCTTTGTCGCACTGTTTTTCAAACGCGATAAGCATAGACCCCCAAGCCATTACCGCTTTTTTAAATCTGCAATTTATTCCTTCTCCCTTCAGCGTATTCAAAGAAATAAAAAAGGTAGAGGCGGGACAGTTTTTGGTGGTGTCAGAAAAGGGAAAAATAGAAGAAGCCGGCCATTTTTATTCCCTTTCAGAACCATTTAAAAGATTGAAGGCTAGCGAATTAAGTTACGGAGAAGCCTTAAATACCACGCGCGAAATTCTGCGCGAATCGGTTCAGGCCCACATGCTGGCCGATGTGGAAGTGGGGACCTTTCTTTCAGGGGGCATAGATTCCACGTTGATCACCCGGTATGCCACCGAGATGTCGCCCGGTCAAATCAATAGCTTTTCCATTGGGTTTTCGGCCTCGGCGTACGATGAATCCGCCTATGCTCAGTTGGCGGCAGCAAAACTGGGAACCCGCCACCATTCATTGATGGTAGAAGACATAACGGTTTCAGATGTGGAGGATATGGTTTGTGCCTACGGCGAACCCTATGGCGACAGCTCTGCCATTCCAACCTATTTTGTTTCTAAACTGGCGGCAAAACAAGTAAAAGTAGCGTTGACAGGCGATGGCAGCGACGAATTGTTTTTTGGTTATCAACGCTATGGAGCTTGGTGGCAAAAAACCCAACGGTACAATGAACATACACCGTTAAAAAAGGCCTATGTAAAAAGCCTTAGGAGACTGCTTCCTTCTCGGTATGGTCCTATGGCGGGAGAGCCTAGGCCAGAAAAGTGGATAAAAGGAATTCAATTGCTTCCACAATTGGAATTGGACACCTGGAGTCAGGTTAAAAATTCCCCCGAAAAATCGTTAATATTCAAGCGGCTTTTCGGTTTTTTTGAAGACCAAGCCCACAGGGAGACCATGGACATTGCCCGTTGGGCCGAATTGAGGTATTATTTGCGGGAAGACATATTAACCAAAGTAGATATAGCTTCTATGCGCAACAGCTTAGAAACAAGGCCTCCGTTTGTGGATCCCAAAATTTGGGCATGGGCTAGGCAATTGCCCTTGGAGTATTTATTTACCATCCAAACAGAACCTTTCCACTTTTCGGGCAAGCGCATAATAAAGGATTTGTTGGGCGATATGTTCGATGCAGATTTTATCCATCGGCCCAAAATGGGATTTGGAATTCCGATGACAGAATGGATAAATCAAGGGCCGCTGAAGCCTCTTTTTGCGTCTTCCATTTATGATTCAACCAGCCTGCTTAAGGATTGGCTGGATTTGGATTTGGTTCGGAGCTGGCATGAATTACAAACCAAAACGGGACGCTTTGATGCCCCCGCCCAATGGGGTATAATGGTTTTGTCAATCTGGTTGGAACAATGGAAAAGCCGTCCTAAGCATACGTATTATTCATAAAAAAGGAAGTTGATTCCAAGGGTTTCTGTGGTGGTCTTGTGTTACAATCAATCCGCTTTTATTTTGGATTGCCTTAATGGCATTGCCATGCAGAAAGGTCAATTTGAATTGGAATTGTGGATTAGCGACGATGCTTCAACCGACCAAAGTCCTGCGTTGATTCAGAAATGGGTAGAAACCCATTTTCCACAGGCTCACCTGTTGTTGAGAGATAAAAATGGAGGTGTAGCCTTCAATTGGTTGGATACCATTTCGCGGGCAAGAGGGGCTTACATTGCCTTGTGCGAAGGCGATGATTTTTGGACAGACCCCAATAAGCTTCAGCGGCAGATTCAAGCCTTGGAGCTCGATTCCGAGGCTCAACTTTGTTGGCATGAAGTGGAAGTGCTGGAACAAGGCGTAATTCGACGTTTTCCGTATGCGCCTCTGCCACAAGAACGTTCGGGAATTAAAGAAGCTATTCTGAACCATTCCATCCCAACCTGCAGCATGGTATTTAGAAACCGTCAAAACTGGGAATGGCCCAAATTCTTTTTTAAGGCCTTTAGTATAGATGTTCTAGTGCAGTTGGAAGTGTTGCGCCATGGCTATGCATTGAAAATATCAGGGAAGCCGGCGGTGTATCGACAGCACCCCGGCGGAGTTTCAAAACAAGCAAACCGTTTTTGGTTGGCGGCCTTAAACCGCTTGGAGATGCTTTGTCAATTTGATACCCATACAAAAGGTGAATACAGAACGTTTATTCGCGCTTATGTTCTTCGGGAATCGGCCTTGCTTTGGAAGTTTAAAGAGCTACCTCGGTTCAGCCTGCGCCGCCTGCGCTTGGCCCATTTTCATTTTTTTGGGAACAATCCCCAAACTTGGCGGGAAAAAAAGACATGGTTTTATACCCTTTTTTTCCCTGAATGGTACGACATGTTTTTGGTATGGAGGCAAAAAATCAGAGGTTAAGTAGAATGCGCGTCGCGTTGATTGGGGGCAGTGGATTTATAGGTTCGGCCCTTGCGAACAGACTGACTCAAGGTGGAGTTCAGTGCATAGTTATAGATCCATGGAGGCCACCGTCTGGTTTTTTGGGAGAATACTTCACTCCTCCTCAACGTTCATCGGCCTGGGAAGGAGCGTTGGAAGGAATTGACGTTTGCATATACCTTCAATGTACTACATTACCCAAATCTTCTTTTGACCAACCCATTCTTGAAATACAGGAAAACGAAATGCCACTGATGCATGTTCTGCCGCATCTTCAAAAGAAAGGCATAAAACTAATCTACTTTTCAAGTGGGGGTGCCGTTTATGGCGAAATTGAAAAGGGACAAGCTTCAGAAGATCATCCGCTGCGCCCGATAAGCCCCTATGGTGTGGGAAAAAAAAATGCGGAGGCCTGGATAGAATGGTATCAGTTGCAAGGATTAAAGGCATTGATTTTACGCCCATCTACCATTTATGGTTTTGGTCAAGGTCAACGAACAGGTCAAGGGGTGGTATTTTCCATGTTAAAGGCTACTTACACAAGAAATCTGTTTTACCTTCAAGGGGGCGGAAATCACATTAAAGATTTTTTGTTCTTGGAAGACTTGCTGGATTTCGTTGAATATGCATTAATAAAGAATATGCTCGGCGTTTACAATGTTTGTTCCGGGGAAGCCGTTTCGGTGTTTCAGGTATTGGAGCAGGTTGAATTGATAGCGGGTGTGCCCTTAAAACGGGAGTTAATACCTCCCCATCCCTCTGATGTTCGACGCATGAGTTTAAATCCAGGCAAGGCTGCTTCCGAGGGGTGGCGGGCAAAAACCACCTTAAAACAGGGGATTCAAAATCTGTGGTTAACCATTCAAGAACAGGATTGAAGCCGGGAATTCTTTATTTAATCAATGATTTGCAGGCGGGGGGGGCTGAAATGTTTTTAAAGCGCCTTGGCGAAGGCCTAAGCGGCGAGTATCAACCGTGGATTGGGATACTAAATCCCAGCAGCAATCAAGCTGATTTTCAGCGCTTTTTCTTCGAAGGCGGCCATTGGAAAGAATTCCCCCTCTACCAGTATCCGGAAGCCTCTTTGGCAGACCAACTGTTTTGGAAAGCCAATGCGGTGTTGCGTCCCTTTGGATTTACCAATACCTACTTCAAACTGAAGAAAGCCAAAGAGCAGCGGGCATGGCAGCATCGATTAAAAAAAAATCGAATTGTTTTGGTAAACAGCAACAGTTCGGCTTCAGATGCATTTGTTGCCAAACAATTGAAGCCGCTTGTTAACCTCCCTTGGGTATTGACCCAGCATAGTTCATACAATCGTGTGTGCTGGGGAATTTTAGGAAGTGAAAAAGAGTTTATCAATCATGCTGCCGCCATTTTGGGGAAAACGGATGCCATATTGTACACAGCAGAAGACAATGTGGATATCTACGCGCATGTACCGCTTTCACCCCACACCATTGTCAAAAAAGTATATTTGGGGTATGAGCCTCAACGGGATATTCCGGGAAAACCGGACCATCATAAGCCCTTAAAATTGGTTATGATGGCCAGAGGTATTCCGGAAAAGGGCTGGGAACAAGCGCTTCACGCCATTCAAATACTTAATGCCAAACAGATTCAAGTAGAACTCCAAGCCATATACTCCCCAACTGAATATATGGAAACGTTGAAACAGGAGTATGCAGGGCTTACCGGGGTGAATTGGCTCGGGTATTTGTCCAATCCAGCCCCACTTTTGGCCGCGGCCCATGCATCATTGCTGCCCTCCTATTTTCAAGAAAGCCTTCCCTATGCCATTACCGAAAGTCTGGCCTACGGAACGCCGGTTATTGCCTTGCCGGTGGCTGAAATTCCGAGTATGTTGAGCACGGAATGGGGTTTGGCCGGACAGCTATTGCGGGCAGACCCAAACGGAAAGGCTCAGGTGGAAGGGCTGGTAATGGCCATTCAAACCTATTTGGATAGTCCGGATTGTTGGATCGAACACAGCCGCCTTGCCAGGCTTGCTTTTGCATCTAAATTTAGCCTTCAAACCTGCCTGCAAGCCTATAAAGAGGTTTTTGATGCATTGACTAAAATACCACAGGAACAGCTTCGATGACCAGGCGCGTTGAACCTCATATTTCTATCGTTCTTACCTGTTTTCGTGAAGGCAAGCTGCTGCAAAGAGCCATAGATTCAATTTTGGCTCAAACCGATTCCCTTTTTACCACCATTATTGTTTTTGATGCGGGTGATGAGCTAACGAGAACGCTGGCTACATCGTACGTCCATGAGCGGGGTTTTCTTTGGGTGGAACACAAACAAAATGCAGGATTATCTGCCGCTAGAAACAGCGGATTTGCGCATGCCATAGACTGGGTTGTGCCCCTAGATGCCGATGACAGTTTGCCGCCTACGGCAATTTCCGATCTTAAGGTTGCCATTTCACAGTTTCCGGACGCTGATTTTTTTTATGGAAATTACCGTGTTCTTGGCTCCACATCGACACAGGATTTGGTCTTGTGTGGAGAACTAAGCGATAACGGTCAACCCGGAGGCAGATTAAATGGGTTTAAGCTTAGCGAAAATTGGAAATTATTGGGGACAAGCCCCTGCAGAAAAAGGGTGTGGGAAGCCATAGGCGGTTACGATTTGGCCTTTTCAAATACGGTTCAGGATGTTGATTTTTGGCGCAGGGCACTCCTAAACGGGGCTGCCGGATACTGGATTGACCGAGAAATATACCAATGGCACCGCAGCGAATCTGGAATGAACGCCTCGGTCAAGGAAGAAGATATGGTGCCTCTTCGCCTTAAGAGTTTACCCTTTTATGAAAAATTTAATCCGCCAATGGCCCAGCATTATGCCGATTACCTGTATCGGTATTTTACTCGAAGTCGACAGCGAACAGCCCTGTTGAATTTACTTAAAATCCATCCTCAATTTTTTGATAAAAAGCAGGCTCTGTTGGCTGGACTGATAAATATCCCGCTATTGTATGCATTGGTGTATAGAATCCTGCATCGGCAAACTTTATTCAGTTAGCAAAACATGCCGACCTTTCCAACAATCACCTTGGTAACCCCCTCTTTTAATCAGGGCATGTATCTGGAACAAACCATAGATTCTGTACTTAGTCAGGGTTATCCTGAGCTTGAATACATGGTGATGGATGGGGGTAGCACCGATGAAAGCGTAAACATCATCAAGAAATACGCTCCGCATTTGCACGCTTGGGAGTCTTGTCCGGACGGAGGGCAAAGCCGTGCCATTAATAAGGGGTTGGTTCGAAGCAGAGGGGAATTGGTGGGATGGATTAACTCGGATGATTTTTTGGAGCCAGGCGCCCTTTTTGCCTGGGCCGACGGATGGAAGAGTCAGCCCAGCCCCCTGGCGGTTTGTGGCTCAGCAAAGGTTTGGGATGAAGCCCGGTTCTCTCACCTGCGGCAACCTTCTTTTCTAGGCGCTTCAAGGGCAGAAACCCTTTCAAAGGCCAACATTAATCAGGAGGGGACCCTATTCAATGGAGATAAAGTTCGGGCCTTAGGTGGGGTTCACCCCGAATTTAAGTACGCCATGGATTTGGAGTTGTGGTTTAGCTTGTTGCTGGGTAGCCCAGAAGCACCAGTGGTACAAATTGAAAATACGGTTTCTAATTTTCGAAGGCACCCCGAGGCCAAATCATCCATTCAAGCACAGGCGCCGCCCGGCAAATCGCACATGTTTGCCGAACGCCTTTTGCTTATGCAAGCTTTGTCAAACCTTTGTTTCCCTGATTCAAAAGTCCCAATGTTTCCCGCCGCCGGTCTGAAAAAACCCTTTAATTATGCATTAAGGGTACAGGTTTCGGTTTCCCTTGCTCAGCACATTGTTTCTGCCTTTGTTTTTCAACACAGCATCTTTTTGGAGGATATGGGCTCAAGCTTTGATTTGCTCCGCTGGCTATTCAAGAGCAAAAAGGCATGGTCGCCAGAACTACAACCAGAGTATAGGTATTTGATGAAAAGGGGCCTGGTTCATGCCTTATTTGGAAACCCAAATCGTCCCTAAATAGGAATGCGGCCCCGGTTGTATTTTTCGCTGCTGATATGGAAACCTAAATGGTTGGCTTGGTGGCTGGCAGGAAAAGAAAACGCGAGCTTAACCAGCGATAACCATCCTCCAAGTGGGCTACTATTGGCTGAGGAAGAGCCCTTAGGGTATAAACCATTTGGAATACCCGAACCAGCCTTACCAGTGAAAACGCGAGCCGTTTATGCCCACGAATATGCATCGGCCTTGGTTTATAGCGAGGGAGTATGGTTGTGCCCCAAGGGCTTGGCGCAGTTGGGACTTAAACACAGTTCTGAATCAAAAACCATACATGGCTTTTTTGTTTTGGAGTCTAGGCTGAAGAGGACGATTCATAGAATGGACAGAGGGGTACTGTTGTATAACCGATGGTCGATGAACAATTATTACCATTGGATGACCGAAACGGTACCGCGGCTTCAGCTTTGGATGGCACATCCAGAGGCCCAAATCACACCAATACTGCTACCTAAATCGTTTCCTGATTTTTGCATGGAGAGCATCAAATTGATGGCGCCTCAATTGCCTGTTTTCAGGTATTCGGGGGAGGAAGAACTTGTTCTGGTTAAGCGGTTTTTTTTCATTTCAGAGCCTTGGGCGGACATTCCAAGCGCGGGTCTGTTAAAAAAAAGCATACGTGCGCTGTATGCAAACATAGAAACCAATAGGGCCTCCCCGACTCAGTTTGTATTTGCTCTTCGCAGACCTGGGCTTTCTAGGTCAATTTTGAATGTTGCAGAAGTAAAGGAAGCCTTGGCCGAAATACCGGTAAACTACGTGGATTTTGATGAACTGGCGTTCCGAGATCAACTTGTTGTGGTTCGAAACTCAATCGGCCTGATTGGGTTTCATGGGGCAAACTTAACCAATCTCATGTTTTTGCCAGCGGGCGGGCAGGTGGTTGAAATCAGTTTCCCTTTTTTGCAAGCTGAGCCATGGAACCGGTTTTGCTATCAACATTTGGCCCAGGCTTGCGGCTTGGATTACACCTTATTTCTAGAGGCCAATACAACGGAAGAAAGTATGGACGGCCCTGTTTGGCTTGATGGGCAACAGTTAAGTTTTCTTTTAGCATCAAAAGTACAAGATGCATAAGCCTTTTTTTTCCATTGTTATCCCTTTTTACAACCGGGCTTCTACCTTAGGTCGGGCGATAGCATCGGTACAGGCTCAAACCTATACCCATTGGGAGTTGGTTTTGGTTGACGATGCATCCACCGATGCATCGGCCTCCATAGCAGCACAAGCATCTGAACAGGATTCCCGAATTCGGGTGTTGACGAACGCCCAAAATCAAGAGCGAAGCCTTAGCCGAAACCGAGGAATAATGGCGGCTCAAGGCCGCTACATTTGTTTTTTAGACAGCGACGACTATCACTTGCCGGAGCATTTGAGCGTGTTGTACAAAGGATTGGAAAAGCTTGGGTTCTCCACCGCGTTTTTATTTACGAAGGCATGGAATGAAGATGCTCAAGGAAACAGAGAAGAGCGCTTTTGTCCGGATTTTGAAACAACGGATGCCTATCGCTATTTCATTTTATATACTGTAAATCCACAACGTTGGTGTGTTCATAGCAGCATTTTGAATGCTATAAAATTTGACCCGCACATTCCCATTTGCGAAGATATGGATACCACATTACGTATGGTGGCAAAGGGCATTCCCATGTATGAATTAAAAGAAAGGACTACGGTATATGTAGCTCACCCCGAAAGTTTTACCTGGGGCGACCCCAAAAAATGGCAACGGGAGCTAAGCGCGTTAACTTCAATTTTTAACCGCAGGGAGTTGAGGCCCTTCTTGCCTCTTTCTGCATGCAATTTGCGTCGGAGCGCTTGCCATTATCATTTGGCTGTTGAAAGCTGGAAAAAAAAATCCGCCGCCCGGTTCTATCGACATGCCGGGTTGTCTTTTATTTTATGCCCTAAAGGCTATAATGGACGAACAAATAAAAATCTATTGATTTTGGCGGTGTATAATCTGCCGGTTATCGGTTCTTTGGTTCAAAAAGCAGTAAGCAAGACAAAAGTAGTTTTGGGTTGATTCTGATAAAGAATTTTGTTAGAAACCAGCGTACCATTTCAAATCAAAAAACAGCCTACCTCAGTCCCCTAAAATGAACCCACAGAAGGTTGTTCTAGCTAATCCCGTTTTTGCCGACCCCGACCTGCAAGGCTACATCGGTCAGCAGCAGTCTTTTTCTGTATTCCCTCCCGGCATAGCCCGGCTGTCCAATGTTTTTGTATCCCACTATGGCCTGGTATCCAAATTCGGTGTACTAAACCGGCATTGCATGCCCAATTTATTTCCTAAAAACGACATCCCTCAATTCTGGAACTTCCAAAAAGAGGTAGCCTTTCAAGAGGCCGTTTGCCGCTTTGGGAGCAGCATGAAGGTGCGAAAACTGGAACCGGAGCACTCCTACCTACTTATTCACCACAAATGGTTTGGGTATTTTTTCTGGATGACCTGTTACATGCCCCGCTTGCTTCGAGCCCTCGATTCGGGCCTTTCCTCAATCACCAAACTGCTGGTTTCCAATCGCTGGAAAAATGTGGAATATGTAGCCTCTAGTCTGGCCACGGTTGAACTGAATTTGGAGAGCTTAGAATTGGATGAACACGTTTTTGCCCCTCGACTGGTTCTTCCCCATGCCAGAACAGCAACATCCTACATTCATCCCGCAGAAATTCAACGGGTAGTAAACCATTTTTTGTTGGCCTTTAACATCCTTCCACGAAAAGCTTCACGCAAGATCTGGATTCACCGGTCAGAGAAAAGCCGCCGAGCCCTTTTGAATGAAGAAGAGGTGTTGCACCATGTACGGGATGCCGGTTTTGAACCGGTTGCATTTGAAGAGTTAAACCTAAGGCAACAAATTGATTTGATGCAAGAAACCATGGTTTTGGCAGGGTTGCACGGTGCCGGACTCACCAATTTGATGTTCTTACCCAAAGGCGCTACGGTGTTGGAATTTATGCCGGAGGAATTTGCGGCCTATGCCCATCCCTTTCCGTATCGTTCCCTGGCCGAAGCGGCACAGGTAAGCTATGCCGTTTCGGGCATGGGGACGGAAGGTGAAAAATGGAAATGGACAAAACCAAGCCAAGCCACTACGGCCTTGCGGTATCAAAAAGTAAATGCTCCGCGCAGCCTCGACATTCCAAAATTAACACGGGCAATAAAGCAATGCGAACGTTAAAAAGGCCATTAATATTGCCCCTATTGGGCGGTTTATGGATGTTCTATTCCCACCTCCTATTTTGGATTTACGCCCCATTATTCGATGTTACCCCCGATTATTTCGACTATTACAGCCTCGCCGATCGATGGATGAACGGCTTATTTGGCTCCTACGATGGGGTTTTGATTGATTTACCTTTGGGCTTACCCTCCTCCTGTATGCAAAGATGGTGTTTGGCCTTTCTACCCCAAGCTATATTGCCATGCAGGTTATATGCCTGTTTTTGGTTTATGCCTTGGTTTCCCGAGCTTGGGTTCGTAACTGGGGTTGGTATGGGGCCGGGGCCGCTTTGTTGTTGGGGGCCTACCTCGCCGACGGGTATTCCTTGGCCTTTTTTACTTCCCCATTAACCGAGCCTCCTTTTTTGCTCCTTTTTTTGCTGGCCTTAAGCCTGCTCCCGGCGGTGCTCAAACCGCAACCCAAGCCCGTGTTTGCCATCCTGTTTGGCGTGGTGCTGATGCTGCTTCCTTTGTTTCGCTCCAATGGCATCTTGCTTTGGCCCTGGGTTATGGCGGTCTTGATGTATTTGTTTTTTAAAAAATCGAAGGCTTTTCGGCCCTTGCTGGGCACTTTTTTAATCTCCGGTTTTTTTCTTCTGGGCCTCAGTTGGCTATTGGTGGGCTATCCCAACTACGGCAACATGCAGCGGTTGTCAAGGTTGGTTTACAAGACAGATGTGCCCGCCAATGCTGAACAGAAACCGAATCCAACCCCCAACAGAGGGGACAAGAACGGCAGCTACCTGCTGAACACGGCCTACGAAAGGCCCTCTTTTTATTATACACTGTTGCCTGCCCGCATAGAAAAACACCTGATGCATCAAAAATTGCAATGGGAAGGGTACACCATGTATGACAATGCCGTTCCTGTCCCTAAACCTTGGCGGCAGTACCTGTGGAATGAAATGCAGGCCCAGAACTTAAAATACGGTATTGCTACACAATTTAAGGAGCAGGCATTTTCGCGGGTAAAATCCAGCCCTATTTTTTTGCAGATTCAACACTTGGGTTATGTTCTTCACAGTTTGCTTTTAAACAATATCTTGTGGATTGTTTTGGCTTTAGCTTCGGTAGGCCTTGCTGCACGGCGTATTCGGGGGCCGCATTCAGCCGATGCCGCATTTCTGTTGTTCTTGGCCTTGGCCTTCCTGCTGTTGGCCTCGGCCTTGGATTTTAGCCTTAGCAAACACCTGCCCCGATACGGCTATGTTCAGGATTTTATCCCCTATTTAATGGTACCCCTTGGCCTTCGATTGTTTTTTAAAAAAGCCGCCCCCCATGCTCCACAATAAAACCATTGCCGTCGTAGTCCCCTGCTACAACGAAGAAACCCAAATCACCGAAGTCCTGGCCTCCATGCCCGATTTCGTTGACCGCATTATCGTTGTCAATGATTTCAGCACCGATCAAACCGCCAAAGTGGTTGCCGCTTACATGGCCCAACAAGCCCCGGCCCCATTCCCCATTCAAAACATCCTCAACCGAGTGGTCCCCAACCGCTACAACCGAGCCAGCCAAGTGGTTCAGCAGCTTCAACAACAAGAAGAAGTCCTGTTTACTCCGGCCCACATCGCCAATGCCAGCCCGGAAACCGACAGAATCATTTTAATCAATTTACTTCAAAATGCCGGCGTAGGCGCTGCCATTGCTCGAGGCTACAAATGGGCCAAAGATTATGGCATAGATTGTACGGCGGTTATGGCCGGAGATGGACAAATGGATCCCGACGAATTGGAAAGCATCTGCCTACCCGTAATTGAAGAAGGCATTGATTATGTAAAGGGAAACCGCCTGATTCACCGCAGTGCCCTGCTTGTCATTCCCAAAATCAGATACCTGGGCAATTCCATTCTTTCCATTCTAACCAAAATGGCCAGCGGATATTGGCATGTTTCCGACACCCAAACGGGATACACCGCTCTTTCAAACAAAGCCTTGAATGCCATCCGGCTGCATCAAATTTATCCGCGCTATGGAATGCCCAACGACATGCTCGTGAAACTGAACATTGCCTTTTGCAGCCTCAGAGAAGTGGAAATTAAACCCATTTATGACGTAGGAGAAAAAAGCAAAATGAAAATACTAAAGGTCATACCCCGCATTTCCTTCCTCTTGTTCAAGGGTTTCTTTCGCCGGCTTTGGCACAAGTACCTGTTTCGGGATTTCCATCCCTTGTTTTTGCTCTATCATTTTTCTTTTTTGCTGGGCCTCCTTTGGCTTCCCTACCTATTTCGGGTATTAAAGGCCCTCTGGTTGGTTCAAAACATGAGTTTCGAAACCCTGTTTGCCTTTACCTTCCTGGGCATTTCCTCCATACAAAGTTTCTTGTTCGCCATGTGGATGGACATTCAAGACAACGAAAGGCTGTATAAATGAATCGTATTTTTGGGGCATCCTTTTTTAAGCGCTTATTCTTAATAATTGTTTTAATACATATACTATTTATTGCTCCTGTTGGTTTTGATTATACGGACGGAACCTATATTTTAAATCTGGCAGGATTAAATAATAAAACTCAAGGTGCCTTATATTCAGAATTGAATTACATTCGGCCACCTGTTTCTATTTGGATTCATTCCTTGGATTTTATTTTTGGGAACTTTTCTCTCCTCTGGTCAAGGGCTTTCTATTTTATTCAGTTGGCAATTTCCTCATTTTTATTGACCTCAATTATATTTAAGGATTACCGTAGCAATGTGCCCGAAATTGGATTCCTTTGGGCAACCTCAACGTTGGTTTATTTACTATCGACTTTTTTCTTTCCACCGATGTCGTGGCATACAGTTGATGGGGTTTTTTTAATTTCGATAGGTTTTTACTTGTATAAAACTGGCAATTATTTAATCTCATCTCCATTTATTTTGTTAGGCATTTTGTGCAAACAGTCATTCTATCCAATTTTTTTTGTTTTTATTTTAATAGTAGTGTTATCCTCTTCAAGCAAATTGGAAAAGGCCAAAACCCTATTTTCATTAATCGCTTCCATTGCTTTATTCTGTTTATTCTTTGCTTGGCAAGGCAAACTTTTTCAATTTATTTATTCTACATTCCTGCAAACCCAGTCTAAAGATTTATTAAGAGCCGGGGTTTGGGAGTATCTATTCAAATTGAAAGAACCCATAAATATTCTTTTAATCGTGATGGCATTATTAGGTTTTTTTTCGGATTTCAAGTTTAGATTTTTGTTTTTTATTATCTATTTAACTATTACCCTTGTACATGCTTTTTTAATCAAAAATTGGATAGTTCCATCGTTTCATTTTGGACTATTTTTTTTGAGCACGTTCTATTTTCTAATCTCACTTATTATTCGGGAAAAGAATAATTCATTTTACTTTTCCGTTTTATTTGCTCTAGCACTGACTTGGTGCAGCTCTATTTCTTGGGGATATAGATCACCCCAGTTTGCCGCTGCCTCACTTATTTTATTTTTAATGCCTACACTTGAAGTAGCTTATGTTAAGGGTAAATTTCAAATAATTCTTTTTATTCTATTTGCAACCAATTTGCTAACCTTTAAATATCCATATAGATCCGGAGGCAGTTATCTTGAACATTTTAAAAAAATGCACACCTCACCGCCTGGAATAAATAATTTAAGAGGGATAATAATGAGTGATTTAAGATTTAAAGAATTGAACGAAATACAATTTCTAATTAAAAATTTACCTCCCACAGAGCCTATACTTTTTGGTTCCAGCTTTACTGCAGGATATTTATGCTTTAATCGTTTCCATGGGCAAGGAATCACTTGGCCAATAAATGTTGAGCTTGGCTTTCATTCGGATTCAATTTTGGTAAAATTAAATCGAATTAATTATTCTGTTTTAAAAGTAGAAAACATTAAATACAATAAATGTGAAATGTGTGATATGATTCAGGACAATTGGAATGTAGTTGGCCGATCAGAGACCTTTATACTTTATTCTAGAAATTAAAATGTGCGGCATCGTTGGCATATACCTGAGCGACAGCAGTTCCTTTAACCAGGCCCTGCTGGCCCGTTTGCTCCGCTTGTCGCAAGCCCGGGGCAAAGAGGCCTCGGGCCTGGCCATCCGCGACAGCCAAAAGCTGCAATTTGTCCGCTGTCCGCAGCCGGCCGAACAGCTGATGCGCACAGAAGCATACCGCAGTATGTTGAACAATATAGCCCCCGGTCCTATCCATCTGATTGCCCACTCCCGCCTGGTCACCAACGGGCATGAAAGCCTAAACCAAAACAACCAACCGGTGTATTCGAGTCCTTGGCTGCTGGTGCACAATGGCATTGTGGTGAATGCGGACGAGCTATGGCAGCGCTGGGGAGCCGCTCAGCGCCAAACCGAGGTGGACAGCGAGGTGCTGGCCCGAGGGCTGGCGGTATTGCCCGCGCAACAGCGCAACGAAGTGCTGAGCCGCATGGAGGGTACGGCATCTCTAATTGCCCTGACGGCCAATCAGCCCGGCTGGTGGTACGGCAGCAACAACGGCTCCCTGCATTCCCTGAGTTCGCCTAAGGGCGACATACAGGTTCTGGCTTCGGAGCAAACCATGCTGCACAGCCTGCAGCGCGAATTTAAAGACCTGTTCCCGGAGGGTTCCACCTATGATCGCCCCGAATTGGGCAAGGGAATTGAAGCGTTTAGCCCCGGCCCGGCCTTTCCGGTGCAGGAAATCCCCAGCGGACTGCATGCTCCGGTTCTTCCTCCCAGCCCGCAATCCTCCTTGAATTTGAGGCCCTTTGAAGAACTGGCCGCCAGCATTCAGGACAGGGTGCTGACCTTAAAGCGCTGTACCCGCTGCATCCTTCCCGACACCTTTCCTTTTATTGAATTTGATGCCCAAGGCGTTTGCAACCATTGCCGCAACCATCGGCCACTGCAGCCCAAGGGGGCAGAGGCCCTGGCTCAGGAAATCCGGAAAAGCCTGACCACAACGGGTCACGGGCCCAACTGCCTGGTGCCCTTTAGCGGAGGCCGCGACAGCAGCTACGCCCTGCATTATTTGGTCAAGGAACTGGGGCTAAAGCCCCTGGCATTCAGTTACGACTGGGGTTTACTGACCGATTTGGCCCGCCGCAATCAGGCCCGCATGTGCGGAGCCTTGGGTGTAGAGCACATATTGGTTTCTGCCAACATCCGCGCCAAGCGGGCCAACGTGCGCCGAAATGTCAGCGCCTGGCTGCGCCGCCCCCGATTGGGAACCATCCCCTTGTTTATGGCCGGCGACAAACAGTATTTTTACCATACGCAGCGGCTGCTTCGGGCCTATGGCCTAAGCATATCGGTCATGGGCGAAAACCTACTGGAAACCACCCGCTTCAAAACCGCATATGCCGGCATACCTCCTCGATTTGGAGAAGAAAAAACTTACCAGCTCCCGGGTGCTGACAAACTAAAAATGCTGTTGTATTACGGAAAAGAGACCGTATTAAATCCCGCCTACATCAACGCATCTATGGTCGATACGCTGGGGGCCTTTGCCTCCTACTATGGGCTAACGCATTCCAACCTCAACATCTTCGACTACTTGCCTTGGCAGGAAGAGCCCATGATTGAACTGCTTCGGGGCCGCTACGATTGGGAGGTAGATCCGGAAACGCCCACCACCTGGCGCATTGGCGACGGCACGGCGGCCTTTTACAACTTCATCTATTGGCGGGTTGCGGGCTTTACCGAGAACGACACCTTCCGCAGCAATCAGATTCGCGAAGGGCAGTTGAGCCGGGAACAGGCGCTGAGCAAAGCCATGGCTGAAAATCTACCGCGCTGGGCAGGCCTGCAGTGGTACTGCAGCACCATCGGGCTCGACACCGAGCGGGTACTCCGCGTCATAGCCGGCATGCCCCCCCGATTTAGTGAAAACAACAGCACAGAATGAAAAGGAATGTAGGATATTTTTGTGGCGCCTATTCCGGCCCTTACTGCTACTCCGCGGTGCCGAATCCCGTTGGGCAGCCGGCCGGCGGTGGTTCCGCACAGCTCCACCCCGCCAACCGGGCCCAACCGGCTCCGGCCCCTTGCGGGGTATCCGTGCGGTCCGGGGCGCTTGGCCACCACAAAAAGAGCCCAGTCCAAATATGTTTAAACCAGAAACAGGATTTACGCGATAATGTTAAAGCCTGAATTTTAAGTCCATACCGTGCTCCGATTAAACATAAAAACATTCAAAATTGCTTTTTCATGGCTATTGGGCTTATTTCTATTTGCTTTGGCGGTTTGGATGGCCTTTACAGAGTATTCGGATGTTTGGGGAATAAAAACCCTTCCTATTCTAATTTTTGGCATGTTTATTTCTGCCCTTTCCTTTTGGATTCAAGGATTTGAGCTTTCTTGGCTATTACAAAGAGAAGAAGTAGCCATTAAACGAACAGACCGTTTAACCCTGTCTTTTTCAATGAATGTATGGGGATATTTGATTCCTTTTCAAGGCAGTTTTTTGTATTTTCTCTCTTTCATAAAATCCAAGTATAATGTTTCATTTTTTTCCCTTACTGGAGCGTATTTTTGGCTGTTCTTTTTGGGCTTGAGTGTAGATGGCATGATGGGGTTGATGTTGTTGGTTCAATTCCAGGCTTTTCCATTTCTGGTAATACTATTGTTGGGTATGGCCTCTTCGGTTTTTGCTTTGCATGCTTTAGCTAGAATCAAACCTTTTAGAGAAATACAGGATGCCCCCAGCTGGAAGAAAAAATTGGTACAGCGCCTGCATTTAGGGCTAGATGGCTTTAGCCAATTTAAGCCAGCAGACTATCTGCGCTTCACAGGTATTTCGATACTCTTAACAGGACTAACCACTCTTTGGGGTTGGCATATATCACAGGTGTTTAATTTGGGAATTGATTTGACCGGGGTCTTTTATGCTACTGTTTTGATGCGAATTGGCCTGCTGCTAAAAATAACGCCGGGGAATATAGGCGTTTTGCAATTGGGCAGTGGGGCTGTTTTTACAGCCTTAGGCTACAGCGCCTCAGCCGGGATATTTATTTCAGTTTGGCAACAAGCCTCTATGCTGCTTGTTTCGATTCCCATTGGATTGCTAGGAACCTGGCTTAACCGAGACTATTTTTCCTGGAAATCGCTTTTTTCCTCAACCCGGCCCTAGCGCCCCCGATTGCAGTGGAAAGCCCGCAGGGGTTGGCGGGCAGAGCCGGTTGGCGGGCGGAGGCGACGTTAGGAGCCCACGTACCGCCCCACCGGCTCCCCGCCAACACCGAGGACTTGCAACGGAAAGCGGGATAGGCGCCCCCTAGTACTAAGATTAAACTATAATGCCTCTTGTTTCTATCGTTATCCCCTGTTTTAATGCCGGCAAACTGCTTCAGGAGACCTTGGATAGTGTTGTGCCATTGTTGGGAAATGAGGTAGAAGTTGTGGTGGTAAACGACGGATCTACCGACCCCATTACCTTGGAAATTTTGCAGCGCCACGCCAATAGCTTTTGTGTGTTGAACACGGAAAACAAGGGCTTGTCGGCGGCCCGCAATGCAGGCATACGTCAGGCCAAAGGCAAGTTTATTTTGCCACTTTCCTTTTTGGTCTTGCAACAAAGCGTTAACATATAGCGGCAAAGGTTTATGTTCAAAGCAAATTGAGTAAATTATCAGTTAGCAACTAAACTTCTTTTCCTAATTCAAGTGCTGAATTTCTGAAGGAAAAGCAAAATGTCCCCGAGAAGCAAAACCATCTTTTTTCTAATTGCCTGAAAATTGAAAGCAATTAACAGACAAAGGATAAAAGAGCAAGCTCAGATATCATGACCCCGAAATGTTTCGGAACTCGTGAATGGAGGAAAAGACGAATTTTCGTCAACAACCGAACCGGAGCGCAACGCATGGAGCGGATAGGCAAAGCAAAGCGGCGCACGAAGTAATAACCGGAGCATGCAACGCAAGTCTGATAGTTATCGGACCAAAGGGTGCAACGGATAGCGTAATCATTGAACACCAGAACCGAGAGCGCAGAGGAGCAAATAGGAAGCAACGCTCAAAAAAGAGTGTAGAAAGAAAGGATAAAAGCTGTAAATACAACTATAACTTTCGAGAATAAGCACTATCTTTATACGTGTAATTACATCTTTTAATGTATCTGCCAGCTGAAATAGTCAATAGAAATAGGTATATCCAAGCCATAACCCCATACATTGACCATCAGATCATCAAAGTATTGGTTGGACAGAGGAGGGTGGGCAAAAGTTATATCCTATATCAGTTAATACGGCACATACAAAAAGAAAAAGATAACCCGTGCATCATTTACATCAACAAAGAAGATTTGGCATTTGGCCACATTAAGAATGCCATACAGCTCCACGAATACATATACCATGTGGCATCCAAGGCAGAAAAAGCCTATGTGTTTATTGATGAAATTCAGGAAATTGAAGACTTTCCGACGGCTTTACGATCCTTACTGCTGAACGAAAAGTTTGACATTTACTGTACCGGCAGCAATGCCAATTTATTATCAGGAGATATTGCGGGAGCTTTAAGCGGAAGATATGTGGAGCAGGTCGTGTATAGTTTATCCTATGATGAATTTTTAGAGTTCCACCAACTGAAACAGGGCGACCAATCGTTGGAAAAGTATATGAAGTATGGAGGCTTACCGTATCTGAAACACCTGCCCCTAGAACAAGAAATTGCTTTTGAATACCTAAAGAACGTTTACGGCACCATTATCTATCGCGATGTCGTCAACCGATTTAATCTAAGAAACACTACATTTTTAGAGCAGCTTGTTCAGTTTTTGGCATCCAATACGGGAAGTATATTTTCTGCAAAAAGCATAAGTGATTTTCTCAAATCACAAAAAATTCATAGTGCACCAAACCAAATCCAGAGCTACGTCAGTCACCTTACGGATGCCTTTATTATCTTAGCCTGCAAGCGGTATAATATTCAAGGTAAAAAGTTGTTTGAAATAGGAGAAAAATACTATTTCGAAAATGTAGGAATCAGAAATGCCATTTGGGGGTACAGGCTCGAAGACCGCGGAAAAATCATGGAGAATATGGTACACAACCACCTCCGTTATATGCAGTACGAAGTGAATGTAGGAGCACTCGGCAAACAGGAAATAGATTTTGTGGCAATCAAGAACGGAGAAACCGTTTATATTCAGGTGGCCTTAATGCTTAAAGAAGAAAAAACCATTGAAAGAGAATTCGCCAGTTTGTTAAAAATAAAAGACAATTACAAAAAATTAGTGGTAACCTTGGATGATTATTCAGGATCGAGCTACAAAGGAGTAGAAGTCATGCATTTATCGCAATTTCTCCTGGCACAAACTCTTTAATACGAGCAACAACCAAACAAAAAGACAATCAAACATTTAATTGTTTTCTGTTGCCGAATTTGATTCCTGATGCTTTTCTGTCTTTGCCTTTTTGTAAATTAATAAGCAGAGAACCAGACTATTTTCTTAATATTTGCTTTTTAAAATAGCACTTTTGTCCTGCTTTTGCTTTTTAGAATAGCAAGATGGACGAGTTAATCATAAAATCGCGAAAAAAATCAGCCAAACGTCCATGGACTATCAGAGGTGTTTACATCCGAAAATCAACAGAAACGCGAGAATGGTTGCCGTGGAGGGCGCGATGATGGTCTGCTGCCAACACTGAGCGAGGGGTATTCCAACTCCATCGTGGAAGATATGACCTACGGATTGCCAGTGTTGCCCTCAGGCATTTTAGCAAATCGAGATGCCTTGGGCAATGATTTTGCGATAGCCTATTTTGAAAATTCGGCAGAAGCTCTAGCATAGGTGATTGCGCTGTACGAAAATCCGGAAATGCGATTGGCCATGGGGAAATACAATTTGCAGCGGGTTCGGCAACGGCATGTTTTTAATGCCGCTGGAATTTGGTCTTTCTAATCCGAAACAGCGTGTTTTTTGATACCAAATTAATTTTTGAGGCGGCCGCGCCCCCGATTGCAGTGGAAAGCCCGCAGGGGTTGGCGGGCAGAGCCGGGTGGCGGGCGGAGGCGACGTTAGGAGCCCACGTACCGCCCCTTCGGCTCCCCGCCAACACCGAGGACTTGCAACGGAAAGCGGGAAAGGCGCCCACATGTACTTAGATTAAACTCCAATGCCTCTTGTTTCTATAGTTATCCCCTGTTTTAATGCCGGCAAACTGCTTCAGGAGACCTTGGATAGTGTTGTGCCATTGTTGGGAAATGAGGTAGAAGTTGTGGTGGTAAACGACGGATCTACCGACCCCATTACCTTGGAAATTTTGCAGCGCCACGCCAATAGCTTTTGTGTGTTGAACACGGAAAACAAGGGCTTGTCGGCGGCCCGCAATGCAGGCATACGTCAGGCCAAAGGCAAGTATATTTATCCACTTGATGCAGACGATCGAGCCAATTTAGCGTTCATCAATGAAGCCTGTGAACTTTTGCAAAAAAACGATGCCTGTGACATTGTGTTTGCCAATCGCATCCACTTCGGAGAAGAATCCTTGCTTTGGGAAGCCAAATTAGACCAAACCAAGCAATGGTATGTAAATCGGATTCCAGCTACCGCTTTATACCGTAAAGAGCTATGGGAGCGAGTCGGCGGCTATGATGAATCAATGGTTAAAGGTTATGAAGACTGGGAATTTTGGCTACATGCTTTGGTGGTAGGTGCAAAGTTTTTTAAGGCAAAGAACCCGGCGTATTGGTATCGGGTTCGAAGCCAAAGTATGGTAAGAACCATTTCTGTTCACCACCACCAAAAATTACTAGCCTATATGCATGCAAAACACCATGGGTTTTTTCTGAAACAATACATCAGCCAGGTAAACCAGCTGCATGAGCTTCGTAGCAACTATAGGTTGTTGTTGAAAGCTCTGATTAAACTCATTTTGCGAAAAGTGTACATAAAATAAACCGAATAGAAGCCAAGGGGGGCCTGCAACTGGTTTTATGACTGCCAACCAATAAAAAATCGGATAACGAAACAGTGATAATCCCAGAATTGAACCTAAAGAGTGAATAGTGAAAAAGAAATCGAAGGTAGCTGCCGTCATATTAAACTGGAATAAATCAAGACTAACACTCAGGGCCGTTCAATCGGTGCAGGCTTCAGTATCAACCGCCGAAGTATCGGTGGTGGTGATTGACAACTGCAGCAGCGCGGAAGATCGCCGTAGATTGGAGCAAGGATTTGGCCGGGAGGTTGTTTATATTGCCTCACCGGAAAATCTTGGATATGCTGCCGGCAATCAACTTGGGGTTGAATGGGCTATGAAACAGCAGGCCGATTGGGTTTGGATATTGAACAACGACGCCTATGTTCGGCCAGATACCTTGGAATTGCTCATTCAAGGTGCCGAACGATGGCCAGGGGAGGCGGTGTTTTCGCATACCACATTGATGGCTGAAAATCCCGACCGCATACATTATTCCGGCAGTTATGGTCCGGAAGAAGTGGCAGACCCTGCCTTTCCCTATGATCGGCGCAAGGGCCTGCTTCTGGAAGAATGCCAGCATGAACTTAAGGATAAACCCGCGACCATTTTTGGGCATTCTTTATTTATTCCTGCTTCTATACTGCGGAAGTACGGATTTATGGATACCCGGTTTTTCTTGTATTTTGAAGAGACAGAGTACCTGTGGAGGTTGCGAAAGCAGGGAGTAGAAACGGTGTATTTGGCGGCGCCCATTTGTGTGCATGAAAGTACGGCATCGAAAAAGGACGAAGCGGGCAACACCAATGAGGAAATTGCACGGGTTTTGGCCTATTACTACGAACGCAACCGCTGGTTTTTTTTAAGGCTTCAGGGAAGAGTAAGTCGGCGTGAAATGGTTATAAAGGCCGGTGGAATTTTGGCTTTGGCTTGGTATTTTTTAACGCATTTAAATGTCCCCAAAACACCGCAGGGCAAAATGTTGTACTTTCAAAATTTAGCGATGTGGCATGCTTGGTGGGGAGTTCGGGGTAGGACATTATTACCTAAAATATCATAGAATGGACCTCCCCCGAATCATACTCGTTATTCCATCCTTGACCCTTGGCGGTGCAGAAAGGCAGGCTATGCAACTGGCTCGATTAATACGTGATGCCAATATTGGAATTCCTGTTGTGGTAGGAATAGGGCGCCGCGGGGAATTGCAAACGGAACTTGAAAAAGAGAACATTGAACACCACTCTCTTCAACTTTCTATTGGCTATCATCAAAACCGGACAACGCTTTGGAAAAGAGCCTTTACCGGTAGAGCTGAATTGCGTGAATTAAAGCCCAGCCTCCTTTTGCCTTTTACGTACTGGCCAAATGTACTTTCTTCTTTTTCTAGCATTGGCCTTTGGCGCATTCCATGTCTATGGAACCAACGTTCAGTTGACCAAGGCTTACCCTACAGCACCTTAGAGCGAGTTTCTAGGTGGGGTGCACGAAACTATGCTGCCAATAGCCAAGCAGCCGCCAATTGTATATCCGAAAGGCATAACTTGATTTCAAAGGAAACGGTCAATATTATTCCCAATCTAATTGCCGAAAATTTTAAAGGCGTGAATAAACGCGAAAAAGAGCATAAAGCCAAGGTCCGCGTGCTGATGATGGCCAATTTTTTCCCAGGTAAACGCCAAGACGTAGTACTTCAGGGCTTAAAATGCTGGGAGGAAACACAGCCGGAGCAGGAGGTTGAACTTGTGTTTTCAGGGAAGGCGCCCGGAGGCTACTTTTTGGAAATTATCAAGGCCCAAGCCTTTGATTTAAATCTAAAATCTAAGGTGAAATTTTGTCATTATAGTTCCTTAACCGAAGCATTGCTCGAGGGGGTAGATGTGGGGATTTTGGCCACCGATTCTGAGGGCTATTCCAACAGCATTATGGAGTATATGCTTGCCGGCTTGCCTGTTTTAGTATCAGATATTCCTGCCAACAGAGAGGTGCTTGGAGAACAAACGGAACATCAGCTGTTTGGACCAACCGCCGCCGAGTTCGCACAGGCCCTTCAAAACTTAATGGATAAAAAGCAAAATTGGGATGACATGGGGAAAGCCAACCGGGAAGAAATTTTAAGCCGGCATTCCATTACCGCAGAAGAAAAATGGATTCAAGCGATTAAAAAATGCCTGAAATGAGGATTTCGGCCGAACACCTTCAGCATGTCATTAATTAAGGAAACACCACAAGCGGTTCTTAATTTTCGCTTGCCGGTTAACCATATTCCAGCCTGGAATCACCTTTTTAAAAAAGATGACCGGTATTTGAGGGTAAAACTGAAGGTGCGCTATTTAAAAAACGCCTTTGTGTCCGAAGATGGCCTGGTGATTAAAAACGGCCTGTTGGCCAAGGGCTCTGCCCCCAACTTGGGGTTTTCAAGCTATGACTCCAGCCATTATTTCTCCCATTGGCGCACCGGTTTGGAACAAGCCTTGGTGAGTAAGTTGGGCCGAAGCTTAAAACGGCGAAAGCTGGACGCCAACAAACAATATTTGCTGGTTCATTCGCCATGGTTCAGCTACTATTTTTGGATTACAGAATGCTTGCCCCGAATTTTGGCGGTGAAAGACCAACATTCAGCCCTTCATCTTATTTATCCCGAAGTTTGGCATACCATTCCTTATGTTAGGGAGTCGCTGGAACTCTTCCCTGATTTGCGTAGGGAGGTCATTCCCAACCACTACCACATTGAAGTTCCTCAATTGGTGATGCCCGAAGTGAAACCATGGACTCCGATGTTTATTCCCGAACAGACCCAGGCGGTTAGAGCCTTGCTGCTGAAATGGGCAGAAGATACTCCCTCTCCATTTGGGACTAAAATTTACTTGTCCAGAGAGCGGGCAGCGCGGAAAAGGTTTAGCAACGAGGCCCAGGCCGAAAAAACCCTTTCCGAGTTGGGCTTTGATACGGTTTTTCTGGAAGAATTGCCCTTTAAGTCTCAAATTGCAACCCTAAGGGATGCCCGCGAATTGGTTGGAATTACCGGTGCAGGAACCATTAATGCTATGTTTATGCCCCAAGAAGCAACCCTGTATGACATTACCAATCAAGATTATCTGCATCGAAAACAATATAAGTTTCACTTTTTTAAAATGTGCAACATATTGAATATACGGTATGCGGTTTTGTTTGCCCAACCCGAAAGAGACCCCTTGGTTGACCACTACAGTAAGCAGAATCTTATCTTTGACCAAGCAGCTTTTTCTACCATGTATAAACAGGTGAGTCAATTATGATATCCTTATCTCCTACTCGAATTTTGGTTTTGGCTCCCCACACCGACGACGGGGAGTTGGGTTGTGGTGGAAGTATTGCCCGATTGGTTGAAGAGGGGCATGAGGTAAAGTGCGTTGCTTTTTCCATTGCAGAAGATTCCCTCCCTGCCGGATTTGAAAAGGACGCCTTGGCGTTTGAATTTCAAAAAGCCATGCTGGCATTGGGGTTGACACCCGACAATATTCATTATCATCGGTTTAAGGTGCGTCATTTTCCGGAGTTCCGACAGCAAATTCTTCAAACCTTGATTGATATGCGGAATCAATTTCGCCCGGAGGTTATTTTTTTACCCAGTTTAAATGATATTCATCAAGACCATCAGGTGATAGCGAATGAAGGACTAAGGGCCTTTAAAAAATCCTCTATTTTAGGGTACGAAATGCCTTGGAATAATATTGTCTTTGAAACCCGGTGCTTCGTTCAATTGGAGGAAAGGCATGTGGAGAAAAAAATACTAGCCCTGCAGCAATATGCCTCTCAACAGCACCGATCCTACTTAAGCGCCGATTTTATTCGAGGCCTGGCGAAAACCCGTGGCACTCAGTTTGAGTCCGAATACGCAGAAGCGTTTGAGGTCATCCGCTGGATTGTATAAGGAGGCAGTACTCCCCCTATTAGCTTAATTTCTCGTTGAACCCCAATTTTGAAAGGAATCGCCCTTTTTT
>Ga0214917_10001640_pt1 | contig 28544 bp, 24 predicted proteins | sample LL_1208_BB_MetaG_FD_177983 | JGI IMG/M metagenome (GOLD analysis project Ga0214917, IMG submission 177983) | Freshwater microbial communities from Lake Lanier, Atlanta, Georgia, United States - LL_1208_BB | ecosystem: Environmental > Aquatic > Freshwater > Lake | place: USA: Georgia | collected... | reverse complement strand
ATCGATTCCGCTTTTGAGGATATCTTGTTTCCCTTGCACCACCACCTCATCTACAACGCGTTGGTTGTTGACCAAAAGCGACAGTTCCCCAAGATTAACAATACGAAGATCCTTGGTGGGTAAAATATCGTTCAATCGAAGGGAATCATAGCCTGAAAAACTGACCACCATGTAAAGGGGGACAAGCGGCAACCCTTCCATGTTGAATTTTCCTTCAGCGTCGGTGTATTGTCCGAAAACCAAGGAATTATCTTGGGCTTTTAAAAGTTTAATTTTAGCGTATTCTAGGGGCTTTTTGGTGGTTTGATCCACGATTTTTCCGAGGACAATGCCATCTCCCTGTGGTTTTTGAGCCGAAAGTTGAACCACAATGCACCCAAACAAAAAAAACAGTCCAACTTTCATGGTGCAAAAGTACGCTTTTACTTCAAAACTGAGCTAGAACAAAGGGGCGAGGCAATTTTTCGTATTATCAAAAAACATCCATTCATAAAATTAAGAAGAGAAACGGACCGAAGCGACGATGGAAACCAAGAGGGTACTTAGGATCACCAACAAGGAATAAATCGTTTCAACATGAAAAAATGGAGTGGCTACCATTTTAAATCCTATAAAGGCCAAAATAAAAGCGATACCAAACTTCAGCTTGCTGAATTTATTCAAGGAGTTTTCCAAAAGAAAATACATCGATCTCAAGCCAAAGATGGCGAAAATATTAGAGGAATAAAGGATGAACGGGTCGTCCGGAGCGATGGAGAAAATGGCAGGAACACTGTCAATAGCGAAAAGTAAATCGGTGGTTTCGATAATAAAAAGCACCATAAATAAGCGGGTAAAAAAAAATCTGCCATTTCTTTTAAGCCAAAATTTACCGCTGTTATCTTTGGTCAAAACTTTGAAATACTTGCGAATTATTCGAGCCCCAAAAGATTGATTAAAGTCCTTTTCTTCTTCTTTTTCTTTCACGAAAAGGGTTTTTAATCCCCCATAAAGGAGAATAACACCAAAAATTGCAATTACGCCATTGATTTGATAAAAGCCGTTCAAGGCATGGGAATGAGGCGGGTTCACAAATTTCCAAAACGGGGGGAGGTAGGTTAACTTAATTAACCACGTACCGCTAAAAATAAATATACCACGAAGCATCATGGCCCCAAGAATCCCCCATAGCAGCACTTTCCTCTGCGCCTTTCCTTCGACTTTAAAAAACTTAAAAACCAAAAGAAAAACGAATAAATTATCCACCGAAAGCGATTGTTCTATCCAATATGCCGACTGGAATTCCGTAAATTTCTCAAAGCCTTTTTCAAACCAAACAAGGGCACTAAACACCATTGCAGTGCCCACCCAAATAAGGGACCACCGCAAGGCATTTTTGGGAGTTGTTGATGTTTCATTGTGATTAAACAAGGCTCTTATATCAAACACCATCAAGCTGAGGACAATTAAAGCAAAACTAAGCACAAGAATCTGGGAAGGGTCCATAAGGGCAAAAGTACGTATCGTCAGGTATGAAAACTTATTTATTTTGTAATTTTAACATTCCATGCACTATTCACGAAAAGATTTTGGTCTGCTTTCGAATCAAGAGCTATACGAAATTCTTCGTTTGCGTAGCGAGGTTTTTGTAGTGGAGCAGACTTGTATCTATCAAGATATGGACGGGAAGGACAAAGATGCCTTGCATGTGATAGGCACTGAACATGACGAAATTCTTTCCTATGCACGTATTCTAAAGCCAAATTTAGAAAGCGATTCATTTTCAATTGGAAGAGTAATAGTATCCGAATCGAAACGTGGTTCCGGCGAAGGACATCGATTAATGACATTCTGCTTAAATACGGTTAAAGAATTATTTTTTGCGAATGAGGTATATATTTCTGCACAAGCTCACCTTGAAAAATTCTACAACTACCACGGATTCCAAGCTACAGGAAAGCGGTACCTTGAAGATGGAATCCCACACTGCGAAATGGTATTAAATTTTAATAATAACCCATGAAATATCTTATTCTTTTTTTGCCATTAATATTTGCCTTTGCCTCTTGTAAATCCGTTCCCAAACCGTCGCGGGTCATGCGACCTGAAGCGTTCGAATTCACTTCCATTTCGAAGGAATTGATGGACTTATCGGCTCCTCCAGAAGATGATTTTTTCTCCTTTTGCAATGGTAGTTGGGTAAAAAACACCTCAATTCCGCCGACAGAATCAAGGTGGGGAAGTTTTAACGAGTTAGAAAAATCTAATAATGTTAAATTGACCAAAATTCTATCAGATGCGGCATCAAATTCAGAACTTAAAGGGAGTATGAATCAATTAATAGGAGCTTATTATGCCTCATTTTTAAACACAGCGCAACGAGACTCATTGGGTTACCAACCTATTCTACCCTTGCTGAAAGATATTCAAAGTTTAACGAAAAAAGACTTTATCGTATTCCGTATCGCGGATCAACATCGAGAAGGCATTAACAGCGTTTTTAATTATGGTGTAGGCCAAGATTTAAAAAACATCAGTAAGCACATTACCTATATCGAGCAAGGGGGCCTCGGGCTACCAAATCGAGATTATTATTTTCAAGAAAATAAAAAGGATATCCTTATAGCCTACCAGGTTCATATTGCCAAGTGTTTTGAGTACATAGGAAATAGTAAAGAAGCGGCAGCTAAAATGGCAGAGAACATTGTCCGTTTTGAAACAAAACTCGCAGATTCTATGCTTACTCCTGCTCAATTACGATTACCTGAGCTCACCTACAACAAGAGGTCCAATAAGGAGACTTCAGAACTTTTTGGGAATTTCGATTTCGAACAGTACCTTCAATTAACCCACGATACTGTGCCGGATAGCTTAGTAATTTCACATTGTCCATTCATAGCCCACTTTGCCAATTTGTTAGAAAACGAATCGTTGACGGTATGGAAAGATTACTTGCAATGGAAGACGCTTAACCATTATATGAAGCATTTGGATCAACCTATGGCCAAATTGAATTTTGAGTTTTATGGCAAAACACTTCGAGGCAAGAAAGAACAAAAGCCTTTGAATGAACAGGCAATTGAAGAAATCACTAACATCGAAATTGGTGAATTATTGGGAAGAGCTTTTGTTCAAGCTTATTTTTCCGACACGGCACAATTCCGTGTTAATACCATGGTAGACAATTTACTTTTGGTGTTTCGTCAGCGTATCCAAAAATTGGATTGGATGAGCAATACCACAAAGCAAGAGGCGCTAAACAAATTAGCGTCCATTGGTCGAAAACTAGGTTTCCCCAATGCGTGGCAAGATTTTACAGGCCTAACTATAAATCCGAAAACATATTTAGAAAACGTTCGTGCCGTATCAAGATTTTCCGTGAAAAGAAATTTAGATGAATTGGCAAAGTCCGTTGACAAGCAAAAATGGGGAATGCCTGCACACATGGTCAATGCATATTATAATCCCCTCTTGAATGAAATCGCTTTTCCAGCTGGAATTATGCAAGCTCCTTTCTTTGATGTTCGAGCGGAAGACGCTGTAAACTATGGTCGTATAGGAATGGTCATTGGGCATGAATTCACCCATGGCTTCGACGACATGGGGTCCAAATTCGCTGCGGACGGAAGTTTTACCAATTGGTGGACCGAGGACGACAAAAAGGCATTTGAGGCGCGTACAGCATTGCTAGGTGAAACTTTTGCTGCATTTTGCCCAACGGAGGGCAATTGTGTTAACCCAGACCTTACCATGGGAGAGAACATAGCCGATTTAGGAGGCTTGACCATGGCCTACTACGCCTATACCTTAACCGACGAATTTAAGCGCAATGAAATAAGAGAGGGATTTACTCCGGCACAACGCTTTTTTATCGCTTATGGGCAATTGTGGAAAATCAAATACACCGATGCAGAAATGAAAAACCGTCTGGCCACCGACCCGCATTCACCTGGTATGTACCGCGTTAATGGACCTTTGAAAAATTGTCCAGAATTTTTCCAAGCCTTTAGCATTGAAGAAGGAAAAACAATGCGAAACAAAAAGGAAAAAGTTTCTAAAATATGGTAGGTAAAAACAGCCTATTTTTATTTTCTACGACATAGAAAACTATATATTTGGGACATAAATATCATTACAATGAAAAATCAATTTCCACTGCATTTTAAATTTAAAATCAGCACCATAGCCAACGATTTTGTTATTACCGACGCCAACCAACAACTAGTAAGTTATGTAAGACAGAAAATGTTTAAGCTCAAGGAGGACATTATTTGTTATTCCGACGAGTCTAAATCAAATATGATATATAGAATCAAGGCAAATAAATGGTTAGACTTCTCCGCTACCTATACGTTTTTCAATGCTCAAGAGTTAGAACTTGGTAAAGTAGCCAGAAAAGGAAGGGTGTCCATTTGGAAGGCCACTTACGAAACATATAACAATGATGATGAAAAAGAATTTGTAATACGTGAGGAGAAACCTTGGGTTAAGGTTATAGATGCCTTAATATCAGAGATACCTATAATTGGAATATTCACTGGTTATATGTTTAACCCCTCTTATCTTGTTACAGACAAAAACAATGTAATAGTAATGCGGTTGAAAAAGAATAAGTCCTTTTTTGGTCGTTCTTTCTCCGTTGACAGTTTATCGAATGTAACTGAAAAAGAGGAAGAAAGAATTACGCTTAGTTTAATGATGATGATCCTTCTTGAAAGAAGAAGAGGATAGATCGCTTCATTAATTCTTTAAATTGTAGGTCGAATATAATTTGTCCTGATAAATGCTTGTCGCCTTTTGAACCACTTCGTTCAATTCATTGAAGATTTGGTATGATTCGCTGTAACCGAACAAATCTTGCGCGATGTTCGATTTCAAACGCGTTCGAATGGCTTTACCGCTTACTTTATAGGCTTCCATATCCATTTCCAACTTAGGGTCTTCCAATTTAACGTATCCGAAAAAGGAATTCATCAACGCATCATCTATTTGGAATTCGGCAATGAACTTTTTAATATTGGGATAGGTCTTATTGAGCTTTTCGCGGGACCTATTCACGAAATCTAGACTGTAGGAATTGATATGACCACCGCGAACCAACGCACTATAAAAATCGGATGCATCACTAGTGTCAAGCGGGACAAAAACATCGGGCATGATGCCTCCCCCACCGTACACCAACCGCTTTTTTTCCATGGTGTAAAACTTCAGGGAATCCGGCAATTTAATCGAGTCCGCGTGCTGAAATTCGCCATTTAGATACCGTTGTGTAATGTCTTTACGGTAGGTTTCGACGTCTTGATAAGGTTTTTGAATGAATCGACCAGTTGGGGTGTAGTAACGAGCAATGGTAATACGCAACTCACTCCCATCGGAAAGTGGTGTAGGACGCTGTACCAAACCTTTTCCAAAGGTACGTCTTCCTACGATCAACCCACGATCCCAATCTTGTATAGCACCTGATACAATTTCACTTGCAGAAGCGGTATATTCATCGGTGAGGATAATCAACCCACCGTCTTCCCACAGGCCTTTATTGCTCGCATATAAATTGCTTCTTGGTTGTGCTCTTCCGATGGAATACACTAACATTTTATCACCATCAATAAATTCATCAGCAACCCCTCTGGCAGCATCCAACAGTCCGCCACCATTGCCTTGCAAATCAAAAATCAGATTTTTCATGCCTTGTTTTTTGAGACTTTTTAATGCCTCTTGCACCTCTTCCACGGTGGTTTTGGAAAAACTATTTAATTTGATATACCCAATTTCCTTATCCACCATGTAGGCAGCATCCACCGAAAAGATGGGGATTTTGTCGCGTTTTATGGTGAAATCTAATTCTTTGCTTTTTTTACGAAGAATTTTAACCTGCACTTTGGTTCCCAATTCACCCATCAATTTTGAACGAACATCATTGTTTTTAATTCCGATTCCTGCAATGGTTTCGCCATCTACTTGCACAATTTTATCCCCGGCCAGAATACCGAGTTTCTCGCTAGGACCACCAGGAATTGTTGCGACCACCATAATCGTATCTTTCATGATTTGAAATCGGATGCCGATACCTACAAAACTCCCATTGATTTGGGATTGTGCCTCCTGTGCTTCTTGGGCCGGAATGTAGGTGGTATGGGGATCCAATTTTTCTAATAGCGCCACAATCGCCGTTTCCGTTAATTTTTTTGTATCCACAGGATCCACATAATTACGTTCAATTTGCTGAATTACTTCTTTGAATTTTTGGCTGGTTGATAGGGTGGCTGGATCGTATTGTGCAAAAGCAAATAAAACGTAGGCAATCGAAATAAAGGAAAGAGTGAAACGCATGTGGAAAAATTTATTTAGTGAACGGTGGCATCAAAAATAGTAACAGTTTAGGAGAAATTGCAAATTTTAAACAGCAATGCGGGCTTATTTTCAAAAACAGTGCCCTTTACAAAGTTTGAAGCGATTTTTTCCGCCTTAAAAAACAAAAAGCAAAAGTACTTCTCTATTGGCTTTCGAAATGTAAAAAAGGTCATAAAAAAATCTTAGCTAGCGATTAATTTTGTACTTATGAAGTTCCTGTTCCTTGTTGCTTTCTTCTCGTTGAGTTCGATTTGTTTTGCGCAACGACGCTTCATGGTTTTTGCTAATGGGTATATCAGCCCATTTCAAGACAAAATCCCTAGAAACAATGGCGTCACACAAATACCTCAAGGATATTGGTACGCTTTTGACGATACGATACGCAGACGATTCAACCCAGTTATACCTTTTTACATTTCCGGACATCACCCAGTAAGCACATCGGTACATCGTTCGAAGTTGCGCTTTATAGGTTCCTGGATGTTATCAAGATGTATTTGGTTTCGCAGCGAACAAGGGTTCTCTCTCAACAAGACCTATAATCCCGATGGATTTATGACCCGTTATGCCAATGGAGAAATTTGCGGGAATAATTTTTTACAATTTGTCCAAGATTCTTTAGATTCATTTTCAAGAAAGGATACCCTTGACCTGGTGTGCCATAGCATGGGGTATGCCTATATATTGGGTTTTTTGCATGCTGTGGATACCACATTTACACTCGGAAAAGCATTGATACTTTCACCGGAATCACCTGGATTTATGGGCTACGAATGGCATCGTTTTCAAGAAGTATGGCAGTATGGAAGTGATTTAGGCATGGTTCATTCGGATATCATTTGTTTTCAGGACGGCATCGCACCCCAAGGGCCGGTCAAAGGCATTGAATCCTTAGCCCCATCAAAGGGAGGGAGAATATTTTTACCAAAAGACGCAAAAAAAGGATTTATTCGAAGCCATCATATGAAATGGTACGATTGGGTTTATGGTATTAAGCCTGGTGAATATGGTTATTTCGGACGATAGGTCATTCTTTTTTTGTTAGTTTTGACCATGTTAAAGCACGTTTCTTTAAAACCATATAACACTTTTGGTGTAGATGTCCAGTCCAAAGCATACGCAGAAATCCACAGTGTTCTTGAATTAAAAAACATGCTTCCTGAACTGCGTAAAGACAACTTTCTAATTAGTGGTGGTGGAAGCAATATTCTTTTCACCAAGGATTATGATGGTATTTTTGTAAGGAATCTGGTGAAAGGAATTCGAATAATCCACCAGTCTGAACATCATGTAATTATTGAGGCTGGGGCTGGTGAATCTTGGCATGAATTCGTTATGTATTGCGTAGATCGGGGTTTCGGAGGTTTAGAAAATCTGAGTTTAATTCCGGGATGTGTGGGCGCATCCCCCATGCAGAACATTGGTGCTTATGGGGTAGAATTGAAGGATTGTTTTGAATACCTGGACGCAGTGGAAATTGAAACAGGAGAGGTAAAAAGGTTTCATTTAATGGATTGTGAATTTGGGTATAGAGAGAGTGTTTTCAAAAGAAAATTAAAAAATAAATACATTATTTGCGCTGTGGCTTTTAAGCTGTCTCTTGCACCACGCATCAATACGTCTTATGGCGTGATTGAAACGGAATTGAAAACAATGGGCGTAAGTAATCCAGGTATTAAGCAAGTGAGCGAAGCCGTTATCAGGATACGCAAATCGAAATTACCAGATCCCGCCGTACTCGGCAATGCAGGAAGTTTTTTTAAAAATCCTGTTGTGCCTTTTGAGGTGTTAGAATCCATAGCATCACATTTCGAAAAGGTGCCTTCATATGATGCTGGAGCCGGAATGGTAAAATTGGCCGCTGGATGGTTGATTGAACAAGCTGGGTGGAAAGGAAAACGTTATGGTGAGGTCGGTGTCCATGCCCTACAAGCCTTGGTACTCGTGAATTATGGTGAAGGAAAGGGAGAGGAAATATTTGCCTTATCCGAAATGATTATCAAAGACGTGCAAGATAAGTTCGGGGTAACCTTGGAACGAGAGGTGAATATTTATTAATTGGTTTTAAAAAATGCGTCCGTCAATCCAATGTTAATGGCGTAACGGGTTACTGTCAATACAATCGTTCCTTTTTCATTCTCATTGTATTTCTTTTTAGCAGTGTTACTGCGTATATCCGCTGCGACGCTTTTTGGCATTTTGAATTTTTTTACGTCTACAGTAAAAATCATTTTACTTGGCAGACCGTATGCTTTATTATTCCCATACTCATAATCCACAGTCATCGTTCCACTGCTTTTTGTGGTTACCACCGATCTGTAAATTAATTTCTCCGAAGGCGAAATATAAACTTTTGCCAAAATAATTTCATTGTTTTCCTCGGTAGGAATCACCGTGACTAAGCGTGTAGTATGCTGATTTATGACTTTTTGTTCCCCTAGCACGGGTACATATTTACTCGAATTGGATAAGAATCTAGTAAGGTCATTCGTACCTTGTTTGGGTAAAATTGCAATCCCTTTTGAAACCACCTTAAACTTATCGTACTTTTTGTAATAAATTGTAGCGTTTGTAAGGGGTACTTTTATAAACGGAATAGCTGCTTTTATTTGAATTTCTGCCTTATAATCTTTGATTAAACTGATTTTCGCATTTACGCCTTTAATTAAATCGAAGGCCGATTGTGTAAAGCAATGTGCACAAACAACAAGGAAACTAAATAAAATTGTATTTCTCATGAGGTGATATCTTTTCGGTTGAACCGAACAACAGTTATAGTAAGTAGAATGAGGATATGGGCAAAGAGTACAACGACTGACTCTATAATTGCATCGTATGGAAAAGGATCTTCAAATACACTGCGCCATGCTGCCATGTGGGTGGTGAACATGAAAGGTTTAATGGTGTCAAAAACGGAGACATCGAGTGTGCCAATCAAGGTAAAGAGAATGATAACAGCCATCGTAGAGACGATGGGTCCCACACTGTTCTTTGCGAAGGAGCTAAAAGCAAGCGAAAGTGTTGCAACGGTCCAAAGCGCAAGAAAAGCCACCAAGAATGCAATACCAAAGCGCCAAACAACATCGGCTTCCGGTAAGATCAGCAGACCATCGGAATTTAGCACAATTAAATCACCCGTACCAAACATCCAATGCGAAACAAATACCGATAGAAACCCAAGCCACAAGGTCATGATGAGGGTGTAAAGGGTAGCTGCTAACCACTTCGATAAAGCGATACCAGTTCTTGAAATCGGTTTTGAAGATAGCATCCGGATGGTACCTGAAGCTTCTTCACCCGAGAGTAAATCGCCCGTGACAAGAGCGATCAATAACGGAACATGCACAATAAGCATTTGTAAAATTATGAAAGCCACTAAATTCCCGTTAAGGATTTTACCATTGAAACTTAATGTCTGCTCAAAGGACGCCGTAACAAAGCCAATGTAGGTTTTACCGTCGGCCTTCATTGCCCCTAAAACGATAAATATCAAGATCGTCAATGCGGCTATGCCTATGTAGCTTCTTATTTTAAAGGCAATCTTAATGAGTTCATTAAGCGTGTTTTTCCAGAGCATTTTTGTCCGTCATTTTAATAAAAAAATCTTCTAAACTTCTTTTGGGAACTATTGATTTTAAACCGCAACCCGCGTTCACCAAAGCCTGAACCAATGGCAACCTTAAATCCTCAATCATTTCAATATGAAAGGTGTTTTCAAGGGTTTTTCGGAAGCTTAACCCGGGAAAAGATGCGCGAATTGTTTGTTCAAAAGCCATTTCATTTTCAACAAAAAACTCAATGTTCATGCTCTGTTTTTCTAACAAAGCTTTCACCTCGCCTTCAACAATTGTTTTACCTTGATTGATAATAACCATACGGTTGGCGATAATCTCAATTTCTGAAAGCTGATGCGACGAAAGTAAGACGGTTCGTTTCTGCTCATCCCGAAGGCGTAGGATTAAATTTCTAACATCGATAATTCCTTGGGGATCCAAACCAGTGGTGGGTTCATCCAAAATGATGATGTCTGGCTTATGCAAGAGGGTCTGTGCAATGCCTAATCTTTGCTTCATCCCATGCGAAAAACCTGATACCTTGTCGCGCTCTCGTCCGCTTAAGCCTACGAAATCTAACATGGCATAGATTTCTTTTTTGGCTATTTGCTTACCTGAAATACGAGCAAAAATATCGAGATTGCGATAAGCGGATAGGTATTTATAAAAGTCGGGTTTCTCTATGATGCAACCTACTTTGGTCAAGACTTCTTTTCGGTTTTCTTTGATCGACTTGTTGAAGAACCTGATATCACCGGCAGTGGGCTTCATTAAGGAAAGTATGCATCGGATTGTCGTGCTTTTTCCTGCCCCATTTGGTCCTAAAAACCCAAACACATCGCCTTCATGGACCGAGAAGGAAACGTCTTTTACCGCTTGAAAAGCGCCAAAGTTCTTTTGTAAATGGGAAACTTCGATAAGGGGCATAGTCAGTTAACAATATTTTCAACAAATAGTTGAAAATTACTAAAATTTGCCATTTGCGTTGCCATTTTGTTTGTAAAATAAGTATCGCAGATGGGTTGCAAAACTCCTTAATGTTTACTTTTTATGGCTTAACTTCTTGTAAATATTGGAACAATCACTACTTTTGCCGCGGAGAGTTGGCAGAGTGGTCGATTGCGGCGGTCTTGAAAACCGTTGAACCGCGAGGTTCCGGGGGTTCGAATCCCTCACTCTCCGCCAAAACAAATTAAAAGCTAGCCTTTAAGCTGGCTTTTTTGCTTTTAAATCGCTGAAAAAACTTGCTTATCAGCGTTATTAAGCCACTCCTCATTGGGTTTACGAGTTCACCATCGCAGCGCTAAATTGAACATTGCGAAAGTAAGTACGCCTGAGTCCAGGAAAAATCGGATCGCAGCTTCAAAAACACCCCACAATAAGGAGAATGGTTTGCGTTGTTAGGCTCCCCATCAATGATTTATAAATAGTGGTCATTTCAGCATCTGCCAAATTATAAGCTTCAATGGCTTCCTGGTTTATTTCACCTTGCGTTTGAGAAAACGTAGAAGCACAAAACAACCAGATGATAAGAAGGATTGAATATTTTATTATTACATTTTTTTTCAAAGATATTTATAATTTCCTTTCTAACTGGCTCTTATGTTCTGGATATTGTAAAGGGTATTCCAGTATTGTGAAAAAACCATCACTTTCCCTGCTTATTATTACCTTTGGTTATGGATTTTTCATCTTTCACCCATGAGGAGGTTAACGCTTTTCATAGCAACACAATCATGGAAGCATTGGGCATTACGTGCATTGAATTGGGTGCCAACTTTTTAAAGTTCAGCATGCCCGTGGACCACAGAACACATCAACCCATGGGGATTTTGCACGGCGGTGCTTCAGCTGTCTTGGTAGAAACCGTGGGATCCTTTGGTAGTTTTCTCATGGCGCAAGGCACCCAAGAACGTCCTGTGGGTCTTTCCGTTTACGTGGAACATATTAAAGCCGTGCGAACAGGAACTGTTGTGGGGACAGGAACCTTGGTGCACGCCGGGGTCCATACCCACATTTGGGAAGTAGACATCCGTGAAGCGCAGACTGAACAATTAATCGCCACAGGACGTTTGACCATCAAAAGGATAAAAAAGTAATTCCATGCTTCAATTTCGTATTCCTGGTCAAAATATACAACGCTTAAGTGGATCATTTCAGGAAATACCTCACGGAGACCCAATGTCTGGTTTCATGGTGAGTGCAGGTTTACAACAGAAATATTACCAATTTGTGGAAGGAAATCCTTCGGATTTTATCCCTTCGTTCAAAGCACTCCCCCATGAAATTGACAAATTACCCTTCATGGAGCAGGTCGAAACCTTGAAAGCAAAAATTGCTTCCACTTCCCTTGTAAAGGCCGTGCTTTCCCGCGTCATTCGCACCCCGTTTCCTTCTATCGATTTACCCCCCCTTTTCCAGGATCTGTGCCAGGGCTATCCCGAAGCTTTTGTATACCATTTTAACGATAGAATCTTAGGAGAATGGATTGGGGCAAGCCCTGAAATCCTTTTGGAACGTACTAAAAACCGCTGTAAAATGGTAGCCTTAGCCGGTACACAAGGTGCCGAAGCCAATGACAATTGGGGGCAAAAAGAAGTGCACGAACAGCAAATCGTTTCTGATTTTATCCTTGAAAAACTCAAAGAAATAGGGATCCATCACACCACAAAAAGCCTTCCTTTTAGCGCTAGTGCAGGACCTGTAAAGCACCTGAAAACGGAAATCGAATTCGACGCTTTACCCCTTGCTGCAGACACCATCATTCGTGCCATCCACCCTACCCCTGCCGTATGTGGTGCCCCACGCGATAAGGCGTTGGAAGCCATAGAAAGCCTTGAAAGCCATGCAAGAGAACTTTACACGGGCATCGTGGGATGGTTTACGCCACAAGAAACCCATTGTTATGTCAACCTCCGTTGCGCCCAATTGATTGATCACGAATTTTGCAGTTATGTAGGCGCAGGAATTACAATGGATTCTTTACCCGAATTGGAATGGATTGAAACAGAGAATAAAAGTAAGACGCTGTTGTCGATGTTGAAAAATTATCAAAATGATGACAAGTAACAAGTGGGTCGTTCAATTGCTCATGGACCAGTGCATTGCGCATGGCATCGTGGATTGGGTGTTTTCCCCGGGTTCTCGAAATGCGCCATTGGCCATCAGCGCTGACAACCATCCTGATATTTCTACAACCGTTATTCACGACGAGCGTTCGGCGGCTTTTTTCGCCTTAGGGTTGGCGGAACGATTGCAAACACCTGTAGCCCTTTGTTGTACCTCTGGTTCTGCACCCGTGAATTATCTACCGGCGGTTACGGAAGCCTTTTACCGAAACATCCCGCTTTTAATCGTTTCTGCAGACAGACCTTCAGCCTGGGTGGATCAAGGGGACGGACAAACCATTCGACAACAGCATATTTTCAACGATTTCTCCCACCGTATTGTGCACCTGGAAGACCAACCTTTACGGGACGAAGTGCTATGGGAATACCAACGTACAAGCGCCATGGCCATGCAGCAATTAAGGCACAATGGACCAGTGCACATTAACGTGGCCCTGGCAGAACCATTGTACGATACCCAAGAAAAAACATCCCACTTCCAGCGAGTGATTCAATTGCACTACAACCAAAACCCCGATCCCAACACCATGGATGCAATCCATAAGCTTATCGAAGGTAAAAAAATCATGGTGCTGTGTGGGCAAATGCCTGAAAACACTAGGCTGTTGCAGGCCTTGGAAATGTTTGCCGATCAAAGTCATGTGGTAGTGCTTACCGAAAATATATCAAACCTTCCTTCGAATAAATTCAACGCGTGCATCGACAGGTCTTTATATAAAATCAATAAATCTGTTTCAGCCGCGTACGCGCCAGAAATTCTTATCAGTGTAGGTGGTGCCGTGGTTTCGAAACGTATCAAGTCTTTTCTTAGAACGGTCAATCTTGAGGCCCATATTCGTGTGGGCGTGCATTTCCCAGAAATGGACACATACCAACACCTCACGCATTCGGTGGTGTGTCACCCAGAATTGTTTTTTGAAGCCTTGAATGGACGTTTGCAATCGCTTTCTCTCCACAATTTCTCTGGAAAATGGAAACAATTGGATTATGAAATTCAAGACCGCATGCCACATTTCAAATTGGCGGATGACCTGCTCACGGATTTTCGCGTTTATCAAACTTTTTTTGATTGGGTACCCGAAGGCTGCGTCATCCACATGGCCAACAGTTCCGTGATCCGATATTGCCAATTGTTCGACCCAATTCCAAAATGCCTGTATTTCGCCAACCGAGGGACAAGTGGCATTGATGGGAGTGTGAGTACGGCACTCGGTTATGCTTCCAAAGACCACCGAATGAACATCTTGCTTGTGGGTGATGTATCGTATTTATATGATCTCAATGCCCTGCAATTGAGGTACTTGGTGTCGAACTTCAAGATTTTACTTCTCAACAACCAAGGGGGAGGGATATTTAGAATTATCGACGGCGCAAAGGATTCTCCACAACGCGGGCGTTATTTCGAAGCGGCCCATGCACAACATGGCGCAGTGTGCCAAGCCTTTGGGTGGCAGTATAGGCGCGTTGAGAAGGTATCGGATTTGGACCATGCGATGCAAGAATTCCTTTTCACAGAAAATTTTAATTGTTTGGAAGTTTATACATCACCGGAGGAATCACCGGTTGCATTGCAAAAGTTCATTAATTTTATACAATGATAGCGTACTTCGAGATTTTTTTGCATTACCAGGGATGGTTGTATTTGGTGCTTCTGTCTATGCTCGAAGTGGTATTGGGCATCGATAATGTGATTTTCATCTCGATTATTACCGATAAAATGAGTGCGCCGGAATTAAAAAAAAGAGCCCGTTCTCTCGGTTTAACACTTGCGCTCATCATTCGATTTGTCCTTCTCGGTATGTTAAGTTTACTTATTCATCTAATTGAACCTATTTACACACCGTGGTTTGGCGCTTTTAATTACGAAGATCTAGTTTTGCTTGTCGGTGGGTTGTTCTTAATATACAAAAGCACCTTGGAAATGCATAAGAGCGTTAAATCAACTTCTGAAGACACTCCGAAAAAAGAATTATCCTTCAGAAGTGTCGTGCTTCAAATTGTGCTTGTGGATTTAGTATTCAGTTTTGATTCGGTTATTTCGGCAATAGGTATGACCAGCGGTATGGAGGAAGAATTGCACGTTAATCCGATTATGATCGTTTATTTTTCCGTGTTGATATCGATGCTGATCATGATTCGTTTCTCAGGTATTATCAGTGATTTCATCCAACGTAATCCCACCATTAAAACCATAGCACTGAGCTTTTTGCTCATGATCGGGGTGTTTCTGGTTGCTGAAGCCTTCGGTAATAGGATTCCTAAAGGCTATGTTTATTTTGGATTTGGTTTTTCCATGTTCGTAGAATTGCTCAACATGCGCATTCGCAAGAACCATTCAAATTAATGTAAAATCCCAACGGTTAGCTTTACATCGTCCGTTATCAGATAGTCCGGATTTTTTTGCAATCCTTCCTTGATCCCTTTGGCGGAGCGCACTTCATAAATAACTACCTCTTTATGAATCGACTTTAGAAAATTTACTTCTTCTTCACGTATGGCCGAATTTCGCACGATAATTCCTTTTAATTTCGGTTCATTTTCCAAAAAATTATTCGAAAGATCAGTGATGGATTGGATGGTGAGGTAAACGTTAAACTCATTTTTTAGGGTTTGGAAATAGGTTTCGTTGGGTACAATAATCCCAAATGAAGTACTGTCCATGCCCAGCGCTAACAAGGCATTTTTAAACGCAAGCGCTTCTTTTACGGTGTTTTCGCAGGCATTCCATGGTTTGATATCGAAAAAGGTAAATTTTCCGTGGAACAGCGTTGCACTTGCTGCCGTCAAGGCAAATAAAGGCTCTTGGTGGAGACCTTGGTAATGAAATTGGGCTAAGGTCGAGCTGGTATGGGTTTCAATGCATCCACTTTCCGCTATTTCTGGGCTCAAGGTTTCGTCGTGAAAAAGCCATAAATTTCCGGATTGGTCCATTCGCACATCTACTTCTACCCCAGTGCAAAAAGGAAGTTGTTGGGTGTACGCGATTCCAGCTTCGGAATTGTCGTGGTAGATCGCGTTGGGCATTTTCAACCCAGTGGCTGCATGGCCGATGATCTTGGGGGTTACATTAACGTTCGATTTTTTACATCCGTGTAAAAAAAAGAGCAAGGAGCAAAAAAGGCTAATTCGGCAGTACATAATTCAAACCTAAGGAAAATCGATAATCTAAAAAACGGTGGCGTTGTGCCATGTGCTGTTGCAACTCTAGGTTCCCAGCAATTCCCGCCTGGTGCGTCATGCGCAGTTGCCCGCATGAGGCATTCTTCGTGAGGGGCCAAAAAAAGCCATAACCAAGCTGAAGGCGTGAATAATGCCACAAAAACGGCTTCGCCAAATAGGCCCATGCCACATCTGCATGCAGCTGAAATCCTTGAAAAAAACCGGGCTTGGGCACGAACGGAAAACCTTGCACTTGAACGCCCACTTGCGGAAAAAAAGTTGCACCTGAGAAGGTATTGCGTTGACCAAGGCCAGCATAGGCTTCCAACCCGAACCATTGAAAGGTGTTTTGGAAACTGAGGGTATGAAAAAAATCCATGCGTTGGATGTCCAAGCGATAGCCCAAAGAACCCGAACGTTGCGCCCAAATTGGGGACAGCAACAAGCAAAACCACAAAGCGTGCATGCATTTCATGCAGCAAAATTCGGCGTTTTTTATTACACAACAACGGCCATGAGCCTTGAAAAGAAATGGAATACTTGTTTTATCTACGTTTTCATGCGTTCACACCCTTGAAACCTTTCCCCATGGAAGAAGCTCGAATTGTGGCTGTAACCTTGTTAACAAGCATTGTTTGGTTGCTGGTAACTTGGCTAAGCCCCGATCAACGTGCCGAGGTCCAACAACGCATGCTTCCTATTGTAGAAAGCCGTTCCCAGTTCCTCCGTCGCTTACTGCTGGCAGTAGGCTTAGGGTTGATCTTATTGTGCTTGACAGCAGGAAGTTGGTATTGGATAACCCAAATCTAATCAAACAAGGTCGGTTGATCATCGTCCTCTTTTTTCGTGAAATCCCACTCGACGGAGTCCGTTCCGGCTTCGTTCGATGCTTCTTCTGCGCTTTTCTCGATTTCTCCTTCTATTTCAAACGGCACCTCCGTATCCTGCGGCCAAGGCTCTTTGCCTTCGCCAATGGCATGGGTCAGCACAATTTCTTTGACCTTCATTTTGGTCACTTGATTTCCTTGCGCCTTCATTCCTTTCACCTCAATTAAGTCTGCTAAGTTGAGTACCAAATCGGGAAGGTTTTTGGTTTCCTTGAACAACTTATTGAACACGACTTGGATTTCTGGCCTATAGGCGGTGGAGGCCACTTGCAAATAAGAACCTTCTGTTTCGCTTATGAAGGGAACGCGTTTGTCGGAAACCACCTCGCAAAGGAAGCGCTTCACAAAGTTGATTTCCTTTTCAGCATCAAAATATACACAGGAAATGGGACGTTGCGGTACCCATTGCTCCAGATGAATCATGTCTTCATCGAAATGGTTAGACAAGTCAAAGGTGCTCAAGCGGTACTCGCCATTTTTGTACAAGGACAGGATGCGGTCGTTTCCTTTAAATTCCCCTAAAAAGCGACCTCGGCCCTCGTCGTTCAATCTCCCCACCACGTCATCGAACCAAATTTTACGTGCCGCCAAGGTGCTACCGCCTACTTCTTTCTGCACTATTTTCTGCACTATTTCTTTGGTGACGCGGTTTCCAGCGGAATTCCTTCCTTTGATCAACAGTTCACCCAAATCGATATCCCAGCGCAAGCGTTTTAAGTGCGGTCTTGGGCGCAACAATACGGTTACCACTTCACGTTCTCCGTTGGGATGCACCGAGAAATAGAGCATTTTCGAAGCTTTTGTTCCCTTGGTGAGGTCGTACTCGGTATCGCGCGTGATGGAATTGACGTAAAAACGTTTCATCATGGTGTCGCCACCTAAACCATCTTGATAGAACATATGGTAAATGGTTCTCGTATCGCCTTTTTTCCATACTGAAGCATAGACAAGCCCTTTCCCCACAAACTTCTTATCGGCCACTTTGGTCACCAACATTTTTCCTGTAGAGAAAAAGCAGATGATGTCGTCGATGTCCGAACAATCACAAATCGGCTCGTTTTTCTTTAGGCCATGCCCAATGAATCCTTCCTCCGTATCGATGTATAGCTTACGGTTGGCAATAATGACTTGTGTTGCACTGATGTTATCAAACACCTTGATTTCGGTTTTGCGTTCGCGTCCCTGCCCAAAACGTTTTTTCAGATCTTTGAAATACTCAATGGCAAATTCAACCAAGTTCTCCAGGTGATATTTAACTTGCGCCATTTCCTCCTCAATTTTGAGCAAGGCCTCATCCGCCTTCGCCCCATCGAAGCGGGTAATACGGATCATGGGAATTTGCGTCAGTTTATTCAAATCCTCGTCCACGATCTCACGGATCAACTGCGCTTTAAACGGTTCAAAGCGTTCGTACAAATAGGTATATAACGACGGTCGATCGCTGTAAAGTTTGAAATCGATGTACATTTCATGGTTAATGAATAGCTTTTCCAAGGTCGAGAAATGCCATTGGCGCTCCAACTCGTCCAAACGGATCTCAAGTTCCAGTTTCAACAACGACGCTGTGTGGTCTGTATTGATTTTAAGAATCTCCGAAACCCCTAAAAAACGCGGTTTATCCCCGTCAATAATGGACGAATTCGGTGAAATAGACACCTCGCAATCGGTGAAAGCATAAAGCGCATCGATGGTTTTATCTGGCGATACGCCGGGCGCCAAGTGAATAATGATTTCTGCTTCGGACGAGGTGTTATCCTCAATCTTTTTTACTTTGATCTTTCCTTTTTCGTTCGCTTTTAAAATCGATTCAATCAACGACGTGGTGGTGGTACCGAAGGGTATTTCGTGAACCGTCAACGTTTTCAAATCCACTTTTTTGATTTTGGCCCGCACCCGCACCCGTCCTCCCCGAAGCCCATCGTTATAATTGGTAAAATCGGCCATGCCTCCATGGAGGAAATCGGGAAAAATATCCACTTTTTTACCCCGCAAATGCTGAATGGATGCGTCGATTAATTCAATGAAATTATGGGGCAAAAACTTACAAGCCATACCCACGGCAATTCCCTCGCCACCCTGCGCCAAGAGCAGTGGGAATTTCATGGGCAAATTCTCAGGCTCTTTGTTGCGTCCGTCGTAGGACGAAAGCCAAGTGGTGGTTTTGGGATTAAAGGCGACGTGCAAGGCAAACTTTGAAAGGCGCGCCTCGATGTAACGCGCTGCGGCTGCACCGTCTCCTGTTACTGTATTTCCCCAATTCCCTTGGCAGTCGATCAGAAGGTCTTTTTGTCCCAACTGCACCAGGGCATCCCCAATCGAAGCATCGCCATGCGGGTGATACTTCATAGTATTTCCGATGATGTTGGCCACTTTGTTGTAGCGCCCGTCTTCCATTTCACGCATGGAATGCAGTATGCGCCGTTGAACTGGTTTTAGGCCATCTTGCAAGGAGGGGACAGCGCGTTCCAAAATAACATAGCTAGCGTAATCCAAAAACCAATTTTCGTAGAGCCCGCTTACCGGAACAATCGTTTCATCGATCTTTTTGTTCTCAAAAGGATTGTGCTCTTCCGATGGGTTTTGATCCTCGATTTCTTCTGCCATGGCTATGCTACTTCTAATTCTTGTGCATCGCTTTCTCCTTGCGTTGCCTCATCCTTTTCAACCCGTAGGTTGTCAATAATAAACTCTTGCCGCTCCGGCGTATTTTTCCCCATAAAATAGGATAGAATCGAATCGATGGAGGCTTCTTTACTCAACAGGACCGGTTCGAGCCGAATGTCTGCCCCAATGAAGTGCACAAATTCGTCGGGAGAAATTTCGCCCAATCCTTTGAATCGGGTAATCTCCGGTGCTTTTCCCAATTCTTGAATCGCATTTCTGCGTTCTTCATCGGAATAGCAATAGATCGTTTTCTTTTTATTTCGCACCCTAAACAGCGGTGTTTGGAGCACATAGACATGGTTTCGTTTCACCAGATCTGGAAAAAATTGAAGAAAAAACGTCAAGAGCAGCATTCGAATGTGCATACCATCTACGTCGGCATCGGTAGCAATCACAATGCGGTTGTAGCGCAGGTTATCTAAATCTTCCTCAATATCCAATGCCGCTTGCACCAAATTAAACTCCTCGTTTTCGTACACCACCTTCTTGGTAAGCCCGTACACGTTCAAGGGTTTTCCGCGAAGCGAGAATACGGCCTGTGTATTCACATCCCTGGATTTAGTAATGGATCCACTCGCAGAATCTCCTTCCGTAATGAACAAGGTGGTTTCTTCGCGCCGCGGATCTTTCATGTCGGTCAAGTGAATACGGCAATCCCTTAACTTTTTGTTGTGTAAACTGGCTTTTTTCGAACGATCGCGGGCAATTTTACGGATACCTGCGAGCTCTTTTCGTTCGCGTTCGGCTTGTTTGATTTTTCGCTCCAACGTTTCCGCTACATCGGGATGCTTGTGCAGGTAGTTATCTAATTTGTCCTTTAAAAAATCGTTCACGAAACTGCGCATCGACTTGCCATTGGGTTCTATTTCCTGGGAACCGAGTTTTGTTTTGGTTTGTGATTCAAACACAGGCTCCATGACTTTCACAGAAATCGCTGCCACAATGGATTGTCGAATATCCGATGCCTCGTAATTCTTGTTGTAAAAATCCCGAATCACCTTGGCCACCGACTCCCGAAACGCGCTTTGGTGGGTTCCTCCTTGGGTGGTGTGCTGACCGTTCACAAATGAATAGTAATCTTCACCATAGGTACGCCCATGGGTGAAGGCCACTTCAATATCTTCGTCTTCTAAATGAATGATGGGATAAAGCGGATCCCCATCCATGTTGTTTTCCAACAAATCTTTGAGTCCGTCTTTCGATTGGAACTTTTCTCCGTTCAAGTGGATGCTTAACCCTCGGTTGAGGTAGCAATAATTCCACATCATCTTTTCAAGGTATGCCGTTTTGTAGGCAAACTTCTTAAATACCTGTTCGTCGGGAATGAACTCTACATAGGTTCCGTTTTGCTCGTCACTCGTTTCCAGTTCCGCCTCCGACACGAGCTCGCCCATCGCGAACGAAGCCGATTTTTTTTGTCCATCACGGACGGCATACACATTAAAATGTGAGGAAAGTGCGTTAACGGCTTTGGTACCCACACCATTCAGCCCTACTGATTTTTTAAATGCTTTTGAATCGTATTTCCCTCCAGTATTCATTCGAGAAACAACTTCTACGACTTTACCTAAGGGGATACCTCGCCCGTAATCGCGCACGGAAACTTTTCCATCTTTGACTTTGACGTCAATGCGTTTTCCGTTACCCATAACAAACTCATCGATGCAATTATCGATGACTTCTTTCACAAGAATGTAAATCCCATCATCGGCAGCGGCACCATCACCCAACTTCCCAATGTACATTCCCGGACGAAGCCGGATATGCTCTTTCCAATCAAGGGAACGTATATTATCTTCGGTATACTGATCTTCTGCCATAGCCAAATCGAATCTTACAAAATTAGACGATAGACCATTATAAAAAACCGGCTAATCCCAAGATTTATGAACAACATGAGGTACTCAAAGAGAAAAACCCCATCAAAATAGGCTGTTGACTAAAGGTAAATTACGCTTTCAATCTTTTGGAGAAATCTATCAAGATTGGCGTAGCTACGCAAAGGGATGAATAAGTACCAATAATTACACCCACCAACAGGGCAAACAAGAAACCTTTAATTGCAGCGCCACCGAAAATGAACATAATCAGTACTACCACAAATAATATCATAGAGGTATTAAAGGTACGGCTTAGGGTCGTGTTCAGCGATTTATTGATGATTTCATAGTGGTGGTCGTTGGGTCCCGAGGCGCGGAGATTTTCGCGAATCCTATCAAAGACAATGACGGTATCGTTCATCGAATAACCAATGACCGTCAGGATCGCAGCAATAAAGGCCTGGTTCACATCTAAACTAAAGGGCAGGAACCCATGCAGAAGAGAAAACACAGAAATCACAAAAAAGGCATCGTGAATCAATCCTACAATTGCCCCAAGTGAATATTGCCAATAACCAAAACGGAACAAAATATACAGGAAAATAGCAATCAAAGCCACGGACATAGATATGAACGAAGCATTCCATAATTCACTGGACACGGAGGCACTTACAGTCCGCTGCCCAAGAATTTTACTTTTTCCCATTGTTGGTTCTAAGCTTTTGAGCGACTTGAGTAACTTAGTTTTTACTTCTTCTGTGGCGCCATCGTCGGACAATTTAAAGTTAGTGGTAATTTCTACGTTGTAGTCGTTCGAAACTGTTTTCAATTCAATGGAGGCTACTTCTTTGTTTTCGATAAACGTTTTTTCAAGCGTTTTTCGGATCTTCTCGATATCCGCTTTCTTGTCAAATTTTACGGAAAAAGTTCTACCTCCGGTAAACTCTACACTCTCCTTTAATCCACGGGTGAACAAGCTAATCATCCCAATAACGGTTACTGAGATTGAGAAAATGTAAAAGTACTTTCGGGCTCCAATCCAATCGAATTTGATGTTTTGGAACCATCCTTTGGTATACTTAGTATCGAAACTCACTCCTTTATTCTTATCGATCCAATAGGTAATCACCAAACGGGAAATGAATATGGCAGAAAACACGGAAGTAAAAATTCCTACAATAAGAGTTGTAGCAAAAGATTCAATTTCTCCCGTACCAAAATACTTCAAAATAAGCGCCACCAAAAGGTGCGTCACATTGGCATCGATAATGGAAGGTAGTGCCTTTTGAAAACCTATTTCTACTGCTTTGTTAACTTCTTTTCCATCACGTTGTTCCTCTCTAATACGTTCAAATATCAAAATATTCGCATCCACAGCGGTGCCGATGGTAAGGATGATCCCTGCAATACCTGCGAGGGTGAGCACTGCCCCGAAGGAGGCAAGGCAGCCCATGATAAAAATCACGTTGGCAAAAAGGGCGATATTCGCTGCCAGACCTGATTTTCCGTAATAGAAAAACATGTAGAGCAAAACCGCGAGAAAGGCAAAAGCAAAAGATATCAATCCTGCATTCGAATTTTCCGCACCAATACTAGGGCCCACTCTGTTTTGCTCTTTAATCAAGCAAGGAGCAGGCAAAGCGCCACCGTTTAACAAGCCTGCAAGTGCATCGGCTTCTTCAAAAGAAAAGGTACCTGAAATTTGTGTGTTTCCGTTCGTGATTGGATTAATTACGGTGGGAGCAGAATACACGACGTTGTCCATCGTTATAGCCACAATCCTATCCTTATTTTCTGTGGTCATTTGGCCCCACTGCGTGGTGCCATCCGCAGTCATGGAGAGATTTACGGTGATTTTGCCTTTGTCGTATCCTGTTGACGCCGATGAAATATGCTTCCCATTTACCCGAGCCTTTCCATCGTAGGGGATTTTACAAGCATAGAGCATATAACCAGATTGTTTCTTTTTCTTGTCAAGTTTTTCAGGCTCTGCCCCCCACATCATTCGTATGTTTTTGGATGCTAAAATCTGCTTCACATCTTCTCGTCGTAATATTTGGTCGACGATCGCTTTGTCGTTCGTCAGGGCAAAGCCAATCGCATACTCACCCACTTTTTGAACAAGTTTGTTGAAGTTTTTATTTTTAGCAACATTGGAAGCCTTTTGCACGGAAATACTATCGCCTTCTTGGCGTTCTACGGTCTTACTGGCCGCATCAATTGCATCAATTTCGGAACGAATTTCCGAAGGTGAAAAAGTTTCAAAAAACTCAAGATTCGCGGTAGATTTTAGCTTATCCGCCACTGTTTTTTCGTCTTGAACACCCGGAAGTTCGATATATAATCTATTGTTTGTGAGGTCTTTTTGAATGTTTGGCTGCGCTACCCCAAATTGATTAATTCGACGGTACATAATTTGCTCCACCCCTTTCATGGAGGAACTCAATATATCCCGAAAATACTTCTCTATTTTGGCATCCGATGAACTCACCCCGATACCATCGCCTTTTAACAAGGTGTTCAATTTTATTTTATTCGCTTTCGCTGCAGCAATGAACAAGTCTAAGAAATCTCCTTTACCCAGATTATAATTGTTATTGGCCTGCTTGAAGACTTTTTGAAAATCTAGCGAATTTGGCACCAATGCGTGGCTCATCAACAGATCACCTGTCGATATTTCCATGGTAACACTCATACCCCCTACCAAATCAAGTCCGAAAGCTAGCGATCGTTTTTTTACTTCGGAGAAGGTATTACCGAAAATGGGGTAAACTGCCTTCTCGCTTTTTTCCTTGAGAATTTCATTAACGAAAGCTGCTTTGGCAATATCCATTGCCTCAGGGTTATTAAAATTTACACGGGTATTGTTGGGCAGAAAACCAATACCTCTCAAGGAATCTTTTCTTTTAAATGCCTCGGCCTTTAAGTTCTGTACGCGACGATCCGCATCTTTCTCCGCACGACTTTCTTCTTTTGAACTCACCCAAGTGAACGACAATTGATACAAGCAGACTGCCGTTAAAATTATTGTTAGCGTCCAAAAAAAACCTTTATTTCTCATCGATGATACGTATTTAACTTTAATTAAAGGGTGCAAATATAGGATTTCCTTATGTTAAAATCAACTTTTTCTAGAAACCCCAGATCGTGATTAAATTTCTTTGAAAAAGCCCAATAATTTTTGGCTGAAATGTGCCCAAGTTTGATGTGCGTTTTGAACAGCGATGGCTTGGCTCATGGCTGGTTTTTTGTTCTCCGAAAAGTACTTTATTACCCAAAATTTTATTAAATTTGGATCTAGCGAATCGGAAACATATCCGGTATTATCGTGGTCGATAGATTCAGATAACCCGCCAACATTTGTGGCAATAATAGGCAGCTCAAAATGTTGTGCAATGCCGGCGATTCCACTTTGGGTAGCGGTTTTGTAAGTCAACATGACCACGTCTGCAGCAGAAAAAAACAGGGAGACTTCATGATCTGAGATATACCTTTCAAACACATGACAACGGTTTGCAATGTGCAAATTATCCATTTGTATTTTGTACTTATTGAAATCGCCGTAGGCTTCTCCTGCAATCAATAAATGGTATGAATCATCGAGCAACGCCATAACATCTAAGAGAATATCAAGACCTTTATAATCGCGAATGATACCGAAAAAAAGCAAAATTTTCTTACCCTTTAATTCTGAAAGCTTCAGCTTTTCTAGGGCTTCGGACTGATCCCACTTGTTGCCAAACTGATTGTATATGGGATGTGGAATGACCATGCACTTTGCATCAGGCCTGTACTTAAGTAAGTCATTCTTTACCTTTTCGGTCATGGCAATAAAGCCATCGTTACGGTTAAGGAAGTACCTATTGAAGGCATGATCAAAAAATCTTCGCTCGTGAGGAATAACATTATCCAAAATCGCAATACGCTTGGTGTAGCGTGACTGTCTGCTCAATACAAATCCGAGGGAAGGCGCGAAAAAAGTCATCCAATACTTGGTGATTACAAGATCAGGCTTTGATTGTTTAATCCTTCGCGCCGTCCGAATATAACTGAATGGATTGACCGTATCTAGAACTTGAGATGAAGGGATGTTATCGGCATTATCCTCAGGGGTCACCATCTGGGTTTTACCAGGGAATAAAAGTTTTGGATATTGCCGGGTGAATGTAAATGCTTTTACCTCGTTGTCTTTTTCTAATTCTCGAAAAAGCAAGCCGTTGAATTGCGCTATACCACCTCGAAAAGGGAAAAACGTGGAGAGGAATGCAATTTTCATGTAGTATTTAAAGTTTTTCGATGGCCTCTACCACCTGTAGAGGCGCAATCTTATCCATACAGGGTGTACCCATTTGGCAAGAATTCCCATAAAAGCAATGACAAGGTTCCGTTGGCTCCACAATGATGCCCCTGCCGTACAATTCGAATTCGTGCCGATTGAAAATGGTATTCATAAGTACCATTTTTTTCTGAAGTGCCGTAGCAATATGCATCATCATGGTAACTTGTGTCACCACGATGTCACAGACCGACACCAAGCTTATAAAGGTTTCCAAATCAAAATGTCCTGGATAATGTGTGCTGGATTGGCTTGCCATCCGGCTATTTTTTTCATCTTCCAAGGCGCCTCCGACAAACATGGGAAAGTATCCTAATTGGTGTAAGTGCGATGCCAGCCCAATCCAATGTGCTTCGGACCAAAGGCGTGTATTCCACCTTGGCCCACAGCCTGTATTCAAGGCTACGATTGCCTTTCCCTTAGCTAAGGTTTGTAAGGCCTTTGACCAATCCGTTGATTTCCCCTCATTCAGGGCTATCTCGTACGGTTCATATGAAAAACTTTCATGGCAGATTTCGAAAATTTCATCTAAGTAACTTTTGGTATTTAATTTCGAAAGGCGATCAAAAAATCCTGTCATCAATTTATGCTCCGCCGCGGTGGTGCAGGGTGCTACGGCATGATCTGACCATGTAAAGCCAAATTTCTGTACAGCCGCAATTTTAGCCATTAAAATACATGCTTCAGGATCTTTATCCAGGTTGATAGCTATATCGAACATGCTGTTTTCTAAAACAAAGAGCGACACAGCGTTTAAGGATAAAACTTGATCAATTTTATATGAAGGCAGAATTTCTGGACTCAGCGTAAGCCATGTAATATGACAATCTGGATATTTTGTACGAAAACGGTGCAACAAGGGGGTGGTGCGAATAACGTCACCCAATGCACCTAATTTTATAATCAAAATCCGCTTTCCAATTGCTTGGTAATGGCTGCAATCAGGGCATTCACTCCCATCACGTTTGTGGGGTGCACAAGGAATGTAGCCTTTGAAAAATCTACAATCCCTTCGAACGTGTTCAAATTCCATTTGCCAAATGTAGTATTATTGACCGTACTCTAAAAGCGTGTAAAAGAGTTCCTTTCCTGCGCTGATATTCAAGGTGTCAAAATTAGCAATCTGCAAATCCTTATAATACTTCTTCATCAATCCAATATTTTTCCCAAAAACTTCAAATTGATTTTTATAGGAAACAAGCGTGCGCTCTTTAGCCGAAATCACATGCACTGAGCTGTCCGCGGTAATATTTCCTGAAGCGAAAGGTTCATGAATTCGCTCATAATAGGCTTGTGAGGAAGGTAAAAAATTAAACTGATTGGGGTCCCATGTGGTGGAAGATCTAACAGGGAAACGAAGCACAACCCTTCGGATATTTTCTTCTACCAATTCTGCTCTATTTTCATCCACTACCGTAGTCCATAAATCAGTGATGACCCAAGGGTTGAAAATACCATCGCGTTTGTACCGATAAAAGCGATTGACAACCCTGCCCTCGTTGTCGACGAGCGTATCTCCAATTACCGTTTTTAATTCGTAATTCAATGTATCATGAGGTGTGGCGGCATTGGCATCGTGGTGAATCTCCGTTACTTGATAAATCCAATACCTTCCCTGTTGGTAGGGGTAATAAGCAAAATGAAATGAGTTGAGGACATTTTGGGGATTGTCTTTTTTACACGAGGTAAAAATGCACAAGATTAGAACTAGTGAAACGAATACCCTATTCTTCATAGACTAAAGATAATTATTCTTCCGGAACGATACCGTTATTTTCACACTCCGTGAAATACTTCTTTAAGGCATCACCTTTGAGCATCTTTCCATTTAACCAATAAGAACGGTATAACTCTTTGCCTTTTTCGTCGTAGGAAATTGAATATCCATAAGCTTTACCGTCTCGAAACTTAATTTTAGTTGATAGCGCTCCAGTTGGATGAAATATTTCCCAAACCCCTTGTTTCATGCCTTTATCGTAGAATCCTTTTTCTTTAATTTTTCCTGAGGAGAAATATGCCATGTAGGGGCCATGCAAAAGGCTATCTAGAAAGGTTTCTATTTGTGCTATGGCCAATTTACCTGTTTCAAGTTGATCCTGTAGATAATAAATTTCCTTTGGACCGTTTAGTTTATTGTTTTTATATAATTCCTTGCTCACTAAATTGCCATGGATATCGAATGATTTCCACAAGGAATCTTTACGCTGATTCAAGTACTGACCTTCACTCATGACCTGCTCATTTTCGAAATAAAACCACGCATAAGTCCTCGACAAAGTCTCGTGGTGTACAATGGATTTTACCTTCCCAGTGGGATAATAATACCGAAATTCCCCAACGGGGACATCATTTTGAAACGTCCCAGTATATAACGGCGTTTTTCCGTCTTCATAATATTTTACCCAAGTACCTTGTTTTTTGCCGGTTGCATCCGTTTTGTTTTGGCCGAATCCAACCATGGCGAGGCATGATATCAAAAATAATAAGGCAACAAATTTCATAGTTGGTATAAAAAATCACTCAGGGCCTTACAACGAATATCCGGGATTACGGTTACTTGTTCTTCGCTTTCGATGAGGACCGTTTTCATTTCCAGCGCCTGGCCAAATTGAATATCTGTATCGGTATCTCCCACCATGATGCTCTTTTTAAAATCGATTTCCGGA
>Ga0214917_10001639_pt1 | contig 28547 bp, 29 predicted proteins | sample LL_1208_BB_MetaG_FD_177983 | JGI IMG/M metagenome (GOLD analysis project Ga0214917, IMG submission 177983) | Freshwater microbial communities from Lake Lanier, Atlanta, Georgia, United States - LL_1208_BB | ecosystem: Environmental > Aquatic > Freshwater > Lake | place: USA: Georgia | collected... | reverse complement strand
GGCGAGCTGGTCATCGCTGAGCTGCTCCACGGCGGTGCCATTGAGCCGGTAGCTGCCGCTGCTGGGGCGATCCAGGCAGCCCAGGATGTTCATGGCGGTGCTCTTGCCGGAGCCGGAGGTGCCCATCACCGCCAGGTACTCCCCCTGGTTCACGTTCAGGCAGAGGTCGTCGAGGGCGGTGACGGCCGTGTCACCACTGCCGTAGACCTTGCGCACGTGCTCCAGCTCGGCCACCAGCACCCCGGAGCCTGCCATCAGCCGATGGGCAGACCGCTGGCCGCCAGGGCCTTCTGCAGCATCGGCGTGCCCGCCACGGCGCCGTTGGCCCAGCCGAACAGGGGGTTGGAGAGGATGCCGCCCACGGCGGTCACCACCACGCAGGTCACCAGGGCCGCCCGCAGGGGCTGCAGGCCGGCCACGCTCCAGTTGACCTCCGGGTAGGCCTTCACCACATCGGAGGCCTCCTGGGGTTCCTTCACCACCATCATCTTGATCACTGAGATGTAGTAGTAGATCGACACCACGGAGGTGAGCAGGCCCACCACCACGAGCAGGTATTGGTGGTCGGCCCAGCCGGCGAAGAAGAGGTAGATCTTGCCGAAGAAGCCCAGCATCGGCGGGATGCCACCGAGGGAGAGCAGGCAGAGGCTGAGGCCCAGGGTGATCAGCGGATCCTTCTGGTAGAGCCCGGCGTAATCGGAGATGCGGTCGCTGCCGGTGCGCAGGGAGAACAGGATGATGCAGGCGAAGGCCCCCAGGTTCATGAACAGGTAGGCCGCCATGTAGAGCACCATGGCCGCGTAGCCGTCCTCGGTGCCGCACACCAGGCCGATCATCACGAAGCCCGCCTGGCCGATGGAGCTGTAGGCCAGCATCCGCTTCATGGAGGTCTGGGCCAGGGCCACCACGTTGCCCAGCACCATGCTCAGGATCGCCAGCACGGTGAACAGCAGCTTCCACTGGGCTTCGAAGGGCTCGAAACAGCCCACCAGAATCCGCAGCGCCAGGGCAAAGCCTGCGGCCTTGGAGCCCACCGAGAGAAAGGCCACCACGGGGGTGGGGGAGCCTTCGTAAACGTCCGGCGTCCACTGGTGGAAGGGCACGGCGGCGATCTTGAAGGCCACCGTGGCCAGCACGAACACCAGTGCCAGTGCCGCCACGGGTGAGGCGCTCGATTGCAGCGCCAGGGCCACCGCATCGAGGCCGGTGCTGCCGCCGGTGAGGCCATAGAGCAGCGAGGCGCCGTAGAGGAACACCGCGGCGGCGGCGGAGCCCACGAGCAGGTATTTGAGGGCCGCTTCGGAGCTGCGGGCGTCGCGCTTCATGTAGCCCGACAGCAGGTAGCTGGCCACCGAGAGGGTCTCCAGCGACACGAAGATGCTCACCAGGTCGGTGGAGCCGCAGAGCAGCATGGCCCCGAGGGTGGCGGCCAGCAGGATCGACGCGTATTCGCCCACCGGTGTGCCGGCCCGCTCCACATAGCGCCAGCTGATCAGCAGCGACAGCAGGGTGGAGGCGGCCACCACCGCCCGGAAGGCGATGGCCAGGTTGTCCGCCAGGAAGGCCCCCAGGAAGGCGGGCTCCAGCGGGGCGCTGTTCCATTGCAGGGCCAGCAGCCCCAGGGCCGTGCCCAGGCCGGCGTAGGAGAACACCGGCACCCAGCGGGCCGCGGCCCGTTCACCGGCCAGGTCCACCAGCAGGCAGGCCAGCATCGCCAGCAACACCGCAGCTTCGGGGGCGATGGCCCCGGCGTTCAGCTGCAGCGAGGTGATCGCACTCACCGCAGGGGCGGCTGCGTTGCCGAGATCGGCCGCGGCCAGAAGAGAGAGCACAGCTGATTCGGTGTCGCCCGTTGGCTCGGACTGTAGCCGCGTTGCCCCCGGGATTTGGGCGCTGAGGCGCGGGGTTGACCGCCGGTGCGATAAAGAGGGAAGCGGTTTTCCGCCTGCCTGTGGCGCACACCCTCGTCATCGTCGAGAGCCCCACCAAGGCCCGCACCATCCGCGGGTTCCTGCCGAAGGACTTCCGGGTGGAGGCCTCAATGGGGCACGTGCGCGACCTGCCCAACAACGCCAGCGAGATCCCCGCGGCCCAGAAGGGCGAGAAGTGGGCCAACCTCGGCGTCAACACCGCCAACAACTTCGAGCCCCTCTACGTGGTGCCGAAGGACAAGAAAAAGGTGGTGAAGGAGCTCAAAGACGCCCTCAAGGGGGCCGACCGCCTGCTGCTGGCCACGGACGAAGACCGGGAAGGGGAATCGATCAGTTGGCACCTGCTGCAGCTGCTGCAGCCGAAGGTGCCTGTGAAGCGCATGGTGTTCCACGAGATCACCAAGGAGGCCATCGGCCGCGCCCTGGAGCAGACCCGCGAGCTCGACATGGAGCTGGTGCACGCCCAGGAGACGCGCCGCATCCTGGATCGCCTGGTGGGCTACACCCTCTCGCCGCTGCTGTGGAAGAAGGTGGCCTGGGGCCTCTCCGCCGGCCGTGTGCAATCGGTGGCGGTGCGGCTGCTGGTGCAGCGGGAGCGGGCGCGGCGCGCCTTCCGCAGCGGCAGCTACTGGGACCTCAAAGCCCAGCTGCAGCAGGCCGGCGCCAACTTCGACGCCAAGCTGGTGCAGCTTAAGGGGGAGCGGATCGCCGGCGGGTCCGACTTCGATGAGAGCACCGGCGCCCTCAAGGCCGGCAGCACGGTGCGGCTGCTGAGCGAAGCCGAGGCCCGCGGCCTGCGGGAGGCGGTGTTGGCGGCCCCCTGGCGGGTGGCGGCGGTGGAGGAAAAGCCCAGCGTGCGCAAGCCGGTGGCCCCGTTCACCACCAGCACCCTGCAGCAGGAGGCCAACCGCAAGCTGCGGCTCTCGGCCCGCGAAACGATGCGCACCGCCCAGGGGCTCTACGAGCGTGGCTTCATCACCTACATGCGCACCGACTCGGTGCACCTCAGCGACCAGGCCATCAACGCTGCCCGCAGCTGCGTGCAGGCCAAGTACGGCCAGCCTTACCTGAGCCCATCGCCGCGCCAGTTCTCCACCAAGGCCCGCAACGCCCAGGAGGCCCATGAGGCAATCCGCCCCGCCGGCGAAAGCTTCCGCGACCCCAGTGCCACGGGCCTCGATGGCCGCGATCTGGCGCTCTACGAGTTGATCTGGAAGCGCACCGTGGCCTCCCAGATGGCCGACGCCAAGCTCACCATGCTGAGCGTGGATCTGGAGGTGTATGGCGGCAGCCTGGGCCCCGCCGAGTTCCGCTCCAGCGGCAAGCGCATTGATTTCCCCGGGTTCTTCCGGGCCTACGTGGAGGGCAGCGACGACCCCGATGCGGCCCTGGAGGGCCAGGAGGTGCTGCTGCCTGCCCTCAAGGCCGGTGACCAGCCCAGCTGCGCCGAGGTGGAGGCCCTGGGCCACCAGACCCAGCCCCCCGCCCGTTACAGCGAAGCGGCCCTGGTGAAGATGCTGGAGAAGGAGGGCATCGGCCGCCCCTCCACCTACGCCTCGATCATCGGCACGATCGTCGACCGGGGCTACGCCACCCTCCAGAACAACGCCCTCACCCCCAGCTTCACGGCCTTCGCCGTAACCGCCCTGCTGGAGGAGCACTTCCCCGACCTGGTGGACACGGGCTTCACCGCCCGCATGGAGAACAGCCTCGACGAGATTTCCACCGGCAAGGAGCAATGGCTGCCCTACCTGGAGGCCTTCTTCAAGGGCGACAACGGCCTGGAAAATCAGGTGGCCCAGCGCGAGGGCGACATCGACCCCGGCGCCTCCCGCACCATTGAGCTGGAGGGCCTGCCCTGCGTGGTGCGGATCGGCCGGTTCGGCGCCTACCTGGAAACCAAGCGCGTGGCCGACGACGGCAGCGAAGAGCTGCTCAAGGCCACCCTGCCCCAGGAGATCACCCCCGCGGATCTGGATGCCGACCGTGCCGAGCTGATCCTCAAGCAGAAGGCCGACGGCCCCGAATCCCTTGGGGAAGATCCTGAAACCGGTGAGCTGGTGTACCTGCTGTTCGGCCAGTACGGCCCCTACGTGCAGCGGGGTCAGGTGAGCGACGACAACCCCAAACCGAAGCGCGCCTCCCTGCCCAAGGGGGCCAAGCCCGAGGAGTTGAGCCTCGAGGATGCCCTGGGCCTGTTGCGCCTGCCCCGCCACCTGGGGGAACACCCGGATGGGGGCAAGATCGAGGCGGGCTTGGGGCGCTTCGGCCCCTACGTGGTGCACCACAAGGGCAAAGGGGAGAAGGACTACCGCTCCCTCAAGGCCGAGGACGATGTGCTGATGGTGGGCCTGAGCCGGGCCGTGGAGCTGCTGGCCCAGCCCAAGCGCGGCCGCGGCGGCCGCACCGCCCTCAAGGACCTCGGCACGCCGGAGGGCGGCGACGAGGCGATCCAGGTGTTCGATGGCCCCTATGGGCAGTACGTGAAGCAGGGCAAGGTCAACGCCTCCCTGCCGGAGGGCGTCACCGCCGACACCATCACCCTGGAGCAGGCGGTGGAGCTGTTGGCCGCCAAGGCCGCCAGCGGCAAGGGCAAGGGCCGCAAGCCGGCCGCGGCCGGAACCCGCAAGCCGGCGGCCGCCAAGGCGCCCAAGGCCGCCGCCAAGAAGGCCCCCGCCACCACCAAATCCGGACGGCTGCGGGCCAGCGCCGTGCGCATCATCCGCGCCGCCGATCGCTGATGCTGCGGAAGCCGATGCCGCGGAATCGGGTGGGGCGAACGCTGCTGCCCGTGCTGCCCCTGCTGTCCATGGTGGCCCTGGCCGGTTGCAGCGGCACCCCCTTCGGCGATCAGCTCTCCCGCAGCTTCTCCACCCCGCCGGCCGCACCCCCCACCCCGCGGCCTGCGGCGCCTGCGGCGGCCCCCGGCAAGCCAGCCGGCCCAGCTGCCAGCGCCGCCGCCACCAAACCCAAGCCCGCCACGACGGCCACCCCCCCGCCGCGGCCCCTGCGGGCGGTGCCATCGGCCACGCCGGCCCCCTACCGGGTCACCATCAAGCTGCCGGCCGCCGACCCCGCCGCCCCGGCTGAGCGCGTCACCGAGGCCCTGCGGGCCGCCGGGGTGAGCTTTGAGGTGGAAACGATTGAGCGGGTCAAGCCCGGTGGCGATGGCTATGGCACGCCGCAGCGCAGCGCGGCACCCCCGCCGCGATGAGCCTGTCGCGCCGGCAGGCCCGCCAGCTCACGGACACCGCCTACCTGGCGGCGGCCACCGCCCTGCTGTGGGTGGGGCTCTATTACCTGCCGGTGGGCGGCGCCCTGTTTCGCCTGGCCCTGCCCCTGCCCTTGGCGCTGTTGCAGCTGCGCCACAACGGCCGCTGCGCCGTGGAGGGGGTCACGGTGACGGCCCTGTTGCTGGTGGCCTTGATGGGGCCGATCCGCGGCCCGCTGGTGCTGTTCCCCTACGGCCTGCTGGCCCTCTGGCTCGGCTGGTGCTGGCGCCGCCGCCTCAGCTGGTGGCTGAGCTGGAGCGTGGGCCTGTTGATCGGCGCCGCCGGCTTTCTGGTGCGGGTGGCGGTGCTCTCGGTGCTGCTGGGGGAAAACCTCTGGGTGGTGATCACCACCGCCGCGGCCCAGCTGCTGGAGCGGCTGGCGGGGCTGTTGCAGCTGGGCGGTGGCCCCGACTTGCTGCAGGTGCAGCTGATGGCCCTGGCGTTGGTGCTGCTGCAAAACCTGATCTACGTGTTGGCGCTGCATGCGGTGGCGCTGTGGATCTTTGCCCGCCTGCAGAGCCCGATCAGCGATCCACCGGCGCTGCTGCGGCCCCTGCTGGCCCTCGATCCGCTTTGAGCCTGGTTCGGCTCAGCGGTGATCCCGCCCTGGCGGAGCGCTGGTGTGCGGGCCTGCGGCGGCCCTGGTTGGAAGCGAACCAGCCCCTGCCCCAGGTGGTGCTGGTGTTGGCCGGCACCGACACCGCCGCCGTGCCGGGCATCTCCGCCGCCGGGGCCACCCCCGCCGCCCGCCAGCGCACGGCCGCCGCCGATGCCGAGCTGCTGCTGCTGGGCCCCGATCAGCCGCGGCCCCACGCCCTGCCACCGCTGCCGGCGGGGGTGAGCCCCGCCCTGATCGCCCATGTGGTGGTGCGGGAGTTGGGCCTGGATCCCCTGGTGGTGGACCTGGGGGTGCCCGTGGCCCCGGCGCTGCCCCACCTGCGCTTTGGCCAGGGGCCGGCCCGCTGCCTGAGCGGCGGTGCGGCGATGGATCCGCAACGGGTGGCGCAGCTGTTGGCGCGGGGGCGCCGCTGGGGGGAGCGCCTGGCGGCCGCTGGCGTGCCGCTGCTGCTGGCGGAGTGCGTGCCCGGGGGCACCACCACCGCCCAGGCGGTGCTGCAGGGGCTGGGGGTGGAGGCGACCGGTCTGGTGAGCGGCAGCCTGAAGGAGCCGGCCCATGGCCTCAAGGCGGAGCTGGTGGCGCGCGGTTTGGCGGCGGCGCAGCTGGGCCCCGATCCCGCCCCGGAGGCGGTGCTGGCGGCGGTGGGTGACCCCATGCAGGCCCTGGTGGCGGGGGTGCTGCTTGGGGCGGCGGCGGCGGCGCCGTTGCCGCTGCTGCTGGCGGGCGGCAGCCAGATGGCGGCGGTGTTGGCCCTGGCGCTGGCGCTGGCGCCGGCGCAACAGCGCCCCGCCCTGCTGGCCCAGGCGGCCCTCGGCACCACCGCCTGGGTGGCGGGGGAGGCCAGCAGCGATCTGGGCCTGTTGCTGGAGCGGATCGCCGGGCGCTGGGGCCAGGCGCCCTTGGCCTTCGCCTGCGGCCTGCGCTTCAGCGCCTGCACCACCCCGGAGCTGTTGGCCTACGAGCAGGGCTACGTGAAGGAAGGGGTGGGGGCCGGCGGTCTGGCCCTGCTGTGGGAGTTGAGCGGCCGCAGCCCGCAGCGGCTGGCGGAGGCCTGCGAGCGGGCCTGCGCCGGGCTGCGTTCCTAGGGTCGGCGGGATGGAACACCGAGCTGTGCTGAGCCGCCGTCGCCTGTTGCAGCTCTCCGCCGGCGGTGGGGCCCTGCTGGGGGCGGCCGCCCTCGGGGCCTGCCGCGGTTTGGGGGGTGCCGAGCCGCAGCTGCTGCTGGTGCGTGGGCAGCTGCCGGCGGCCTGGAGCAAGGCCCTGCCCGAACCCTGGCGCGCCCGGCCCTTTGAAAGCCCCGAAGCCCTGCTGCAGGCCAGCGCCAGCCCCCAGCCGGTGCCCACCCTGCTGGCCCTGGGGGATGGCTGGGCCCAGCAGGTGCCGCCGGCGCGGCTGCGCCCCCTGGCGGTGCAGGGATTGCTGCGGGAGTTGGATCCCCTGGCGGCGGCCCCCAGCCGCCTGTTCGCCCCGGAGGGGTCTCCGGTGTTGGCCTTCCCCTGGGCCTTTGGCACCTGGGTGCTGCTGCTGCGCAACCGCCCCGACCTGCTGCGCCGCCGATCGGAAGGCTGGTCGCTGCTGTTGGACCCCAGCCTGCGGGGCCGCCTGGTGCTGCCCTCCAGCCCGCGGGTGGTGATCGAACTGGCCCTGCGCCAATTGGGTGTGGATCCGGCCGAGCCGACCGCCCTCGGGGATTCCCGCCTGGCGGCCCGCCTGGCGGCGTTGCGCCGCCAGGCCCTCGCCTTCGATGAACGTGATGGGCTGCAGTGGCTGTTGTCCGGCGATGCCGATGCCGCCGTGGTGCCCAGCCAGCGGGCCCTGCCGCTGCTGCAGCGCGATCCCCGCCTGGAGGCCCTGCTGCCGGCCAGCGGTTCACCCCTCTCGTGGCAGCTGCTGCTGCAGCTGGGCCGCGATGGCGACCCCACGGTGCCTTTGCCGCTCGAATGGCTCCGCGACGGGTTGACGTTGCCCCTGCTGGATCGGCTGTTGGCGGCGGGTTGTGTGCCGCCGCTGCCCCCCCACCGTCTGCAGGGGGCCCTGGCCCGTTGGCCGCAGCGGCTGCGGCCGCTGCTGCTGCCGCCGCCGGCGGTGCTGGCCCGCTGCACCAACCTACCGCCCCTCAGCGCCGCTGAACAACGCCGTTGGCAGGCCCTCTGGGATGGCGCCCTGGCTGGGGCCTGAGGGGGGCAGCGCCTACCCCCAGAGCCGCCGCCGCGGCGGGGCCGCCAAGCGGCGGTGGGTGTCCGCCAGCAGCTCGGGGATCGGCAGCTTCAGCGGGCAGCGCGGCAGACAGTCGCCGCAACGGCCGCAGGCGCTGGCGTTGTGCTCTTCCCACCAGTGGCCGGCGCGGCCGATCAGGTTGTAGCGCTCCTCAGCAAACGCCTGCAGGCCATGGCCCACCGCCAGGTTGCGCAGCCGCAGCAGCTCCGGGATCGGCACGCCATTGGGACAGGGCAGGCAGGCGCGGCATTGGCCGCAGCGTTCGGCCCCCAGCCGCCCTTGCCCGGCCCCGGTCAAGCGCTCCAGGGCAGCCCGTTGGGCGGCGTTGAGCCAGGGGCCCGGCGCCGCTGAGGGGCCGGCGATGGCGGCGGCCAGGGCCAGGTCGCTGGGTTGGGCGGCCCCCAGGCTGAGGGTGGAGATGCCCTGGTCGAGCAGGAAGCGGTAGGCCAGCTCCAGCGGGGCAAAGGGGGCGCAATCGGCCTGAAGCATCGCCGGCGGGTCGTAGAGCCGGCCCCCCTTGTCGGCTGGGGAGATGGCCAGCACCCCGATGCCCTGCGCCAGGGCCGCCCGGGCCAGGGGCAACCGGGTCGGGTCGAACAGGTGCAGGTGCAGGCTGCAGAACTGAAACCGCCCGCTGGCGAGGGCCTGCTCGATCAGGGCCGTGCTGCCGTGGCTGGAGAACCCCACCTGGCCCACCAGCCCCTCCCCCTTGGCCCAGCGCAGCAGCTCGGCACCGGGGCCGGCCGTGGCCCAGTGCAGATGCTCGGGTCGGTTGAGGCCATGCACCGCCAGGTTGTGCAGCCGCTCGAGCCCAAGCCGCTCAAGGATCTCCCGCAGCTGCCGTTGCCCCGTCTCCAGGCTCACCCCCGGCAGCAGCTTGCTGGTGACCACCAGCTGCCCATGGCGTTGCGGGTGCCGTTGCTGCAGGGTGCGCAACGCCTGGCCCAGGAACCGCTCCGCCGGCCCGTAGGCGGGGGCGGTTTCGATGTGCCAGATCCCCGCCTCCAGGGCCGCCGTCAGCACCGCCGCCATCTGCTGGGCGCTGCCGGTGGCGCGCATGGTGCCCAGGCAGAAGGGGGAGACCGCCGGCCCCCGGCCGAAGGGGCGCGGGTCAGCCAGGGTTGTCGGCTCCGCCGTCGCCGTCGGGGTCGTTGCCGCCGTCAGGTTCGGCCGCCTCGCTGCGGGCCCGGCCGATCTGACGCACCAGTTCGGCCGGGCTCACCTGGTCGAGGAAGCGGCGGAAGTCGGCGTCGTCCTCGGCGTCGGCCTCCGCATCCACGGGGATTGAGGCGTCGGCCACCACCTCCTCCAGCATCCAGATGCCGCTGCCGGTGCGCACGGCCAGGGCGATGGCATCGCTGGGCCTGGCGTCGAGTTCAACGGTGTCGCCGTCGCCGTGGCTGAGTTTGAGCACGGCGCGGAAGGTGCTGTCCTCGATGGTGTGGATGATCACCCGCTCGAGGCTGAGGCCACCGACCTCCAGCAGTTGGGCCATCAGGTCGTGGCTGAGGGGCCGCGGCGGCGTCTGCTCGCTCAGGCCGGCCATGATGTTCTGGGCTTGGGCCTGGTCGATCCAGATCGGCACCTGGCGGCGTCCGGATGGGTCGCGCAGCAGCACGATTGGGCTGCGGCTGGCCGCGTCCAGGGCAATGCCGGCCACGCGCATCTCAACCATTGCTTGCCCGCAGGCCGTTCTGCCCGATTATGGCCAGGGTTGGACGGGGCACCGCATGTTCACCGGGTTGGTGCAGGCCGTGGGCCAGCTGCAGCGCACCGGCACGGGCGTGGAGCTGCTGATCCCCGCCGGATCGGCCCTGGATCCGGCCCAGTTGCAGCTGGGCGACAGCGTCGCCGTGGATGGGGTGTGCCTCACGGTGACGGCCCAGTCCAGCCAGGGCTTTCGCGCCGATGTGAGCGAAGAAACCCTGGCGCGCACCACCCTGGCGGCGAAGGCCAAACAGCGCGCCTGGGTGAACCTGGAGCCGGCGCTGCGGTTGGCGGATCGGCTTGGGGGGCACCTGGTGAGTGGCCACGTGGATGGCCAGGGCACCGTGGTGGCGGTGGAGCAGCAGAGCGCCTCCTGGCAGCTGAGCCTGCGCTGGGATGACCCCACCTACGGCCGCTACGTGTGCGAGAAGGCCAGCGTGGCGGTGGATGGCATCAGCCTCACGGTGGCCGGCTGCAGCCACGACGGCGCCAGCTTCTGGATTGCGGTGATCCCCCACACCTGGGTGTCCACCACCCTGCGGCACCTGCGCCCGGGCGATGCGGTGAACCTGGAGGCCGATCTGCTGGCGAAGTACACCGAGCGGCTGCTGCGCCACGGCTCCCCCGCGGCAGCGGCGGAGCCTCCACTCACGGCCGCCTGGCTGGCGGATCACGGTTGGGGTTAACGGTTGGGGTTGAGGGGGGTGTGTGCCGCGGTTGAGGTTGTAAAACCGTTCGGCGGGCTGACGATTGAGGCCGCACTGAATAGCGTCCGGGAGTGTTGTCCTGTTCACCCATCCATGGCTCCTGAGCGTGTCGAGCCGGGCCTCGGCTCCCTGCGCAGCTTCACCATCGCTGAGGGCATCCTGCTGCTGGTGCTCGGCGTGTTGGCGCTGCTGTTTCCGGTGATCGCCTCCGCCTGGGTCACCGTGGTGGTGGCGCTCGCCTTCCTGGTGGGCGGCATTGTTGGCTGGGTGAACGGCCTCAACCGCTCGCGCCGCCTCAGCCGCTGGCACTGCTTCTGGCGCCTGGTGGTGTCCACCCTGTTCGTGGTCACCGGTGGCTGGATCATTCAGCAGTTCAGCGCTGGCCTGGTGCCCGCCGCGGCCCAGGTGGCGGCCCTCGCCTTTGCCATCGGCATCGTCTTCCTGGTGGAGGGCGTGGTGGCGGCAATCGTGGCGCTATCCCACCGGGAGATGTCCGGGTGGGGATGGGGTCTGGCCAACGGCATCGTGACCCTGCTGTTGGGATTGATCATCGTGACCATGCAGGCCGGCGGCCTGCTCACGGTGCTGGGGATCCTGGTGGGGATCAGCTTCCTGTTCAGCGGGGTTGATCTGTTGGTGTTCAGCGCCGCCTTCCACGAGCCCGAGGGCTGATGGGTTCAGCTGGCGGCCCCCTCCTCGAGGGGCAGCAGCCAGATGGAGCCGGTTTCCTTGTGGATTTCAATCTTGAATTCCTGGCCCGGCTCCAGCCCCATGCGCCGTGTGTAGGCGTGGCCGATCAGCAGGTTGCCGTTGCCGTGCACGCGGGTGCGGAATTCGGCCTGCCGCCCGCGGCTCCCGCCCCCACCGCCGGAGCTGTGGCTGGGGAGGCTGTAGCCCTTCGCTTCCACCAGGGCGCGGTAGAAGCTTTTTTTGAGCAGCCGGCCGCTGGGCCCCACATAGCCGCAGGCCCGCGCGATCTGGTCTTCCGGGCGATTGCTCAGGGAACGCGCCTTGTCGAGCAGGGCCTTGCCCTCCAGCATCTGCGTTGGGGCGCTGACTTTCTCTTCGACGAACACCGGTGGAGCTGAGGACCGCTGGCCCGATTGTGCCGATCGATCGCGAACCTCGGCAAGGGCAGATCGCAAGGAAAAGATTCAGTTTTTTGGGCAACGGTTGGCCGGACGCCAATCAGAGCAGATAGAGGATTCCGTAGAGCACCACCCAGATGCCATCCACGAAGTGCCAGTAGAGCTCGGCGGCCTCGAGTGGAAAGGGATCACCGCCGCGCACCCGCCCCCCCTGGCGGCTTTGCCACCACACGATCAGGATCATCAGGCCGCCCAGGGTTACGTGCAGCCCGTGGAAGCCGGTGATCGCGTAGAAGGTGCTGGCGAACAGGTTGTCCGTGAGGCCGAAGGGCAGGCTGAAGTACTCCTTCATCTGGCCCGCCAGGAAGCTGAAGCCCAGGGCGGCGGTGATCAGCAACCAGCGCTGGCAGCCGTCGCCATCGTTGCGGCGCAGGGCGGAGCCGGCCCGGTGGAAGGTGAAGCTGCTCACCAGCAGGAGCACGGTGTTGAGGGTGGGCAGCAGCAGCTCCAGCTCGTAGGTGGACCCGGAGGGCAATGGGTTCACCGCCCGAAAGGTGAGGTAGGCGGCGAAGAAGCCCGCAAAGGTCATGCCATCGGCCACCAGGAAGGTGGCCAGGCCAAACATGCGGTGGTCGCCGTGGTGCTCGCCAGGGTGCTCGGAGGCCCCGTGCTCGCCGGTTTGGGGGCCAAGGGCCTCCGGGCGTTGGCTGGGCATGCTGCTGAGGCTGGTCATCGGGCCGGAGCGGGGTGAAGGGGTGCCATCAGGGTTTGCGCTCGGGATCGCCCGCGCTCCAGAGGTCACGGCCGCTGGTGGCAGCCAGGCTCAGGGATCCGGGCTCCACGCCGTAGCCGTAGGGCTCATGCACCAAGGGGGGCTCCCCATGCCAGTTCTCCACCGGTGGCGGCGAGCTGGTGAGCCATTCCGGCGTCAGGGCGTTCCAGGGGTTGTCGCCCGCCGGTTCACCCCGGAAGGCGCTGAGGATCACGTTCACCAGGAAGGGCAGGGTGCTCACGGCCATCAACAGGGCCCCAACGCTGCTCACCTGGTTGATCAGCTCGAATTGCGGGTCGTATTCGGCCACACGGCGCGGCATGCCGTTGAGCCCCATCCAGTGCTGGGGGGCGAAGCAGAGGTTGAACCCCACGAAGGTGAGCAGGAAGTGCAGCCGGCCCAGGGGTTCGTTGAGCATCCGGCCGGTGACCTTCGGATACCAGTGGTAGATGGAGGCGAAGATCACAAACACCGTGCCGCCATAGACGATGTAGTGGAAATGGCCCACCACGAAGTAGGTGTCGTGCACGTGGATGTCGAACGGCACCTGGGCCAGGGCCACCCCGGTGATGCCACCGAACACGAAATTGAGGATGAAGCCGCAGGAAAACAGCATGGCGCTGTTGAGGGCGATCTTTCCGCCCCAGAGGGTGGCCAGCCAGTTGAAGAATTTGATGCCCGTGGGCACCGCAATGAAGGAGGTGGCGATCGTGAAGAACAGCCGCATCCACGGCGGTGTGCCGCTGGTGAACATGTGGTGCGCCCACACAATCAGGCCCAGGAACACAATGCCCATGATCGAATACACCATCGTGGTGTACCCGAACAGCGGTTTGCGGGCGTGCACCGGCAGGATTTCACTCACCAGGCCGAAGGCCGGCAGCACCATGATGTAGACCGCCGGGTGTGAGTAAAACCAGAACAGGTGCTGGTAGACCACGGCGTTGCCCCCCAGCGATGGGTTGAAGAAGCCGGTGTGGGCAATGATGTCGAAACTCAGCAGCACCAAGGTTCCCGCCAGCACCGGCGTGGAGAGCACCACCAGGATGCTGGTGCCGAGCATGGCCCAGCAGTACATCGGCATCTGCATCAGCTTCAGGCCGGGCCGCCGCAGCTTGAGGATCGTGGCGATGAAGTTGATGCCGCCGAAGATGGAACTGCCGCCCAGTAGCAGCACACTAAGGATCCAGATAATCTGGCCCGTGGCGGGGGTGGTGAGGCTCAGGGGGGGATAGGCGGTCCAGCCGGATTGGGCCGCACTGGCGATGAAGTAGCTGCTGATCAGCAACAGGCCGGCGGGTGGAATCAGCCAGAAGGCCACCGCATTCAGGCGGGGGAAAGCCATGTCCCGTGCCCCCACATAGAAGGGGATCAGGTAGTTGCCGAAGGCTCCGTTCACCACCGGCACGATCCACAGAAAGATCATTACCGTGCCGTGCAGGGTGAGCACCTCGTTGTAGGTCTCCCGGGGCAGGAAATCGGAGATTGGCGTCAGCAGTTCGGTGCGGATTGCACCGGCCAGGGCGCCCCCCACCAGATAGAAGATGAAGCCGCACACCAGGTATTGCAGGCCGATCACCTTGTGGTCGGTGCTGAAGCTCAGGTAACGCAGCCAGCCCTGGGGTTGCAGCGGCGGTGCGGTGGCGCTCGGTGGGGAGAGGGTCAGTGTCATGACTGAACGGCGGTGGGGGCGTCGGGGCTCGCGGCCGGGCTGTTCTGGGCGACCCAGTCGGCAAAGGTCTGCGGTTCTTCGACCACCACGGTGGAGCGCATGCCGCCGTGGTACGGCCCGCAGAGCTCCGCGCAGACGATCGGGTAGCGGCCGGGTTTGGTGGCGGTGAAGCTCAGCAGGGTGGGTTGCCCGGGGATGACGTCCTGTTTGAGGCGGAATTGCGGCACCCAAAAGGCATGGATCACGTCGTTGGCCTTCATCGTGAGGGCCACCGGCTGCCCCACCGGCACGTGCAGCTCACCGGCGGTGATGCCCGCATCGGGGTAATGGAAGATGAAGGCGAACTGCATCGCCGTCACGTCGACCGGCAGTGGCGGTTCACCGGTGCTGGCCTCCATCGCCACGGGGCTGATGCCGGCCCAGGTGCGGCTGTCACCGGCGTCGCTGTGCATGGCGTGCATGCTGTGGTCGTTGAGCGGCGCCATGCCGCCCATGCGGTCGTAGATGTCGTAGCTGTAGATGCCGACGAACAGCACCACCACGGCGGGGATGGCTGTCCAGAGGATTTCCAGCGGCAGGTTGCCCTCGATGGCAACCCCGTCCCCCTGGTCGCCATTGACACGGCGAAAGCGCACCAGGCTGTAAACAATCAGCCCGGCGATGCCGATCAGCAGGATCGTGCCAATGCTGAAGAGAACCTTGAAAAGTTCGTCGTAGACGGGTGCGTTGAGGCTGGCATCCTCCGGCAGGAGGTTGATGTTCTGACCCACCCAAAGCCCTGTGAGAACAAGGGCCATGCCGGCCAGGAGTGTGAGGATGGCTGCGGGAATCCGCATGGGCCCCGATGCTGATGGGCGCACGCTAAGGGGATTCAACGCCGACGGTGCAGCTCTGTTGCCGGTTGCAGGATTCGTGGCGTTTGGCGTGTGGGATTGCTCACCAAAGCATCGCCAATGGTGTCACTGTTGACCGCCGAACACCGGATTTTCCCCTGATCGACAACCCATCGTTAGCGTGCCGTCAGTCGCGGTAGGAGCGGCCCATGACGACCATCGGACTGGGATCCGCCACCCCCCTGCGCGCCCGCCTGGCGACCCTCAGCGCCCATCTGCTGGTTGCTCTGGTGGCGCTGGTGGCGATCGGTGGCGCCACCCGGGTGATGGAGGCCGGTTTGGCCTGCCCGGATTGGCCCCTCTGCTACGGCTCCCTGCTGCCCGGCCACCGCATGAATGTGCAGGTGTTTCTGGAGTGGTTCCACCGCCTCGATGCCTTTGTCGTGGGTGTGGGGCTGCTGGTGCTGGCGGCGGTGAGCTGCTGGTGCCGGCGTCAGCTGCCGGCTGCCATCCCGCCCCTCACCCTGGCGGCGGCGGCCCTCGTGGCCCTGCAGGGAGCCCTTGGTGCCCTCACGGTGACGCTGCTGTTGCCGTTTCCGGTGGTGACGGCTCACCTGCTGACGGCATTGCTGCTGGTGGCCCTGCTCAGTGCCTGCACCCAGGCCCTGCTGGTGGATCCCGCTGAGGTGGGTGAAGCCCGCAGGGCGGCGCCATCCCTCTGGCCCTGGTTGACGGCCCTGGTGGCGGTGGCCGTGTTGCTGCAGTGCACCCTTGGCGGGCTGATGGCCACCCAGTGGGCCACGGGCGCTTGCCTGGCCTCCGGTGACGGCTGCCATTGGCTGGCGGCCCACCGGCACGGCGCCCGCGCCGCCGCCGCCGCAGTGTTGCTGTTGGCGGGGTTCACCCTGTGGCGACGCCCCGGGGAGCGCCCCTTGGCGGCCCTGGCGGCGGCCCTGGTGCTGGGGCAGATCGCCCTGGGGGTCTGGTCCCTGCGCCTCAGCCTCAGCGTCCCCGCCGTGACGGTGGCCCATCAGGTGGGTGCCGCCTTGCTGGTGGCGGTGTTGGCGGCGCTGGTGGCGCGCAGCGGCTCGCCCCGGTCTCAGTTCTTGGAGGTGATCCATGGTTAGCGCCCCATCGGTGAGCACCACGGCGGCCCCTGCCCTCAGCCGTGAGCAGGTGGTTCCCTCGCGGGCCAAGGTGCGCCTGCCGGCCTGGCTGGAGATTGCCAAGCCCCGTTTGATCCCCCTGCTGTTGGCCACCACCCTCGGGGGCATGGCCCTGTCGGAGGGGTGGCCGCTGCCGCCGCTGCGGCTGGCTTGCACCCTGGGCGGCGGCGCCCTGGCCGCCGCCGCCGCCGGCGTGCTCAATTGCCTCTGGGAGCAGGAGCTCGATGGCCGCATGCTGCGCACCAGCGGCCGCGCCCTGCCCTCCGGGCGGCTGTCGGTGGGCACCGCCTTCGCCATCGCCGTGGCCCTGGCCCTGGCGGCGGCCACCCTGCTGGTGGGTGGCGTCAACTGCCTGGCCGCCAGCCTGTCGCTGTTGGGCCTTTGCAGTTACGTGCTGCTTTACACGGTGCTGCTCAAGCCCCGCACGCCCCAGAACATCGTGATTGGTGGGGTGGCCGGTGCCATCCCACCGTTGGTGGGGGCCGCTGCCGCCAGCGGCCACCTGGGGCTGGGCGGCTGGTGGCTGTTTGCCCTGGTGATGGCCTGGACCCCCGCCCACTTCTGGGCCTTGGCCCTGCTGCTTAAGGACGACTACCGCGCCGTTGGCATCCCGATGCTGCCGGTGGTGAAGGGCAGCGCCGTCACCGCCCGCAGCATCAGCGCCTACGCCTGGATCACCGCGTTGCTCAGCCTGCTGGGGGTGTGGACCCTCCCCAGCGGCGGGCTGCTCTACGGCGTGCTCCTGCTGCCGTTCAATGCCCGTCTGCTGCAGATGGCCTGGGGCCTGCGGCGCCCGCCCGACGACCTGCAGCGCGCCAAGGGGCTGTTCCGCTGGTCGATTTTGTACCTGTTCGGGTTGTGCCTGCTGCTGTTGCTGGCGCGGCTGCCGGCCGGGGATCAGTTCAGTCGCCAGGGTCTGGATCTGCTGGCTCTGCTGAGGTCCGGCGGTTCAGCCTCCACCCTGGCGGCACCTGCGGTGGGCGGAGCTTTCTAGATTCAAGCCTCGTTGGGTTGAAGGGGGTTGTCAGCGGTGCAGGGTGCGGGGGCCAGTCCGGTGATCGAGCTTCAGGACGTCCGCAAGCGCTACGGCAAGGGGGAGCGCGCCGTGGAGGCCCTGCGGGGCCTTGATCTGGCCGTGCTCCCGGGCAGCCTCTATGGCCTGTTGGGCCCGAATGGAGCCGGCAAAACCACCAGCCTGCGGATCCTGGCCACCCTGCTGGCCCCCTGCAGTGGTGTGGTGCGCGTCGCCGGGGTGGATGCCCTGGCCGATCCCCGGGCCGTGCGCGAGCGCCTGGGCTACGTGGCCCAGGAGGTGGCGCTCGACAAAATTCTCACCGGTCGCGAGCTGTTGGCCCTGCAGGGCGACCTGTACCACCTGCCCCGCCCCCAGCGGGACGGCCGTATCGCCGAGCTGATCGCCCTGTTGGGCATGGAGGGCTGGATCGACCGCCGCTGCGGCACCTACTCGGGGGGCATGCGGCGCCGGCTGGATCTGGCGTCGGGCCTGTTGCACCGCCCCCAGGTGCTGGTGCTGGATGAGCCCACGGTGGGCCTCGACATTGAAAGCCGCGCCGCCATTTGGCAGGTGCTGCGCCAGCTGCGCGACCAGGGCACCACGGTGCTGCTCAGCAGCCACTACCTCGAGGAGGTGGACGCCCTGGCGGATCACCTGGCGATCATCGAAGACGGCCGCGTGATCGCCGCGGGCCGGCCCCAGGAGCTCAAGGCGGCCCTCGGGGGCGACCGGGTGACCCTGCGGGTGCGTGAATTCAGCGACGAACCGGAAGCCCTGCGCGTGCAGCAACTGGTGCAGGGTTGCCCCGGCGTGCGCCAGGTGGTGGTCAACCGCGCCCAGGGCTTTTCGCTCAACCTGGTGGTGGAACACGACGGGGTGGTGGAGCAGCTGCGCCGGCAGCTCAGCGAGGCCTCCCTGCCGGTGTTTGCCCTGGCCCAGAGCCGCCCCAGCCTGGACGACGTTTACCTGCAGGCCACCGGCCGCACCCTGATGGATGCGGAGCTGGCGGTGGCCGGCAGCCGCGACCCGAAGGCGGAGCGCAAGCAGGCCATGCGCTGATCCGGTGTGTTGTTGATCGTTCGTTTGTTGTTGCTCCCCCCGTTGTTGCTGCCCCCGCCATGACCAGCGCCGCCCCCACCCTGCTCAGCCCGGACGCGAGCCCCTTGCCCGCCCGTTCGGCGGCGGCGGACCTGGCGCAGGAAACCATCGCCCTCTGCCGGCGCCTGTTCCTGCAGTTGTTGCGCCGCCCTTCCACCCTGGTGGCCGGCGTGCTGCAGCCCCTGATCTGGCTGGTGCTGTTTGGGGCCCTGTTCGCCAACGCCCCCACCGGCCTGCTGCCCGATGGCCTCAGCTACGGCCGCTTCCTGGGGGCTGGGGTGATTGTGTTCACCGCCTTCAGCGCCGCGCTCAACGCCGGCCTGCCGGTGATGTTCGACCGGGAATTCGGTTTTCTGAACCGCCTGTTGGTGGCGCCACTGCGCTCCCGCAGTTCGATCGTGCTGGCCTCCGTGCTGTACATCACGGCCCTGAGCCTGGTGCAGAGCCTGGCGATCATGGCCACCGCGGCCGCCCTGGGCTACGGCTGGCCTGGGGGCTCCGGGCTGCTGCTGGTGCTGGTGACCCTGTTGCTGTTGGTGTTCGCCGTGACGGGCCTCAGCCTCGGGCTGGCCTTCGCCCTGCCCGGCCACATCGAGCTGATCGCCGTGATCTTCGTGGCCAACCTGCCGCTGCTGTTTGCCAGCACCGCCCTGGCCCCCCTCAGCTTCATGCCCCCCTGGTTGGGGTGGCTGGCGGCCGTGAATCCCCTTACCTTCGCGATTGAACCGATTCGGGCCGCCTATGCCGGCCAGTTTTCCCTGTCTGCCGTGGTGTTGCAGGCCCCCTACGGGGATGTCACCGCCAGTGGTTGCCTGGGGGTGCTGGCGCTGCTGGCGGTGGGCCTGTTTCTGCTGATCCGCCCGCTGCTGGATCGCAAGCTCTCCTGACCCCTGATCGCCGTGACCCGCCGCCCCGATCCGATCCCCTCCCCCCAGGCCCGCCGCCAGGCCCACCAACGCGCCCTGCTGGAAGCCCTGGCCCAGCGCGATACCCTGGGGGTGGAGCGGTTGCTGGGGCAATGGGTGCATCGCCACGGCCACCCCTCCCTCGCCACGGTGCTGGTGGAGCTGCAGGCCATGGATCCCGAGGGCATGGCCTGGTGGCAGGGAGGGGTTGATCGGTCGCTCGATCCGGGGGTCGAGCCGGTGGTGGAGCCGGTGTCCCAACAGTTGCCGCCACCCCCCGCCCCCCAGGCCAATCCGGATCTGGCCCGGCTGCGCTCCTGGCTGCCCGACCGGGTGGAGCGTCGCCGTGCCGCTTGACCCCCGGTTGGATCCCCAGCGGCTGCGGGGCGGCCTGATCGTGTCGGTGCAGGCGCCGGAGGGCTCCCCCATGCGCCACAACGATGTGATCGCCGCCATGGCGGAGGCCAGCCTCAACAACGGCGCCGTCGGCGTGCGGCTGGAGAGCCCCGAGCACATCGGCGCGGTGCGCCGGCGCTGCCCGGAGGCGCTGATCATCGGGCTGTGGAAGCGCAACGTCCCCTCCAGCCCGGTGTACATCACCCCCGGTTGGCAGGAGATCCAGGCGGTGTGGGCCGCGGGTGCCGATGTGGTGGCCCTCGATGCCACCGAACGGCTGCGCCCCGATGGCCAGCGCCTGGACGACCTGATCCAGCGGACCCGTGACCAGCTGGGGGCCCCATTGATGGCCGATGTGGACAGCGTGGCCAATGGGCTGCGGGCCGCCGAGCTCGGCTGTGATTGGGTGGGAACCACCCTCTACGGCTACACCGAGGCCACCGCCCACCAGGCCCCTCCGGCCTGGGAGTTGCTGCCGGAGCTGCGGCAGCACCTGCCCGCAGCCACGTTGCTGATCTGTGAGGGGGGCATCGCCAGCCCTCAGCAGGCGCGCCAAGCCCTCGATGGCGGCGCCGATGCCGTGGTGGTGGGCACCGCCATCACCGGTGTGGACCTGCAGGTGGCCGCCTACCGGCGGCGGCTGGCGCAGCCCTGAGCAGCGCTGCTGCGAAGGGAACCTGAAGCCCGGGGCACTGGCGGCGAATCCTGCACACAGTTGGGTGGCTTGGGAGGTGTGCCATGGCCCCTTCGCGCCTGTTCACGTTGCTGCCGCTGGCCCTGGGGGGCCTGGTGCTCAGCACCGCTCCGGTGGTGGGACTCTCGCTCGACGATGTGCAGGCCCTGAACCGGGAGCTGGGGCGCCTCTGCAACGCCCCGCCGCGCCAGGCGCTTGCGGTCTGCCGCATCCACGCCCGCCTGGTGCGGGCCCTTTAGCGGCAGCGGGGCAAGCCGTGGAGTGGGCGGCGCTGAGGGCGCCCCGGCTGAATCACATCATGCCGGGCATGCCCATGCCACCCATGCCACCCATGCCGCCCATTCCTCCCATGCCACCCATGTCGCCACCGGGGGCGGGGGCAGCGGGCTCGGGTTTGTCGGCGATGACCGCTTCGGTGGTGAGCAGCAGCGAGGCGATCGACACCGCATCCTGAAGGGCCAGGCGAACCACCTTGGCGGCATCGAGGATGCCGGCGGCCAGCAGGTCTTCGTAGCGGCCGGTGGCGGCATTGAAGCCCTGGCCGGTGCGGCGCACCTCATCGGCCACCACGCTGCCGTCGAAGCCGGCGTTGCTGGCGATCTGGTGGAGCGGTTCCGCCAGGGCCCGTTGCACGATCTCCACGCCGGTGCGCTCATCGCCGCTGAGGCCGGCGGCCAGGCTGTCGAGCTCGCCGGCCAGTTGCAGCAGGGTGGAGCCGCCGCCGGCCACGATGCCCTCCTCCACGGCGGCCCGGGTGGCGTTGAGGGCGTCCTCGATGCGCAGCTTGCGGTTGCGCAGTTCGGTCTCGGTGGGGGCGCCCACCTTGATCACGGCCACGCCGCCGGCCAGCTTGGCCACGCGCTCGCTCAGCTTCTCGCGGTCGTACTCCGAATCGGTGTTGTCGAGTTCGCGCTTGATGGCGGCGATGCGGTCGGCCACGGCCCCCTGGTGCTCACCGCTGGCCACGATCGTGGTGTCGTCCTTGCTGATGGTGATCCGGCGCACGCTGCCCAGGTCGTCCAGGGTCACCTTGTCGAGGGTCATGGCCCGGTCCTCGCTCACCAGGGTGGCGCCGGTGAGGATGGCGATGTCCTGGAGCATGGCCTTGCGGCGATCGCCGAAGCCCGGCGCCCGCACGGCGGCCACCTGCAGCACGCCGCGGTTCTTGTTCACCACCAGGGTGGCGAGGGCTTCGCCGTCCACCTCTTCCGCCAGGATCACCAGCGGCTTGCCGGCGCGCGACACCGCCTCCAGCACCGGCACCAGGTCGTTGATGGCGCTGACTTTGCGGTCGGTGATCAGCAGCAGGGCGTTGTCGAATTCGCAGACCCGGCGGTCGTTGTCGGTGACGAAATAGGGGGAGCTGTAACCCCGGTCGAAGGCCATGCCCTCGGTGATCTCCAGCTCGGTGGCGAGACTCTTGCTCTCCTCCACGGTGATCACGCCGTCGGCGCTCACCGTGCCCATGGCTTCGCTGATCATGCGGCCCACCTCGTCGTCGCCACCGGAGCTCACGGTGGCCACCTGGCGAATGGCGTCGCCGGCGACGGCCGTGGCACGGGCTTGGATGCCCCGCACCACCTGGGCCACCGCCAGCTCCATGCCGCGGCGCAGGTTCACCGGGCTGGCGCCGGCGGCCACGTTGCGCAGGCCTTCGCGGGTCATGGCCTGGGCCAGCACCGTGGCGGTGGTGGTGCCATCACCGGCCTTGTCCTTGGTTTTGGTGGCCACCTGCAGCAGCAGCTTGGCGCCGAGGTTTTCGAACGGATCCTCCAGTTCGATCTCCTTGGCGATGGTGACGCCGTCGTTCACCACATCGGGGGCGCCGAACTTTTTCTCCAGCACCACGTTGCGGCCCTTGGGGCCGATGGTGACCTTGACCGCATCGGCCAGGGCATTGACGCCCCGCTCCAGGGAGGCGCGGGAGGCATCGGAAAAGGAGAGCAGCTTGGCCATCGCAGGGGCTGATCGCAGGCGGGTGGCCACAGGCTCCCATGGCGGCGGTGCCGTTGGCTGGTGGGGAAAGCCGAATCCCGCCGCAGGCCCAGGTGCAGAGCCCGCCGGGGCTCGATAGGGTTCGGCCCATGGAGGACACCATTGGCGACACCCTGGCGGAGGGGCTGAATGAGGCCCTGACAGGCCAACTGGGGGACGTGCTGGCGGACCCCAGCGCCGGCAGCAACGTGATGGCGTTTCTGCTGGTGGCCGGCCTGGGGCTGGGCATGGCCCTGATTTACGTGCCCCTGCGGGTGTTCCTCACGGTGACGGCCCGCAGCCGCCGCCTGCGGCTGCTGCAGCGCATCCGCCGACTAAGGGAGGAATTGACCCAGCCCGTCGGGCCCTAGCGCATCACCATGCCGCCATCCACCTGCAGCACCTGGCCGGTCATGTAGGCGGCGGCGGGGTCAGCCGCCAGGAAGCGCACGGCGGAGGCCACCTCGCTGGCTTGGCCCATGCGGCCCATGGGGATGGCCTTGAGGATCGGCTCCTTGTCGAGCTCGGCGGTCATGTCGCTGTCGATGAAGCCGGGGGCCACCGCGTTCACGGTGACGCCGCGGCTGGCGAATTCGGCGGCGCTGCTGCGGGTGAGGCCGATCACCCCCGCTTTGGCGGCGCTGTAGTTGGCCTGGCCCGGGTTGCCCATCAGCCCCACCACCGAGGTGATGTTGATGATGCGGCCGCTGCGGGCCTTGAGCATCGAGCGGCTCACGGCGCGGGTGCAGAGGAACACGCCCGTGAGGTTGAGGTCGATCACGCTCTGCCAGTCGGCGCTCTTCATGCGCATCAGCAGGCCATCGCGGGTGATGCCGGCGTTGTTCACCAGCACATCCAGGCGCCCCTCCCGCTCCAGCACCGCCTTGATCAGGGCCTCCACCTGCTCCTCATCGGCCACGTTGGCCTGGTGGGCCCAGGCCTGGCCGCCATTGGCGCCGATCTTGGCCACCACCGCGTCGGCGGCGGCCGGGGAGCTGGCGTAGTTCACCACCACCGTGGCGCCGGCGGCGGCCAGCTCCTGGGCGATGGCGGCGCCGATGCCGCGGCTGGCGCCGGTCACCAGGGCGACCTGGCCGGCGAGGGGGGTGGCGTCAGCCATGGGAAGGGATCAAGCGTCGGGCGAGCGTAGGGCCGCGGTGGTGCCCGGCCTCGACGCCGCCATCAGGCCTGCATCACCTCCACCCCCGCCAGCGCTGGCCCCAGCAGATCGGCGAAGGTTTGCAGCTGCCCCTGGCTGCCCATCACCACCAGCAGTTGGCCCGGCTCCAGGCGCACGTCGCTGCCGGGGTTGGCGATCAGGGGCGGTTCGATGCCCCCCTCGCTGGGGCCACGGATCGCCAGCACCAGGGCCCCGCTGCGGCGCCCCAGCTGCAGCTCCGCCAGGCTGGCGCCCTCGAGCCCCCCCAGCCGTTCGGGGTCGGCGCTGAGCCGGAATTCCTCCACCTCGCAATCGCTGCCCGCCAGCAATTCCATGAAGGTCACCGCCAGGGGCCGCAGGGCGGTGGCGGCCATGGTGCGGCCGCCGGCCACGTAGGGGCTCACCACCTGGTCGGCCCCCGCCAGCCGCAGCTTGCCCTCCGCTTCCGAGCTGTCGGCCCGGGCGATCAGCCGGGCCCGGGGCGCCAGGCCGCGGGCGCTGAGGATCACGTAGAGGTTGGCGGCATTGCTGGGCAGCGCCGCCACCAGGGCGCGGCAGTGGTGGATCCCCGCCTCCTCCAGGGTTTCATCGAGGGTGGCGTCGGCCTGCAGCACGGTGAGGCCCCGTTGCTGGGCTTCGCCGATGCGGTCGGGGTCGAGTTCCACCACCAGCAGGGGAACCCCCTCGCCGGTGAGTTGCTCGGCGATTTCCCGCCCGATGCGGCCATAGCCGCAGAGGATCACGTGTTGGTTCATCGTGCGCTGGAGCTGGAGGCGGTAGCGCCGCTCGCGCAGGCGCCGGAAGTAGCCCGCGTTGGTTAATTCCAGCAGCTTCTGGATGGTTTGCTGCACCACCACCAGGCCGCCCACCAGCAACAGGGCGGTCACCAGGCGGCCGCCGGTGTGCATCACCGCGGTGTGGGGATCGCTGAACCCGAGGGTGCTGAGGGTGATCAGCACCATCCAGTAGCAGTCGCCCCAGTCCCAGCCTTCGGTGAGGCGATAGCCGAGGGCACCCGCATTCACCACCGCGCCGAGGGCCAGCAGGGGGCTGGCCCAGGGTTGGCGGGTCAGCAGGGCATCAAACCACCCCCGACGCCGGCGCGGGACATTGCGGCCCCGGTGCTGGCGCCGCGGCCTGCTCATCCCAGGCCGAGGGCCTGGAGCACGGCCGTTTCGCTCAGGTTCTGCAGGGCACCGGCTTCGCCCACGGCCTGCACCCCCTGGCGGCTGGGCAGTTGGTCGCTGCGGCCGCCGATGGCCACCAGCGGCATGCCGGCCAGCAGCGCCAGTTCGCAGCTGATCGGGTCGCTGCTGAGCACCACATCGCAGCTGGCCAATTGGGCCGCCCGCTCCAGCAGGCTGCCGCCTCGGCTGGCCTCCACGATGCGCACGTCCTGCAGCTTGGCCCGCACCAGGGCCGGCAGGGCTTGCCAGCGGCTGGCGGGCCAATCGGCACCATCGCCGCTGGGGGCCAGCAGCAGGGCCGGGCCACTGCCCGCCGGCAGCGCCGCGGCGGCCTTGGCCAGGGCCGGCTTGGGCAAAGAGAGGCGGAAGGCGTCGGCATCGAGGCTGATGCCCAGGGGCTTGAGGTAGGCCGCCAGGGCCTGGGCCGGCCAGCCGCCGCTGGCGTTCACGGTGCTGGTGGCCGAAAAGCCACCGCTGGCCACGCGGTTGGGGATGTGGCTCATCGAGAGCATCAGATCCACCTGCCGGCCGCTGGCCAGGTTGATGCAGGCCTGGAAATCGGGCTCGCGCACGTTGCCCAGCAGGTTGGCCCAGTCCGCCAGGGAGGGGCTGCCGTCGAAGTCGAAGGGGATCAGTTTCTCCACCGCCGGCAACAGGCTCCAGGCGGCAGCTGCGGAGGGGGCGCAGGCCACCTGCACCTGGGCCGTCAGGGCCTCCGCCAGCCGGGCGGCGGCGGGGAGTGCGTTCAGCTGGGCTCGCAGGCCGCCCGGAACCAACAACAGAACGCGCATGCCTGCGGGCGGATCGCCACCTGATTGTATGGAGGCCGGTTTGTGCCGCTCCCGACCACGCCCATGCATCTGCTGATCGCCTGCGCCGGCAGTGGCCGCCGCATGGGAGCCCCCCGCAACAAGCTGCTGCTGCCGGTGGCCGGCCGGCCGGTGTTGGCCTGGACCCTCGACGCCGCCCTGGCGAGTGCGTCGGTGCGCTGGATCGGCATCGTGGGTCAGCCCGTCGACCGCGCCGACATTGAAGCGTTGGTGGCCGCCGCCGCGCCGCAGCGGCCGGTGCAGTGGATCCAGGGGGGTGACACCCGCCAGGATTCGGTGTGCAACGGGCTGGCCGCCCTGCCGGCCGATGCGGAGGTGGTGTTGATCCACGACGGTGCCCGCTGTTTGGTGGATCCGGCCCTGATCGACCGCTGCGCCGCGGCGGTGGCGGCCGGGGATGCGGTGATCGCCGCCGCCCCCGTGACCGACACGATCAAGCGGGTGGATGCCGCCGGGGTGATCACCGCCACCCCCGATCGCGCCGAGCTGTGGGGGGCGCAGACCCCCCAGGGGTTTGCCGTGGAGCAGCTGCGCCAGGCCCATGCCCAGGCCCGCCGCGAGGGCTGGAGCGTCACCGACGACGCTTCGCTGTTTGAGCGGCTCGGCTGGCCGGTGAAGGTGCTCGAGTCGTCGCCCGCCAACATCAAAATCACCACCCCCTTCGACATCACCATTGCCGAGGCGGTGCTGGCGGCCCGCTAGGGCTCCAGCAGCTCCAGGCTGCCGCTGCCGGCATCGAGGCGGACGCGCCGGCCCAGGGGCAGGGCGGCGTTGCCGGGGCCATGGCCCACCGCCAGGTTCCCCAGCACCGGGATGCCCAGGTCGCCGCTGCGTTCCCGCAGCACCTGCTCCACGGTTACGGCGTCCGCCGGGTCGCTGGCGGCATCGGCCTCCGCTTCGCCGTCGCTGAAGCGCCCGAAGGCCAGCCCGGCCAGCTGCTGCAGCGCCCCGCTCAGGCGCCAGTGGGTGAGCATGCGATCGATGCGGTAAGGGGCTTCGCCGATGTCTTCGAGCACCAGCACCGCCCCGCGCAGATCCGGCCAATGGGGGGTGCCCAGCAGGTGGGTCGCCACCGTGAGGTTGCCCACCAGCAATGGCCCCTCCGCCACCCCGGGGCTCCAGCCATCGCCGCCCAGGGGCGGCAGGGGCCGGCCAAACAGCAGATCGCGCAGGCGCCCCTGGCTCCAGGCCGGCTCCGCCGCCAGGGTGGTGACCATCGGGCCGTGGATGCCGCCGGCGATCCCCGCCGCCTGCCGCGCCCAGAGCAGGGAGGTCACGTCGGAGAAGCCCAGCAGCCAGTGGGGCGCATCGCCGGCGGCCATCGCTCCCTCCAGCTCCAGCAGCCGGGCCGCCCCCCAGCCCCCCCGGAGGCAGGCCACCAGCGCAGTATGGGGTTGGAGATCGCCCCGCCGCTCGCCGTCGCGGCCCGCCAGGTAGCCCCACTGCCGCAGGGGATCCGGGTGGGGCTGCACCGCCAGCCCCCAGCTGGTGAGCAGCGCCGAGCCCGCCTCCAGGCGCGCCAGGGCCTCTGGCGCCAGGGCGGAGCTGGCGGCGGCCAGCTGCACCGCATCGCCGGCCTGCAGGGGGCGTGGCCAGGGGGTCATGGCAACGGTGCGGCGCTGCGGCCGATCAGCAGGGCCAGCAGCAGCAGGGCCCCCAACTGCACCTGGTGCTGGAAGTGCAATCCGAAGGCCGCCCGCGGTGGCTCGGGCCGCCGCAGCAGCCAGGCCTCCCGCAGCAGGCCGCCGCTGGCCAGCAGCCACAGGGGCCAAAACGCGGCAGCCACCCCCTGCAGCGCCGCCGCCAGCGCCAGCAGCAGGGCCGCGCTGCCGTAACACAGGGCCACCGCCGTGGGGGCGGCATCCCCCAGGCTCAGGGCGGAGCTGCGCACCCCCACCCGCCGGTCGTCGGCGCGGTCGGCCATGGCGTACACGGTGTCGAAGCCAAAGGTCCACAGCAGCGTCGCCAGCCACAGGGCCAGCAGCGGCAGCCCACCCCGCAGGCTGCCGCTGGCGGCGGCCCAGGGGATCAGCACGGCGAAGCCCCAGCAGAGGGCCAACACCGCCTGGGGGTAGCCAAACCAGCGCTTGGCGGAGGGGTAGAGCAGCACCGGCGGCAGGGCCGCCAGCGCCAGCGCCAGGCAGAGGCCGCGGCTGCCGGCTGGTAGGCCCCAGAGCACCACCGCCAGGGCGGCCAGCAGGCACAGGGCCAGCAGCACGAAGGCCGCGGCCACACCGATGCGCCCGCTGGCCAGGGGGCGCTGGCGGGTGCGCTCCACCTGGGGGTCAATGCGCCGGTCCCAGAGGTCGTTGGCCACGCAGCCGGCCCCGCTCACCGCCAGGCCCCCCAGCACGATCCAGCCCACCAGGGGCGCCGGCGGGGGGGCGGCGGGTTGCAACCACAGGCTCCAGCCCGCCGGGATCAGCAGGATCAACCGGCCGCTGGGCTTGTCCCACCGCAGCAGCCCCAGCCAGGCCTGCAGCAGCGCTGGAAGGCCCGGACGGGGGGAGACCACGGGGGACACGGCTGTTGGCGCGCACCCTAGGGCTGCCGGTGGGGGCTGCAGCGGTGCGAAAGTGGCCGCGCTTCTGCGGCCATGGGCGTTTGACCGAGTCCCCCAGCAGCTCGTTGCGCCCGGTGGCGGGCATCGACATCGGCACCAACTCGATTCACCTGCTGATCGCCCAGGTGGACACGGCCCTGCGCAGCTTTTCGGTGCTGCTCACGGAGAAATCGACCACCCGCCTGGGGGACCGGGATCCGGAAACGGGCGACCTCAGCCCCGACGCCATCGAACGGGCCTTCACCACCCTGCGCCATTGCCGGGAGCTGGCGGCCAGCCACGGCGTGCAGCCGGGCGATGTGGTGACCGCCGCCACCAGCGCCGTGCGCGAGGCCCCCAACGGCCGTGAATTTCTGCAGGCGATTCAGGAGCAGCTGGGGCTGGAGGTGGACCTGGTGAGCGGCCCGGAGGAGGCGCGCCTGATCTACCTGGGGGTGCTCTCGGGCATGGCCTTCGGGGATCAGCCCCACCTGATCCTCGACATCGGTGGCGGCTCCACCGAACTGGTGCTGGCGGATGGCCGCGACGCCCGCGCCCTCACCAGCACCCGCGTGGGGGCGGTGCGCCTGCAGCGGGAATTCGTGCACGACGACCCGCTGCCCCCCCAGCGGGTGGAGTTTCTGCGGGCCTTCATTCAGGGGTCGCTGGAGCCGGCGGTGCTCAAGGTGCGGCAACGGCTCGAGGCCGGCGAGCGGCCGGTGCTGGTGGCCACCAGCGGCACCGCCATGGCGATTGCGGCGAT
>Ga0214917_10001637_pt1 | contig 28577 bp, 23 predicted proteins | sample LL_1208_BB_MetaG_FD_177983 | JGI IMG/M metagenome (GOLD analysis project Ga0214917, IMG submission 177983) | Freshwater microbial communities from Lake Lanier, Atlanta, Georgia, United States - LL_1208_BB | ecosystem: Environmental > Aquatic > Freshwater > Lake | place: USA: Georgia | collected... | reverse complement strand
GTGACGCGGTAAGGCCCCGCCCCCACCGGCTGGCGGGCATAGACATCGGCGCCCACCCGCTCGCGATAGGCCTTGGGGTAGATGGGCGTGACGAAGGCAAAATATTCCAACGCCGCCGGGGTGGGGCGCTTGAGGTGCACTCGCACCGAGAGGTCGCCGGTCTTCTCCGCCCGCTCGATCCAGGCATGGTTGGAGGGGGTGGCGGTGCGCGCCTCGGGGCTGCTGACCAGATTAAGGGTATAAACCACGTCATCGGCCGAGAAGGCATCGCCATTATGGAAGGTCACCCCGGCGCGCAGGGTGAAATCAATGGTGGTGGCGTTCACCCAGTTCCAGGCAGTGGCCAGCAGCGGCTTCATGGTGAAATCGGTGGGGTCGCGATGGATCAGCCCATCCCAGGCCTGGTGGGCGAGCACCAGGCCGGTGCGCAGGCTGTTGTAATAGGGGTCAATATTCGGCACGCCGTCGCGGAAGACGATGCGCAGCGTGTCCTGCGCGCGCTGCGCCGAGGCGCTTGTCGCGGCGAGAATGGCGGGGGTGACCAGGGCGGTCCGGCGGGCGATGCGCATGGGGCAATTCCTTGAGACGAACAAGCCATACGGTAGGGGCGGCTTGTGGCCCCGCGCAAGCGTGCCACTGTGCGAAGGTGACGCATTCCCAAGCCCTGCCCGCCTCCGCCGCCGCCATTATGCTCGCACTCTGCCTCGCCTGGGGGCTGAACATGGTGGCGATGAAACTGGGCACGGCGGGAATTTCGCCGGCCTTGCAAGGTGCCATGCGTTCGGCCGGCGCCGCGCTCCTATGTTGGCTGTGGTGCCGGCTGCGCGGCGTGCCATTGGCGCCGCTGCTGGGCGCCTCGCTGCTGCCGGGCCTCGCGGTGGGCGTGATCTTCGGGCTGGAATTCGGCGCGATCTTCATTGGCGCGGGCCTGACCTCCGCATCGCGCGCGGTGCTGTTTTTATATGCAGCGCCGTTCTTCGTCGCCCTCGGCGCCCATATCTTCGTGCCGGGCGACAGGATGACGGCGCGGGCCGGATCGGGCCTGCTGGTTGCCTTTGCCGGGCTGGCGGTGGGGCTGCTGGATGGGCTGCAGGCCGAGGGTTCGGTGGCCGGGGACCTGCTTTGCCTGGTCGGCGCAATAGGCTGGGCCTGCACCACGGTGGTCATCAAGGCCACGCGGCTGCGCCATGCGCCGGCGGAATACGCCATGCTGTATCAATTGGCGGTGAGCGTGCCGGTGCTGCTCGCCCTCTCCCTATGGCTGGCCGAGCCAGGCATTTTTGCCCCCACGCCTTTGATATGGGCCAGCATGGCCTATCAGACGGTGGTGGTCGCCTTTGCCAGCTATGTCGCCTGGTTCTGGCTGGTCAAGCGCTATGCCGCCTCGCGGCTTTCCGCCTTCAGCTTCCTCACGCCGCTCTTTGGTGCGCTGGCGGGCTGGGCGTTTCTCGGCGATCAATTGGGCCCGCTCTTTCTTGTGGCGCTGGGGCTGGTGAGTGCGGGCATCCTGCTGGTGAATTCCGGGCCGCGCTGAAAGCGCAGTGTTTTCGTGTTCATGGTGAAATCCGGCGCAGCAACCACAATCAGTTGCCTCAATCTTGGTCATTTCCGTTTCAAATCAGCAAGAATCTCTTTGCGCCCCCCAGCATTCCAAATCCCTTGAATTTAGAATGGGGATTGCGAAGGCGGGCCGCCGATGGCACGTCGGCATCTCGAAGGACCGTTGAGAATGAAGACCCCCCATTTTGGTCGCCGCAGCGCGCTTGCGGCGGGCACCGCGCTGGCCCTGCCTGCCATCCATTCCGCCTCCGCCCAGGCCGCGCCGATCAAGGTCGGCGTGCTGCACTCCCTGACCGGCACCATGGCGATCTCTGAAACCGCGCTGCGCGACACCGTGCTGATGATGGTTGAGCAGCAGAATGCCGCCGGTGGCATATTGGGCCGCCGCCTCGAGGCGGTGGTGGTTGACCCCGCCTCCAATTGGCCGCTCTTCGCCGAAAAGGCGCGCGAGCTGCTGGCCGTGGCGAAGGTGGATGTGACCTTTGGCTGCTGGACCTCGGTGAGCCGCAAATCGGTGCTGCCGGTGTTTGAAGAACTCAACGGCCTGCTGTTCTACCCGGTGCAGTATGAGGGCGAGGAGCAGTCGCGCAACGTGTTCTATACCGGCGCCGCGCCCAATCAGCAGGCCATCCCGGCCGTGGAATACCTCATGTCGGCCGATGGCGGCGGCGCGCGCCGCATTGCGCTGCTGGGCACCGATTATGTCTATCCCCGCACCACCAACCGCATTCTGCGCGGCTTCCTGAACAGCAAGGGCATCAACGATGCCAATATCATGGAAGAATACACCCCCTTCGGTCACAGCGACTGGCAGGGCATTGTCGCGCGGGTGAAGAGCTTCGCCGCCCAGGGCGTGAAGACGGCCATCGTCTCCACCATCAATGGCGATGCGAATGTGCCGTTCTACCGCGAACTGGGCAACCAGGGCATCAAGGCCGAGGATATCCCCTCCGTTGCCTTCTCGGTCGGTGAAGAAGAACTGGCTGGCATTGATACGCGCCCGCTGGTGGGCCATCTGGCCGCCTGGAACTACTTCATGTCGGTCCGTTCGCCGGCCAATACCCAATTCGTCAGCGGCTGGCACCGCTTCATCGGCAATACCCGCCGCGTGACCAATGACCCGATGGAAGCCACGCTGGTGGGCTTCAAGATGTGGGCCCAGGCCGTGGCCGCCGCCCGCACCACCGCGGTCGATCCTGTGCGCGAAGCGATGTATGGCCAGAAAGTCGCCGCCCCCTGCGGCTATGAGCTGGAAATGCACCGCAACCACCACCTCTCCAAGCCGGTCATGATCGGTGAAGTGCAGGCGGATGGCCAGTTCAACATCGTCTGGCGCACCCAGGGCCCGATCGTGGCCGAGAACTGGAGCCCCTTCATCCCCGAAAATGCGAACCGCCGCCGTTGAACTCACTTCGCGTCCTGTGTCTCCTCTGCGCCATGGCGGCTTCCGCCATGGCGCAGTCCAGTTTTGAGACCCTTCTTCCCCGCCTGGGCGAGAGCTTTGGCGCCACCGCCGAAGCCGCCGAGGCGATGGGTGCAATGGGTGACCCCCGCGCCCTGCCGCTGCTGCGCGCCCTCAATGATAACCGCCTCGGCCGCACGGCCGATGGCCGCCTGGTGATCGATGGCCGCGATGCGCTGAGCGGCGAAGCCGTCCCCGCCCCGGCGGAATTGCTGCGCATCAACAACCGTGTTCGCGTGGCACTGCGCGGTGCCATGGGCCGCCTCGCCATCGTCTCGCCCGATGCCGCCGAGCGTGCCGCCGCGGCCGAAGCGGTCTTCCGCACCAGATCGGCTGAGAATGTGCCCCTGCTGGAGGCCGCTCTGGCGCGCGAGACGCTGCCAGACATCCGCGCCCGCCTGGAATTGGCCCTCGGCGCCTCAAGGTTGATTTCCAACGATCCAGCGGCCCAGCGTGCCGGCGTCGCCGCCCTAGCCCAGGCCGGCACCGCCGATGCCCGCAACCTGCTGCTGGAGGTGCGCGCCAACCGCAGCGAACTCGCGGCCGAAATCGACCAGGCCATCGCCGCCATCGACCGCAAGCTGGCCTTCCGCCGCGCGGCCGAAACCCTGTTCCAGGGCCTCTCGCTGGGCTCGGTGCTGCTGCTCGCCGCCCTCGGCCTCGCCATCACCTTCGGCGTGATGGGCGTGATCAATATGGCGCATGGCGAGATGGTGATGCTGGGCGCCTACACCACCTTCGTGGTTCAGGAGGCGCTGCGCAGCACCGGCATGGCCGCATGGTCGCTGCCGCTTTCCGTGCCTGTCGCCTTTGTCGTCACCGCTGCCATCGGCGTGGCGCTGGAACGGGGGCTGATCCGCCATCTCTATGGCCGGCCGCTGGAAACGCTGCTGCTCACTTTTGGCATTGGCATGATGATTCAGCAGAGCGTGCGCTTGGTCTTTGGTGCGCAAAATCGTGAGGTGTTGAGCCCGGCCTGGATGCAGGGTTCGCTCCTGCTGCCAGGGGGCATCGCCGTCACCCAGAACCGGCTTTGGATCATATTCTTCGCCCTGGCCGTGCTGGTGGCGGTGATGGCGGCCATCCGCTTCACCCGCTTCGGCCTGCAAATGCGCGCCGTGGTGCAAAACCGGCGCATCGCCGCCACCATGGGTATCCGCACCGGCCGGGTTGATGCCGCAACCTTCGCGGTCGGCTCAGGCATTGCCGGCATCGCTGGCGTCGCGCTCAGCCAGATCGACAATGTCTCGCCCAATCTGGGCACCGGCTACATCATCGATAGTTTCATGGTCGTGGTCTTCGGCGGGGTGGGCTCGCTCCTGGGCACGCTGGTGGGGGCCATGACGCTGGGGCTGACCAATAAGCTGCTGGAACCTTATGCCGGGGCGGTGCTGGCCAAGGTGGCGGTGCTGGTGGGGATTATGATCTTTATTCAGCGCCGGCCCAAAGGGCTGTTTGCGTTGAAGGGGCGGGCGGCGGAATGAGCGCGGTAAGCATGGGGGAAATGAATTTCCCCGTTCGACACATATGTCGAACCCCCATTCTTTCGTTTCTATCTGTTTGGCGCCACTTCACAGCCGGCGCCAATAATCCAAAAATAAAAGAAGGGGGTCCGGGGGAATTCATTCCCCTGGTTGTCTACCCATGAAACGCGCCATCCTCCTGGCCTGCATCTGCGCCCTGGCCGCCCTGCCATTGCTGAACATGCTGCCCACCGACAACCCGCTGCATGTCTCTGACTTCATCATCACCATCGTCGGCAAATGGCTGTGCTATGCCATACTGGCGCTCAGCATCGATCTGGCTTGGGGCTATGCCGGCATTCTCTCGCTGGGCCATGGCGCTTTTTTTGCGCTGGGTGGCTATGCCATTGGCATGCATTTGATGCGCCTCATCGGGCCGCGCGGGGTATATGGCCATCCCATCCTGCCGGATTTCATGGTCTTTCTTGGCTATACCGAGTTGCCCTGGTTCTGGTGGGGCTTCCAATCCTTCCCCTTCGCCATGGCCATGGCGCTGGTGGTGCCGGGGCTGCTGGCCTTTGTGGTGGGCTATCTCGCCTTCCGCAGCCGCATCACCGGTGTGTATCTCTCCATCCTGACCCAGGCGCTGACCTATGCGCTGATGTTGGCCTTCTTCCGCAATGATATGGGCTTTGGCGGCAATAACGGCTTTACCGATTTCAAGGAATTGCTGGGCTTTTCACTTAATACGTCCAGCGCGCGGATGGGGCTGTTCTATGCCTCGCTGCTCGCCATGGTCGCCGCGCTGGCGCTATGTGCCAGTATCGTTGGCTCCAAACTCGGCCGGGTGCTGGTGGCGGTGCGCGATGGGGAAAGCCGGGCGCGCTTCCTGGGCTATGACACATTGCAGCACAAGCTCTTCATCTTCGTGCTCTCGGCCATGCTGGCCGGCCTCGCCGGTGCGCTCTATGTGCCGCAGGTGGGCATCATCAATCCGGGCGAATTCAGCCCCGGCAATTCGATCGAGGCGGTGGTCTGGGTGGCCTTTGGCGGCCGCGGCACGCTGGTCGGTGCCATACTGGGCGCCTTCTCGGTCAATGCCCTGAAAACCTGGTTGACCTCAGTGGCGCCCGACCTCTGGCTCTTCGTGCTCGGCGCCATTTTCGTGGCGGTGACGCTTCTGCTGCCGCGCGGCCTCATCGGCCTGCTGGAGGGGCGCCGCAAATGAACTCCCTCTATCTCGATGGCGTGACCGTCATGTTCGATGGCTTCCGCGCGTTGAACAATCTCTCGCTCGTCATCGAACCGGGCGAATTGCGCGCCATTATCGGCCCGAACGGCGCGGGCAAGACCACGATGATGGATGTCATCACCGGCAAGACCAAACCCACCACCGGCACGGTCAAGTTCGGCGATCATGACCTGACCCGGATGGATGAGCCGCGCATCGCCATGCTGGGCATCGGCCGCAAATTCCAAAAGCCCACGGTGTTCGACGCACTCACGGTCTTTGAAAATCTCGAACTCGCGCTCAAATCCCCCCGTGGCCCGCTGGCCTGCTGGCGCTGGCGCCTGGCCGGCACGGCGCGACAGAAAATCCAAACCACCCTTGATGAAATCGGCCTGCCCGACCGTGCGCAGGATTTGGCCGGGCTGCTGAGCCATGGCCAGCGGCAATGGCTGGAGATTGGCATGCTGCTGATGCAGGAGCCCGAACTCCTCCTGGTGGATGAACCGGTGGCCGGCATGACAGACCAGGAAACCGAACACACCGCCGCCCTGCTCAAGCGCATCGCCGGCACCCGCTCGGTGGTGGTGGTGGAGCATGATCTTGAATTCGTCCGTGCGCTGGGCCGGCGCGTCACCGTGCTGCATGAAGGTTCTACCCTCTCCGAAGGTTCGATCGACCATGTGCAGAACGACCCCCGCGTGATCGAGGTGTATCTCGGCCGATGACGCTCTCCGTCAACAATATCAACCTGTTCTATGGTGCCAGTCACTGCCTGCGCGGCGTGACCCTGGGCGCTGTGCCCGGCAGCATCACCTGCGTGCTGGGGCGCAACGGGGTGGGCAAATCCTCGCTGATGCGCTCCATCGTCGGGCTCGAGCGGGTGCGTTCGGGCAGCATCATGTGGGAAGGGCGCGACATCACCACCCTCGCCCCGGCCGAGCGCGCCCGCGCTGGCATAGGCTATGTGCCCCAGGGGAGGGAGATTTTTCCCTTCCTCACCGTGCGCGAAAATATTGAAACCGCGCTGGCCGCGGCACCGCGCGGGGCTTCCGTGCCCGATGATATTTTCGACCTTTTCCCCATCCTGAAGGATTTTCTCCGCCGGCGCGGTGGCGATCTTTCGGGCGGGCAACAGCAGCAATTGGCCATTGCCCGTGCGCTCACGGCGCGGCCACGCCTGCTCATCCTTGATGAACCCACTGAGGGCATCCAGCCCAATGTCATCAAGGATATCGCCCGCGTCATCCGCCATCTGGCCAAAGATCGCGGCATGGCGCTGGTGCTGGTCGAGCAATATTTCGATTTTGCCCGCTCATTGGCCGACCGCATCGCGGTGATGGTGCGTGGCGAGGTGGCGCTGGAAGGCCCAGCGCATGAATTGGATGATGAGGCGGTGCAAAAACTCCTCACCGTGTAGCCAGGCGCTGCGGCAGCAATGCCACCACCCGGCCATTGAGCGCCACCGGGGCGGCGCGATAGGCATCAAGCCCCCTGCCGCCCTGGCCCGGCCCAGCACTCCCCTGCATGGGGATGATCCGCGCATTCTCGCCGCCATTGGACAGGCTGAGCGCCATGCCCGGGCTCAGCCTGGCCATCACCGGCCCCGGCGGGTTGCTCGCAAGCCTCGCCACCTCCTCCGGCCAGGCCGCCACCACCCGGGCGCGATAAGCCTCGGCCAGATTGGGGGTCTGGCTGTGGTAATGGCTGGCTGAGAGCATCCAATCCCGCCGCGTCTCATTCAAACGGTTGAGGAAGGCAGCGGCGTAACGGGCATTGGCCAGCGGCTCGAAGGCCTCCTCCAGGCTGGCAAAGGCCTGCGGGTGTTGATGCAAATTGATCTGCATGCAGCCGATATCGATCACCCTGACGCCGCGGGCCTGCAATTCCCGCACAGCGGCAATGGCTGCCGGGGCATTGGGGAAAAATCTGCCCTGCCCCTCGGCATTGATCGTCCAGGGCCAGGGGCCGAAGGCACCGGTCTCGGGGTTCCGCCGCCCGGATTCGACCCTCCCTATGGCCTGCATCAACCCGGCAGGAATGGCGGAATCCCGCTCCACAGCGGCGATGGCGCTGCGGCAGAGCTGGGTGGGCTCGGCCCGCGCCAGCAGCGGCGCCAGGGTGAGCGAGACAAGCAGGGCAATCCGAAGAAAATTTCGCATGCCCTGGCCTGGGCAAACTTTATGCCACCGCTCAGCCTTTCAAGCCGGGGAGCAATGCGAAAATGTCATGCTGCAATGCAAAATATCGCTTGCATACGAACGATCTATGGCCTAATTATCCACTCAGCAGCGAGTGAGCACGCTCTCTTGTCTGCCTTTCTTGGACGTTTCCTCCCTTAACTTGGTGGGGGCCCTCGGGTCCCCACCATTTTTTTTGTGAGCGGCCCCAGCGGCCCGGCCTCTGGACGTGGCGAGGATTCTGCCGCTGAATGGCGTCTCTGTTCCTAGAAAGCGCTTTGCAATGCCCGATACCTCCATGAATCCGCCCGTGCTGGATGCGCTGATCATCGGCGCTGGCTTCTCTGGGATGTACCAGTTGCACTGCCTGCGTGACCGGCAGGGGCTCTCCGCCCTGGTGCTGGAGGCCGGTGCCGGCGTGGGTGGCACCTGGTACTGGAACCGCTATCCCGGCGCGCGCTGCGACTCAGAAAGCCACTCCTACTGCTATAGCTTCTCCCAGGAGATGCTGCAGGAATGGGAATGGTCCGAGCGCTATCCCGAACAGCCCGAGATCATGCGCTACATGAATTATGTGGCCGACAAATTCGACCTCAAGCGCGATATCCGCTTCAATACCCGCGTCATCGCCGCCCATTGGGACGCCCCGGCCAATGTGTGGCGGGTGGAGACCGAGGCGGGTCAATCCTACGCCGCGCGCTACCTGATCACTGCCGTGGGCTGCCTCTCCACCGCCAATGTGCCGAAATTCCCCGGGCTTGAGAGCTATGAAGGCCGCTGGGTGCACACCGGCGAATGGCCGCATGAAGGGGTGGATTTCACCGGCCTGCGCGTTGGCCAGATCGGCACCGGTTCCACCGGCATTCAATCCATCCCGGTGATTGCCGCCCAGGCCGCTTCCCTCACCGTCTTCCAACGCACCGCCAATTACTCCACCCCCGCGCGCAACCACCCGCTCAGCCCGGAATTCCAGGCCTGGGTAAAGGCGAATTACGGCGAGATCGTCCAGACCATGCGCGAGACGCGCAATGGCCATTGGTTCCGCATCAAGGACCGCTCGATCTTCGATGTGACTGATGAAGAGCGCGAAGCCGCTTTCGAGGAATCCTGGGAAAAGGGCGGCCTGCAATTCCGCTCCGAATTCGGCGATATCACCACCAATCTTGAGGCCAATTCCAAGGCCGCCGAATTCATCAAGCGCAAAATCCGCGAGACGGTGAAGGACCCCGAAAAGGCCCGCCTGCTGTCGGATATCGACCACCCCTATGCCGCCAAGCGCCCGCCGATCGACACTGGCTATTTCGAGGCGATGAACCTCGACCATGTCAGCCTCGTTGATGTGAAGGCCAACCCCATCGTCGAGATCACGCCCAAGGGCGTGCGCACCACGGCGGGTGAGTATGAGCTGGACATGATCGTCTTCGCCACCGGCTTCGATGCGATGACCGGGCCGCTGCTGCGCCTCAACATCACCGGCCGTGACGGTGTGGCGCTGCGCGATGTCTGGGCCGCCGGGCCGCGCAGCTATCTCGGCCTGCAGGTTGAGGGCTTCCCCAATATGTTCACCATCACCGGCCCCGGCAGCCCCTCGGTGCTGACCAATATGCCGGTGGCGATCGAGCAGCATGTGGAGTTCATCACCACCCTCATCGCCCATATGCGCGCCGAGGGCGTGGCCCGCATCGAGCCCGAGGCCGAGGCGGTGGCGGATTGGCTGGTGAAGGTCAACGAAGCCTCGCATGAGACCCTGCTGCCGCAGGCCGCCAGCAGCTGGTATCTTGGCGCCAATGTCCCCGGCAAGCCGCGCGTCTTCATGCCCTATGCCGGCGGCATGGCGAAGTATCGCGGCATTTGCGAGGAGGTGGCGGCCGAGGGCTATAAGGGCTTCGTGCTGGAGCGCGAGACGGCGCTGACCTGAATGACGGCGCCGCTTCACCCCGATTGCCAGACCCTGCTGGCCATGATGGCGGCCGCCGGGCGGCCGCGCTTCGAAACGCTCGACGCCCAGGCCGCCCGCGCGCAATATGCCGGTGCCCGCGGCGCGGTGCAGCCGCCGCCGCCCGATGTGGCCGAGGCGCGGCATCTGCCAGGCATGCGCTTCTATCGCCCGCTGGGCAGTGACGCGGCCGATATCCTGCCCTGCCTGGTCTTTGCCCATGGTGGCGGCTGGGTGTTTGGTGATCTCGATACGCATGACCATCTCGCCCGCAGCCTTGCCAATGCGGCGGGCTGCGCCGTGCTGGCGGTGGATTACCGCCTGGCACCCGAGCACCGCTTCCCCGCCGCGGTGGAGGATGTGGCGGCGGGCATCTGCTATGCGGTTGCACAGGCCGCAACGCTGGGTATCGACCCCACACGCCTCGCGGTGGGCGGTGACAGCGCAGGAGGCAATCTCGCCGCCGTGGCCGCCCTGATGGCCCGCGATGGTGACCTGCCGGCGCTGCGCTTCCAATTGCTGCTCTACCCCGTCACCGACATGGTGCAAGCCCAAGGCAGCTATACCCGCTTCGCCACCGGCCTGCCCCTCACCGGCCCCGCCATGGGCTGGTTCCGTGCGCATTACACGCCCGAGCCTGAAACTTGGGTGGATTGGCGTGCCTCTCCCCTGCGCGCGGCCTCGCTGCGCGGCGTGGCGCCAGCCTTTGTGCTGACTGTGGGGCATGACCCGCTTTGCGATGAAGGCCGCGACTATGCCGCGCGGCTGGAACTGGAGGGTGTGCAGGTTGCCCATCTGCATGCCTCCGATCTGCTGCATGGCTGCCTGACCATGGCGGCGGTGGTGCGCCCGGCGATGGATCTGATTGCCATGGCGGGTGCCGCCCTGCGACGGGGGCTGGCTTAGGCCTGGCCCACCCTTGCGGCGCGCGCCCCGCGCACCGACATGGATGTCATGCCCGTGACCGCCATCACCGAAGCCCGAATCGCCCTCGACGCCGCCGGCCAATTGCCCGAGGCGGAGATCGACCTCACCACCGTGGCCCTGCAACTCGCCCGCATTGATAGCCCCCAGGCGGATTGGCGCGCGGGGGCAGCCGTGCTGAGCGAGATCGCGCGTGAGGCGGTCTCCCGCGCTGCCGCCAACCCCGCCGCCGATGCCGGGGATGGCGAGGCCCGCCGGCAGGTGCTTGCCGCCCTCATCCATGGCCAATTCGGCTTCCAGGGCGATACGCAATCCTATGATGACATGGCCAATGCCAATCTCATCGAGGTGCTGGCACGCCGCAGGGGGCTGCCCGTAGCACTCGGCCTGTTATGGCTGCACGCTGCCGAAGCCGCCGGGTGGGAGGCGCATGGCGTTGATTTCCCCGGTCATTTCATCCTCGCGCTGCAGGATAAAACCGGCCCCGTGGTGGTGGATGTCTTCCATGGTGGCAAGCGGCTGGAGGCGCAGGATTTGCGCGCCCTGGTCAAACGGATGGAGGGTGCCAAGGCCGAGCTACGCCCTGGCATGATGGTGGCCATGGGCAAGCGCGCCGTGTTGCTGCGCCTGCAAAACAACATCAAGCTGCGCCGCCTGCAGCGCCATGATGTGGAAGGCGCCCTGGCCTGCGTGGAGGACATGAAGCGCCTGGCCCCCGGCAATGCCCTGCTCTGGCGCGAGGCAGGGCTGATGAATCAGAGGCTGGAGCGCATTGGCGCCGCACTCACCCAGCTTGAACACGCCCTGGTGCTGGCACCACAGGCCGAAGGGCATCTGCGCATCCGCGAATTGGTCGATGAACTCCGCCACCGGTTGAACTGAACGCGCCTGAGTGGCAAGCACGCCGCAACAGACGGAGTGGCGGCATGTCCTTGCGCGTGGCGGTTCAGATGGACCCGATGGAAAGCATCAATATCGATGGCGATAGCAGCTTCGCCCTGATGCTGGAGGCCCAGGCCCGGGGCCATAAGCTGTGGCATTATCACGTGCGCCATCTGTCGATGAAGGCGGGCGAGGTGACGGCCTGGGCACACCCGGTGACGGTCAAGCGTGAGCGTGGCGCGCATTATGAATTCGGCCCGCCGGTGCAGCTGGATTTGGCGCGCGATATCGATGTGGTGCTGATGCGCCAGGACCCACCCTTCGACATGGCCTATATCACCGCCACCCATATCCTTGAGCATATCCACCCGAAAACCCTGGTGGTGAATGACCCGGCCAGCGTGCGCAACGCGCCGGAAAAACTCTTTGTGCTCAAATTCCCCGAATTGATGCCCGAGACCCTGGTGACATCGGACACGCGCGAGATCATCCGCTTCCGCCAGGAGCATGGCGACATCATCGTCAAGCCGCTTTTCGGCAATGGCGGGGCTGGGGTGTTTCACCTCAAGCCCAATGATTCCAACCTGAATTCGCTCATCGAAATGTTCACCGAACGCTCGCGCGAGCCGCTGATGGTGCAAAAATACCTTCCCGCGGTGCGGCAGGGCGATAAGCGGGTGATTTTGATCGATGGCGTGGCGCTGGGCGGCATCAACCGCGTGCCGGCCGAGGGCGAGGCCCGCAGCAACATGCATGTCGGCGGCACGCCGGTGAAGACGGTGCTGACCGAGCGCGAATTGGAAATCTGCGCCAAGATCGGGCCGGAACTGAAGGCGCGCGGGATGATCTTCGTCGGCATCGACGTGATCGGCGGCTACCTGACCGAGATCAACGTCACCTCACCCACCGGCTTGCAGGAATTGGCCCGCTTCGATGGCATCCATCTGGAGCGTAATATCTGGGATGCGATTGAGGGGCGGCGCTAAAACGGGACGGTGCGGGGGAACGCATGATGGGAGGTTCCCTCACTCCCACTCAATAGTCCCCGGCGGCTTACTGGTGATGTCATAAGTCACCCGGTTCACCCCACGCACCTCATTGACGATCCGCCCCGCCACCCGGGTCAAAAACGCCATAGAGAAGGGATAGACATCGGCCGTCATCCCATCCGTGCTCGTCACCGCCCGCAGCGCGCAGGCCATGTCATAGGTCCGGCCATCGCCCATCACCCCCACGGTGCGCACCGGCAATAGCACGGCAAAAGCCTGCCAGATCGCGTCATAGAGCCCGGCGGCGCGAATCTCCTCCAGATAGATCGTGTCCACCTTTCGCAGCAAATCAGCCTTCTCGCGCGTCACCTCGCCGGGGATGCGAATGGCCAGGCCCGGCCCCGGGAAGGGATGGCGGCCGACAATCTCCTCTGGCATGGCCAATTCGCGCCCCAGCGCCCGCACCTCATCCTTGAACAGGTCACGCAGCGGCTCGACCAGCCGCATGCGCATCCCCTCCGGCAGCCCGCCCACATTATGGTGTGATTTGATCGTCACCGAAGGCCCGCCAGTGGCCGAGACGCTCTCAATCACATCGGGGTACAGCGTGCCCTGGGCCAGGAAATCCGCACCGCCCAGCTTGTGCTGCTCGGCCTCAAAAACCTCAATGAACAGCCGGCCGATGGTTTTGCGCTTGATCTCGGGGTCGGTCACGCCGGCCAGGGCGCCGAGGAACAAATCGCTCGCATCCACATGCACGAGCTTGATGTTGAAGCGGTCGCGAAACGTCGCCACCACCTGCTCGCTCTCATTGGCCCGCATCAGGCCGTGATCGACATAGATGCAGGTCAGTTGGTCGCCAATCGCCTCATGGATCAGCACCGCCGCCACCGAGGAATCAACCCCACCCGACAGGCCGCACACCACCCTCCCCTGCCCCACCTGCGCCCGGATGCGCGCCACCGCCTGGGCCCGATAAGCGCCCATGGTCCAATCGCCACTGCAACCGCAAACATCATGGGTGAAATTCTTCAGCAGTGCCGCGCCATGCGGCGTATGCACCACCTCGGGATGGAACATGGTGCCGTAATAACGGCGCGCATCATTGGCGATGAGCGCGAAGGGCGCCCCCTCGCTCTGCGCCACCACGCGAAAGCCCGGCGGCAGAACGGTGATGCGGTCACCATGGCTCATCCACACCGTCTCGCGCGCGCCCTTGGCCCAAACACCCTGGGTCAGCGCGCATTCGCCGGTCACCTCCACCACGGCGCGGCCGAATTCGCGGGCATGGCCGCCCTCCACCACACCGCCCAATTGCGCCGCCAGGGTCTGCTGGCCGTAGCAAATGCCCAGAATCGGCAGGCCCATCTCGAAGACCTCCGCCGGCGCGCGGGGGCTTTCGCCCTCGGTCACCGAGGCGGGGCCGCCGGAGAAGATGATGCCGCGCGGGTTGAAGCCGGCAATCCGGGCGGCAGCGGCGTTGTTATAAGGCCATACCTCGCAATAGACGCCGCTTTCGCGCACCCGGCGCGCGATGAGCTGCGTCACCTGGCTGCCGAAATCGAGGATGAGGATGCGGTCTTGCGTCGTGGGTGCCATGGCGGCTTTCACCACAAAGCACAGGGTGCATCAACCACGCATGGGCGGTTTGGCGCCATGCAGCGCCCGCCAGCCCCATTGCAACAGCGGCAGGCCGATGGGCGCGAGGGCCAAAATGCGCTCCACCAGCGCCGGGTCATACATCTCATCCAGGCTCAATTTCTGCCGGATGATGAGGTGGCGCAGCTTCAGCGCCTCGGCCAGGGAAGCGCTCTCGGGGACATCGAAGCCCTTGGGCAGCCGGGTGAGCGCCTCCTCGCGCGAGAGCGAATAGCCCGCCCGCGCCAGCCCGGCCTCAATGCCGGCCCAGGCCTGTGGGTCGGCCAGCATGGCTTGCCGCAAAATGGCCAGATCCGCAGGCTCAGGCCCATAGAACCCCATGGCCATCAGCCCCTCGGTGGGGGTGATATGCACATAGAGAATCCCCCGCGCCTTTCGCGTGCCATCGCGCGACAAAATGGCGCCGGCATTGGTCTTGTAGGGGCTTTTATCGGCCGCGAAGCGGACATCGCGGTTGATGCGGAAGATCGAGCTCTTGCCCGAGCCGGTCAGCGGCACATCATGCGCGGCAAAGGCCAGAGCCAGAGCCTCCACCAGGGCTGCCAAAGGCGCCTTCACAACCGCCTCATATTCGGCCTTATGCGCGAGGAACCATTCGCGGGTGTTGTTGGCCGCCAGCCCCTTTTGAAACGCCGTGGTGGCGGGGGAAAACCCGCTCATGCCTCGCGGAACAGACCGAGCTTCTCCTGCGCCGCACGGTCGGAATAGGCGAAGAGCACAAGCTCACTCCCGGCCTCCAGCACCAACTCGGCCCAGCTGGGCACCACCAGCAGGTCGCGCGGGGCGAGGCTATGGGCCACGCCATCCACCAGCGCCTGGCCATTTCCCTCCACCACCACAAAGACGGTGCCATCGGTCGCCCGCCGGGGCCTTGTGGCAAATCCGCTGGGCAGCAGGCGGACATGGGCCGAGATGGTGGGCATCACCGGCCCGCCATCGGCAGGGTTGCGGAATTCCAGCGCATGGCCGAGCGCGGCATCGGGCGCCTCGCTGCGCGCCATCAGCGCCAGGCTATCGCGCCATTCGCCATAGGGGTAGTGAAACAGCGGCTGGGCCTGCGGCCGGCGGGCGGCGGCGCTGCCGAGAAAGGGGCGGAGGTTGCGCCCATAGCGCGCCGCGGTATCGCCCGGGGCGGCGGTGGCCGGGTGCTCGCCGCCCATGCGCTCGGCGAAGCTGGCGGCGTAAAACCGCACGGTGGGGATATCGAGGCCATCGAGCCAGATCATCGGGCTCGCGCTGTCATTGCCATGATCATGCCATTGCCAATTGGGCGTCAGCACCAGGTCAAAGGGGCGCATCACCGCGCGCTCGCCATCCACGGCGGTATGGGCACCCTCGCCTTCCATGACAAAGCGCAGCGCCGATTGGGTGTGGCGATGGCAGGGCGCCACCTCGCCGGGCAGAATCAGCTGCAGCCCGGCATAGAGGCTATTGGTGATGGCGGAAGTACCAGCCAGCCCAGGATTTTCCAGGATCAGCACCCGCCGCTCGGCCTGCTCGGCCGAGATCATGCCGCCGGCGCGCAGCAGATAGTCTCGCGCCGAGGCATAATCCCAGCGCCAGGCCCGCGCCGCAGTGCCGGGCTGGGGCGTCACCAGCGCGTGCAGCACCTCCCAGAGCGGGTAGAGGCTCTGCGGCCGCATCTCGGCATAAAGCGCCTCCAGCGCGGCCCGCTGGCTATTGGGTGTATGTGTGTCCATCCCACCAGATTAAGCCCTCAGCCGGCCGGCTGGAAGCGTGGTTTGCCCCATAACCCAAGCGGCGTGCAGCGGCGGCGGCTTGTGCTGCACTGCACCCGGTGCGATTGTCTCCATCGTTCAAAGACGTACCCGAATGCCCGGCCCCGGCCAGGCGGCGGGGCCGGGCCGGGATACGGCAACATCGCAATGGGCCCTCTCGAACAGGCCCTCGAAAGCAGCGCGCCGCAATGGCGCCAAGAGGAATGGCAATGGCGAAGATCAAGGTCAAAACCCCCGTCGTGGAGATGGATGGGGATGAAATGACGCGGATCATCTGGGGGTTCATCAAGGACCGCCTGATCCTGCCCTATCTGGATATCGACCTGAAATACTACGATCTGGGCGTGGAATACCGCGACCAGACCGATGACCAGGTGACGGTGGACGCGGCGAATGCCACCAAGCAATATGGCGTGGGCGTGAAATGCGCCACCATCACCCCCGATGAAGCCCGCGTGGCCGAATTCGGCCTGAAGAAGATGTGGCGCAGCCCCAACGGCACCATCCGCAACATCCTCGATGGCACGATCTTCCGCGAGCCGATCATCTGCAAGAACGTCCCCCGCCTGGTGCCGCATTGGTCCAAGCCCATCGTGGTGGGCCGCCATGCCTTTGGTGACATCTACCGCTCGGTGGAAGCCAAGATCCCCGGCCCTGGCCGCGTCTCGATGACCTATACGCCCGCCGATGGCGGCGCGCCGGTGGAAATGGGCGGCTTCGACTTCCCCGCCACCGGTGGCGTGGCGATGGGCATGCACAACCTCAACGCCTCGATCGAGGGCTTTGCCCGCGCCAGCCTGAATTACGGCCTGAGCCGCAATTTCTCGGTCTATTTCAGCCACAAGAACACGATCCTGAAGGCCTATGACGGCTCCTTCAAGGACATCTTCCGCCATGTCTATGACACCGAGTTCAAGGCCCGCTTCGAGGCTGCCGGCCTTACCTATGAGGACCGGCTGATCGACGACATGGTGGCCTCCGCGCTGAAATGGGAAGGCGGCTATGTCTGGGCCTGCAAGAACTACGACGGCGACGTGCAGTCCGACATCGTGGCCCAGGGCTTTGGCTCGCTCGGCCTGATGACCTCGGTGCTGCTCTCCCCGGATGGCAACACGGTCGAATCCGAGGCCGCGCACGGCACGGTCACGCGCCACTACCGCGAACACCAAAAGGGCCGTGAGACCAGCACGAACCCCATCGCCAGCATCTTCGCCTGGACCCGTGGCCTGGCCTATCGCGGCAAGTTCGATGGCACGGCCGATGTGGTCGATTTCGCCAATGCGCTCGAAGCCGTGTGCATCGAGACGGTGGAAGCCGGCGATATGACCAAGGATCTGGCCGCGCTGATCGGCAAGGACCAGCCCTGGCTCAACACCCAGGCCTTCCTCGCCAAGCTCGATGAGAACCTGAAGAAGAAGATGGCCTGAGCCATCGGCCCGCCTGCGCGCGCCACCCGGCGCGCGCAGGCTTCACGGGATTGTAGCCTCTACGTCACCAATCAGACATTAACACTTCATTATCAACTATTATGACCAGGAAATCATTTCCCAGGATTTCCTTATGTCGTTCAGCGCCAGTTTTCCGATTGATTTCACCGGCTTTACCGCCGCTGGCTTCCAGCCTGTTCCGGCCTCCGGGCAACTCGATTCGGATATCTGGCGCATCCAGGGCTTCTCCGACAATGCGGGGCTGCTGGATTACGGCGCCACCATCACAACGGTTGGCGATTATGCCCGCGGCACAATCACTGCCGACCCGAGCACGGCTGGAATCTACGCCGCCAATACCGGCCTGAGCGGGGTTGGCACCGCCTTTATCATCCAGCCCACCTCAGCGGAATTCGGCGCCACCCCCGGCACCATCACGCTGCGGGTGCAATACACCGGTACCACTTCGCTCTCGGCATTTACCTTCGATTACGACGGCATCTACCGCAACAACGCCGACCGTTCGGTCGCGGTGAATCTGGCCTATGCTGTCGCTTCGGCGCCGACCCAGCCCGCCAGCTTCTCCAGCAATATCGAAGGCCTCAGCTTCACCACGCCCCAGGCACTGACGACCGGCGCCGGTTGGACCCAACTCGACCTCGCTGCCCAGACCATCAACGCCACGGTCAACCCAAACGACTATATCTTCCTGCGCTGGCAGATCGGCGACAATGGCGGCGCGGGCAGCCGTGACGAGGTGGGCTTCGACAATATCCTGCTATCCACCAGCGGCGGCGGTGGCGGCGGCACCCCCACCATCAGCCTCGCGCCCACCACCATCTCGCTGGCCGAGGGCAATAGCGGCAGCACCGCCTATACCTACACCATCACCCGAAGCGCCACCGCGCCAGGCGATACCACGGTGAGCATCACCATCACCGGCGGGCCAGGCTTTGACCTGACCGACATCGCCTCCGTCACCCTGGGCGGCGTGGCCATATCGGACTTCACCCTGGGCACGGCCTTCACCGCCACCCTCTCCGGCGCCGCCACCTCTGCCGCGCTGGTGGTCAATATCGCTGGCGACACCACCATCGAGGCCGATGAGGGCTTTACCGTGGCGCTCAGCAATGCGGCCGCGGGCTATACGCTGGGCACCGCCACGGCCACCGGCACCATGCTCAATGACGAAACCACCACCACCGCCATCAGCACCATCCAGGGCAGCGGCACCGCCTCGCCGCTTGTTGGCAACACCGTCACCATCCAGGGCGTGGTCACCGGCGACTACCAGAACGGCGATGGCGACGCGGCGCGCAACCTGCAGGGCTTCTTCGTCCAGATGATCTCGGGCGATGGCAATCCGCTGACCTCGGATGGCATCTTCATCTACCAGACCGATGGCGCCACCACCCCCGGCACCAACGTCAATGTCGGCGACATCGTGCGGGTGACCGGCGTGGTGACGGAAGCCTACAATCAGACTGAGCTTGTGGTCGGCACCTCCACCACCGCCATCACACTGGTCACCGCTGGCGCCTATACGCCGGCCCAGGTGAGCAGCATTTTCGCGCTCGACGTGAACCTGCCCGCCACCGGCACCATCACCGCGGGCGGCCGCGTGTTGCCCGACCTGGAATTCGCTGAGGGCATGCTCATCCGCCTGCCGCAGAGCATGACCATCACCGAAATGTACAACCTCGACCGCTATGGCGAGGTGCGCGTCGCCCAGGGCGGTCAGTCCACCCAATTCACCCAGACCAATGCGCCCAGCGTGACGGGCTACAATGCCTATTTGAACGACCTCGGCGCGCGCTCGCTGCTCATTGATGACGGGCTGAACGTGCAGAACCCCAACCCCGTCACTTTCCTGGGCAATACGCTGGCCACCGCCACCGCGCCGCAGATCGGCGACAGTTTTTCCGGCCTCATCGGCAATCTCGGCTATGATTTCAACGAGTATCGCCTTCAGGCCGCCAATAGCCCGGTGATCATCGATACCCAGCCGCGTGTCCCCGCCCCAGGGCGCGCCGATGGCGACATCAAGCTGGTCTCCACCAACCTGCTGAATTACTTCACAACCCTCGACACCGGCACCACCGCCACCACCGGCCCGAACAATGCCTTCGAGCCGCGCGGCGCCAACAACGCCGCCGAATTCTCCCGGCAATCGCAGAAGCTCTACACCGCCCTGACCCAGCTCGATGGCGACCTCATCGTGGTCAATGAGCTGGAGAATAACGGCTTTGGCGCCGGCAGCGCGATCAAGACGCTGGTCGATGGCTTCAATTCCGCCCTCGGCACCCCCGGCCGCTGGAGCTATGTCGACCCAGGTATCACCTATCTGGGCGGCGATGCGATCAAGGTCTCCATCCTCTACCGCACCGACAAGCTGGCCATTGCCACCGGTTCGACGGTGCAGGTGCTCGACGACACCGACATCCCAGGCCTGATCACCGCCAAACTGCTGCCAACCAATTTCCTGTCGCAAAGCTCAATGGGTGCTGTGTTCAACGGCACCAACACCAGCCGCGCCGTGCTGGTCACCAGCTTCCAGCAGATTGGCAGCGGCGAGGCCTTCACCGTCGCCGCGATCCACAACAAGTCCAAATCCGGCACCGGCACCGGCCTCGATGCCGACCAGGGCGATGGCGCCGGCAATTGGAACAACCAGCGCCTGCTGGCGACCCAGGCGCTCGACGCCTTCCTCAAGACCAACCCAACCGGCATCAATGATCCCGACAAGATCATCATGGGCGACTTCAACAGCTACGCCCAGGAATTGTCGATGAAGAACCTGACCAATTCAGGCTACAGCAACCTCATCGAGGATTTTATCGGCAATAACAACGCAGCCTCTTACGTCTTCGACGGACAAAAAGGCTATCTGGACGCCGCCTTCAGCAGCCAGTCTCTCAAGCCCTATATCCGCACGGTGGATGAGTGGCGGCTGAACTCGCCCGAGGCCGATGGCATCGACTACAATACCGATTTCGGCCGACCCGCCAATATCTTCGACGGCACAGTGCCCAACCGCTATTCCGACCATGACCCGGTGGTGGTCAACCTCAAGCTCGATCCGGCCTTGCTGCTGAACCGCGACGGGGCCACGGTGGATGTGGGCGACAATCTCGCCAACCTAAGCCAGGGCGCCCAGGCGGGTGACACCATCACCATCCGCAAGCCTACCGGCATCAATGACGGGCCAAGCGCCACCATCAAGCACAGCGACGTCACCATCGATGCGCCCAGCGGCTATGATGGGGTGTTGCTGCTCGCCGAGGGCGAGGCGAATCTGGGCTCGAAAGGCTCAGGCAATATCACCCTCAACGGCAATGCCCTTGCCAATATCCTCACCGGCAATAGCGGCGACAACCAATTCACCGGCGCCGCCGGCGACGACACTATGGATGGCGGCACAGGCAACGACACGGCCAGCTTTTCCGGCAGCCAGGGCCAGTATCGCTTCGGCCTGCGCGACGCGGCACTCACCCTCAGCGGCCCCGACGGCCGCGACCATCTGCTGAATGTGGAGTTCGTGAAGTTCGGCACCGCCGCTGCAATCTCCCTCGCCTCCCTGCAGGGCAGCGCGGCCGACCAGGGCCTCATGCTGGTCAACCGCAATGGCCGCGACAGCTATGAACTGCCGGACCTCTACACCGGCCCAGTGGCCGGGCTGCAGAACCAATTGCTGGGCAGTGACCGAAAGGAGATCGTCCTGGGCACCGAGAAGGCGGATTTCATCAATGCCATCGGCGGCGATGACGCCGTGGATGGCGGCGCTGGCAATGATGTGATCGATGGCGGCCTGGGCTCCAACTTCCTTGTCGGCGGCGCGGGGCTGGACCAGTTCTTCCTCGATGGCCGCGGTGCCGCCGCCGCCAATACCTGGTCCACCATCACCGACTGGCAGGCCGGTGAGACAATGACGCTCTTCGGCTACCAGCCGGGCGTGAGCAGGCTGCTCCGCCTAGCCGCCGACGGCACCGCCGGCTTCAAGGGCGCGACCATGCATGCCGATCTTGACGGCAATGGCCTGATCGACACCTCGATCACCTGGGCCGGTATCGCCCAGGCGCAATTGCCGGAAGCGCAGTTCGGCGCGGACTACATCTTCTTCGGTTGAGACAGCGGCCCCTGCCGCCCATGCCGGTTCAGGCTATACCGACGCCATGACCTATTTCGACTGGGCCGCGCTGGCGGTCTTCTTCGCCTGCTGGACCGGCTATGCTGCGGTAACCGACCGCGTAGGCACGATCCAGCGCCAAAGCGTGATCGCGGCGATGGACGAATATCGCCGGCGCTGGATGCTGGCGCTGCTGGACCGCTCCAACCGCGTCAGCGACACCGCCATCATCGGTAACCTGATGACCAGCACGGGTTTTCTCGCCAATACCTCCATCTTCATCCTCGGTGGCCTGGTGGCGTTGCTCGCCTCGCCCGATCTGGGCCGGCGCGTGCTGGCCGCCCTGCCCTGGGCCGAGCCGCCGGGCAGCGATGCCGCCTGGGAGATTCGCGTGGTGCTGCTCATGCTGATCTTCGTGCGCGCCTTTTTCGAACTGACCTGGGCGCTGCGACAATTCAATTACTGCTCGATCCTGATCGGCGGTGTTGGCATGGGCACGGAATTCACCCCCCAGGCGGAGGTCGCGGCCAAGGTGGCCAATCGCGCAGCACGGCATTTCAACACCGGGCTGCGGGCCTATTATTTTGGCCTGGCGGCGCTGGCATGGATCATCCATCCCGCGGCGCTGATCGCCGCCAGCCTGCTGGTGCTGCGCGAATTATACCGGCGCGAATTCAGAAGTGCGGTGCGCGATGCGCTGCGCCAAGGCTAGAGCATCATCCGTTCAAACGGAATCGTTTGTGCGGATAAAGATGCCTGACAAACAAAAGCTTAGAGCCTGTGCAGTGAGCCGAGGCGAGCGGAATAGGCTCTAGCGCCTCAGAACCGCTCCGCCCGCAGCACCGCGCAATCCGAGATGGAGACAATGGCCGGCCGCGCGCCCAGCAATTCCTGATGCGCATCCAGCACCGCATCGGCCACCGCAGCACTGGTGATGCAAAGGATCAGCACATTGTCGAGCACGCCCGACAAATCACCGCTATGGCGCAGCCCATTGCGGCCGCGGCCACGGGTGACTGGCAGCATCGTCCAGCCCTTGGCGCCCAGCCGGTCCAGCAGGTCAGTCACCGCCTCGGCCTGCACCGCTTCCACGATGATCTCGATGCGTTTGCGCGCGGTGGTATCCATCATGTTCCTGCCGCCCAGAGATAGAGGGGAATGCCGATCAGGATATTGAACGGGAAAGTGATGGCAACGGATAGTGTCACATAAACGCCCGCATCGGCTTTGGGCACTGCCATGCGCATGGCCGCCGGCACGGCGATATAACTGGCCGAGGCCCCCAGCACGACCAGCAGCGCATGCCCACCGGCGGAAAGCCCGCTCAGCAGCCCCAGGCCCCAGCCACAGCCCGCGCCGAAAAGCGGCATAAGCAGCGCAAAGGCAATGAGATTAAACGGCAGCCCCCGCCCCGCCGCGCGCAGCTGCCGCGCCGCCATCAGCCCCATTTCCAGCAGGAACAGGCATAGCGCGCCGGGAAACAACCCCTCGGCGAAGGGCGCAAGCTGCGCCTTGCCCGCCGGCCCGGCAATCCAGCCAATGGCGAAACTGCCCAGCAGCAGCACGACCGAGCCGCTGAGAAACACCTCCCGCGCCAGGCGGCGGGAGAACAGCCCGGATGTGCTGCCACGCGCCAGCAGCAGCGCGGTGATGATGGCCGGCGTTTCCATCGCCGCCAGCACGGCGGGCATGAAGCCCTCATAGGCCACGCCACGGCTGGCCAGGATACCGGCCGCGGCGGCGAAGGTGACAACGGAGACCGAGCCATAATGCCCCGCCACCGCCGCCGCCGTCTCACGATCCAGCGCAGAGCTGGCCCGCAGCGCGGCGAAGGCGGGCAGCGGCAAAAGCAGCGACAGCGCCACGCCTGCAGCCAGCGCCGGCCAAAGCCCCTCCGTCGCCCCCGGCAGCGAAATGGCGGCGCCGCCCTTCAGGCCGATCACCACCATCAGATACAGCGACAAGGCCTTGGCCAGCGCATCCGGCACCGCCAGATCGCTGCGCAGCGCACCGGCGGCGAAGCCGAGGGCGAAGAACAGCACAGGCGGCGGCAGTAGGGCGGCAAAATCCGGCATGCACGGGCCATTAGCCGGCCTGGTTCGGCTTGCAAAGCGAAGCCAGAGCATGATGCGTTGAGGCGGATTCGCCGAAGACGCTGAATCATCCTCTCAGCAAAGGCTGGGCCACGCGGCGTGGCCCAGAGCATGATGCGTTGAGGCGGCTTCGCCGAAGGCGCTGAATCATCCTCTTCGCAAAAGCTGGGCCACGGGCAGTGAACGCCTGTGAGCGCAGCATGGCCCAGCCGCCCGGCAACTCGGCACTTGCTATTGCCGCGACGAAGGCGGTTCCATTTGCCCTCAAAATGGAGGAATCGAATGCCGCCGCAATGCGGGCACACCAGGGCCGACCGGGAGATGCTGGATCACACGATCCAGAGACTGACAGAGCTATCCAGCGGCGGCTTTGCCGAGCGCATGCGGCTCGACACCGCGGCCAGGCTGCTGGTGATTATCCATCGCGTGCTGCGCCTGCGCGCCGCGGGGCTGATGCGCGCGCCCGATCCCTGGCCGGTCCCGCGCGACGAATGGCTGGCGCTGGAGCGGATTGGCGCCGGCTGGAACCCTGACGAGATGACCGCCAGCGAATTCGCCAGCGACCTCGAACCCGCCGATGTGACCCTGCTGCTGGAACTCTGCCCAGCCTGGGCACAGATGGTGCGGGCCAAGCTTGGGAGCCTGCCCCCATGATGGGCCGGCTCAGCCGCCCCTATTCTGGGCGATGATCGATTTCATCCGGGCGATGGCAGCCGGCAGCCCCTCGAAAACGCTGGTCGAGATGAGAAAATGGCCAATGCTGACCTCGATAATACCGGGGATGGCGGCAATCGGCCCCACCGTGTCGTAGGTCAGCCCATGGCCGGCATGGCAATGCAGCCCCTCGCTTGCGGCCACCCCTGCGGCGGTGACAATGCGGGCGAGCTGCGCCGCGCGCTGATGCGCCGGCCCCTCGGCATAGGTGCCGGTGTGCAATTCAATCGCCTGGGCGCCCAATTGCCTGGCAGCCGAGATGGCTGCCGCGTCGGGTTCGATGAACAGGCTGGTCTCAATACCGGCCGCGTTCAGCCGGGCGATGGCCTCGGCGAGGAAAGGCCCGGCATTGTGGACATCCAAGCCCCCCTCGGTGGTCAATTCGGCCCGCTTTTCCGGCACAATGCAGCAGGCCTGCGGGCGCAACCGCTCCGCCATGGCGACCATTTCCTCGGTTGCCGCCATTTCGAAATTCAGCCGGCATGGCACCTCGGCCGAAATGCGCTCCAGATCATGGTCGCGAATATGGCGGCGATCCTCGCGCAAATGCACGGTGATGCCATCAGCGCCCGAGGCCATGCACAGCTTTGCCGCCTCCACCGGGCAGGGGAAATGCCCCCCGCGCGCATTGCGCAGCGTGGCGACGTGATCGACGTTGACGGAAAGGCGCATCGGTCTTGGTCCGATCAATAATGGGGCGGCGGAACATCGCCGCGAAACGCCCCACCGGCAAGCGCCCTATGGGCGGCGAGTTGCCGGGCCAGGCGCAAGGCGGCGATCAGTGAACCCGCATGCGCCACCCCCTGCCCGGCGATATCGAGCGCGGTGCCATGATCGGGGCTGGTGCGGATGATCGACAGGCCGAGGGTGACATTCACACCGCCATCCATATCCAGCGTCTTGATCGGGATCAGCGCTTGATCGTGATACATGCAGATGGCGCAATCCATCCGCGGCCGGGCCAGGGCGGTGAACATGGTGTCCGGCGGCATGGGCCCGCGGGCATCCACCCCCAGCGCCCGCAGCGTGGCAATCGCCGGGGCAATAATCGCCTCGTCCTCATCGCCCATCGTGCCGGCCTCGCCAGCATGCGGGTTCAGCCCGGCAATGGCCAGGCGCGGCCGGGCAATGCCGAAATCACGCATCAGGGCAGCCTGCACAATCTGCGCGGCCTCCACGATCATCTGCGGCGTGAGCCGGCCAATGGCGCGCGCCAGCGGTTCATGGATGGTGACCGGCACCACGCGCAATTCCGGGCTGACCAGCATCATCACCGGCGCCACCGCCTCGGGTGCCAGGGCATGGAGGAATTCGGTATGGCCGGGATGGCGAAAACCCACCCCGGTCAGCACTGATTTCTGGATAGGGTTGGTGACAACGCCCCCCGCGCGGCCGGCAAGGCTCAGCGCCACCGCCGCCTCGATGCTGGCAATCACACAGGGAGCATTGGCAGGGTTCAGCCGGCCCGGCACCGCAGGCTCGGCCAGCTTGCTGTGCAGCACCGGCAGGGCAGCCCCAAAGGCGGCCTCAGCCTCCTCCGGCGCCGAGATGCGCGCCACCGGGCAGCCCTGGATCGCATCCGCATCGCCGATCAGGAAAAAACACGGCCCCGCGCCTTGCAGCGCATGCCAGGCGGCGGCGGTGATCTCAGGGGCGATACCGGCGGGTTCACCCATGGTGAGTGCGAGGGGCTGCACAGGCTTGCTTCCTTTCCGGCAGCTTGGCCGATGGCTGAAGGCGTGGGCGGGACATTCTGCGCCGGCCCGGGATCGGACCCGGGCGGCGGCAACCGCATCAAAACATCACGGTCTATTACAGTCCCACCAAGCGCCGCGCCATCTTCAGCGCCCCCGCAGAACGCGGGAAATCAAACATCCGGCTCAGGCTGAACCTTCCATGCCGCACCCGGGCGCGCAAATTGCTGAATTCATCAAAGCCAGCCAGGCCATTGCGCCGGCCAAAGCCCGAAGCCCCCACGCCGCCAAAGGGCAAAGCGTGAAAGGCGGCGTAATCCACCGCCCGGCCGCAGACCAGCGCGCCGCTGCTTGTGCCGGCCGCCACCGCTGCCTCCTCGGCCGCCGTCGCGCCGAAAAGATAGATCGCCAAAGGCCGGTCAATGGCGGCGATGGCGCTGGCCAGATCAGGCCATTCCCGCAGGGCCAAAACCGGGCCGAAAATCTCCTCACGGTGCAGCGCATGCCCCGCCGGCGCGGTGGCGAGTGACAAACCGCCCAAAGTGGTCAGCGCCGCCCCCTCGCACAACGCCGCCAGCCGGGCGGGGTTGATCGTCTCGGTCTCCAGCGCGCCGATACCACTCGCCCGGGCGGCGGCGATGAAATCGGCCGTGCTATGGCCGAGCAGAAACACCGTATCCGGCGCCACGCAGGTCTGCCCGGCATTGATGGCCTTGGCACTGAGAATATCCCTCGCCGCGCGAAAAATATCCGCCCCCGGCAGCACGATGGCCGGGCATTTGCCGCCGAGTTCGAGCGTGACCGGGGTGAGATTCGCCGCCGCCGCCTGCATCACCTTACGCCCCGTGGCGGTGCCACCGGTGAAGACCAGATGGTCCCAGGGCTGGGCAGCAAAATCTTGCGAGACCGCCACATCGCCCAACACGCAGCGCGCCACCGCATCGCCCAGCGCCGCGGCCAGAATTTCACCAATCAGCACCGCGCAGCGCGGCGCGGTCTCAGAGGGTTTCACCACCACCCGGTTGCCGGCGGCAATGGCATCAACGAGTGGCATCAGCGCCAATTGGATGGGGTAATTCCACGGTGCCATAATGCCGATCACCCCCTTGGGCTGCGGCTCAATCGCCGCCGAGACCGGCCAGAAGGGATAGGGCGTGGCCTGCCGGCGCGGCCGGGCCCAGCGGCGCAGATGGCGCCTGGCATGGGCGCAGGCATCGGCCACCAGCAGCACATCGGCCAGCAGCGTGTCCATTTCCGACCTGCGGCCGAAATCGGCATGGGCGGCGGTGACGGCATCCCCGGCCCGGCGCAGCATCTCTGCCCGCAGGGAGGCGAGCAAGCTGCGGCGTTGCTCCAGCGGCAGGGGGCCGAGCGGGCGAAGGGCGGCGAGGGCTGCGGCAGGGCTCATGATGACAGGGCTCATGATGACAGGGCTTTCGCAGCCGCCTCGCCACTGCGGATGGCGGCATCGATGGTCGCGGGCAGATCCGGCCAGGTCCAGTCGCCAGCCAGGGCCAGATTGGCCAGGGGCAGGCGCGGCGGCGTGAGGGCGGGGCCAGGATTATGCCTGGGCGTGGCGCGGCGCTCCTTCACCACCCGGCATGGAGGCGGCTTGATCGGCCATTCGCCCGGCACGCCAAAGGCTGCCACCGCGCGCAAAATCTCGCCCCAGGCACGCGGTGCCAGGCTTTGGGCATCCTCCTGCACCTCGGCATCACCGGCCGAGACGGTGACCGACACGCCCGAGGGCCGCACCAGCACCCATTGGCACAGCGCGCCCACGAAACCCAAAAAGCGCACCGGCCCCGGCGCGCTGCGGGCAAAATGCAGGTTGACGATGGGGGCATGCGCCTTCGGCACCACAAGCCCCGGCAGCAGCCGTGCCGATTCCCAGGGCGGGGTGGCAAGCAGCACCTGCCCGGCTGCGAGGGTCTCGCCAGATTCCAGCCCAACCACGCGCCCCCCCTCCAGCACCAGGGCGCGCAGCCGGGAATTGAACCGCACCTCACCGCCCGCCGCGCGGATGGCGGCGATGGCGGGTTCAACCATATCCGGCCCCAGCCCGCGCCTCGCCACGTAGAGCCTTGTGGCGCCAGGGCCACCCAGGCGGCGCAGCACCTGGGCGAGGCGGGCGGAGGATGCCTCGGCGATGGGGGTGTTCAGCGTCGCCACCACCAGCGGGTCCACAAAGCCGCGGCAAAAGCTGTCCTGCCCGGCCATGGCCTGGGCCACCGGCAAATCCACCGCCCCAGGCAGCGCCATGCGGGCCATCGCCCAGAGCGCGCCGGCGGAAAGCCCGGGGGGCCGGCGCTCAGCGCGCCACCAACCCAGCGGCGAGAGCGCAATACGCCGGGCCATGCCATCGGCGCAATCAAGCACCGGCAGCCCATCAGGCTCGGGCTCCACCCAATCCGCGCGGGCGCCAATGGCGCTCAGAAAAGCCAGCGCCGCGGTATTGGCGCCAACCAGCGCATGGGTGCCGTTATCCGTGCCATCGGCCA
>Ga0214917_10001635_pt1 | contig 28616 bp, 30 predicted proteins | sample LL_1208_BB_MetaG_FD_177983 | JGI IMG/M metagenome (GOLD analysis project Ga0214917, IMG submission 177983) | Freshwater microbial communities from Lake Lanier, Atlanta, Georgia, United States - LL_1208_BB | ecosystem: Environmental > Aquatic > Freshwater > Lake | place: USA: Georgia | collected... | reverse complement strand
GACTGTGCCGTTCGAATTCACGAAAAACTTCAAATTCACCATTCTCAACAACGAGAATGTGTGGGCGAAGGCGATGAACCGCGTCGTGAACGAGAAGGTCTCGGTTGAGAAAGCCGTGGACGAGATGATCGAGCGCATCAAGCAGGTTGCCGGCTAAAAGGCCCAACCATCACCGGCCGCATTCTCGTGCTTCGCATGACGAATGCGGCCGGTTTTCTGTCTCCCGGAGCCGGATCATGACTGCTGCCACCCTGCCAGGGGCTGAAACACTGCCCAAGGCATCGCCCGATCGCCGGATGCAATCCTGGCGCAATTGGGGCCTGTTGCTGCTCGCTCCTTATGTCATCGTCTTTGCGCTCTTCGTCGCGTACCCTGTCGGTTATGCGCTTTGGGTTGCCCATCATCCGCAGAGCTATGTGGATTTGGCTTCCGATCCAATCTTCTTCCGCTCGCTTTGGAACACGCTTCTGTTCATTGTGATCGGCGTTAATCTGAAGATGGTTGTAGCGCTCTATTTGTCTGGGTTTTTCGCTAATACGCGTCCGTGGATCCGTTGGCTCTCAGTGCTTTTCATCCTGCCTTGGGCCGTGCCGTCGATCCCGACGATCCTCTCGTTCCGTTTCATGCTCAATCCGGAATGGGGCGTCATCAATCAGTTGATTTTCAAGCTGACATTTGAAGACGGTCCCAACTGGCTGAACAATCCGACGATTGCCCTTTCGCTTTCGGTTCTCGTTCACATCTGGAAATCGCTACCATTCTGGACGCTCATTCTCCTTGCGGGACGCCTCGCCATTCCGTCCGATCTTTATGAAGCTGCTTCGGTCGACGGCGCCAATAATTGGCAGAAATTCCGCTTCGTGACGTGGCCTTCAATGGCAACGCTGTATCTCACCTGCCTCCTACTCTCGATGATCTGGACGCTTGGCGATTTCAACAGCGTCTATCTGCTGACGGGCGGTGGGCCTGCCGATCTAACGCATGTGCTGGCAACGCTCGGCATTCGCTATATCAGGCTCGATCGCGTCGATCTCGCTATGGCTACAATCGTGACGGCGCTGCCTTTCGTGCTGCCGCTCGTTTACATCATGATGAAACGGTTCTCGAAATGACGACGGCCCTCAATTGGCGTGCTATCGGGCAGGAAGCCAAACTCATCCTGATTGCGATTCCGGTCGCACTCTGGACGTTGATCCCGATCTATCATCTTCTGTTATTCGCCATTTCGAAGAAGGATACCGCTTTTTCCGGTAATCTCTGGCCGACACATCCCACGCTTTCAAATTTTGGCACAGTGTTTCGACAAGAGCATTATTTTCTGAACAATTTCTGGCTTCAATTTTGGAATTCCGTTTTCATTGCGACCATGACAGGCGCTCTTGTTCTCCTGATCGCAACATTTGCCGCCTTTGCCATCTCGCGTCTCAAGGCGCGCGGCGGTCGCTTTGTGATGAATTTGGCTCTCTTTACCTATTTCATCCCCGCAGCCTTTCTGGCTGTACCGATGTACCGGACGATGGGTCTTTACGGCCTTTTGAATTCGCAATGGGCCCTCATTCTCGCAATGGTTGCCATCGCTTCGCCCTATGCAATCTGGGTCCTGAAACAAGCGTCCGATAAGCTGCCGCAGGAATTGGACGAGGCTGCGATTATGGACGGCGCATCCCCGATGCAATTATTCAGATTAGTCTATCTGCCGCTGATGGTGCCTTCGCTGGTCGCCATCGGAACTTATGCGATTTTGCTTGCTTGGAATGAGTATCTTTACGCGTTCCTGCTCCTATCGAAGGACACGTCGCTCACGCTTCCCGTGGCACTTGGTAATTTTCTCGCGGCTGACGATTCGCCATGGGAATTGTTGATGACGACAGGATTGATCTACGCACTGCCGCCTGCCGCTATCTATTACGCGTTCCGCAAATACATGGTTTCAGGGTTGACGGCGGGGGCAGTCAAGAGCTGAGCCTGTTTCAGGCTTTACCCTTCGATTTCTTCCCGCTTCATCTCCAGCGCGAGCCATTCTTCCTCGGCCTTGGCGAGATCGTCTTCCATCTTCGCCAAGAGCGCGTTGATTTTTTCGAAACGAGTGCGGTCGCGGGTATAGAGATCGGGCTCTGCTAAGGCCGTGCGCAATTTCTCGATATCTCGACCCATGGCGTCGATCTTGCCGGGTAGAGTTTCGAGCAAATGCTTTTCCTTGAATGAGAGTTTCGCTGGCCCTGCACTTTTCGCGGACTCGGCTGCAGCCTTTTGCTCGCGCGCCTTGCTTTTCGCTTCAACGCTGCGTGCTTTCACGCCTTCGCCACGCTGCGCTACCATATCCGAATAGCCGCCGGCATATTCGATCCAGCGTCCGTCACCTTCAGCCATCAGAATGGATGAGCAAACGCGGTCGAGAAAATCGCGATCATGACTGACGACGATCAGCGTGCCTTTGTAATCCGACAGTAACTCCTCGAGCAAATCGAGCGTTTCGAGATCGAGATCGTTAGTCGGCTCGTCAAGCACCATCATATTCGATGAGGTGGCCAGCGCCCGGGCGAGCAGAAGGCGGGCGCGTTCGCCGCCCGACAAGGCCGATACGGGCTGGCGCACCTGCAAGGGGGTGAACAGAAAATCCTTGAGATAGCCGACGACATGGCGGCGTGAGCCATTGATCTCGATCGTATCGCCGCGCCCTTCTGTGATTGTTTCCTCGACTGAGCGATTAGCGTCCAGCGCTGCGCGCCGCTGATCCAGCGTAACAAGGGCGAGATTGGTTCCGAGAACGATGCTGCCCGAATCCGGCTCTATGGCGCCGGTGAGGAGATTGATGAGCGTCGTCTTGCCTGCACCATTCGGCCCGACAATGCCAAGCCGATCACCGCGCATCAACCGCAGCGAAAGATCGCTGACGATGGTGCGCGCGCCAAAGGACTTGCTGATATTCTTGGCGAGAACGACTTGACTACCCGAGCCCTCCGCCTCGCTCGCTTCCATTTTCGTATTGCCTTGCACACGTCGATGTTCGCGCTTTTTGCTTCGCAATGTGGCAAGCTCCGCCATGCGCCGTACATTGCGCTTACGCCGCGCCGTGACGCCATAACGGACCCAATGTTCCTCCGCCACGATTTTGCGGTCGAGCTTTTGCAAATCCTTTTCTTCTTCTTCGAGCACGGCATCGCGCCATTGTTCGAAAGCCGAGAATCCCTGCCCCAGTCGCAATGTCCGGCCGCGATCGATCCAGATTGTTGTATTGGTCAGTTTTTCAAGAAAGCGTCGATCATGGCTGATCAGTGCGAGCGCGCAATTCAGCCCGCTCAATTCCGTTTCCAGCCATTCGATGGCGGGTAGATCAAGATGGTTGGTCGGCTCGTCGAGCAGAAGAATATCGGGCGAAGGTGCCAAAGCACGAGCAAGTGCGGCGCGCCGTTGTTCGCCGCCAGAGAGCGAGACGGGGTTTTCATCGCCATTCAACCCGAGCGCTTCGAGCAGATAACGTGCACGATAAGGATCGTCGCCGGGGCCAAGCCCCGCTTCTACATAGGCAAGCGTGGTGGCAAATCCGGTGAGGTCGGGCTCTTGCGGCAGATAGCGCAAGGTCGCCCCCGGCTGCAGAAATCGCGTCCCGCCATCGGCCTCCACCAGACCGGCTGCGATTTTCATGAGGGTCGATTTGCCTGAGCCGTTACGGCCCACGAGACAGACGCGCTCGCCCGGCGCAAGTGACAGGTCGGCCCCTTCGAACAAAGGCGTGCCGCCAAAGGTGAGGGTGATGTTCTGGAGGGTAAGGAGAGCTGGACCGGCCATGCCCGCGATGTGACAGATCAAGCGCGTGCCTGCAAGCCGTTGTCACGGGCCGCCGCAGAGCTCCTCTGCTTTGAAGGACATGGCTCCATCGCTTTTGCTTCTGTATAGGAAATAAGATGCTTGCCTGAGGACCCACCGTGACAGACGCCGCAAAAGCCGAAAGCCCCGCCTTGCAGCAGGCTGCGTTGCCCGTTCTGTTCGTGCTGAGTACGGTGCATTTCCTCAATGACATGATCCAATCGCTCATTCCGGCGATCTACCCGATCATCAAAACCGCCTATGCGCTCGATTTTGGCCAGATTGGCATCATCACGCTGACATTCCAGTTGACCGCCTGTCTCTTCCAGCCGCTTGTCGGCCACGTAACCGACAGGAAGCCGATGCCCTATTCGATGGTCGCCGGCATGGGTTTCACGCTCATTGGTCTTGTGGTGCTCGCCTATGCGTCGTCCTACGCCATCCTCATTTTGGGAGCTGGTTTGGTGGGAACAGGCTCTGCGATCTTTCATCCGGAAGCGACGCGCCTGGCCCGCCATGCTGCGGCGGGACGGCACGGTTTAGGGCAGGGCATCTTTCAAGTCGGTGGGCAGGCGGGTGGGGCCATGGGCCCCTTGCTGGCAGCTTTCATCGTGGTGCCGAAAGGCCAAGCCAGCCTCGCCTGGTTTTCGCTCGTGGCTTTGGTCGCCATGCTGTTGATGGCTTGGGTTGGACGCTGGCACGCCAATATCCATGCCGAGGTCAAGAAGAAGGCAGCCATTGCTGCGGCAGCTGGTGCATCGCGCTCTCGCTTTGAGATTGGCGTGGCAATCACCATCCTCATCGTCTTGCTGCTCTCAAAAAATGCTTATACTGCCAGCTTCAACTCATTTTATACGTTTTACTTGATGGAAAAATTCGATGTCTCCGTTCAGACGTCGCAATTGATGCTGTTTCTATTTATGGGTGCAGCCGCGATTGGTGCGCTTACCGGCGGCATTGTCGGCGACATTGTTGGCCGCCGTAACATTATCTGGTTTTCGATTTTAGGCGCGCTGCCGTTTACGCTCATGCTGCCTTATGTCGGACTGTGGTGGACGGCGGTGCTGACAATCATCATCAATCTCATCATGGCGAGCGCCTTTGCCGCGATCATGATCTTTGCCATGGAATTGTTGCCTGGCCGCATCGGATTAATTGGTGGCCTGTTCTATGGTCTGTCGTTTGGATTGGGTGGACTGGCTGCCGGTGTTCTCGGCGAATTGGCAGACCGGACGAGTATAGAGACCGTCTACAAGCTGTGTTCATTCCTGCCAGCCTTCGGGCTTCTGACGTGGTTTCTCCCAAAATTCCAAGACACTGCGAAAGCGTGATCAGTAGTAAGATTGAGCTGCAATCTCAATAAATCTACATTGACCAATTTCTGGCCGCCATGCCTGCCGATCATCGTATAAAAAGCTTCTGAGGTTTCGAAAATGAAACTTTACTTCTCCGCGGGTCAACTCGCCCATCAGCCCAAGCAATATATGGTGCATGGCAAGTTGATCCACGCCTTTGAAAACAATGATCGTGCGCTGGCCTTGCTCGATGCGCTCGCAGGCGCTGGCCTTTATCCGCTTGAGCCGGTAAATCATGGTCTTGCGCCGATATTATCCGTTCATTCCGACCATTATATCGATTTTCTTCAAACGGCTCATAGTGAATTCATGAAATTGCCGAATGCTGGCCCTGAAGTTCTACCCAATGTTCATGCCTATGTCGGGTCCTCACCCTCTCTCGTGCCGCGCGGAAAACCGCGGCCAACGGGCATTATCGGACGCTCGGGTTGGTATGTTGGTGACTTATCCGCAGTTATCATGGAAGGCACATGGCAATCGGCGCTGGTGTCAGCCCATACTGCCATTTCAGCCGCCGAGGCCATTCTTGGGGGTGATTTTGCCGCTTTCGCACTTTGTCGCCCACCCGGACATCATGCCTATGTCGACCGCGCGTCTGGCATCTGCTTCTTAAACAATGCTGCCATCGCAGCCGAACGTTTGCGCAGTCGCTATGCACGTGTGGCCGTTCTCGATTTTGATACGCACCATGGCGATGGCACGCAGGCCATTTTCTATGCGCGCGATGATGTCTTCTTTGGGTCTGTCCATACGGATCCATCATCTTATTATCCGCATTATCTCGGTTATGCTGACGAAAAAGGTGCCGGAAAAGGAACAGGTTATAATCTCAATCGGCCTCTATCATTCGGAGCGGATGATGCCGTTTTCATTGATGCCAATCGAGACATCATTGGTGCAGCCTTGAAATTCGGTGCTGAGGCGATTGTGATTTCGGCGGGATGGGATGCGCACCACAAAGACCCGTTGTCAAAGCTGAACGTGACGACGGATGCTTATGCTCGCATTGGCGCATTATATGGCCAAATCGACCTGCCAACAGTGATTGTGCAGGAGGGAGGCTATTCGCTTGAGGCAATTGCTGAATCAGTGCTGAGCTTTACGCAGGCTTTCCGCGCAGCAAAGGGAGTGTGACAAATGATATCCTCTTCAATTTCTTCCGAAATTTTTCCTCACCATTCTTGCCTCTAATGCTGCATAAACGACTGTGAAAGAGGATACCTGCCATGGCTTTCAAATGCGAAATTCCAGCAAAACCAACCATCCAGATTGACGATGAAGCCATCCGTATCACCCGTTGGGATTTTGAGCCGGGTGCCGTGACGGGATGGCATGAGCATGGTTGGCCCTATTTCGTCGTGATGCTCACGGACGGCACGTTACGCATCCATGATGGTGAGAAGATTTCCGACGCGTCGTTGAGGGCTGGTCAGTCTTATCGCCGTTTGGCGGGGACCAAGCACGATGTCATGAATGGCTCAGAGTATGCGATCGCATTTATCGAGATTGAAGTGAAGCGACCCGATCTGCTGAAGGAGCCGCCGAGTTTTGTGCCCTAAGCAGAAAGTCTGGTAACGTGAAAATTATTATCAAACGTCGCAGTTCGCTTGATGGCTGCTAGCTTTTTTTGAATTGACCTATAGACAAGCTCGATACCACTTAGCTCTTAAAATCATACCGCCAGTTGCCAAAATGATCTTAGAAAACCATCAAATAAGCGATTCATGAAAAGCGGCCTGGACACCAGACCATGAAAACACATTACTAGCCCCTGCAACTGCCGCAGCTAAACTGTTTGAAGACATGTCATGCCCCAAGATAGGTAAGATTTGTAATCCATTTAATATGACCGCAATGGTAGGGATGGTATATATAGAAAGACCCAATTTGGGTTTTATGTAATCGAGAAAAATATGTTCTTCTCCTTTGGAATCACAATAATGGATTAACTTAAAGGGGGCAGGACATCACCGCTGTTGGACGCTCTGTTTCCGGCCGAAACATTCTCGGCTACTTCCCCTCTTTTGAAGGCGATTAAACAGGCAAGCCTACGCACCGAGGCCGTGCGAATCCAGTATCAGGCAACGATCATACCGCGCCGTGGCTTCCGTACACGCTCGTCGAACCTTTGACGACCGCGGACAGTACAACGCCATAGCCAGCTGCGATGCATCTGGCCTTCCGCTATTGCAAATCGTAGTAATGCAAGCGCACATTCAAGAAAAAGCTCGTAGAAGTCTCAGCAGAAATTATATGATTTTTCGCCGTAGAGCATTGGAAGCCTGCTCAACGAGCACAACCAGAATAAAAATCGCAATGACAATCGTCGCTGCTGTTTGATAATCGAAGAGATCAAACGCCACTTTGAGCTCGACCCCGATTCCTCCGGCGCCCACAAGTCCCAAAATGACTGAGCCACGTACAGCTTTCTCCAAACTAAACAGCGACGTTGCAACGAGGCTCGGGATCGCTTGCGGAACGACTGAGGAACAGATCAAGCCGACTCGCGACGCGCCAATGGCCGCGAGCGCTTCCTGAGGGCCTTTTTCGACCTCTTCCATTGCCTCAGCAAAAAAGCGGCCTGCAAAGCCAATCTTATCCACCATAATGGCCATGACGCCGGCTGCAGGTCCCAGCCCGACAGCGATTACGAAGAGCAAGGCCCAAACCAAATCGGGCACTGTACGAAAGAGCGCAATGAGGCCGCGCGCGATGTGCTTGACGACGGGGTGAGGTGATAAGCCGTCGGCTGCAAGAACAGCAATCGGGAAAGCGAATATGAGGCCCAGCACGCATCCGACAAGCGCCATTTGAAATGTCACGAGTAGGGACCACAGGATCTGTGGCAGGCGCTCCAGATCGGGTGGGAACATGCGATCAATAATTGAAAATAGAGCTGGTATGCCGCGCACAACGCGCTCGAACGACAGCCCAACATTCGAAAAAGACCATATCAAGAAGGCCAGGCATGCGACGCCAAGGACAAAGGTGACCGGGTTGGTACGCTGCCAACGGGGGATTGATGCACTCGTCATACCAATGCCGCCTCGCCCTTGAAGAAGGATAGCAAATTCTGAGGTTCCATGTCCTTCGATCGGCAATCGAACTCAACGACCCCATTAGCAAGACCAATGATACGATCCGAAAACCGGATTGTATGCTCAACCCGATGGGAGATCATGATGAGAGTGAGCCCCTTATCTCGCGACAGTGAATAAAGGAGACCCATCACTTCTTCGCCAGCCTTTGGATCGAGACTGGCATCGGGTTCATCGGCAAGAACCAATTCGGGTCGCTGCATCAACATGCGGGCAATGGCTACGCGCTGCGATTGTCCACCCGATAAGGAATCGGCACGTTGCAACGCACGATCAGCAAGGCCAACAGCCGCTAGGCATTGCATCGCTTCCTCCCGCCATTCCTTCTTAGCGAAGGCGTGGCACCATGTACGCATTCCACTGGCACGCCCTTGAACGCCATGAATGACATTCGTAAGGACTGATAGGCGTCCAACTAAATTATGCTTTTGGAATACAAATCCAACACGGCTACGGTAGTTTTTAAGATCCGATGAGTTCAACGAGAGAACTGCCTTCCCCATAGCGTGGATGGCGCCGGCATCCGGCTCTACGAGACGAACCAAGGACCGCAACAAAGTTGATTTACCACACCCATTGGCGCCGATCAGCGCCAAGGCCTCACCACGATGCCCTGCAAAATGAACGTCCCTAAGGACGTGGCGTTGCCCAAAGGATTTGCGAAGGCCTGATACAGAAAGGACGGCGGAGTTATCATCCGCCATCCTCTCGCCATTCAACTGGACAATCGGGACTGTCACATCAGTTACCAATGAACTGAGTGAACTGCTTGATGCCAACATTCACAAACATTTTGCGGACGACGTCATAGTCGCGATCCTGAACCTCATACTGGAAGCCACCACCTACGAATTTGGCATTTTCTTTTGTCGTGGTAATGGCGGCAAGAAGTGCAGGACCGTTATCGCGGAACGCATTCCGGAACTTGGTGACTATTTCTGGATTGACCTTAGCCGAGACAATCACCAAATCATTCGGCAGGTTAATGCCTTCTCCGATTGTACGAAACTTTTTATCGGGGAAGGCCTTTTTGATTCGATCAAGATGAGTCTGGTTCATCCCGATTGCAGAAATATCGTTGCGTAGCATGGCTTCAGTCGCAACGTTGAGCTTCAGGAAGATGGCCTCATAGTCTTTGCCGTAAACGAGCCCACCATCGGCAAGAATGGTCGCCGGAGCCAAATGCTGCGAGGTTGAGCCGATCTCTCCGAAAGAAATTTTCTTTCCTTTCAGATCGGCAATTGACTTGATTGGGCTTTCATCCGGCACCACGATCGAGGAGCGGTAGTTTGGCCGCTCCCAAACGACGACTGGCATCGCCTTCAGCCGCGCATTGAAGACGACATATTCAGCTGGGCCCGTGAGCACAAAATCAACCTGATTGGCATTCATCGCTTCTACGGCGGCGGTGCGGCCAGAAACCGGAAAGAAATCGACGCGCAAGCCAGTGGACTTTTCAAGCGCCTCTTTAAAGGGGCCAAATTCGCGCTGTAGGCTTTCAAGTCCATCAACATCCGTAACAGCGAAACGAATCTTATCTTGCGCCTGAAGCGGGGCCACTTGGTTTAAGAAACCAAGAGATATAGCCAAGGCTACAGCAGCAAATCGACGGGTAAAGCGCATGTTCAGACCCTTGCATTGATTGGGGAGGATCCTGCAATGACGCCATTTCGAGACATTTAGATGACGATTTGCGAAGAATTACCCTCTAGAATTATGACAATTGAAGCAATCTCCGACTGATTTGTAACAATCATGTCATAATCAGTGTACCAATTCTTCCTGTCATTGTGCGCTTGGCAAAGGTGCTCCCGCATTGGTCCGGGCGAATGCCCTCATGCGCGCGAGGCTGTTTCCACAGGGTCAGTTCAAAACGTAGACCGGTATTTCTCATGTCACTTGTTTGTCATTGAACCCCCCTAGGGACACTTCCGAAACTGGGGTCAAAGTGATGCTTCGCATTTCGAATCTGTCGAAGAAATTTGGAACCAAGAGCGCTGTTGACAATGTGTCCCTCGACGTCATGCGAGGACAGTTCATCGGCGTGATTGGGCGATCTGGTGCAGGAAAATCGACCTTACTTCGCATGATCAATCGCCTTGCCGAGCCGAGCTCTGGTTCAATTGTATGGGACGGCACCGATGTGACGCGCCTTAAAGGCCGCGAACTGAATGAGTGGCGTCGGCGTTCGGCCATGATTTTCCAGCAGTTCAATCTTGTCGGCCGTCTCGATGTTCTCAACAATGTTTTAGTGGGACGGATCGCCTCAACCCCGACTTGGCGTTCAATGTTGCGCTTGTGGGGTGATGACAACCGTACAATCGCGCTGGCCGCTCTCGCGCAATTTGATATGGCAGGCTATGCTGCGCAACGCGCTGAAGAGCTATCCGGCGGGCAGCAGCAACGCGTCGCGATCTGCCGTGCACTCTTGCAAGAACCCGATCTCATTCTTGCTGATGAACCGGTTGCATCGCTCGATCCCCGCAATACCAAACTTGTGATGGATGCGCTTTTGCGGATCAACAAGCATTTTGGGATCACCGTTCTGTGCAACCTCCATTCTCTTGATCTTGCCCGCACCTATTGCGACCGTCTGGTGGGCCTATCGCACGGGAAACTGGTCTTTGACGACGTCCCGGAAGCGCTAACGGATTCCATCGCACGCGAACTTTATGGAATCGAGTCTGATGATGTCTTGGCCAAGCAACCCTCGACGCCAATTTCGGATTTCGTGCCGGCAGCAGCCGTCGCTTAACTTTACTTTCGCAACAAGAGGACAAACCATGATCAATCGCCGTCACCTCCTCATTGCAGCCGCTCTTTCAGCTGCGACCGTATCCGGCGCCCAGGCGCAGGATTGGAAAGCTAAATATCCCGAACTAACTTTTGCTATTGTCCCGGCCGAGAATGCATCGGGCGTAATTGAACGTTATGCGCCTTTCATGGCGTATCTGTCGAAAGAAATCGGCGTTCCGGTGAAGCTTCGCGTCGCACAGGATTATGCTGCTGTGATCGAAGGTCAGCGGGCTGGGCAGATCCAAATTTCCAACTATGGCCCATCATCCTTCGCACGTGCTGTCACGACCGGAGCGAAAATTGAACCCTTCGCAATCGAAGTCAACCAAGGCGGCGTAAAGGGCTACTATTCAGTATTTTTCGTGAAGAAGGACTCTCCATACAAATCCATTCAGGATTTGCAGGGAAAGAACCTTGGTCTTGTTGATCCGAACTCAACGTCGGGAAACAATGTCCCACGCTTTGCGCTCAACCAAATGAAGGTCGAGCCGGAAACTTTCTTCGGCAAGGTTGTCTACACCGGCTCACATGAGAATGCGATCATCGCCTTACAGCAAGGCACGGTTGATGTGGCCGCCAATTGGCTCAACGCCGATGATGATTCAAATCTGACCCGCATGGCCAAGAAGGGCATGGTCAAGGCAGAAGATTTCCGCGTCATCTATAAGTCAGACATGATCGTGAATTCTCCGATCGCTTACCTGTCCGATCTTCCAGCTGATTTGAAAGCTAAAATTCGCCAGGCATTCTTTGATGCTGACAAGAAGGATAAGGCCGCTTTTGATAAGCTGTCGGATGGCAAAAACGAGGTTTGGCAACCTGTCGACGTGAAGGCTTATGAGCCGATCATGGAACTCAATAAGTTTATCGATCAGTTGCGTAAGAAGTCTTCCTAAATCTCCCAGCATGATGGATCGGGGCTGGCAACAGCCCCGATCTTTCTTTGGAGCGCCTCGTGACCACGCACATCATCAGCCCTGTCGAGTCGCAAATTGCGCCATTGCGCGACGCTTATCGCGAAGCCATCGCGCAGAAGCGGTTGAAACTTGCCACAGGCATTGTGATACTAATCGTCGCAACGCTTGCTGCATCGTGGGGGGCTGAGGTCGACCTCGCGACGCTGTGGAATAAAATTGGTAATTTCACGAGCTATTTCAATCGTCTCTTCTTCCTCGACAATGGCCAACGCGTCTGGACCGACCTACCAGAATGGTTCTGGGGTTTAAAAAAATGGGGTAAGCAACTCGCTGAGACCATACTGATGGCCTATGTCGCCACGTTAACCGGGGCGATAGCAGCTTTTTTCCTTTGTTTTTCGGCTGCGCGAAACATCGCGCCCTCATCGACGCTGATGTTCACCGTTCGGCGCGGCCTAGAATTTTGCCGTACCGTCCCCGAAATCGTTTTTGCACTGATTTTTGTCGTTGCATTTGGTCTTGGTGCGATGGCTGGCGTTTTGGCGATCGCCATTCATACAATGGGCGCCTTGGGAAAACTATTCTCAGAAGTTGTCGAAAACATTGATCTTAAGCCTGTTGAAGGAACGCGTGCATCTGGCGGCACTTGGGCTCAGCAAGTACGGTTTGGCGCAGTACCCCAAGTCCTGTCGAATTTCGTGTCATACGCGCTTCTCCGCTTTGAGATTAACGTCCGTGGTGCGGCCGTCATGGGCTTTGTCGGCGCTGGCGGGATCGGACAGGATCTTATCGAAGCGATCCGTAAATTCTACTATTCAGATGTCAGTGCCATCCTGCTGCTCATCATTCTCGCTGTTATGATCATTGACGCCTTAACTGAAAAGTTACGGCATCATTTGCTGGGGGACGTTTCGTCATGAGCGCTAACCCAAATCAACAGAATATTGCCGAAAGCCTGACGCAAGTCCCGTCAGAATTCCGTTACCTGATTAAAGGTGATCGCAAGCAACGTATCATGGCCAGCATGGTAGTTGTTGCGATGGTAGCGTTCTACCTGCTGGGACTTTATGTTCTCGAAATCAATCCACTCCGTATCATTACCGGTCTAGGAGAGCTCGGCAAAATCGTATGGTTGATGCTTCCACCGGACCCTGAAACATGGGAGCGAGCAATTCGATTGCTGTTTTCGCTCATCGAAACGATTTCCATTGCTTTTCTTGGAACCTTACTCGCCGCGATCATTGCATTTCCGCTTGGCTTTCTCGCTGCTCGCAACATTGTTTCTCTACGACTTCCGCAATTCATGATGCGTCGGGGGCTTGATTCTATTCGTGGTATTGACACGCTGATTTGGGCTCTTATCTGGATTAATGTGGTTGGTCTTGGTCCATTTGCCGGTGTTCTTGCAATCATGTGTTCGGATATCGGCAGCTTTGGAAAGCTTTTCTCAGAAGCAATCGAGGCTGCGGATCGCAAGCCGGTCGAGGGTGTAAAATCCGCCGGCGGCTCTCATTTAGACACTATCCGTCTTGGCATCATTCCGCAGATCTTGCCTGTTATGCTCAGTCAGGTTTTGTACTATTTTGAATCAAACACGCGCTCCGCCACGATTATTGGCATTGTCGGCGCAGGCGGTATTGGGCTTTATCTGGCAGAACAGATCAGAACGCTCGAATGGCAGCAGGCATCATTTTCGATACTGCTAATTCTCATAGCCGTTGCTTTGATTGATGCTCTGTCATCGCGTATCCGCTTTGCAATCATTGGCGGCCAGCAGCAATAGTGTCATGCCATTGTCGCATGTGAAAGTTATGACAATCGCGTCATACAATCCCTCATCCGAACATTTGATTCTTCCCGATGATTCAATCCCAAGAAAACGCGACATCGCAGAAGGCACGTCAGAAATGGATGGCAATTCTGGCGCGTGCCGAAGCTGACGCGCTCGAAGAATATTTCGAAGAACAGGGTCTTCCTGTCCATGTTGTGATGAAGAAACCGGAAACGGGAACAGTGATGATTGAAGGTCGCGCCGGCGGAAGTGGACGGCGCTTCAACTTTGGTGAAGCGACAGTGACCCGTTGTGTAGTCAGAGTGGGTGATACGCTGGGTTTTTCCTATGCACTGGGTCATGACCGGCGCAAGGCGCTGTTGGCGGCGGTCGCAGACGCTCTTTTGCAAGGCGAGAATGCCACGACCGTAATGTCAAAGCTCATTGAGCCCTTAGCCGCGCGGCAAGCCACGGCTCGAGTGATTGCGTCCCGAAAAGCAGCGGCGACAAAGGTCGATTTTTTTACGCTTGTGCGGGGGGCCGACTAATGTCGCAACCTATTTCGGGTGCATTGGAGCCGGGCTTCATTGATCCGGTGCTCGATTCGCAATCGGTATTTCGGTTGGTTCTTGATGCCATGGCGCGGCCCGGTACGGTTCAGTCGGTCGGGGACTTTATCTCTGACGTACCCCTCGGTTTGCAGCCGGCAACCGCGGCTTGCCTCTTGAGTTTGGCTGATTACGAGACACCCATATTCCTTCCGCAATGGTTACGCGAAGGTGCTGTTCCGCGCTTTATCGCCTTCCATACAGGTGCCTCTGTTACCGATAATCCAGCTGAAGCTGTTTTTTCTGTGATCGAAGGAGATTCGCAGGAATGCACACTTGGATCGTTCAGTACCGGCGATGATCGCTATCCGGATCGTTCGACGACTGTTCTTGTCCAATGTGCTTTGTTGGATAATGGCGAAGTGGTCAGTCTCGAGGGGCCGGGGATAAAGACACGCAGCCGCATTGCACCTTCAGAGCTACATCCGGAATTTTGGAACGAAGCGATTGCGAACCATGGGCTGTTCCCGCGCGGTGTAGACCTCATTTTCTGTGCCGGTGAAAAACTTGTGGCTGTGCCGCGTTCCAGCCGCATCATTCGGGAGAAAATCTGATGTATGTCGCTGTTAAGGGTGGCGAAGCCGCAATTTCCGCGACGCATGATTTGATCGCTGAGGAGCGCCGCGGGGACCCGTCGGTTCCTGAATTGCGTGTGGATCAAATTGAATCGCAAATGGGACTAGCCGTTGCGCGAGTGATGAATGAAGGGTCGCTCTATGATGAGCGGCTCGCTGCTCTTGCACTTAAACAGACACAAGGCGATTCGATTGAGGCAGCCTTTATACTGCGTGCTTACCGGACAACACTTGCCCGGTTTGGCAAAAGTATTCCGCTTGATACAGCGACGATGCAAATTCGGCGCCGTATATCTGCAACTTATAAAGACCTGCCGGGCGGCCAAGTGCTTGGCCCCACCTATGATTACACACATCGTCTTTTCGATTTCTCTCTTCTGGGCGAGGTCGATGATCAACAGGCTAGGCTCGCGAGCGAGCCTTTGGCCATGACGATGCCACGCGTGCCGGATATTCTTGGCGCCGAAGGCCTGATGGAAGAGGAACTACCCCCACCGGCCGATCCCGCTCCTTTCGACATTACACGTGACCCTATCGCATTTCCTGCGGATCGGGATGTCCGCCTGCAAACCCTTGCCCGTGGCGATGAGGGATTTTTGCTTGGTCTTGCCTATTCGGTGCAGCGAGGTTTTGGCGGCAATCATCCGTTTGCAGGAGAGATTCGCATGGGGGAGGTCTCCGTCGAATTCATTCCTGAAGAATTAGGCTTTCCTGTCGATCTCGGCGATATAACCGTGACGGAATGCCAGATGGTGAACCAATTCGCGGGGTCGAAAGACGTTCCACCCCAGTTTACGCGCGGTTATGGCCTAGTTTTCGGCCAGAATGAGCGTAAGGCCATGTCGATGGCAATTGTCGACCGCTCATTAAAGACACGCGATTTTGGTGAGGCAACAAATTACCCGGCGCAGCAGGAAGAATTTGTTCTTTATCATTGTGATAATGTCGAAGCCGCCGGCTTCGTAGAGCATCTGAAATTACCGCATTACGTGGATTTTCAGGGTGAACTCGAACTCATCCGTAAGATTCGTGCTGAGATTGCAGAGCGCATTTCTGCTGGCATTCACGAATCGCGGGAGGCTGCAGAATGATTGAGGAAAGTGCTTACAACTACGCCTATCTTGATGAGCAGACAAAGCGGATGATCCGTCGCGCCTTGCTGAAGGCCGTTGCCATACCGGGTTATCAGGTACCATTCGGTTCGCGTGAGATGCCGCTTGCTCGCGGCTGGGGGACTGGCGGTATTCAGATTACCGCAGCTTTGATTGGACCCGCTGATCGCCTGAAAGTCATCGACCAGGGCGCAGATGATACCACAAATGCCGTGTCCATCCGTAATTTTTTCACGCGCGTTGCCGATGCGCGCACAACTGAGTCTTCACAAGAAGCAACGATTATTCAAACGCGCCATCGCATCCCAGAGATGCCACTGAAAGCGCATCAGATCATAGTTTATCAGGTGCCACAGCCCGAGCCATTACGGAAGCTAGAGCCCTCTGAAGCCGAAACCCGCAAGATGCATGCTTGGTCTGAGTATGGGCTGATGCATGTTCGCCTTTATGAGGACATTGCCCGCTTCGGACATGTTGCGACAACATATTCATATCCCGTTCTCGTCAACGGCCGCTATGTGATGTCACCGACGCCAATTCCGAAATTCGATAATCCTAAAATGGACCAAATGGAGGCATTGCAGTTGTTTGGTGCCGGCCGCGAGAAGCGAATTTATGCCGTTCCACCGTACACCCAGGTCAAGAGCCTCGATTTTGAGGATCATCCATTCACGGTGCAGAGCTGGAAGGAACCCTGCGGCCTCTGCGGCGCAGCTGATTCCTATCTCGACGAAGTGATCGTTGATGATCGCGGCGGTCGAATGTTTGTTTGCTCGGATAGTGAATATTGCGAAACGCGAAGGTTGGCTGGTCATCACGGATCAATGCTCGCAACCGCAGCAGCCCTCAATTATGTCAGGGATGCCAAGGGAGAACAGCCGTGAGTGCACCTCTCTCTCACGAGGAGCCATTGCTCATCGCTGAATCGGTGAGCCGCTTTTATGGACCGCGCGTGGGCTGCCATGATGTGTCCTTTTCGCTGTGGCCGGGTGAAGTTCTTGGCATTGTTGGCGAATCGGGCTCTGGCAAATCAACCCTTTTGCGTTGTCTTGCTGGTCTGGATAGACCTTCCGAAGGTCGCGTGCTCTTTCGCCATGAGACGCAGAAAGTCGACATCTACAATTTGGCAGAGCCGTTGCGCCGCGAATTGATGCGAGGCGCATGGGGAATAGTTCATCAAAATCCGCGCGATGGCCTGCGGATGGATGTATCTGCGGGCGGTAATGTCGGCGAGCGCCTGATGGATCGGGGTGCCCGCCATTATGGCGCAATTCGGGAAAAGGCGCTCCATTGGCTCAATCGTGTTGAGATCGATGGCGCGCGGATCGATGATCACCCACGCCAATTTTCAGGTGGTATGCAACAGCGCTTGCAGATTGCGCGCGTATTGGTGTCCGAACCGCGGCTTGTCTTCATGGATGAGCCGACGGGTGGCCTTGATGTATCCGTTCAAGCCCGCTTGTTGGATCTCCTGCGTGTGCTCGTTCGGGATCTCGGAATTGCTGCGATTATTGTCACGCACGATCTCGCCGTCGCAAGGCTCCTAACGGATCGCTTGATGGTTATGAAAGGTGGAGCTGTGGTTGAACATGGCCTGACGGATCAGGTCCTTGATGATCCACATCATGCCTACACACAATTGCTTACCTCTGCCGTACTGGCTGCTTGACCGGGGATGAATATGAACGAGACGATAATCCGCGCTCGGCATCTGTCGAAGATATTCACGATGCATAATCAGGGTGGCATTGCGTTGCCTGTGCTCGACGATGTCGATCTGCAAGTGGGTTGTAGCGAGGCTGTTGTTTTGCACGGACCATCCGGCGCTGGTAAATCGACTCTGTTGCGCATTCTTTATGGAAATTATCGCCCCTCGGCTGGCGCTGTTGAAATCCGCCATGAAGGGCAATTGATCGATATCGTAGCGGCTCACCCTCGCTTGGTGATCGCGATTCGTAAGAAAACGCTTAGCTATGTAAGTCAATTTCTCCGTGTCATTCCGCGCGTTACGACACTTGATATTGTGAAAGATCCGATGCTGAGCCGGGGCGTTTCTGATGATGAAGCGGATCGTCGTGCAAAAGCAATGTTAGCACGTTTGAACCTACCTGAGCGCTTGTGGTCGCTACCACCGCAAACATTTTCGGGCGGCGAGCAACAACGGGTCAATATCGCTCGCAGCTTCGTTGATCCAACGCCAATCATGCTACTCGATGAGCCAACTGCCTCGCTTGATGCGGGCAATCGTGCGATTGTGGTCGAGTTGATTGCTGATGCACGCACGCGCGGTTCAGCCATTGTCGGAATTTTTCATGATGAAGGTGTGCGCGATGCTGTCGCAACCCGGGTATTCCCGGTTCAGGTCTATCGGGAGGCGGCATGATGGCTGAAATCATTCTGACCAATGCGAATATCGTTCTTGAGGACGAGGTGATCGACGGGACGATTGTCTTTGCGAGTGGCGAGATCAAATCGGTCGAGCGAGGTCGATCAGCTCTTCCTCATGCATTAGACATGGAAGGCGACTTTATCGCTCCCGGTTTGATTGAAATGCACACCGACAATATGGAAAAGCATTTCGTCCCGCGGCCTGGTGTGTTTTGGCCTGATCCTCTGGCTGCGGCTGTCGCCCATGATGCCCAAATGGTCGCAGCCGGGGTCACGACTGTTTATGACTCCATTTGTGCAGGATTTGTTTCGAAAGAAAAAGATTTTCGCCGAACAATCTTCCCTTCTGTGATGAAAGCCGTTGCTAGCGGTATGGAAAGTGGTGCATTTCGTATCGATCATCGCATCCATATTCGTTGCGAATTGACCGGAGACGATGTTGTCAGCGAAATCGAGCCTTGGGTGGGTTCGCCGCTGGTTCGTCTTGGCTCTCTGATGGATCATACACCCGGACAGCGGCAATGGCGCAATCTTGAGGATTTGAAGCGCTATACAGTCGGTTCGGGTGAAAAATCACTCGATGAGCATGAACGCGATGTGCTGGTGCGCATGGAAACGGGCCCGATTAATTGCGCGCGAAACTGGCCGCTCGTTGTTGAAATGTTCGCCTCGCGCGGAATACCCATCGCGACCCATGACGATACGACCGAGGAAGACGTTATTGCAGGCGTTGCATCCGGCGCTGTGATTTCTGAATTTCCAACAACCATAGAAGCCGCCGCGGCCGCGCACCGCTATGGACTTGCTACGATTGCAGGAGCGCCCAATGTTGTCCGTGGAGGGTCGCATTCTGGGGGTGTCTCTGCTGCTGACTTGGCGAAACACTCGCTCCTTGATGGGCTGTCGTCCGATTATGTCCCCGCTAGTTTGATGCAAGCCGTATTAACACTCGTTCGGCGGGATGGCGTTTCGCTTCCTGCCGCCATGGGAATGGTCACATGGCGCGTCGCCGATATGCTTCATTTGTCGGATCGCGGCCGATTGGATGTGGGCCAACAGGCTGACATTATTCGTTTCCGCGATGCTGGTGGGACGCCGATCATTCGGGGGGTGTGGCACAAGGGCGAGCGGGCCTTCTGAGATGAGTTCACCCCGTTACGCCATTTATGCACTTCCTGCGGCATCGTCCGCTTTATGGCGCTTCGGAACAGCTGTCATCGGTTACGATTCTCGTGAAGGCCGAGAAGGCAGCGTATGGATACCGGCTGGTTTCACTCTCGAACAATGGCGAGAATGGACGGCTGAGCCTCGCCGCTACGGCTTTCATGCAACCATCGTAGCACCTTTCGAATTGCGGACAGGCTTTACAGAAGCCGAATTGGTTGAGACGGTTGATCGCTTCGCAGCCTTGCATAATCCACTTAGATTGAAGCCGCTTGCCGTGACGCGCATAGGATCTTTTATCGCACTCTGCCAGACGGGCCCGCAGGATGCTGTAAACCGCTTTGCTTCCGATATTGTAACGCGCTTCAATCGATTTCGAGCGCCATTATCCGACTTCGATCTTGCACGTCGTACAAAAGCAGATCTGAACATCAGGCAAATGGAATATTTACGGCGCTTTGGATATCCCTATGTCCACGAAGAGTACCGATTCCACATGACTTTAACGGGATCGTTGCCACAACTGGCGTGGCCAAAAGCGTTTGCCCTTCTCGAACAGGCCTACGCCGATATTGCGGATGAATTCCTTATCATCTCGACGTTGTGCGTTTTGCGGCAGGATAATCGATCAGAACCTTTTCACGTGATTGGTGAGGTTCTTCTCGAAGAAGAGTTTACAGGCCTCGGAGCGTGGCGATGAGTTTGGCAGCGCCTTCTTCAAACGAGCCTTCATTGATTATTTCGATGATACGGGAGCGATTGGTTGTGAGCGGCGCTTCGCGGCTTATGCGAGCAAGGATAGCTTCCTCACTTTCTCGACCACGCTGTGCAATGCGCATAGCGCGTATCTCCGGGCGGGCAGTGACATGTATGACGACAACATTTCGGCATGCAATTTCGGCATTGATGATACTGCCGCGCGATATATTGGCAACGACATGATAGCCTTGCGCGAGGCGATCAGCCAGCTCGATGGGAAGGCCATAAAGCAACCCATGCGCTTGCCAGTGCAAAAGAAAACCGCCTCGTTCAATAGTCGCCGAAAAATCAGCTTCCGACATTGTATCGTGATCTTCGGCGGGCGAACTTTCGCGCGTTACAGTACGGCGGGCAAAGACAAAGCCGTTATCCGCCATGAGAGCGGACTGTGCAGCCATCATCAGCGAATCCTTACCGGCGCCAGATGGTCCGACTATCGCAATGAATTGACCGTGTTGGAGAGACATCATGTCTGACAAGAAGCTTGGGCTTGAACCCCTGATTGATCCGACGGCATCGGTCAAATCATCTCAATTGGGACGTTATACGGAAATCGGCGCGCGCACAAAATTCAACGAAAGTGTGCTCAGCGACTATTCCTACGTCGTGAATGATTCAGATGTCATTTATACGACAATCGGCAAATTTTGTTCGATTGCAGCCCATACACGGATCAATCCCGGAAACCACCCGATGGAGAGGGTGACACAGGCGCATTTTACCTATCGCGCAAGTGCATATTTTGACGGTGAGGCCGATGAGGCAGCGTTCTTTGACTGGCGGCGCAGTTATCCCGTTACCATTGGGCATGATGTCTGGATCGGCCACGGGGCGATCATCTTACCGGGGCGCACGATCGGTAATGGCGCCGTTATTGCCGCGGGCGCTGTCGTTACTAAGGATGTCCCGCCTTATACGATTGTAGCGGGTGTGCCAGCAAAGCCGGTGCGCCGTCGTTTTCCGGAACGCGTGGCTGAGCGTATAGAATTGCTTGCTTGGTGGGACTGGGATCATGAACGCTTGCATAAAGCTTTGCCGGATTTGCGCGCCCTCGGCGCGGAGGAATTCGTCGAGCGTTATGCATGAGCATCACCTCTGAAAAAGATGAAGCTGCAATCGCCATGGACCGGATGTACCGGTACCAAACGGCGATTTATGATTTTACGCGTAAACCGTATTTGCTGGGCCGCGATACACTACTTCGGGCGCTCGCTGCACCGGACCAGAGTAGCGTGCTTGAACTTGCTTGCGGCACCGGACGCAACCTCATAGAGGCTGCTCGACATTATCCGTCTGCCCGTTTCTTCGGCTTCGACATTTCTGCCGTGATGATTGCAAAAGCCCGTGCGTCGATTAAGAGCAAAGGGCTCGGAGAGAAGATTAGATTGGCCGAAGGAGACGCGACTCGCTTCGATAGCTCAATCATTTTTCAGGAAAGCCAATTCGATCGCGTTTTTATCTCTTATGCTCTGTCAATGATCCCGCCATGGCGCGAAGCTTTGCAACACGCGCTTATGCTCACGAAAAAGCAAGGTACGCTGTCTATCGTCGATTTTGGTAGTGCACATGATCAGCCGCTGTGGATCAGGCCATTTTTGCTGGCATGGTTGAAGCTGTTTGGTGTGACGCCGCAACCTGATCTGCCATCGAAAGCGCGAAAGCTTGCTGACGCGTACAACCGCCCTATTGAAGTTAGAAAGCTTTGGGGCGGCTATGCTTTGATGATTGTGATCGGCCCGGTCCGTTAGCTTTTTTGGCGCAATCGGTAGAGGTGAAAGCGCCCATAAATCCCGGACATATCACGGCTTGTCATCTCAAGGTTTACGCGATCATCAGTTTCCCACGATGACGCAATATCCAAAGGTAATGCTGAAAAAGCGCGCCATGTGAGGCCTGCCGTCCGGAAAATGACGCGGGCACCGGGGCGTGCTGTGCGTGTAATTTCAGTCCAAAGCCGGGCGACTTCTGCGTTATCCATCCAGTCCTGCGCGTCAAGCAAGACAACACGGTCGACTGAAGCGTCGGGCATCGTTTGGAGATATTGTCGAACACCCTTTTGATGCAGCGCGATCCGGTCAATGCGGCCACGTAACGTTTCGAAATTCTCTGGCCGCAAATAAGGCGGGTAGGGCCCACCGGGCCGGTAGTGTCCAGTTGTTGCCTGCCAAGCAAAATAATTCTCGTCAACGGTTCCCGTTGTTAACAGCGCGCGAGCGCGCTCACGCAACACATCCGCCATCGTTTCCGGCTTCCCGTCGCATAGCTCATTAAATTGCCGCGGCGGAATGCCAAGCTGGTAAAGAATGACAGGCGACCTGCAGATCAACTGTACGAGACGCCCGTTGAACAGGCGGGGTGCTGATCGGTCAAACCAAGCAATCTGCTCTTCACGCGTCTTACAGCGGGTCCAGTCATCGAGCTTCACACCATGAAACTTTGCATATAATCGCATGAGACGAATAAATTGTCCCAATAATCCGTGGCGGTAAAAACCATTCGCGAACATATCAATGCGGCGCTTGCCGCCTGCTTTTCCATTCCAATAGACACGCCCGCTTGTGCTTATGCTCCAGCGCAAAACACGATCATATACTTCGACATTTTGGCGGCTGGCAGCTTCGGCAAAAAATGCCTCAAAGGCTTGGTGATCGCTCATGTTTGCGATTGCAGCCATTTTTAGTTCAAGCAGCGATAGATGGGCGCCGTTCAAATCAACAACATCGACATGGGCAGGACCGGCCATCAGATAATTCAGCGCATTGCACCCAGCCGATGAGATCGTCACGACATGATGATGAGATTCAAGCGCCATGGCCTCGAGATCGATAAAGGGATCTTCCCAGATCTGTGTATAGACGAGCCCCGAGAATACCCTCGCGAACAAACGGTCAAGGAGAGATGCTTTTGGCCTGTCTTGGTGCCCATAGACGGCTTCATTGACTAAGGCGCGGGTTTCAGCAGATGCCATTACGAATCGCTCCGATTTTTGGGAATCGTTAGCCGGCGATTGTTACAGTCTTGTGCCAATAAGAAGGGCGCTGGTTGCTCGTTTGTCATAAAGATGTCAAACGTTGAGGAAATAAAGGCTAGCGTCTCAGGAGATATCGTCATGAATCGCTTCATTCTTGTTGCATCGCTCGGCCTTTCGTTTGCCACGCCGCTCATGGCTCAAGAAGGCAAGCTCTTGATCTATACGAGCCAGCCACAGTCGGATGCTCAACAAACAATCGATGCGTTCAAGGCACAATATCCCAAAGTCGAGGTCAATTTCGTCCGCGATGGAACGCCACGCATTATGGCGCGGCTGAGATCAGAGATCGAAGCCGGCAAGCCCCAAGCCGATGTCTTGTTGATCGCCGATGCCGTAACCATGGAGGGATTGAAGCAGGAAGGTCGGCTGCTCCCCCATGGGAACGCCGATGTTTCGGCATATCCTAAGGAACTCCATGACCCCGCCAAAACATGGTTTGCAACAAAGCTGATCACGACTGGGATCGTCTACAATACTAAAGCACCCTTGAAGCCGACTTCTTGGTCCGATCTCGTTCGTCCAGACATGAGAAACGCTGTTGTGCTGCCGTCACCGCTTAATTCAGGTGCAGCAATGGTCCACACGGTTACTCTCGCGAGCAATCTCAAACAGGGTTGGTCCTATTATGAAGCGCTAAAAAAGAATGGCGCTGTTGCGGCAGGTGCTAATGGCGATGTTCTGAAGCAGGTTGCGAGTGGTGAAAAGCTCTATGGCATGATTGTTGACTTTATGCCCATTCGAGAAAAGGCCAAGGGTTCACCCGTAGAGTTTGTTTTTCCTGAGGAAGGTGTCTCAGCAGTAAGTGAACCTGTCGCCATCCTATCGTCCACGGCTAATCCTGTCGCCGCCAAAGCCTTTATTGACTTTTTGATCTCACAAAAGGGCCAGGAATTGGCATCGAAGCAGGGTTATATTCCAGCGATGCCCGGCGTCGCGCTGCCGCCCGGTTATCCAGATCGCTCAGTCATTCGCCTCATGAACTTTGACGTCCCAAAAGCAATTGTTGGCGAAAAAGCGAACCGGCTTCAGTTTATCGATATCTTCGGACAATGATAGCAACGCGCCGTCGCTTTTCCGGCGGTGGACAAGCTTGGCGGATTTATCTCCCAGTCAGATCGACTGATGGATTATACTGGTTAGCGCTTGCGATTGTCTTAGTGCTTGGTGCTTTGCCTGCGCTAAGGCTCGCAATCGCGGTCATTGCTGACCCTTCTTCTTTAGAGACCATTAGCCAGCGGGCCGCTCTCCGTGCCCTGGGACATACGCTCATCACCGGCCTCTGCGCGGGGCTGCTTTCTGTCCTTATTGGCGGTTGTGCGGCCCTCCTCGTCACTTTGGGTGACATCCGGATCCGGAAATTCTTCACGGTCTGCTTCACACTTTCAATGTTGATTGCACCACAGATTGTGGCACTTGGATATCTCGAAGCGGTTCGAGGCATTGCGCCAATCGTCTGGCAGCCCGCGAATGGCACTATGCAGGGCTGGTCACATCCGCTTCGCAGCCTGGGTGGAATGATAGCTGTCCTTGCTATTCACCACGCGCCTCTCGCGTTTTTGACGATCCGTGCTGGCCTTATTCGCATCCCGCGCGATGTGTTGGAGGCTGCTTCACTTGATGGGGCGCACGGCTTGTCTTGGCTGACTCGTGTAATCCTTCCGCTCATTCGCAATCAAATATCGGTAGCCGCTCTTTTGTGCTTTATCGCCGCAGCAGGCAATTTTGGAATTCCAGCTATGCTTGGAATTTCTGAGAATATATTGACGCTTCCAACCCTGATATATCGTCGGCTGTCCGGTCTGGGGCCGGGCATGATTCCCGATATGGCAGCACTCGGTTTGATCCTTGTCGTGCTTGCTATCTTTGCTCTTGCCGCCGCACAAATTCTGAATGGTAAAATTACCCCTTTAGTTGGCGATGCAGCGTCACCAATTGGAATGTGCCCCTTGGGCCGTTGGCGGTTCAGTTCCGAAATCCTGCTCTCACTATTGCTTTTTATAGCTGCATTTGTTCCCGTGACAGCCTTGATCTGGGCAGCCCTTACGCCAGCACCCGGTGTAGCCCTCACCATCAACACCATAACATCTGCAAATTTCATCGATGTTTTTGGAAATTTGGCAGGGGCTCCGCTCAGAGCAATCGGCAATTCTTTTCTTTTTTCTGGCCTAGCAGCATTTCTATGCGCAATTTTGTCGTTGATCTGCGTTTTTGCATTCGGACGGCTCAAGCCAAGGACGCGGGCAGTGGTAGAGCTATTAAGCGATTGGCCATTTGCAATGCCGGGGGTCGTATTGGCGGTCACGTTTATCCTGTTGTTTTTAAAACCATTACCATTGGTTCATGTCAGTCTTTATGGAACCGCAACGATCATCATAATGGCCTATGTTGCACGCTTCTTTGTTCTCACGTTGAAACCAGCCTTAGCCGCGCTTGATGCTTCTGATCCTAACATCGAGGAAGCGGCTTTGTTGTGTGGTGCTGGCCGCTACGCATTGATACGTTATATTCTGCTCCCCGCTATTGGTCCGGCCTTGTTCAGCGGCGCAATCATTATCTTTTTAACGGCATTCAACGAGTTGACTGTTTCGGCACTGTTATGGGGCCCCGGAACGCAAACGCTTGGCGTCGTCATGTTCGGGTATGAAGAGGCCGGCTTGTCGGGACAGGCAGCTGTTCTTGGCTTAACGGGATTAGCCGTTGGCGCAATCGCTGTCTGGGTCATTGATCGTCTGCGTCATTACTGCCCGCCGGGCGCCATCCCTTGGCGTTGATTAGGCCGCACGTCGCAATCGGCCTTGCCCCGAAAAATGTACAAGTTGACCTTGTGCGATCGTTGCATGAACCAGAGGACGGTTGGCGACATTCTCAACCAGAATAAGATCAGCGCGCAATCCAACGGCCACCTCGCCGCGATCGGCCAGACCAGTAGCACGCGCCGGGTTGCGAGAAACCAACGGCCAATATTTGGCTGGTGATCCGCCAAGACGTTCCGCAAGAACAAACGGGGCATTAAGTAAGGCGGGATAGAAATAATCCGAAGCCAGCACGTCGCAAAGCCCCTCTTTCACCATTGTTGTGGCATCAGGGCAGCCTGTATGGCTCCCGCCGCGCACAACATTGGGTGCGCCGAATACGATCGCATCGCCGCCCGCGCGCGCTTCAGCAGCCACATGTTCAGTCACAGGGAACTCCGCGATCATAACACCGCGTTCGCGAAACCATATACGGTCCGCTCGTGTCGCATCGTCATGCGAAAGCGCCGTTACACTACTCTTTGCAGCCCTGTCTGCTAATCTTTCGACCGATGACTGCACCTCGTCCGAACGAATTTGAACCTTTGCGACAAGGGCATCGAATTCGACATCCGAAAGGCCAGTCCTTTTGACCATAACGGCGCGCTTTTCCGGCTTCTTGCTATCTTTCAGGGTGGCCGTCATGTGATCGTTAAAAGCAATCAGATCGATCCGGCCTTCATCAAGCCATTCTGCGATCACGGACTCGGCGTCGAGGTTGAAAACTTCGTGCCGCAAATGAATACGCGTGTCTGCAGCAAAGCGCGGTCGCAGCCGTTCAAGTGCAGCAACGAGGGGCAATACATATTCAGCACCGCGTAGGCCTGGTTCCCACGACCAAGTCACGGCATGAAAAGCCGTTGTGATCCCGTTTGCAATCAGTTGACGGTCGGTTTCTAGCAAAGCCAGATCTAAGTCAAAACCGACGCCTGGCCGCGGCATGATTTGTCTTTCAAATGCATCCCCGTGAATATCGATGAGGCCTGGCATCAACATCAGGCCCGTCCCATCGATCTCGAGATCAGCTTGCGACGATGATGCATCAATCGACGCAATAATGCCGTCCTTAACTAAGATGTGGCCGGTAATGAGCGCTTCCGCGATGGGAAAGCTCGCATTGCTGATGAGGATGGATGACATAAATCGACTCCTTGCAGCAGGCAGATAACGTCATGCCTATGACAATTAGATTACGGAACCATTCAAAGAACCTTGTCCTAACTGTCATACGAATCGAGTTCATAAGAGAAGTGGCGGGAGTGTATGGGATGAATGCACTGCAGTTGATTCTCGAGGATCTTTCGACTGACCATGAAGAGCGGTTGCAAGCGATCGTTGATATCCTAGTTGAAAGCTTTCTTCCACGATTAGCCGACCAAGCCTGTGTCGATGTCTTCGAGCTCCAGACATCGCTGGCAACGGAACTCGCCTTTTCCGCAGGCGCAGCTCTTAAACCTCAATCTGCATTGCAATTGGCGGCTGTCTTAACTGAAGCCATTCATGCTGGCGCATCAATCGATCAAGAAGCCTCGCTGACGGAAGATCAAACCTGCGCCATGCCATCTGGACCTTTTCATTAAGCGGGTCTAAGGACGCTCAATACGTCTCATCGAAGGCATAGCCTGCGCCACGAACGGTCCGGATTGGATCTCTCCCGGGGACTTTATTAAGCACCTTCCGCAGGCGACCAACATGCACATCCACCGTACGCTCATCTATTTCCGTTTCGCGGCCCCAAATACCGTCAAGCAGTTGGCCTCGCGAAAAAACGCGACCCTTACGTTCCATCAAAAATTGAAGCAGGCGGAATTCTGTCGGACCTAATTTCAACTCTTCGATGCCGCGATGGACGCGAAGGCTCCGTCGATCAAGCGATAAATCGCCCATCTGCAAAACATCTGCCTGCCGCTCGGGAGCGACCCGACGCAGCAAAGCACGTACACGCGCCATTAATTCAAGCACCGAAAACGGCTTGACGATGTAATCGTCTGCGCCTGTGGCAAGTCCACGTACGCGTTCGGCTTCTTCGCCGCGGGCCGTCAGCATAATGATTGGGATACTCTGGGTATCAGCTCTGGAACGAAGGCGACGGCATAACTCAATGCCGGAGACGCCTGGCAGCATCCAGTCCAGCAGAATAAGGTCGTAGCTATTCTCTTGAATCAACAAATCCGCTTCATCGCCTCGTAGCGCGTGTGCGACAGAATAGCCAGCCGACTCAAGATTGTAACGTAGCAATAATGCTAGCGTTTCCTCGTCCTCAACAATCAGGATTTGAGGGGCTGTCGCCATATCCTTCAATTGTATTCCCCTACTTCAAGCGGCACATATCCTTCATCGCTTCTTGGCCGTTCGATTGTGATAGTTTTTCCGGTCACGAGGTAATGGATTGTCTCGGCAATATTGGTTGCATGGTCGCCGATGCGTTCGACATTTTTTGCGC
>Ga0214917_10001634_pt1 | contig 28629 bp, 26 predicted proteins | sample LL_1208_BB_MetaG_FD_177983 | JGI IMG/M metagenome (GOLD analysis project Ga0214917, IMG submission 177983) | Freshwater microbial communities from Lake Lanier, Atlanta, Georgia, United States - LL_1208_BB | ecosystem: Environmental > Aquatic > Freshwater > Lake | place: USA: Georgia | collected... | reverse complement strand
AACTCGCTGCAAAGAAAGATCGACTGGACTGGCGCTTTCTGGGTTGCCAGTGGCGTTCCAGCGTTGGTTCTCTTCTCCATCGGAGCAATCGCGGCTACGGTAGGCAAGCCTTCTTGGCTGGTGTGGGCGCTCTCGATCGGTTTCGGCTTTATTCAGGCGTTCACGTACGCTGAGATCGCCGGCTTGTTTCCTCACAAGTCGGGTGGCGCCTCGGTCTATGGGGCGGTGGCCTGGGTGCGGTACAGCAAGTTCATCGCGCCAATCTCGGTATGGTGCAACTGGTTCGCGTGGTCGCCGGTATTGGCCATCGGATCCGGTTTGGCCGGTGGATACATCCTCGGAGCTTTGTTCCCGGCCGATGCGGCGATCAACACTTGGCAGATCACACTGCTAGACCTCAGTTTCATCAAGGCGGGCCTGCTGCTCAGAATCAACGCCACCTTTGTGCTGGGGGCAGTGTTGCTGCTAGGGGTGTTCGCTATCCAGCATGGCGGGATTCTGCGCTCTGCGCGCACGACCATGATTCTGGGTGTTACTGCGCTGATCCCGCTCATGTTGATCGCTCTGGTGCCACTCATCAGCGGCGATATGCCCTCCTCGCATTTCTCACCGATGGCGCCGATCGCCCGCGACGCAGCCGGTTTGGTAGTCGACGGCGAGTGGAACATGGCCGGTATCACGCTAATGGCCGGGGGACTCTTCATTGCGGCATGGTCGACCTACGGCTTCGAGACGGCTGTCTGTTACACCCGGGAGTTCCGCGACCCGAAGCGTGACACCTTCAAAGCGATCCTGTTTTCCGGCTTGCTGTGCATCGTTGTCTTTACGCTGGTCCCGCTCGCCTTCCAAGGCCACCTCGGTCTCGGCAAGCTGGTGACGCCTGCCGTGGTGGACGCTGCGGGGGTCGTAACGGCTCCGGCGATATACGACGGCATGTTGGCCCCAGACATCTACAGCGGCATGGGCGTCGCCAACGCAATGTCCCACATGGTGGGGGGCGGCGAGCTGGTTGCCAACATTCTGGTCGTCATGTTGGTATTGGCAGTGCTGCTTTCGATCATGACCTCCATGTCGGGATCTTCCCGGACGCTCTACCAAGCGTCGGTCGACGGTTGGTTGCCTCGCTATCTTTCGCATGTCAACGAGCATGGGGCGCCGACTCGGGCGATGTGGACCGATCTGGGTTTTAACCTGATCCTCCTACTGCTCTCGGACTATGTGTTTGTATTGGCCGCGTCCAATGTTGGCTACATCATTTTCAATTTCCTCAACCTCAATGCCGGTTGGATCCATCGAATCGACCGCCCAAGTTGGGCTCGTCCGTTCCGAGCTCCCACGCTCATTCTCGGCATCGGTGCGGTTCTTGGCTTCGTCAACTTGGCTCTTATGGGCATGGGGGCAGACATCTACGGCGCCGGAACCCTCACCGCAGGTTTGGTGTTTGCAGCGTTGATCATCCCCGTATTCCTGTACCGGCACTATGTGCAGGATAAAGGGATGTTCCCTGCCGATATGGTGGAGGACATGCACATTGCCGACGACGACGGCACCAAACGAGCCGGCGTCCTGCCGTACTTGGTCTTGGTGGCCGGGGTGCTGGTTGTCATTGTCGCCAGTCGAATGGCGGTTTACGGCTAATTCTTTCCAGCCCTCGGGCGAGTTGCTGGATTATCGACCCGGTTCAACCGGGTCGTTTTTTTAGGGGAGTCTGAAATTGGTGGGTTTGCGGGACCTGTTGGCAAATTTCCCTCAGGACGGTCTTCTGGAAACCATTATTGTGCGACCCGGGAGGGGTATGCCCGCTGTTGCGGTTGACGAGACAACGGCCATAGTCGGGCTCGGCCTGTTGGGTGATCGCGGGAGCCTTGCAAAATTGCCAAACCCGTCTCGCAAACGGCAGGTGACGCTGATTCAGCGTGAGCACCTTGCGGTTGTGGCGGCGGTTTTGGGGCGATCATCCGTGGATGCGACCATGTTGCGCCGAAATCTGGTGGTCTCAGGCCTCAATTTGATGGCCTTGCGCTCGCCACTGCGCGACCTGCGTATGGGAGTCGAGATTCTCGACCCACGATCAGGTGAGGGTGCTTTGCTCGAAGTGTCCGGGCCCTGTGAACCGTGCTCCGCCATGGAGGCGGCACTCGGTTCGGGTGGCTACAACGCCATGCGAGGGCACGGTGGCGTTACAGCTCGAGTGCTGCGGGATGGACCGGTGAAGGTGGGCATGACTGTTCGTGTCAAGCTGCTGGCGCCACACGAGCCTCCAAGCCCTGCGCCCAGCGCCGATACACCCGCTCGCTGACGTCACGTCGCATCTGCGGCAGTCGCTCGCCAGTGAGGGTCAGAATGGCAGATGGCGCCTGCACCGCTAGCGTATCGCCGCGGGCGTGGGCATCGGCAATCTCGGTCGCGCCGTTGTCACACCAGCTGGCGATGGTCGGCTCGTCCATCTCGACGTGAAACTGCATCGCCAGATGCGGGCCTCGGACGAAGGCCTGATTGGCGCACAGTTCATTGCTTGCTAGTCGGACAGCGCCCGGCGGAATGCTGAAGGTCTCGCCGTGCCACTGGAACACCGTCAGTTGTTCGGCATCACCAAACCAGTCGCGGGCCTCGGGCGTGTCCGTGGGGTTCACGCTCGACCAGCCGATCTCTTGAGTTGGGACGTTGCCCATGCGGTTGCGCGACACCGTTCCGCCGAATGCGCGGCTCATCAGCTGTCCGCCCAGGCAGTGGCCAATGACCGGGACATTACGGGCGTCGGCGTCGCGGATTAGCCCGAGCATGGGCTCTATCCACGGCAGCGGGTCGTTCACACTCATCGGTCCGCCCATCATCGCCAGGCCCGAAAATTCGCTGGCATCGGCGGGGACGGCATCGCCACGGTCGATCCGGATTTCCGTGCGCGGGATCCCCTCGCCATCCAACCAATCGGCGAACCAAGCCGGCCCTTCGGTGGCGGCAAACCGGACGATGCAGACCGGTTTCATGCCGACGAGCCCGCCTGCTCGACCAGCGTTAGCCACTGTCGCAGTGCCAGCGCCAAATCTTTGCCCGAGAAGCCACAGGCCTCGCCGCTGAACCAGCGTGCACTCTCCATGCGCATCAGCAGATCGTCGGCGGCGGTAAGCACCGGTGGCGGAAGTTGCGGGCCCAGCGATAGCAGCGCGCGGCGCCACGCCAGACAAAAGTCGTCGACCGGCAGCGTGCCGGCTTCAAAGCGAAGCAGGGCTTGGCGAAGGGCGTCGAGAGCGGTGGGGTCGAGGGCCATATGCGTGAGCGTGGTTGGATGTGCCCGATGCGAACAATGTCGGTGTGGGCTGGATGCCCTGATTATGGTGCAGGGCGGCGCGCTGCGCAGCGTACACTTTGCCCATGTCTGCTGCCCGACCGTCCAGTCTGCGTTCCATTGGTCATGTGCTGGCTGATGCCGACTTGCCGGTTGACGTGCGCACGCGGGTCTCGCGTCAACCCTATCGCGAAGCGCTGCTTGATCTGGTGCCGCTGGACATCCTGGCGGCGGTCGACGTGATGCAGATCCGCGAGGGTGTGGTCTGGTTGCGTGCCGACTCGCCAGCGGTGGCCACCCGCCTGCGGCAGGTGCAGGCGCGGGTTCGCCGGGGATTGGTCGAGCGAGGATTGGTCGCGGAGTCGCTAAAGATCAAGGTGGCATCGCCGCACCATCGACTGCGGGCGGTACCCGCGCCGCCACCGCGGCGGCCACTGCCGGACAAGGCGCGGCAGTCGCTCGAAGCTGTCGCCGCGCGTATGCCGGATGGGCCTTTACGCGATGCCGTGCGGCGACTCGCGAGCCGCGCTGACCCCGCTTGAGCGTAGCGCGGCGGCTCAGGCCGCAGCGAGCTCCTGAACCGGTAGGGGCGTGAAGGCGCCGGGAAGGTCTTCGGGGCGGTCGAAGCTCGCCCATTCGAAGCTCGACGGATCGTCTAGTAGAGCCCTAACCAGACGGTTGTTTAGGGCGTGACCGGATTTGTGGCCGGTGAAGGCGCCGATGATCGGGTGCCCGGCCAGATATAGGTCGCCAATGGCGTCGAGCACCTTGTGCGTCACCAGTTCGTTCGGCGTGCGCAAGCCATCGTGGTTCAGCACACGGAACTCATCCATGACGATGGCGTTGTCGAGACTGCCGCCAAGCGCCAAACCGTTGGCGCGCAGCGCCTCGACCTCGTGCATGAAACCAAACGTACGAGCGCGGCTGACGTCCCGCACGTAGGACTGATCGGCGAAGTCGATGCTCACCGAGCCCGCGCTGCCGCGTGTGGCCGGGTGCGCGAAATCGATGGACAGCGTGATGCGAAACCCGCTGTGCGGCTCCAAGCGGACCCACTTGTCGCCATCGTGCAGCTCGATCGGTTTGACGACGCGGATAAACCGCTTGCGCGCGTCCTGCTCGAGGACACCGGCCGATTGCAGCAGAAACACGAAGGGTGCGGCGCTGCCGTCCATGATCGGCACTTCGGACGCAGTGAGGTCGATCAGCAGGTTGTCGATGCCGAGGCCGGCGATGGCGCTGAGCAGGTGCTCGACCGTACCGACCCGCGCGCCATCGCACTCGAGTGCGGTGCACATGCGGGTGTCGTGCACCAGCCGGGCGTCGGCTTTGAAGCTGACTGGCGGATCGAGGTCGACGCGACGAAAGACGATGCCGTGGTCAGCCGGGGCCGGACGCAGGGTCAGCTCCACTTTGTTGCCCGAGTGCAGGCCGACGCCGGTGGCGCGAATGGTCTGGGCAAGGGTGCGTTGGAACAGCATGTCAGAGTCCCGTGACGTTCATGGATGCGCGATGCCGCAATTGTACCGGCGCGAGGTCATTCGCCGGTAAAATTGCTGCATCGCAACACCCGAGTGTCCCGCTTCAGTCGGCCTGGCGGCGCAGGAAGGCGGGGATGTCGGCCAGTTGGTCGAAGTTCTGCTCGCCGCTGGTTTGACGCAAGGCGCGGCCCGATCGGCCACCTCGGAACACATCAGGCTCGCCACCGCTGTCCGGCAAAAAGCCCACGGCGTCGTCGGTGCCGGTGCGGGCCGGAATGAAGCCGCCGCTATCGATCACCTCCAGTGCGGGCTTACCCTGGCGCGCGGCCTGCGGCTTGCCCAGGCCGGTCGCCACGACGGTCACGCGCAGACCATCGTCCATGCTCTCGTCGATTGCCGTGCCGAAGATCACCGTGGCGTCTTCGGCGGTGTAGGCGCGGATGGTGGCCATGATCTGGTCGATCTCGGACAGCTTAAGGCGCATGTCGGCGGTAATGTTGACCAGCACGCCACGGGCACCACGCAGTTCGATGTCCTCGAGCAGCGGGCTGGCGACAGCCGATTCGGCAGCGATGCGGGCGCGGTCGACGCCGCTGGCCATGGCCGAACCCATCATCGCCATGCCCATCTCGCCCATCACGGTCTTCACGTCGGCGAAGTCGACGCCGATCATGCCCGGCGAGTTGATGACTTCGGCGATGCCGGCGACGGCGCCGTGCAGCACGTCGTTGGCGGCAGCGAAAGCATCGACCAGCGAGATGTCACCGCCGAGCTCCTGCATCAGCTTTTCGTTGGGGATCACAATCACCGAGTCGACATGCTGCGACAGCTCGGCGATGCCCTCGAGCGCGGCGTTCAAGCGCTTGCCCTCGAACTGGAACGGCTTGGTGACCACCGCTACGGTGAGGATGCCCAACTCACGGGCGATCTGTGCGACCACCGGCGCGGCGCCGGTGCCGGTGCCGCCGCCCATGCCAGCGGTGATAAACAGCATGTCGGCGCCGGCAACGGCCTCGACGATGCGTTCGCGGTCCTCGAGTGCGGCGCCGCGTCCGATCTCCGGACGTGCCCCCGCGCCCAAGCCCTTGGTGAGTTGCGCGCCGATGCCGATTTGCGTCGGCGCCAGGGTGCGCAGCAGCGCCTTTTGGTCGGTGTTGGCGCAAATGAACTCGACGCCTTGCACACCGCGGTTGATCATGTGGTCGATTGCATTGCCGCCGCAACCACCCACCCCAATGACTTTGATGATGGCGCCCTGACGGGGCGCTTCCATGACCTCGAACATGATGCTGTGACCTCCTCTAGAAATTGCCTTGCACCCAAGTGCGAACGCGCCCCAAGACCGAGCGCAGTGGCCCGGCCTTGAGACGTTCAAATTTGCTTTTCTGGTACGCGTCGAATCCGGTCTGAACCAGCCCAATGGCGGTGGCAAAGCGCGGATGGCGCATGAACTCTTCGAGTCCCCCGCGGTACGAGGGCGTGCCCACCCGCACCGGCATGTGGAAGACCTCCTCGCCAAGCTCGACCATGCCGGGCATCGATGCGCTGCCGCCGGTCAACACCACGCCGGATGACAGCCCATCGGCGAAGCCGGAGCGCGACAACTCGTTTTGCACCAAGGTGAACAGTTCTTCGACCCGCGGTTCGATGACATTGGCCAGGGTTTGGCGTGACGATTGACGGGGCGAGCGATCGCCGACGCCGGGCACTTCGATGGCGATGCTGCTGTCAGCCAGTTGACGCAGCGCGCAGCCATGCTGCTGTTTCAGCTCTTCGGCGTCTTTGGTGGGCGTGCGCAGCGCCATCGCGATGTCGTTGGTGATTTGGTCGCCGGCGATCGGGATCACCGCCGTGTGACGGATGGCGCCGCCGGCGTAGACCGCCACATCGGTGGTGCCACCGCCGATGTCGACCATCACCACGCCCAATTCGCGCTCGTCCTCGTCGAGAACCGAGATCGCCGAAGCGATCGGCTGAAGCACCAGCTCTTCCACCTCGAGTCCGCAGCGGCGCACGCATTTGATGATGTTCTCGGCGGCGCTCACGGCTCCGGTCACCATGTGCACCTTGACCTCAAGGCGCACACCGCTCATCCCGATCGGCTCCTTGACGTCGCCCTGGTCGTCGATGATGTATTCCTGTGTGAGCGTGTGTAGCACTTGCTGGTCGGCGGGGATGCTGACGGCGCGGGCAGTCCGCAAGACGTTTTCGACGTCGAGTGCGCTGACCTCGCGATCCCGGATGGCGACCATGCCGTGCGAGTTGAAGCTCTTGATGTGGCTACCGGCGATACCCGTCCAGACCTTGCTGATCTTGCAGTTGGCCATCAGTTCGGCTTCGGCGAGGGCGGCCTGGATCGCGGTCACGGTGGCTTCGATGTTCACCACCACGCCCCGGCGCAGACCCTTCGAGGCGGCGCTGCCGAAGCCGATGATCTCGAGTTGATCCTCGGCGTTAATGGTGGCGACTACCACCACGATCTTGGAGGTGCCGATGTCGAGGCCGACGATGTGCTGGGTGTTGATAACCGGTTTCATGGCTTGTGTCAGGTGGTGCGCGGGGCGCCGGTGGCCGTTGCGGGGAGTTGCAGGGGTTTGCCGTCGCGGCTGCGCAGAGCGAAGCCGTTGCGGTAGCGCAAATCAATCTGGGTGACGCGGGGCATCAGTCCGGCGAGTTGCTGCGGGTAGACGCCGAGAAAACTCTCCAGCGGGGCCAGGTCGTTGGCACGACCCAAGGCGATCCGTGCGCCTTGCTCGAGCTCAATGGTCCAGGCGTGGCGCGCCGACAATTCGAGTGAACGCGGCGTCAAGCCAACGGTCGCCAAGCGCTCGCGTACGGCCGCAAAGCGACTGGCCACCAAGCGGCTGCTCCCTTCCGGCCCGTTGAGAAGCGGCAGCTCAGCGTCGGTGGCGCCCTGGAACACGTCGCCGTCGCGGTTGACTAGGCCGCCGTCACCCCACACGGCCACGGCCTCCTGCTCGACGATGTCGACCTCGAGGGTGGCGGGCCAGCGTCGTTGTAAGGTCGCCTGCCGCACCCAGGGCAGCTTGGCGAATGCTGCGCGCGACTGGTCCAGATTGAGGGTGAAGAAATTACCAACGAGTTCGCGCCGCACCACGTCCTCGATCTGACGCGTGGTGACGTGCTGCGGGGCGTGGGCCACCTTGACCAGATTGATGGCAAACATCGGTCGATGCACCAGCCAGAACAAGGCGGTGTAGACCAGCAGCGCCACGCTCAGCGCGAACAGTCCGAGGCTGATCTGGTCGAGCTGGTCGGGGCTGTCCCATAGCCGCTCATCCGACATGGCTGCCCTCCAAGATCTCGACCACCAGTTGCTCGAAGGGGATGCCAGCAGCCTTGGCGGCCATCGGTACCAGCGAGTGCCCGGTCATGCCCGGGCTGGTGTTCATCTCGAGGAAGACCGGCTCGCCGGTCGGCGTGATGATGATGTCGGCACGGCCCCAACCTTGGCAGCCCAGCGCGTGGAAGGCGCGCAGAGTCAGCGCCTGGATGTGTGCTTCCAGCCCAGCGTCTAGACCGGCCGGGCAGAAGTACTGGGTGTCGTCGGTAAAATACTTGTTCTGGTAGTCATAGTTGCCCTGCGGCGGCTCGATGCGGACCATCGGCAATGCGCGCTCGCCGAGCACTGCGCAGGTGTATTCGCCACCTTTGACGAAGCGTTCGGCCAGCACGATGTGGTCGTGGCGCAGCGCCTCGTCCCAGGCGGCACGCACGGCCGCAGCATCGCCGCCGATGATCTTGGTGATGCCAATCGACGAGCCCTCGCGCGCGGCCTTCACCATCATGTCCGGCCCGAGGCGGTCGATGACCTGCTGCGGCGTCATGTCCGCGGTGAGTTGCAGGCCATCGGCGACCGGGATGCCCGACTGCTGCCAGACCAGTTTGGTGCGCCACTTGTCCATGGCGAGTGCCGAGCCGAGCACGCCGGAGCCGGTGTAGGGGATGCCGAAGGCCTCGAGTGCGCCCTGCAGCGTGCCGTCTTCACCGAAACGGCCGTGCAGCGCGATGAAGACGCGCGCGTAGCCCTCGTCGAGCAGGGCGGTGAGCGGCTTCTCGGCGGGGTCGAACTTGTGCGCGTCGACGCCTTGCGACTGCAGCGCGGCGAGCACGGCGCTGCCGCTCATCAGCGAGATGTCACGTTCAGCTGAGCGCCCGCCGAACAGTACGGCGACTTTGCCGAAGCGCTGGGCGTCGCTGCGGCCGCTCATGCGGGCGCTCCCTCGACGAGCTGCGCCGGCACTTGGCCGATCGATCCGGCGCCCATGGTGATGAGCACATCGCCGTCGCGCAAGTGGTGCAGCGCGGCTTGCGGCAACTCGGCGACGTGTTCGACAAAGATCGGCTCGACCCGACCCTGCACCCGCAGGGCACGGGCGAGTGCGCGGCCGTCGGCGGCGACGATGGGCGCCTCACCAGCGGCGTAGACCTCGGTGAGCAGCACCGCGTCGGCGTCGCCCAGCACGCGCACGAAGTCCTCGAACAGATCCCGGGTGCGGGTGTAGCGGTGTGGCTGAAAGGCCAGCGCGATGCGGCGTCCGGGGAATGCGCCACGCGCGGCTCCTAGTGTGGCGGCCATCTCCACCGGGTGGTGACCGTAGTCGTCGACCAGAGTGAACGCGCCGCCAGAGGGCAGGCTGATGTCGCCGTGGCGCGCGAAACGCCGTCCGACCCCTTGGAACTCGGCCAGCGCATGGACGATCGAGGCGTCCGGGATGTCGAGTTCGGTGCCGACGGCGATCGCCGCCAGCGCGTTGCGGACGTTGTGCTCGCCCGGCAAGTTGAGGGTGATGTCGAGCGAGGTGAGCGGCGAGCCGTTGCGACGTGTGGCGGTGAAGCGCATCCGACCGTGGTCGTGGCGCACATCGACGGCGCGGATCGCGGCGGCCTCGCTAAAGCCGTAAGGGACGACTGTCTTGCTGACCATCGGCAGGATTTCGGCCACCACCGGGTCGTCGATGCAGGCTACAGCCACCCCGTAGAAGGGCAGGCGCTGCAGGAAGTCGATGAAGGTCTGCTTGAGTCGGCCGAAGTCGTGGCCGTAGGTCTCCATGTGGTCTTGGTCGACGTTGGTGATCACGCTGATGACCGGCGTCAGGTGCAAAAAGCTGGCATCCGACTCGTCGGCCTCGGCGACGATGAAGTCACCTTGGCCGAGTTTGGCGTTGGCATTGGCGGCGTTGAGCCTGCCGCCGATGACGAAGGTCGGGTCTAGCCCGCCGGCAGCGAGCACCGAGGCGATGAGGCTGGTGGTGGTGGTTTTGCCGTGTGTGCCGGCGACCGCGATGCCTTGGCGCAGGCGCATCAGCTCGGCGAGCATCAGCGCGCGCGGCACCACCGGGATGCGGGCAGCGTGGGCCGCTGCGACCTCGGGGTTCTCGCTGGTCACCGCAGTGGACACCACCACGGCATCGGCACCGGCGATGTTGGTCGCCTCGTGGCCTTTGACGATGCGTGCGCCAAGGCTGCTCAGGCGTCGGGTGACTGCGCTGTCGGCGAGGTCGGAGCCGCTCACCGTGTAGCCGAGGTTAAGCAGCACTTCGGCGATGCCGTTCATGCCAGTGCCGCCGATGCCGACAAAGTGAATGTGGCGGATGCGGTGTCTCATGCAGCGAGCCCCGCAGTTTCAAGGCAGATTTGCGCCACCACCGCTGTGGCATCGGGCTTGGCGACGCTGCGAGCGCGCTCTGCCATGTCGGCGAGTTCGTTGCGTTCGAGGGATTGCAGCAGGCCGGCGAGGCCCTCGGCAGTGAGGCTCTGCTGCGGGAGCAGTCGGGCCGCTCCAGCGTCCACCAGCAGTCGGGCGTTCGCGGTCTGGTGGTCGTCCACCGCGTGCGGGAAGGGGATCAGCAAGGCGCCGACGCCCACCGCAGCAAGCTCGGCGACGGTCAGCGCGCCGGCCCGGCAGATGACCAGATCGGCCATCGCGTACTGCATCGCCATATCCTTGATGAACGGTGTGCATGAAGCCATCACCCCGGCCTCGTCGTAGGCCGTGCGCAGGGCATCGATGTGCTTTTCGCCGGCTTGATGGAAGACGAACGGGCGCTCGGCCTTGGGGATGCGGGCCAGCGCAGCCGGCAGAACGTCGTTGATCGCTTTGGCGCCGAGGCTGCCGCCCACCACCAGGATGCGCAGACGGCTGTTGCCACGCTCGACGAAGCGCTCGGCCGGGTCACCGAGACTGAGGATGGACGCGCGCACCGGGTTACCGACCCACTCACTGCGCGACGGCGGCGCGAATCGCTGCGCCAGCGCGGAACTGCTCGGGGCCTCGAAGGCGCCCGGGAAACCGGTCAAGACGCGGTCGGCCCAGCGCGCCAGCACGCGGTTGGTCAGGCCGGCGACAGCATTTTGTTCGTGGATGACCAGCTTGCGGCCGAGCAGTTTGCCCATCAGCGCGCCGGGGAACGCGGCGTAGCCACCGAAGCCGACCATCGCCCGCGGTCGATGGCGCAGGATGCCCCACAGTGCCTGCAGGCAGGCCAGAAGCAGCTTGAACGGGAAGAGTGCGGTGGTCAGGCGGTTCTTGCCACGCAAGCCACCGAGAGTGACCCATACGCCGGGATAACCGGCCTCGGCGACCAGGCGCTGCTCCATCCCGCCGCGTGTGCCCAGCCAAACCACCTCGTGACCGCGCTCGCGCAGGGCATTGGCCACGGCGATGGCTGGGAACACGTGTCCGCCGGTGCCGCCCGCCATGATCATGAAGGGCGTGCTCATATCGGCTTGCCCCGCATCAACAGGCGGTTCTCAAAGTCGACCCGCAACAGGATCGCCAGCGTCAGGCACATGGTGATCAACGCGCTACCGCCATAGCTCATCAGTGGCAGCGTGAGGCCTTTGGTCGGCAGGGCGCCCATGCTGACTCCGGCGTGCACCAGCGTCTGCGTGCCCAGCCAGACGCCGATGCCCTGCGCCACCAACGCCGAATAGACGCGGTCGAGGGCGATCGCCTGGCGGCCGACGATAAAGGCCTGACGGGTGAGCCAGGCAAACACCAGCAGCACCGCCACCACGCCCACGAATCCGAGCTCTTCCCCGATCACCGCCATCAGGAAGTCGTTGTGTGCCTCGGGCAGGTAGCCCTGTTTCTCCATGCCGGCGCCCAGGCCCACGCCGAACCACTCGCCGCGTCCAAAGGCCATCAGCGAGTGCGTGAGCTGGTAGCCATCAGCCAAGGGTTTGTCCCACGGGTTCATGAACGCGGCCATGCGGCGCATGCGGAACGGTTCCAGCCAGATCAGCAAGAAGAACACCGCGCCCAAGCCCGCCATCAGCGCGAGGAAGATGCGGACGCGCATGCCGCCCAGCCAGAGCACGCCAGCGGTGATGGCGCACATGACTGCGAACGAGCCCGCATCGGGTTGCACGATGACCAGACCGCCGGCCAGCAGGATGCCGGCGCTGAGCGGAAACAGGCCCTTGGTCCAGCTGTGCATAAAGGCGGCCTTGCGCACCGTGTAGTCGGCGGCATACAGCACCACCGCCAGCTTCATCAGCTCGGCCGGTTGCAGGCTGACCACGCCAAGCGGGATCCAGCGGCGCGCACCGTTGATGCGCAAACCGATGCCCGGCACCAGCACGAGCACCAGCAACACGACGCCGGCCAGGAAGATCCAGGGCGACCACTTTTGCCAGGTGCGCATCTCGACTTGAAACACCACCAGACCCAGCAGCAGGCCGACCCCGAGGAATGCCGCATGGCGCTTCAGATAGAAGAGCGGGTCGAACTGCGTGGCGCGGCTGAGTTCGGCGGTGGCGATGGTCGCCGAGAACACCATCACCACGCCCATCGCGGCGATCAGCGCGATGACGAACAGCAGGGCCGGATCGTAGACCGGCAGCAAACGCCGTGCTTGCGGGCCGGCGGAGGCAAGCTTCATGTCCTCGCTCCCGGCAATTGCCGTACGGCGTCGACGAACACCTCGGCGCGGTGGGCGTAGTTGCGGAACATGTCGAGGCTGGCGCACGCGGGCGACAGCAGAACGGCGTCGTCACCTTGAGCCAGGCTTGCGGCTGCGGCAACCGCATCCTGCAGGCTTGCGCAGCGCTGCAGCGGGACGCCGGTGTCGCGCAGCGCGGCCTCTATGGCAGGCGCATCGCGGCCGATCAGCAGCACGGCACGCGCTCGTTCGCGCACCGGGCCTGCCAGCGGCGCGAAATCCTGGCCCTTGCCATCACCGCCGGCAATCAGCACCACCGGGCGGTCGAACCCTGCGAGCGCTGCGACGGTTGCGCCGACATTGGTGCCCTTGGAATCGTCGTAGTAGCGCACCGCGCTGACTTCGGCGACGAACTCGACCCGATGCGGCAAGCCGCGGAATTCGCGGAGCGCGGCCAGCAGGGGTGGTTCGGGCAGGTCGACGGCGCGGCACAGGGCGAAGGCCGCCAGCGCGTTGGCTGCGTTGTGCAGGCCGGCCAGTGGCAGTTCGCGGGCGCGCATCAAGACCCGGTTGCCCTGCGCCAGTGCGACGCCGTCGTCGAGCGTGATCAGGCCGAAATCGCTTGGAGATACCGGCGTTGTTTGACTGAAGGTCCACACTCGGCGCCCCGATCCGGCCATGCGGTCGACGATCGGGTCATCACGGTTGATCACCTGCACACCCTCGCCGTTGAAGATGCGCGCCTTGACGCTGGCGTAGGCCGACAGGCTCGGGTAGCGATCCATGTGGTCCTCGGAGATGTTGAGGACCGTTGCTGCATCGGGGTAGAGGTGGCGCGTGGTCTCCAGCTGAAAACTGGAGAGCTCGAGCACGAAGATGTCGGGGGTCGCGCCGCTGCTCAGCACTTGCCCCAGCGCGTCGAGCACCGGCAGGCCGATATTGCCAGCCACTACGGTATTGAAACCGGCTTTGCTGCACATGGCGCCAACCATGCTGGTGACGGTGCTCTTGCCGTTCGACCCGGTGATGGCGATGGTGCGGACGCGCGGGAAATACTTGTTGAGCGCACGGGCAAAGAGTTCGACGTCGCCAGTGACCTGAACGCCACGCCGTACGGCGTCTTGCACCAGCGGCTCGGCGAGCGGCACGCCCGGGCTCAGTGCGATGAGGTCGATGCCATCGAAACTGGATGCCTGGAAAGGCCCGCAGTCGCAGCGGATGTCCGCGAACTCGGCATGCATTGCTGCCAGATGCGGTGGCTCGGTCCGGCTGTCGGCAACACGCACGGTGGCGCCAGCGCCGCGCAGCCAGCGCACCATCGAGAGCCCGGTGTCGCCTAGGCCCAGAACAAGGACGGTCTGTTCGCGTAGGGGCATGGTCTACCTCAGCTTGAGCGTAGAGAGGCCGACCAGCACCAGCATCATGGTGATGATCCAAAATCGCACCACCACTTGCGTCTCTTTCCAGCCTTTGAGCTCGTAGTGGTGGTGTAGCGGGGCCATGCGGAAGACGCGCTTGCCGGTGAGCTTGAACGACGCCACCTGGATGATCACCGACAGCGTCTCGACCACGAACACGCCGCCCATGATGAACAGCACGATCTCCTGGCGGACGATCACGGCGATGGTGCCGAGCATGGCGCCCAAAGCCAGCGCGCCGACATCGCCCATGAACACTTCGGCCGGGTAGGCGTTGAACCAGAGAAAGCCGAGGCCCGCACCGGCCATCGCCGTACACAGCACCAGCAGCTCGCCGGCGCCGGGGATGTAGGGGAATCCGAGGTATTTACTGAAGACAGCGTTGCCCAACACATAGGCAAAGACCCCCAGCGCGCTGCCGACCATCACGGTGGGCATGATCGCCAGGCCGTCGAGGCCATCGGTGAGGTTGACGGCGTTGCTGGTGCCGACAATCACGAAATAGGTGAGGATGAGGAAGCCGACCGAGCCGAGCGGAAACGCCACCGTCTTGAAGAACGGCACGATGAACTCGGTCTGCGCCGGCAGCGTGGTGGAAAACGCGAGAAAGCCCGCAGCGGCAAGCCCGATCACGCTTTGCCAGAAGTACTTCCAGCGGCTGGCAAGGCCGCGCGGATCGCGGTAGACCACCTTGCGGTAGTCGTCGACCCAGCCGACGATGCCAAAGCCCAGCGTCACCAGCAGCACCAGCCAGACGAAGCGATTGGATAGATCGCCCCACAATACGGTGGCGCCGGCAATCGAAATCAGGATCAACACGCCGCCCATGGTGGGTGTGCCCTGCTTGACCAGATGCGTCTGCGGACCGTCGTCACGAACCGCCTGACCGAATTTCATCTGCGCCAGCTTGCGGATCACCGCCGGGCCAGCCCAGAAACAGATCAGCAGGGCGGTCATGCAGGCGAGCACTGCGCGCAGGGTGAGGTAGTTGAAGACGCGGAAGGCACCGATGTCTTCGGACAGCCATTGGGCGAGCATCAGTAGCATGGCGTGGCCTCGGGTGCGGACGCTGCCGCAGAGTCGTCCGGTTGAGAGATGTCGCCGGCTGCGAGCAAGGCTTCGACAACCGTTTCCATGTGCATGAAGCGCGAGCCTTTGACCAAGGTGGTGGTGGTGGGCGTCAGGCGTGGGCGCAGGGCAGCGATCAGATCGGCGTGGCTCGTCCAGTGCTCGCCTCCGGCGCCGAAGCCGGCGACGGTATGGCGCGACAGTTCGCCTACGGCCAGCAGCGACTCAAGGCCGGCGGCGCGGGCCGCTGCGCCGACTTCGCGGTGCAGTGCGGGCGCGTCCGGCCCCAGCTCGCCCATATCACCCAGCACCAGAATGCGGGGTGCGGGCGCATCGGCGAGCACGGCGATTGCGGCTCTCATCGAGTCGGGATTGGCGTTGTAGGTGTCGTCGATGACCGTGCCGCAAACCGCGCTGAGTCGTCGCTGCAGGCGGCCCTTGCTGCCGCCGAACCCGTCCAGCGCCGCTGCCGCCGCCGATACCGGCACGCCTGCGGCCACCGCTGCCGCGATCGCTGCGCAGGCGTTGTGGGCGTTGTGGCGACCCGGTATCGCCAAGTGGCAGGTGCCGGTCTGCGTCTCGCGGTGGAGGGTCAACGTGCCGTCGCTTGCGACGGCTCCGCTCAAGTCGGCATGGTCGTCCAGTCCGTAGGTGATGGTCGGATGTTGGCCGAGCAGGTTGAGCCACAGCGGCAGAAAACCATCGGTGTGGGGCAGGATCGCGATGCCGTTCTCGCGCAAGCCGTTGACGATCTCGCCTTTGGCGCGAGCGATGTTCTCGAGCGAGCCAAGATGTTCCAAGTGCGCGCTGCCGGCGTTGGTGATGATGCCGACATCGGGTTCGGCGATGCGGCACAGCTGGGCGATCTCTCCAGCGTGGTTCATGCCCATCTCGCAGACGGCGAAGCGGTGCAGCGAAGTCAGTCGCAGCAGCGTCAGGGGTAGACCGATGTCGTTGTTGAAGTTGCCTTCTGTCGCCAATACCGCATCGTCGCCGTGGACGCGCCGCAGGATGGTGGCGAGCATCTCCTTGACCGTGGTCTTGCCGTTGCTGCCCGTCACCGCCAGCACCCTCGGCGCGCAGCGCTCGCGGTGGGCACGAGCGATCGCGGCAAGCGCTTCGCGGCTGTCGTAGACCACGATGGCGCTGGCACCGGGCGGCACGGCGTCGGGGCGCTCCACCAGGACCGCCGCTGCGCCAGCGGCGAGTGCCTGCGCGGCAAAGGCGTTGCCGTCGAAGCGTTCACCGCGAATTGCCACGAACAGGTCGCCGGGCATGACGCTGCGGGTGTCGGTGTGGATGCGGGCGATCGGGCAGTCGGCGCCGATGAGTTGGCCGAAGCAGTCGGCGGCCAGTTGTGCGAGCTCGAAGCGGAACTCAGTCACGCGGAGCCTCCCACTGTTCTAGCGCGGCGCGAGCGTGAGCGATGTCGCTGAACGGCAGCTTGCGGCCGGCGATCTCCTGCGTGGTCTCGTGGCCCTTGCCCGCCAGCAGCACGATGTCGCCCGGCGCAGCAGCAGCCACGGCCAACGCAATAGCGCGCGCCCGGTCAGGCTCGACCGTGACGCGGTCCGGGTTGGTCACGCCGGTGAGAATGGCGTCAATGATCGACTGCGGGTCTTCCGATCGCGGATTGTCGCTGGTCACCACAGCGCAGTCGGCCAGTCGCGACGCGACAGCACCCATCAGACTGCGTTTGCCCGGGTCGCGGTCGCCGCCGCAGCCGAACAAGCAGTGCAGCCGCGCATCGGCGGACAGGCTGGGCCGAAGGCTGGCCAGCGCCTGCTCAAGCGCGTCTGGGGTGTGGGCGTAGTCGACCACCACCGTCGGGGCGCCCTCGTGACGCAGCACCTGCATGCGGCCCTCGACCGGCAGGAAATCGCGAGCGGCGGCGACCGCCTGCTCCAGCGGGACGCCCGAGACCAGCAGGGTGGTGAGGACGCAAGACAGGTTGTCGACGTTAAATAGCCCGACCAGAGCCGATTCGACCTCAGCCTCACCCCAGGGCGAGTCGAGGCGGAAGCGCAGTCCGGCATCCGAGGTGCGGACCTGGCTCGGACGCACTTCGGCGTGACGGCCTACCGTGACGACTTCGGTGCGGCTGCGGTCAATGCTGGCCGCCAGATGCGCGCCAAAATCCTGGTCGGTGACCACGACCGCATGCTGCAGGCCGTCCCAATGAAACAGGCGCGCCTTGGCCTCGCCATAGGCCTCCAGCGAGCCGTGGTAATCGAGATGGTCGCGGGTCAGGTTGGTGAACACCGCGACGTCGAATTCGATGCCGTGGACCCGCCCCTGCGCCAGCCCATGGCTGGACACTTCCATCGCCAAGGCCGTTGCGCCATTGTCGCGCACGTCGCGCAGGATGGTCTGCAAGTGCGCGCCGTCGGGCGTGGTGTTGGCCAGCGGGGTGAGGGTGTCGATGCCGTATCCAAGCGTGCCGATGCGGGCGCAGCGGCGGCCGTTGCGGCTCAGGCCCTGCGACAGCCAGTGGCTGCAGGTGGTCTTGCCGTTGGTCCCGGTGATGCCCACCGTCCACAAACTGCGACCGGGATGGCCTGCCATTTCGGCAGCGATCCAGCCAAGACGCCAAGCGAGGTCTGGCACTGCTTGGTGCGGCACATCGAGATCGGGCGCGGCCAGGCCCGACGGGTCCCACAGTACGGCGCTGGCACCGGCGGCGATGGCGTCAGCGATGAACCGGCGGCCGTCGGTGTGATGGCCGGGGATCGCCGCGAAGACGTCGCCTGGTTGCACCTGGCGGCTGTCGACGCGCAAGCACCGTCCGGCCAGCCCCATGGCATGCACGAAGCCCCGATCGAAGTCGGGGCGGCCGGTGGGCTGATGTCCGGGGTAGCGCAGGTTCATCGGGGCGGCTCCGGGACGTCGCCAGCGGCTGCCACCTTCGCCGCTACCGTTGGCGGCCGCGGTGTGGAGGGCGCGTTGTCGACCCAGACCGGGTCGGGCAGGTCATGCGGGATACCGTTGAGGCGCAGGGCTTCTGCCATCACTCGGGCGAATACGGGCGCCGATACGACACCGCCGTAGATCGCTCCGGCATGAGGTTCGTCGATCATCACGGCGAGCACATAGTGCGGGTTGCTGGCTGGCGCGAAGCCGACGAAGGACGCGATGTAGCCGTTGCCATAGCCACCGCCGTCACGAATCTTGCGGGCGGTGCCGGTTTTGCCCGCGACGCGATAGCCCTTGATCGCTGCGCCGGTCGCGGTGCCGCCCTTTTGCGTGACCAACTCGAGCATGTCGCGCACCTGGCGCGCGGTGCGGCTGGAGACCACCTGCACCCCCTCGGGTGTGCCGTCGTTGCGGGCGAGACTCACCGGGATCAGGTCGCCGTTGCGGGCGAACACCAGATACGCGCGGGCCATCTGCAGCAAGCTGACGGCCACACCGTTGCCGTAGGACATCACCGCCTGATCGACCGGTTGCCAGTTCTTCCAGGGGCGCAACAGTCCCGACGCCTCGCCGGGAAACCCGGTCCCCGGGGGTGTGCCGAAACCGAACTGACGGAGGTATTCCCAATGCCGCTCGCGTGGGACCTGCAAAGCCATCTTGATCGAGCCGACGTTGCTCGACTGCTGGATCACCTGCGACACGGTCAGAAAACGCGAGTCGTGGTGCGTGTCCTTGAGCGTGTGCTTGCCGATGGTGAAAGTGCCGTCGCCGACGTCGATCTCAGTGTCGGGTTTGACGATGCCCTCCTCTAGCGCCATGGCGGCGGTTACCGGCTTCATCGTCGAGCCGGGTTCGTAGAGGTCGATGACGGCGCGATTGCGGGTGTGCTCGGGGTCGGCGCGCTCGTCGTTGTTGGGGTTGTATGACGGGAAGTTGGCCATCGCCACCACCTCGCCGCTGCGCACATCGAGCATGACGATGCCGCCGCCCTTGGCCTTGTTGGCGAGCACGGCGGACTTGAGCTCGCGGTAGGCCAAATATTGCAGATCGCGGTCGATCGCCAGCGCGAGGTCGCGGCCGTGTTGCGGTGGCAGCGTCTCGCCGGCGTCGTCGACAATGCGCCCCTTGCTGTCGCGTAGGGCAACACGCTGGCCGTTGACACCGCCCAATTGGCGGTCGAAGGTGCGCTCGACGCCGGCACGGCCGACGTCGTTGCGCTCGCCATCGCGGCCGGTAAAGCCCACCAGGTGGCCGGTTTCTTCGCCGGCCGGGTAGTAGCGGCGGAAGTCGGTCTCGAAGCTCAGGCCGCGGATGCGCAGGGCGCGTACCCGCTCGGTCTGCTCCTCGGTGAGCTGATGCCGTAGATAGACGAAGCCTCGGTTGGCGTCGGTCAGCTGCTTCTGCAGTTTGGGTTGCGGCACCTCGAGCGCGTCAGCCAGTTGTGCCATCTGCTCGGGCTTGAGCTCGAGCTGTCGTGGATTGGCCGAGACCGAGGTCATCGGCACGCTCACCGCCAGCGGAGCGCCGCGCCGATCGACGATTTTGCCGCGGTGGGCAGGCAATTCCAGCGCGGTCTGTACCCGCTGGTCACTCTGGGCCTGCAGGAAATCGTTCTGCACGCTGGCCAGCCAGGCTGCGCGCACCACCATGCCGCCCAGTGCCAACCCGAACAGGCTCAGGATGACACCGGCGCGCCAGGGCTTCAGGCGCAAGGCGAGGGCGGGGTGCGGTTGGCTCATGGGGCGGCCGTCCCAGTGGCCGGAGCGGCGACTGGCAGAACCTGGTTCTGCGCGCCGGCGGGGACCGCCATGCCAAGCCGCTCGCGAGCGATGGTTTCGACGCGGCTGTGTGCTGACAAGGTGCTCTGTTCAAGCTGGAGTTCGGTTCGCTCCACCTCGAGCTTGCGTGCTTGTTCCTGCATCTCGTGCAGATGGATGTACAGGCTGCGGGCTTCGTGTTGCGACATCACCACCGCGACGGCACTGCCGAGCAGGGCGAGCAGCAGCCAGATGTTGAGCGTGCTCACGCCGCCAACTCCTCAGCTGTGCGTTCGGCGACCCGCAGGACGGCGCTTCGCGAGCGTGGATTTGCCGCCACTTCGGCCGTCGATGGTTTCACCGCGCGACCGACGGCGACCAGCGGCCGTGGCGGCAATTGGTCCTCGCGCAGCGGCAGCCGCGCGAGGCTCTCCGGCACCGTGCTGTGGTGACGGATGAATTGCTTCACGATCCGATCTTCCAGCGAGTGGAACGCGATGGCCACCAGTCGTCCTCGAGGAGCAAGGTGTTGCAAGCCTTGAAGCAGGGCCGCTTCCAGTTCCTCGAGTTCGCGGTTGATGAAAATGCGAATGGCCTGAAAGGTCCGGGTGGCTGGGTCCTGGCCGGGCTCGCGCTGGCGTACCGCCGTAGCGACGATCTGCGCGAGCTGCCGGGTGCGAGTGATCGGCGCTGTCTGGCGCGCTTGCACAATCGCGCGCGCAACCGGCTTAGCAAACCGTTCTTCTCCGTACTTGCGGATGACTTGTGCCAACTCATCTTCGTCTACCCCCTGAAGCCATTGGGTTGCGCTCGGCCCGCGCGTGGTGTCCATGCGCATGTCGAGCGGCCCGTCCTGGCGAAAGCTGAATCCGCGTGCGGCCTCGTCGAGTTGCGGTGACGAGACGCCGACGTCGAGGAGAATCCCGTTGATGGCGCCGATGCCGCGGGCATCGAGCACCGCGCCCAGTTCGGAGAACGGCGCGTGGACGATGGTGAAGCGCGCATCGTCGATGGACTGTGCCGCCGCCACCGCCGCCGGATCGCGGTCGAACGCGAGCAGCCGGCCATGCGGGCCAAGGCGACTGAGGATGGCGCGGCTGTGGCCGCCGCGGCCGAAGGTGGCGTCGACATAAGTTCCAGCGGAGTCGATCTGCAGGGCGTCAAGGGCTTCGCTGAGCAGGACCGGGACATGGGCGCCATTCACAGCACGAAATTCATGTCGGCCGGCCAGTCGCTGACCGGCAGGGTCAGGGTGCGGTCGCGTTCGGCAGCCCATTCGGTCTCGGCCCAGACCTCGAGTTTGTTGCCCTGGCCCACCAGCATCACGGTCTTGTCGAGCTTGGCGATGTCGCGCAGCACGGGCGGCAGTAGCACGCGGCCAGCGCCATCGATGTCGAGCTCTTCGGCGTGGCCGATGACCAGACGCTTGAGCGCGACCACCTTCGGGTCCATGCCGACACGGGCGAATTGCGCCTCGACCAGCGCCCATTCGGGCAGCGGATACATGGCCAGACAGCCGGCGCGGTCGAGGGTCACCACCACCCGACCCTCAGAACCGGAGGGCAGGGCAGCGCGGTGCTTGGCCGGCATCACCAAGCGCCCCTTGTTGTCCAGATTGAGCTTCGCCAGTCCCCGAAACATCGCGCCCCCGACGTCGATGGAATTCCCACTAAATCCCACCTTGCGCCACTTGCTCCCACTATAAGCGAGGCGTTTTGGCGTGGTCAAGCCTTTCGGAGACTTTCTTCTTTCGCGACAGTGACTTAGGTCAAGCGGATGGTCAAATAATAATCCTCATGAGAAACATGGAGATAGATCATTTATCTGAGATTTGTATTAGGAGTTGCGGCCGCGCGAGTCGAACCGCTGGCCGCTGTGGGGCGCGGTGGGAGACTGAGGGGCGAAAAAGTGTGAAGTCGGCCGATAAGCCGGGTTCTGTGTACGGCGGTTGCCCGCCGCTGACAGTCATTCCTCTGGGCCGGCCATCACTGACCGGCTCTAGCAGCCTACCCGGACGCGGTGCGAGCCACACCATAGCGTCCCTATTTGGCCTTGCTCCGGATGGGGGTTGCCGTGCCGTCCGTGTTGCCACGTCCGCGGTGCGCTCTTACCGCACCGTTTCACCCTTGCCAGCGCCCTTGCGGGTGCTTCGGCGGTTTGTTTTCTGTTGCCCTGTCCATCGCCTCACGGCGTCCGGCCGTTAGCCGGCATCCTGCTCTGCGGAGCCCGGACTTTCCTCTGCACGGTCAGACCGTACAGCGACTGTCTGGCCGACTTCACAGCGCCAGTCTAACAGGCGAGCGCTGTGGCCCCGCGCAGGTTTCCCAGAGGCCGTTTGCGGGCCTCGTGGGGCTCGTTCAGGCCATCTGCCAGCGCAGCGTCTCGCCGGCACGGAAGGGGGTCAGGCGGTCGCTGCCGTAGGGCAGATCGGCGGGCACCGCGAAGGCTTCGCGGCGCAAGGTGACGCGGCCGCTGTTGCGCGGCAGGCGGTAGAAATCCGGCCCGAAGTGGCTGGCAAAGCCTTCCAGTTTGTCGAGCGCACCGGCCGCCTCGAAGGCCTCGGCATAGAGCTCGAGCGCGGTGAGCGCGGTGTAGCAACCGGCGCAGCCGCAGTCGGCTTCTTTGGTGTGGCGTGCGTGTGGCGCGCTATCGGTACCGAGGAAGAACTTTGCACTGCCGGAGATGGCGGCCTCGACCAGCGCCGCGCGGTGCACCTCGCGCTTGAGCACCGGCAGGCAGTAGTTGTGCGGGCGGATGCCGCCCTGGAACAGCGCGTTGCGGTTGTAGAGCAGGTGGTGCGCGGTGATGGTGGCGCCCACATTCGGGCCGGCCTCGCGCACGAACTGCGCGGCGTCGCGCGTGGTGATGTGCTCAAACACCACGCGAAGGGTCGGGTGGCGTTGCAGCAGGGGCCCGAGGATGCGGTCGATGAACACCGCTTCGCGGTCGAAGACGTCGATCTCGGCGTCGGTCACCTCGCCGTGGATCAGCAGTGGCATGCCGAGCCGCGCCATCTCGGCGAGCGTCTCGTCGCAGCGGCGGATGTCGGTCACGCCCGAATCGCTGTTGGTGGTGGCGCCGGCCGGATAGAGCTTGACGCCCTGCACGAATCCGCTCGCTTTGGCCGCTGCGATCTCCGCCGGCGGCGTGGCGTCGGTCAGATAGAGCGTCATCAGCGGTTCGAAGTCGCTGCCCGCCGGCCGCGCGGCGAGGATGCGCTCGCGGTAGGCGCCGGCCAGCGCGGTGGTCGTCACCGGCGGCTTGAGGTTGGGCATGACGATGGCGCGGGCGAATTGCCGCGCCGTGTCCGGCAGCACGGCGGCGAGCGCGACCCCGTCGCGCAGGTGCAGGTGCCAGTCGTCGGGGCGGGTTAGGGTGAGGGTGTCGGTCATGACGCGGAGTGTAGCCGAGGCGACGGACCGGCTAGGATGCACGCCATGACGACCCAAGCCCTGACCGTCGCTTGCCTCTGCGCCGCTTGGTGCCGCACCTGTGACGCCTACCGCGCCGTGTTCGACGCGGCGGTGGACGAGTTGCGCGCCAGCGGCTGGGTGGTTGCGGCCCATTGGATCGACATCGAAGACGAAGCCGATTTGCTCGGCGACCTCGACGTCGAGACCTTTCCGACGCTGTTGGTGGCGCACGGCGTTCAGGTGAGATTCTTCGGCCCGCTGGAGCCGCAGCCGGAGACCGTGCGGCGGATGTTGCTGGCGGCCACCGCGGTCGAGCATGGGTGCCCCGTTCCGGCCGCAGTCGAGACGCTGGCAGCACGCCTCATCCGCGTTTGAGTTGGCGATCAGCGTGCTGCCGCACCTTTGACATTGGCGGCGAGATGCGGGCAAATACTGTCACGTCCCACAACAACCCTCGCCAGAGGTCGACATGACCAACATCTTCGCCGACAACTCTCTCTCCATCGGCCGCACGCCGCTGATCCGTCTCAACCGCATCACCGACGGCGCGGCCGCGACTGTGCTGGCCAAGATCGAGGGCCGCAACCCCGCCTACTCGGTCAAGTGCCGCATCGGCGCGTCAATGATCTGGGATGCCGAACAGCGCGGACTGCTCGGCCCCGGCAAGGAGATTGTCGAGCCGACCAGCGGCAACACCGGCATCGCGCTGGCCTTCGTGGCGGCAGCACGGGGCATCCCCATCACGCTGACCATGCCCGAGACCATGAGCATCGAGCGGCGCAAGCTGCTGCTGGCCTACGGCGCCAGACTCGTTCTGACCGAAGGCGCCAAGGGCATGAAGGGCGCCATCGCCAAGGCCGAGGAGATCGCCGCCAGCGACCCCAAGTACGTGCTCTTGCAGCAGTTCAAGAACCCGGCCAATCCGGCGATCCACGAGAAGACCACTGGCCCCGAGATCTGGGACGACACCGACGGCAACATCGACATCTTCGTCTCCGGCGTCGGCACCGGCGGCACCATCACGGGGGTCTCGCGCTACCTCAAGCAGACGCGCGGCAAGGCCATCATTACCGTCGCGGTCGAGCCGGAGAACAGCCCAGTACTGACGCAGACGCGCCAAGGCGACGAGGTCAAGCCGGCTCCGCACAAGATTCAGGGCATCGGCGCCGGCTTCGTGCCGGATGTGCTGGACATGTCGCTGGTCGACGCCATCGAGCGGGTCAGCGACGCCGAGGCGGTCGAGTATGGCCGCCGGCTGGCGCGCGAGGAGGGCATCCTCGCCGGCATCTCCTGCGGCGCCGCGACCGCTGGCGCCATGCGCTGGGCCAAAAAGCCCGAACACGCCGGCAAGACCATCGTCGTGGTGCTGCCCGACTCGGGCGAGCGCTACCTCAGCTCGGTGCTGTTCGAGGGCTTCTTCGACGAGAAAGGTCTGCCGCCCAGCTGATCTGCTTAGTCGTCGCGATGCTGGTTCGAGGCGGCGCGCACCGTCGCCTCGTCGGCGGCTTTCGAGCACAGCTCGATGAAGCGGTAGGCAAAGCCGCGCAGGTAGTGGCCGCGGCGCACGGCGATGCGCGTGACGTTGGGCGGGAACAGCCCTGGCGGGTCGAGCAGCACCAGCCCGTCGTCCTTTTTCGGGTGGTAGGCCATCGCCGCGATGATGCCGACTCCCAAGCCCAGCTCAACGTAGGTCTTGATCACGTCGGCGTCGAGTGCCGACATGACGATGTCGGGCCGGAGTCCGGCCTGAGCGAAGGCCATGTCGATGCGGGTGCGACCGGTGTATCCCGCGTGATAGGTGATCAGCGGCTGCGCGGCGAGATCTTCTAGCGTGAGTTGAGCGCTCTGCGTCAGTGCATGGCCCGATGGCACCACCGCCGCGTGGTGCCACTCGTAGTACGGAAACGTCACCAGAGTGGGCTCGGCGTCCAACGCTTCGGTGGCGATGCCGATGTCGGCTTCGCCGCGCTTGAGCAAATCGACGATCTCCTGTGGGCTCACCTGATGCAGCGCCAAGTGCACCTTCGGGAAACTCTGCTTGAAGGCGGCCACCACCGGTGGCAGCGCGTAGCGCGCCTGGGTGTGGGTGGTGACCACGGTCAACTCGCCTTCGTCGCGGTTGGCGAACTGCGCCGCCACCCGGCGGATGTTGGCGGCGTCCATCAGCATGCGCTCGGCGATGCCGACCAACTCCTGGCCAGGCTCGGTGAGGCCGATCAGGCGCTTGCCACGGCGGACGAAGAGCTCCACGCCCAGCTCCTCCTCGAGGTCTTTGACGTGCTTGCTGACCCCCGACTGCGAGGTGAACAGGGCGTTGGCGACCTCGGTGAAGTTGAAATTGCGCCGCACCGTCTCACGCAGGATGCGCAATTGCTGGAAGTTCATCGGCGCGTCCCCGTCGCGGCGTCGGCCGGTTTGGCGAACACTTTCAGCCGTGACGGCACCAGCCGCACGGCTTGACCCTCGTGCAGGGCCAGTTCGGTCACCTGTTCGCGCGTCAGCTCCACCTCGAAATGCCGCCCGCTGGCGCCGTTGCTGCCTTCAAGCTCGATGCGCGCGGTCACGCCGAAACTCAGGATGCGGCTGATGCGGGCAGCGACGCCATCGCTGCGCTGCGCGTCCGGCACGATGTCCAGCTCGTGCGGACGGGCAAAGGCCAGCACCTCGGCGCCGTGTTCGAGAGCCTGGTCGTCGTGGGGCAGTGCATCGTTACCGACGCGCACCGATGCCCCGTCGACGCGTCCGTGGAACAGGTTCACCGCGCCGAGGAAGCTGTAGCCGAAGGGCGTCGACGGGTGCCGATAGACCTCCTCCGGCGCACCCACCTGCTCGACGTGGCCGTGGTTCATCAGCACCACGCGGTCGGCCACTTCCAGCGCTTCCTCTTGGTCGTGGGTGACGAAGATGCTGGTCACATGCAGCTCGTCGTGCAGGCGGCGCAGCCAGCGGCGCAATTCTTTGCGCACCTTGGCATCGAGCGCGCCGAACGGCTCGTCGAGCAGCAGCACGCGCGGCTCGACGGCCAGTGCGCGGGCCAGCGCGATGCGCTGTCGCTGTCCGCCGGAGAGCTGCGAGGGGAAGCGATCGGCCAGCCAGTCGAGCTGCACCAGGTCGAGCAGGCGGTGCACTTTGTCGGCGATCACCGCCTCTGACGGACGCTGGTTGCGCGGTTTCATGCGCAATCCAAAGGCGACGTTGTCGAACACCGTCATGTGTTTGAACAGCGCATAGTGCTGGAACACGAAGCCGACCTGGCGCTCGCGCACGCTGCTGCTCGAGGCGTCCTCGCCCTCCAGCAGCACCCGGCCGCTGTCGGCGGTCTCCAACCCGGCGATGATGCGCAGCAGCGTGGTCTTACCGCAGCCCGAGGGTCCGAGTAAGGCCACCAGTTCGCCGGTCGGAAATTCCAGCGAGACGTCATCCAGCGCGATGAAGCTGCCGAATTGCTTGCGGATATTGTCGACACGGATGCTCATGATGCGGGTCCTTGCGGTGCGGATTCCTGCGGCGGCGCGTTGTCGGCCGCCGAACGGTGTTCGATCCAGGTCTTGATGACGAGGGTGACGAGGGCCAGCAGCGCCAGCAGCGAGGCCACGGCAAAGGCTGCCGCCGATTGGTATTCGTTGTAGAGGATCTCGACGTGCAGCGGCATGGTGTTGGTCTCGCCGCGAATGTGGCCCGACACCACGCTCACCGCGCCGAACTCGCCCATGGCGCGGGCGTTGCAGAGGATCACCCCGTAGAGCAGGCCCCACTTGATATTGGGCAGCGTCACGAACCAGAAGGTCTGCCAGCCGCGCGCACCCAGCACCACCGCGGCCTCCTCCTCCTCGCGGCCCTGCGCCTGCATCAGCGGGATCAACTCGCGGGCGATGAACGGGAAAGTGACGAAGGTGGTCGCCAGCACGATGCCCGGCACGGCGAAGATCACCTTGACGTCGTGGTCCATCAACCACGGCCCGAACCAGCCCTGCGCGCCGAATACCAACACGTAGATCAAGCCCGCCACCACCGGCGACACCGAGAACGGCAGGTCGATCAGGGTGATGAGCACGTGCTTGCCGCGGAAGTCGAATTTGGCGATGGCCCAGGCCGCCGCCACGCCGAACACCAGGTTGAGCGGCAGGGCGATCGCGGCGGCGGTGAGCGTTAGGCGGATCGCCGCCACCGCGTCGGGCTCGACCAGCGCTGCGAGGTAGGTGTCGACGCCCTTTTTCAGCGCCTCGTGGAATACCGTGATCAGGGGCAGCAGCAGGAACACGGCAAAGAAGGTGAGCGAGACGCCGATCAGCGTCCACTTGAACCAGGTCGGTTCGCGCGTGGCGGCGCGCGCCTCGAAGCGGGTGAGCGCGGCCATCAGCGGTCCCTCCCGGTGACGCGTTCGGTCCACGCCTGCAGGCCGTTGATGGCCAGCAGCAGCACGAACGAGGCCGCCAGCATGGTCAGCGCGATGGCGGTCGCGGCCGGGTACTCGTATTGCTCGAGCTTGGTGATGATCATCAGCGGCGTGATCTCGGAGACCATGGGGATGTTGCCGGCGATGAAGATCACCGAGCCGTATTCGCCGACTGCACGGGCAAACGCGAGCGCGAATCCGGTCAGCACTGCCGGCAGCAGAATCGGTAGCACCACATGCCACACTGTCTGCCAGCGTTGGGCCCCCAGACTCGCGGCGGCTTCTTCAAGCTCGGTCTCGATGTCCTCAAGGATCGGTTGCACCGTGCGCACCACGAACGGCAGACCGATGAAGGTGAGCGCGACCAAGATCCCCAGCGGGCCGAACGCCACCTTGATGCCGAGTTCTCCCTCTAACCACTGGCCGATCCAACCGTTCTTGGCGTACAGGGCGGTCAGCGAGATGCCAGCCACTGCGGTGGGTAGGGCGAACGGCAGGTCCACCAGCGCATCCACCAATTTTTTGCCGGGGAAGCTGTAACGCACCAGCGACCACGCCAGCATTAGGCCGAAGACGGTGTTGATCGCCGCGGCCGCCAGCGACAGGCCGAAGGACACGCGGTAAGAAGCCAGCACCCGCGGTGCGGTGACCACTTGCCAGAACTCAGCCGGCGACAGTTCGGCACTGCGCACGACCACCGCTGACAGAGGGATCAGCACGATCAGCGACAAGTAGATCAGGGTGTAGCCCAGTGTGAGCTTGAACCCGGGTAGGACGTGACTGCGGCGACTCATGTGGGGCGGCTTGGTCAGGCGGGAGCCGAAGGATAGGGCGCGAGCTTAATCGTTGGAATCAATAAAAGTAGGATTGTTTAGCAGAAAAATGACTTTAGGTTCCGCCGTGTCTTGGCGCTGCGCCCCGGCTGCGATCGCTGAACAACGCTTTGTTTTAAGGGACGAGCTCACTTGTGCAGCTGGATCTGGTCAAAGG
>Ga0214917_10001632_pt1 | contig 28632 bp, 24 predicted proteins | sample LL_1208_BB_MetaG_FD_177983 | JGI IMG/M metagenome (GOLD analysis project Ga0214917, IMG submission 177983) | Freshwater microbial communities from Lake Lanier, Atlanta, Georgia, United States - LL_1208_BB | ecosystem: Environmental > Aquatic > Freshwater > Lake | place: USA: Georgia | collected... | reverse complement strand
TCCCGTCGCTGACGCTCCGGGCTTCTATGCCGATAACGGCAAGCCGGGGTCGGCGAATGCTCGAGGAGCTTTGGGCCGCCCCGGCCCACGCGACGAGACGTTTGCCGCCCCGGCGGGTCTCCACCGCCGACATCGAACCATCCCGTCGCTGACGCTCCGGGCTTCTATGCCGATAACGGCAAGCCGGGGTCGGCGAACGCTCGAGGAGCTTTGGGCCGCCCCGGCCCACGCGACGAGACGTTTGCCGCCCCGAAGCCGGCGCGATACCACCAGGCGACGGGTCGGCGAACGCTCGAGGAGCTTTGGGCCGCCCCGGATACATGTGGCCCACGCGACGAGACGTTTGCCGCCCCGAAGCCGGCGCGATACTACCAGGCGAGGGGTCGGCGAACGCTCGAGGAGCTTTGGGATTTCGCTTCAGCCGACGAAACCCCGGCGATGGAAGCGGCGGTCAGCGGCCCCCGCCTCCGGCGCGTTGCAGCGCCCGGTAGGCCTCCACCGCCAAGCGGTCGCACTCCTCGTTCTCGGCGTGGCCGGAATGGCCGGCCACGTGCGTGAAGCGGATCGTGTGGGACGCCGCCAGCCGGTCGAGCTCCCGCCACAGATCCTCGTTCTTCACCGGCACGAGCCGCCCCTTCTCCTTCCGCTTCCAGCCCTGCTGCTTCCACTTCGGCAGCCAGTCCGACAGGCCGGTGCCGACGTAGACGCTGTCGGTGACGAGTTCCACCACCGTGGGCCGCTTGAGCTGGCGCAGCCCCTGCACGACCGCCGTCAGCTCCATGCGGTTGTTCGTCGATACCGCCTCGGCGCCGGAGTCGCTCGTCTGCCGGCCGCTCCGTGGGTGCCGGAGGATGTAGGCCCAGCCCCCGGGCCCGGGGTTGCCGCTGCAGGCCCCGTCGGTGAACAGCACCACCTCGCCCGTCGCATCGGCCTTCGTCATGGATTCCTCGCTTCGCACGCTCGCCCCTGCCGGTCCCGCGGCCCTAGGCGACGTCCCGCGCGGCCGGCACCGGCGGGCCACCGCTCGCCTGCGCGGCCGGCAGCGGCGCCGCCACGGAGCCGCGGGCCGACAGCCGCAGCGGCAGCCGCACGGTGAACCGGCTGCCGCGTCCCAACTGGCTCTCCAGGCCGACGTCGCCGCCGAGCAGCCGGCAGAGTTCGCGAACGATCGAGAGTCCCAGGCCGGTGCCGGAGAACTCGCGCGTCATGGCGTCGTCGCCGGTCTGGAACACCCGACCCTGCCGGAACTTCTCGAAGATCGCCTGCTGTTCCTCCTCGGCGATGCCGACCCCGGTGTCGACGACGTCGACGAGGAACTCCTGGCCGCCCGCGTCGTCCGCCAGCCGGGCCCGCACGTCGATCCGGCCGCCCTCGGGGGTGAACTTGACGGCGTTCGACAGCAGGTTGGCGAGGATCTGCTGCACCTTGGCCCGATCCTGCTCGAGCTCGTCGAGGCCCGGGCCGATGTCGAAGGCGAGGTCGATCCGCTTCCGCTCCGCCAGCGGCCGGACCATGTCGCACTGGGCCGACACGATCGCCTCCAGGCGGCACGCGCCCGGCCGCACCTCCATCTTCCCCGCCTCGATCTTGGCGAGGTCGAGGATGTCGTTGATCATCTCCAGGAGCATGCGGCCGGACGAGCGGATGTTCTGCACGTACCGCTTCTGGCGGTCGTCGAGGGATTCGATCGAACCGAGCACGTCGGAGAAGCCGATGATGCTGTTGAGCGGCGTGCGCAGCTCGTGGCTCATCGTGGCGAGGAAATCGCTCTTCAGCCTGTTCATCTCGTAGAGGTGCAGGTTGGCCTGGGCGAGTTCGTCCACCTTGTCGTCGAGGCTGGCGTTGGCCTTGCGCAGGTCCTCCTGCGAATCGACGAGGCCGCGCAGCATGCGGTTGAAGGCCACGCCCAGCTCCTCGAACTCGTCGGCCGTGTGGATCTCGGCGCGGGCCTGCACGTTGCCGCGCCGCACCTCGTCGGCCACGTCGCGCAGGTGCTCGAGCGGCTTGACGATGACGTAGCGGACGATCGCGTAGGCGGCGAGCATCGCCAGGAACACGGTCATGATCGCCGTCGCCGCGAGCACGGCCCGGTTCCAGTTGATCGCCTTGCGGGTGGCGGAGTCGGGCATCACCACCTTCACGACCGCCATCAGGTCGTCTTCGGCCAGCAGGTCGCCGGCCCGGCCGGCGGCCGCCGCGTCGGCCGTGGCGGCCACGTCGCCGATCACCCCGCGATACTTGTGGCAGCCGGCACAGCTCGTCCGCCAGCGGACCGGCTGGTAGTAATGGTATTCGGCATTGTCGGCGGTGCGGAACTCCCGGTATTCGGTCGCCGGCGTGGGCGGCCCCCCGGGCACCGGCGGCGTTTCCGGCCCCTTCGTGTCGCGGGGCCGGTCCCTGAAGTAGGCGAGGATGGCGGCGTCGAGCCGCGAGTAGCGGCCCCGTTCGGTCGGACTGGCGTCGGGCTCGAGCAGCCAGCTCTGGTACTGCTCGCTCTGCAGCGTGCGGCTGAGGAACTCGATGGCGCTGGCGTACTGCTGCTCCGGCTCGAGCGTCTTCCAGTGGTACTGCAGCATGATGGCATCGACGAGGTGCCGGCCCGTGCTGCGGGTCGTGGCGTAGACGAGTTCCTCGGTGCTGCTGCCGTACCACCAGAAGCTGCCGGTGATGAGCACGAGCAGGCACAGCCCGAACAGCAGGCGGCACTTCCGCTCGAGGCTCGTCTCGCCGAGGATGTCCTTGAATGTGCGGTACGCCATGGAAAGCCTTCCCGGGCCATGCTACCCCGGCGGGTTTCCCCGGAGAAAGGCGGGAAAATGCCCGGCGTCCGCGGCGGGCGACCCGGGAACCTCGGCCGCGCTCCCCGCGGTCGACGTCGTGGGCACGGCCATGGATGGCTCGTGCCACCGAACGCTAGAGCATCTCGACCGGATCGACGTCGATGATCCAGGCCACGTTGTCGGGCGTCCGCACGTCGGCGAAGGCGCGGCGGACGAGGTCACGGAGCCGGCCACCGTCGGGCCCGTGGATCTGCGCATGCCAGCGGAAGCGGTCGCGGAGCCGGGCGATCGGCGCGGGAGCCGGGCCGAGGACGCGGATTCCGGCTGGCTGCTCCGGCTCGCCGGCCGCCTCCCGGCGGAGCCGATCGACGAGATGGGCGGCCCATGCGGCGGCGGCCCGGTCGTCGAGGCTGCGCACCACGAACCGCACGATGCTGCCGAACGGCGGATAGAGCAACGCCTCACGCACCGGCAGTTCGCTGCGGACGAACGCCTCGTAGTCGTGCGCGGCGGCCGCCCGGATGGCGGGATGCTCGGGGGTGCTCGTCTGCACCACCACCCGCCCGCCCAGCGGGCCGCGGCCGCTGCGTCCCGCCACCTGCGTCACGAGCTGGCAGGTCCGCTCCGAGGCCCGGAAGTCGGCGAGGTGCAGGCTGGCGTCGGCGTTCACGACCCCCACGAGCATCACCGCCGGGAAGTCGAGCCCCTTGGCGATCATCTGCGTGCCCACCAGGATGTCGATCTCGCGGCTGCGGAAGGCGTCGAGGGTCCGTTCATGGCTGCCGCGCGACCGCATCGTGTCGGTGTCCATCCGGGCGATCCGGGCGGCCGGAAACGCGGCCCGGATCTGGTCCTCCAGCCGCTGCGTGCCGGTGCCCCGCGGCACGAGGTTGGGGGCCGCGCAGTGCGGGCACGACGACGGCAGCCGCGTCACGAGCCCGCAGCCGTGGCAGATGCCGCGGCTGCCCGGCTGGTGGAGCGTGATCGCGATGTCGCACTGCGGACAGCGCATCGTGTGGCCGCAGGCCCGGCATTGCACCGCCGTGGCGAATCCGCGCCGATTGAGCAGCAGCATCACCTGCCCCCCGGCGTCGAGGGCCCAGCGCATGCCGGCGGCCAGTCGCGGCGTCACGGCGCCGCGACCCCGGTTGGAGGGATCGCGGAGGTCGACCGACAGCACCGGCGGCAGCTGCGAACCGCCCACGCGGCCCGGCAGCCGGCACATCCGCCAGTCGCCGCGGAGGCAGCGGGCGAACGTCTCCAGGGCCGGCGTCGCCGAACCGAGCACGAGCGGCACCTGCTCCGCCCGCGCGATCCACTCGGCCACGTCGCGGGCGTGGTACCGCGGGGCGGTCGCCTGCTTGAAGGTGGCCTCGTGCTCCTCGTCGATCACGATCAGGCCGAGCCGCGGCGCCGGCGCGAAGATGGCGCTGCGGGCGCCCACGATCACGCCGACGCGGCCGGCGGCGATCTCGCGCCACTGGCCGTGTCGCTCGGCGGGCGTGAGATGGCTGTGCAGGACGGCCACGCTGCCGAAGCGGGCCCGAAACCGGTCGCACGTCTGCGGCGTCAGGCTGATCTCCGGCACCAGCACGATCGCCTGCCGGCCCGAGGCCAACGTCTCCTCCACCGCCTGCAGGTAGACCTCGGTCTTGCCGCTGCCCGTCACGCCGAACAGCACCACCGTCTCGTGCCGGCCGCCACGGAGCGGCTCGAGGATCGCCTCCAGGGCGGCCGTCTGCGCGGCGGCCAACGCCTGAGGCCGGGCGTGATCGCAGGGCGGGCGGACGGCGGTGGGCGGCGGACGGTGCGGCCGGTCGGTGCTGCCGGCCGCGCGGAGCAGCCCCGCCTTCACCAGCCGCATCACCACGGCGCGGGTCACGGCGGCGGACCGCACGAGGTCGTCGATCGTGGCGGGCGTCGCGGCCGCCGCCAGCACGCGGCTTTGCGCCGGGCTGGGCCGACGGGCCGGCTCGCCACCCGTGGCCACCAAGAGCGGCACCGCGCGGCTCCGGCGGCGGACGCGGACCCCGGCCGGCAGCACCGCCTCCAGCACCTCGCCCCAACGGGCCATCCAGCGATCCGCCATCCACTTCGTGAGGTCGATCATCCTGCGGGACAACAGCGGGGCGTCGTCCTCCACCCCGGCCACGCTCTTCAGGGGTGCCTGGGGCAGTTCCCCGGTCCGCACCGCGACGCAATACGCGAGCCGCTCCCGGTTGCCGCGGCCCAGCGGCACGAGCACCCGGCGTCCCGGCTCCACCGCCGCGGCGAGCCGCTCCGGCACCAGGTAGTCGAGCGGCTTGTCGACCCCCTCCGGCAGCACGACCGTGGCGATCACGCCCTGCCGGGCGTCGTCCTCGGTCCAGCGGGGGCCAGTCTCGAAAAGCTCGCGCTGGTTCGTATGCTGGGCGGACATGGCGGAGATTAAACCACATCGACGCCGGCGGGAGCGATGCCCCCGTGACGAGAGGATCCGGAGGCGCAGGTGCGAATCGGCGTATTTGGCGGCAGTTTCGACCCGGTCCACGTCGGCCACCTGATCGCGGCCGAGTGCTGCCGTGAGCAGGCACGGCTCGACCGCGTGCTGTTCGTGCCGGCGGCGATCCCGCCGCACAAGCAGGAGCGGCGGCTCGCCTCGGGCCACCATCGGATCGACATGCTCCTGCTGGCCACGGGTGGTCACCCCGCGTTCGCGGTCTCGCCGGACGAGATCGATCGCGGCGGCGTGAGCTACACGCTCGACACGCTGCAGAGGCTCGCGGCGGCCCATCCGCGGGACGACCTGGTGCTGCTGCTCGGCCCGGACGCCTTCCTCGGTCTCCCCGGCTGGCACGAGCCGCGACGCATCGCCAGCCTGGCGGAGATCGTGCCGATGGAGCGCGAGACGCTCGACGATCTCGGCTGCGCGGCATGCCGCGAGCCGCTCGCGCCGCTGTTGGGCGCGGACCTGCTGGAACAGTCGCTGGCCGCGCGGGTCAGGCTGCCGGCGATCGGCATTCGCTCCAGCGACCTTCGCGCGGACGTGGCGGGCGGCAGGAGCATCCGCTACCGCACGCCCCGCGCCGTGGAGATGTACATCGCCTCCCACGGGCTCTACCGCTGACTCGCCGGCGGCCGCGGCCGGCTCACGAGGCCCGACGTTCCGCCTCCAGCCGTGCCGCGAGCAGCCGACTGACCGGCTGGGCGGCCACCGCCGGTTCGCCGGCCAGCGCCGCCGCCAGCAGGTCGAGGCGGGCCGCGGCAGGACGGGAGAGGTTCAGCAGGATGACCCGCCTGCCACCGATCTGACAGGGCCCGCCCGGCAGGTCGCCGAGCGGTTCCTCGCGCACCTGGAACCCGATCGCCGCGGCCAGCTGCATCGCCTCTTCCAGCAGCCCGAGCGTCTCGAGCGGGGTCGGCACGTCGTGCATCGGGCTGCGGCTCAACGGGGGGGACCGGACGGCAGCCCGAGCTGGTCGCGCCGCGCATCCATGGCCCGCCGGTACTCGGTGTAGCGGGCCCGTTGTTCCGGCGAGGTGCTGTCGATCATGTTCTTGCGCCAGCGGTTGCGGTCTTCCTCGGAGCCGCCGCGAGGCGGCCCGCCACCGGGGCCGCCGCCCTGGCCACTCCCCTGGCCACCGGCCGCCTGGCCGGCTGCCGCGGGACCGGCCTGTCCTGTCGCTCCGGCAGCACCGGGCCCTCCGGCACCACCGGGCGGCCCGCCTCCTCCGGGTGGTCCGCCACCCGCCGGCCGCGAGGCCTCCCAGGCCTTGCGAAACAGTTCCTCCTGCTTGATCTGCCGGTCGAGTTCCGCCTGCCGCTGTTCCGGCGGCAGCGAGAAGTAGGCGTTGATCCGCGTCTGCATCGCCGCGCGGAAAAAGCTGCCCCCCTGCCGCCCCGCCTCCCGGCGCATCCCTTCGGGCAGTGCCTCGACCTTCTCCCGGATCTGCTGCATCGCCGCCACGGCGGCCTTCGCCTCGTCGAACGTCTGCGGACCGCCATTGGCGAGGAACTGCTGCTGCGCGTCGGCCTGCAGCTTGCGGATTTCGACGACACGCGGGTCGGTCCACAGCCGCACGTAGCCCAAGAGCCAGGCGACGACCACCGCGAGCACGGCCAGCACGAGGACCAGGAGTCCCCACCGCCCCGCGCGACCCAGGGGAGACGCCTCGTCCCCTCCGCCGACCATGCCGTTCCTCGTCGCCACGCTGCTCATGAAGGCCCTTTCAGCACATGCCCGGGAAGGGGGCGGGTTCGGGAAGAGACGTTCGCGCTCCGGGGACACGTCCCGCGACGCGGTCGTCGGGGCACGCGGGGCGGCGGCCCGTCAGAGGTTGTCCACGTGCCCGTCGAAGAACAGGAAGTTGCGGGAGCCCTCGGGCGGCGGCGTGCGGTTGTCGTACTGCGTCGTCGTGTTGACGTCCTGGGTGTTGTAGTCGTCGGACGCGCCGCTGGCGAACACGTAGCCCGCATGGAACGCGTCGAACTCGTAGAGCACCCAGAGCTTCGAGGTCGCCCCCTGCTGCCCCTGATACCGCACGGCCTCCTCGCGGGTGCGGCCGCGGGTCTTGTTGGTGGTGGTGTCGTAGATCGTCAGCCGACGGGCGGGGTACTCGTAGCTCGTGCCCTCGAGGGCCAGGTTCGCCGCCTTGTACTCGTCGGGCTTCTCGGCGTCCGGAATGGCGGCGAACGCGTCCCGCACCGACTGCGACACGTTCGGCCGGGAAAAGTAGGCGAAGTCGGAGGGGCAGCGGAACACCTGGCGGTTGTTCTCCGTGAACGGGGCGAGGACGGTGGCGATGCTCGGGAACAGCGGCCGGCTGTTGGGACCCGTGCCGGCGACGTAGAAGGTCGCCTCCGAACTGGGCACGATGGCGGCGACGGGGAACCGCGCCCCCTTCGTGCGGTCCATGTACGTCTGGAACGCGATGCCGATCTGCTTGAGGTTCGACTTGCAACTCGTCCTCCGGGCGGCCTCGCGGGCCGACTGGACCGCAGGCAGCAGCAGTCCGACCAGCATCCCGATGATGGCGATCACCACGAGCAGTTCGACGATCGTCATGCCGCGGCGGGCGGAGGGGCTGGTCGCGGCGGTGCGTCCGAGAAGCATGCGAGGCTCCGATCCGCCGCCCGGTCGCGGGCCCACGGAGGGCGACGGCGGGCGGAGGGGAAAATGACCGACTGGCCGAAAGTTGAACGGTCGAGCGGTCGGAAAGGTGCAACGCCGCAATTCTAGCGGCGCCGCCGGCGGAAGGTCGATACGCCACGGGGATGCGCAAGTGCCTGTCGCGGCGGACCTTCCAGCGGCCGGCCGGCCGGCCGCGGGGCGGAGGCGGCGGGTTTCCCGGGGTGATTCGGGGCCGTCAGGTCCGGCGGTGTCGGGAATGCGAGGCGGCACCGGGCCGTCCACAGGAGGCAGGAGCGGATCGTGCAACCGACTGACCAGCCTCCGCACCCCCGCGATTCCGCCCCGTCGGTACAGGTTCCGTATGGTGCACAGGACGCCGCGGCGACCGGCCTGGTGCCCCCCGCCGGCGACCGCGGCGGCGAGGTGCTGCGGCTCGAGCGGCAGCTGGAGATCGCCAGGCTGCGGCACGCGGCGGAGGTGGCCGAACTCCGCCGGCAGGTGCTCGAGGCCCGGAAGCTGGCGGGCATCGGCGAGCTGCTCGGGACGACCACGCACGAATTCAACAACGCCCTCACCACCATCCTCAACTACGCGAAACTGGGGCTCAGGCATCGCGACCAGCCCACCCGTGACAAGGCCCTGGAGCGGATCCTGTCGGCGGGCACCCGCGCGGCCAAGATCACCGCCAGCGTGCTCGGGATGTCCCGGTCGGGCACCGCCCGCATGGAGCCGGTGAACCTCCACCTGCTGGTCGAGGACGTGCTCGTGCTCCTGGAACGCGAGCTGATGAAGTATCGCGTGCAGGTGGAACGCGAGTTCGCGCCGGTGCCGAAGGTCTCGGCCAACCCGGGGCAGATCCAGCAGGTGCTCCTCAACCTGCTCGTCAACGCCCGTCAGGCGATGGACGGCGGGGGCCGCCTCATCCTCCGGCTGTCGCACGACGAGCCGGCGGGGCTCGTCGACCTGATGGTCCGGGACACCGGCTGCGGCATGACGGCCGACGTGATGCGACGGATCTTCGAGCCGCGGTTCTCGACGAAGTCGGGCCCCGACGAGACCGGCAAGGGGGGCAGCGGCCTGGGACTCTCGGCCTGCAAGGAGATCGTGGATGCCCACCGCGGCCGGATCCGGGTGGAGACCGCCCCGGGCAAGGGCACGGCGATCACGATCCGCCTGCCGGTGCAGCCGCAGCCGGCGGCCTAGTCCGGGCCGGAGCCGTCCGCGGAGATCGCTTGCCGCGACCGGAGACGCCACGCGGATGCGTCACTCCCGCCGGTGCGTCTACAATCGGCGCACCGAGAGGAACCCGTCGATGACGCACCCCCCCCTTCCCCGCACCCTGGCAGACCTGCTCGCCAGCGGCTGGCGGAGCCGCACCGTGAAGGACGAAATCCGGGAGAACTTCACGCGGCAGCTCCGTGACGGCACGGAGCTGTTCCCCGGGATCGTCGGCTACGACGACACCGTCATTCCCGAGATCAACGTGGCGCTGCTCGCCGGCCACGACATGCTGTTCCTCGGGGAGAAGGGGCAGGCGAAGAGCCGGCTGATGCGGCTGCTGGCCGGATTCCTCGACGCCCACCTGCCCTACCTCGACGATCCGTCGATCCCGCTGCACGACGATCCCTGCCGCCCGATCACCGCGGCCGGCCGCAGGCTCGTGGCCGAACGCGACCCGGCGGCGGTGCCGATCGCCTGGTGGCACCGCGACGACCGCTACGCCGAACGGCTGGCCCCCGGCACCAAGTTCGCCGACATCATCGGCGAGATCGACCCCGCCAAGCTGGCGGGCGGCACGAGCATGGCCAGCGAGGAGGCCCTCCACCTGGGCCTGATTCCGCGGATGCACCGCGGCATCTTCGCCATGAACGAACTGCCGGAACTCGACGAACTGGTGCAGGTGGGGATGTTCAACATCCTCGAGGAGCGGGACGTCCAGATCCGCGGCTACCCCGTGAAGTTCGACATCGACTGCCTGCTGCTGTTCTCGGCCAACCCCTCGACCTACAACCGCTCGGGGAAGGTGATCCCGCAGCTCAAGGACCGGATCGGCGCGGTGATCCACACCCACTACCCCCGCGACCGCGACCTCGGCATCCGCATGGCCGAGCAGGAGGCGGGCGTCGACCTGGGGGGCGAGTGGCCCGTCGTCGTCCCCGCCTTCATGAAGGAGATCCTCGAGCAGATCACGATCGCCGCCCGGAAGAGCAAGTTCATCGACCAGCAGTCGGGCGTCAGCGCCCGCTTCTCGATCGCCAACTACGAGACGATGGTGGCCAGCGCCCGGCAGCGGGCCGTGCGACTGGAGGAGCGGCCCGCGGTGCCCCGGATCAGCGACCTCGGCCACCTGTACGCCTCCAGCCTCGGCAAGCTGGAACTCGACCTCATGGGCAGCCACCAGATGACGGAACGCCAGGTGCTCGACGGCGTGATCGCCGAGGCGATCGGCACCGTGTTCGAGGAATACGTGGAACAGCACGGCCTCGACGAGATCGCGCGGGTGTTCGGCGAGGGCGTGAAGATCGAGGTCGGCGACATGGTGCCGTCGGCGGCGTACCACGGGAAGGTCGACGAGGTGCCGGCGGTGTGGGAGAAGGCCTTCGAAGTCAACGTCTCGACCGACCCGGCGGTGCGGGCCAGCTGCATCGAGTTCGTGCTCGCCGGCCTCTATGCCACCGAACGGATCTCCCGGATCCAGTCGCACGGTCGCACCATCTACGACACCAAGGGGTTCGGGTAGCGGACCGGGGCCGTCCCCGCCGCCGCCCGCGCCGCAGTCCCACCATGCCCAACCGCGACACACTCGGCGGGATCGTCCACAGCTACCAGCGGTACGATCCCGCGCGGATTCCACCGCCCCGGCCGCCGCAGGCCGACCTGGTCACCCCCGCGATGGAGCACCTCCTCGAGTTCGGCGACATCGACGACCTCACCGACGAGCAGCTCGCCGAGGCGGTGATCCTCGACCCGGAGCAGATCCGCGGGCTCGGCCGCTCGCTCGACCGGATGATCGAGGAGCTCGAGGCCCGGCGGCGGAAGATCCTGGAACGCCACGAGACCGAGGGCGTCCGCACGCGGGCCCGACGGTCCTTCCACGACGCCGCCCGACAGGTGCGGCCGCCGGCCGAGCACCGCGACGCCTTCGACCGCGCGGTGCGCGAGGAGCAGATCCGCCCCCTGGAACGGCTCTGGTACGCGCAGGGCGACGACCAGAGCCGGTTCGGCAGGCAGCTGGTCACGCTGGCCGCGCGGCTCGGCGAGGTGTACCAGGTCGACGAACTGGCCACGAAGTGGACGTTCACCGGACGGGAGAGGCTCTCGGTCCCCGAGGCGCTCGAGGTGAAGCGGGAGCTGGAGACGATCGACGAACTGCTCCGGCAGCTGCGGGACGCGAAGCGCAACGCCCGCGTCGGGCTCATCGACATGGACGCCCTGAGTCAGTTCCTGGCACGGGAGCAGCTCGACGAGCTCGACGTGCTCCGCCGCCAGGTGCAGGAGGTGCTCGAGGACCTGGCGGCCCGACAGGGTCTCCAGCGGACGAAGAAGGGCTACGAACTCACGCCGAAGGCCCTGCGGACCTTCCAGGGCAAGCTCCTCGAACAGATCTTCTCCGCGCTCGCCCCCGCCCGGACGGGACGCCATCAGGGGAGCATCGTGGGCGACGGCGCGGTCGAACTGGTGCCGACGCGGCCCTACGAGTTCGGCGACTCCGTGGCCCACATGGACATCCCCGGCTCGCTCGTCAACGCCCTGCTCCGCCGGGCGGGCGAGCACCCGACGGCTTCCCCCGGCGTGCTGCGTCTGGATCCCCGCGACATCGAGGTGCACCGCACCCGCAACAGCCCCAAGTGCGCCACGACCGTCGTGCTCGACATGAGCGGTTCGATGCGGCACGGCGACCTCCACGTGAGCGTGAAGCGGATGGCGCTGGCCCTGATGGGGCTGGTGCAGCGGGAGTATCCGGGCGACTTCCTGCAGTTCCTGGAGATGGCGTCGTTCGCCCGGCCGCGGGCCGCCGGCGAGATCGTCCGGCTCATGCCGAAGCCGGTCACGATCTTCGACTCGGTCGTCCGCCTGCGGGCCGACATGAGCGACCCCAGGATCGCCGAGACCGACGTGCCGCCGCATTTCACCAACATCCAGCACGCCCTGCAGCTGTCGCGGCAGCACCTCGCCCGGCAGGACACACCCAACCGGCAGATCATCGTCATCACCGACGGCCTGCCGACGGCGCACTTCGAGGGCAGCCAGCTGTTCCTGCTCTACCCGCCCCACCGGCGGACGGAGGAGGCGACGATCCGCGAGGCGCAGGCCTGCCGCCGCGAGGGCATCACGGTGAACGTGTTCCTGCTGGCGAGCTGGTCGCAGTCGCGGGAGGACATCCAGTTCGCCTACCGGCTCGCGGAGACGGCGCAGGGCCGCGTGTTCTTCACCGCCGGCAAGGATCTCGACCGCTTCGTGGTCTGGGACTACGTCTCCCGGCGGCGGTCGATCATCGGCTGAGCGGCGCGGCGGCATTCCCGCCAGAGCATGGCGGCCGAACCGACGACCGCGAGGGACGCCGCGGCGGCGAGCGTCCACAACGGCACGATCCGCCCGGGCTGCGCCGCGGCGCGGTCGCGGGCCTGCTCGGCCAGATCGACCGGGGGCAGGCCGGCGGCCCGCCGCGAACGCTCGATCGCCGCCTGCTGCCTCCCCAGGAAGCGGCCCTCGATCTGCCGCTGCCGCACGTCGAACTTGGGGCCGATCAGGCCGATGCCCACCAGGGCCATGAGCGAGAAGGCCGTCGCCCAGAACCATCCGCTGTCGGTGATCCGGAAGGGCTCGTGCCTGTCGGGCTCCACGGCCATGCCGCCAGTCTACGCGGGACCGCGGGCCGCGTCAGGCGATGCCGGGCCAGCGGCCGCGGACGTCGCGGCCCGCGTAGACCGCCCCGTCGCCCAGCGACTCCTGGATCCGCAGCAGCTGGTTGTACTTGGCGATCCGGTCGCTGCGGGACGCCGACCCGGTCTTGATCTGCCCCGTGGAGAGCCCGACGGCGAGGTCGGCGATGGTGGCATCCTCCGTCTCGCCGCTGCGGTGGCTGGCGATCGAGGTGTAGCCCGAGCGGTGGGCCAGCGACACCGCCGCGATCGTCTCGGTGAGCGTGCCGATCTGGTTGACCTTCACGAGGATGCTGTTGGCGACGCCCTCGGCGATGCCGCGGGAGAGCCGCTCGGAGTTCGTCACGAACAGGTCGTCGCCGACGAGCTGCACCTTGCCGCCGAGCTTCTCGCTGATCAACTTCCAGCCCTTCCAGTCGTCCTCGGAGCAGCCGTCCTCGATCGACACGATCGGGTAGCGGCCGGCGAGGCCGGCGAAGAAATCGACCATGCCGGCCGAGTCGAGCGACTTGCCCTCGATGGTGTAGGTGCCGCTCTTGGCGTCGTAGAGTTCGGTCGCGGCGACGTCGAGCGCGATGAACATCTCCTCGCCGGGCTTGTAGCCGGCGTTCGAGATCGCGGCGAGGATCACCTCGAGCGCCTCGGCGCAGGTGCCGATGTGCGGGGCGAAGCCCCCCTCGTCGCCCACCGCGGTCGCCAGCTTCTTGTCCTTGAGCACCTTCTTCAGGGCGTGGAAGGTCTCCACGCCGGCACGCAGGGCGTCGTCGAAGGTGTCGAAGCCCAGCGGCATGACCATGAACTCCTGCACGTCGAGCGGATTGTCGGCGTGCGCGCCGCCGTTGATGATGTTCATCATCGGCGCCGGCAGCAGCCGGGCGGTCGCCCCGCCGAGGTAGCGGTAGAGCGGCACGCCGCAGTGCTCGGCCGCCGCGTGCGCCACCGCCATCGAGACACCGAGGATGGCGTTGGCGCCGAGGTTCTTCTTGTTGGCGGTGCCGTCGAGTTCCAGCATCATCTCGTCGATGCTGGTCTGGTCGAGGGCGTCGCAGCCCTCCAGCTCCTCGGCGATCCGGGTGTTGACGTTCTCCACCGCCTCGAGCACCCCCTTGCCGAGGTACACGCCCTTGTCGCCGTCGCGTTTCTCCCAGGCCTCGTGGGCGCCGGTGCTGGCACCCGAGGGCACGGCCGCCCGACCGAACGCCCCGTCGGCGAGGCTCACGTCGACCTCGATCGTGGGATTGCCGCGGCTGTCGAGGATCTGGCGGGCGTGGATGTCGACGATCGTGGACATGGAGGGCTGCCTTCCGGTGGGTGATGCGGGCTGGTGGGTGGACGCGGGCGGCGTTCCGGGACGACCCCGGAGCGGCCGGCGGCAATTGTGCCAGCGACGGGCCGGCACGCAAGGCCGAAACCGGCCCCGCATGGCTGGGGCGGCCCGCGCCGGCTATCCTGACGGTCGTGGCGCCGCCACGGCGGTCGGTTCGCTCGTCCCCGCGGACGGAGCCCCTCCCGTTGTCCCGTTCCGCAGGTGCCGACGCCGCCCATGTTCACCGGACTGGTCGAAACGACGGGCCGCGTGGCCGCCGTGCTCGCGGAGCCGCCCGGCGTGCGGGTCGTCGTGGAGGAGGCCGCGATCGCAGCCTCCGCGGAACTCGGCGAGAGCATCTGCGTGAGCGGCTGCTGCCTGTCGGTCGTCGGCATCGACGGGCCCCGCGTCGCCTTCCAACTCGGACCCGAGACGCTGCTGCGGACCACGCTGGGCCGGCTGGCGGACGGCCGGCGGGTGAACCTCGAGCGGTCGCTGCGGCTTTCCGACCGGCTGGGCGGCCACCTCGTCACCGGTCACGTCGACGGCCAGGGCCGTCTCGTCATGCGGGCCGTGGAGGGCGACTGGGTCACCTGCCGGTTCTCCGCCCCGCCCGCCCTGCTCGGGCAGATGGCCTCGAAGGGCTCGGTGGCGATCGACGGGGTCAGCCTCACGCTCGTCGACGTGACGGCCGACTGGTTCAGCGTGGCGCTCATCCCGCACACGCTGGCGAGCACCACGCTGGGCGGCCTGGCCGAGGGAGACGCCGTCAACCTCGAAACCGATCTCGTCTTCAAGTACGTGGCCCGCTGGCTGGAGGGCACGCGATGAAGGCCGCCGACCCCGACGCACGTGCCGGCTCCGCCGCCCCCGGGCCGATCGGAGGCGAGGCCCCGCCCGCCCGGCAGACGACCGCCTACCTCAAGCGGCTCTTCGCACAGGTGGGCTTCACGATCGACCCGCGTCATGGCCAGAACTTCCTCGTCGATCTGAACCTCCTCGACCTCCTGGAACGCGCGGCGGGTGTCACCGCGGCCGACGTCGTGCTCGAGGTGGGCTCGGGCACCGGCACCCTCACCGAGCGGCTCGCCCGCACCGCGGGCCGGGTCGTCAGCTGCGAGATCGATCCCCGGCTGGCCCAACTGGCCCGGGAGCGGCTCCTGTCCGTCGATCACGCGGGCGGCGGCCTCGACGAGCGGGTGGAAATCGTGGAGGGGGACGTGCTGGCCTCCAAGCACCGCTTCGCCCCGGCCGTGCTCGCGGCCGTCGCACGGGCCTGCGCGGCCCGGCCGGACGGACGGTTCCGGCTGGTGGCCAACCTGCCCTACTGCGTCGCCACCCCGGTGATCTCCAACCTGCTGGCGACCCCGCGGCCCTTCGACACCGCCACCGTGACCGTCCAGCGGGAGATGGCGGAGCGGATGACCGCCTCCGCCGGCACGTCCTCCTACAACGCCCTGTCGGTCTGGGTGGGCGCGCAGTGCCGCGGGGAGATCGTGCGGATTCTGCCTCCGAGCGTGTTCTGGCCGCGGCCCAAGGTGGAGTCGGCGATCGTCCACCTGGTGCTCGATCCCGGGCGGCGGGCGGCGATTCCCGACCTCGGCCGGTTCCACGACTTCGTCCGCGACGTGTTCTGTCATCGCCGCAAGCTGCTGCGGGGCGTGCTTGTGCGGCTGGCCGGCGGCAAGCAGAATGACGCCGCCCGAGAGGTCGTGGCCCGCGTGTACGCCACGATGGGATTCGACGAGTCGGTGCGGGCGGAGGAGATTCCGCCCGCCGACTTCGTCCGGCTGGAGCAGGCGTTCTTCGAGCGAGGCCCGCGATGAAGTTCATCGAGATGACCGGCCGGGCCCTGATGAGCATGCTCGAACCCGACGAGGTGTCGCCGGAGGCGTTGCAGCGGGCCGGCCTCACCGACACCTGCCTGGTGCGGGTGAACCAGCAGGGCGACATCGAGGTGCGGCGGCACGACCGCTGGGACGTCATCGGCGGCCTGCTGGGCAACTTCGAACACCGCACCGAACACGCCAGCGGACGGACGTGGGCGTAGCCGCCCCGGGTGCGGCCGGCACCCCCCGCCAGGACGCCCCGCCTCCGCGCCGCTTCCCCAGGTCGAAAAACCGTCCGCGAACGCGGCAAAACGCAGGGTCGCGGGCGCGGTCGGGCCGAAACTTCCGGTTGTCTGGGCCGGACAGATAGACTGTGGGGTCGGCATGCGGATCGTGCCGAAACCCCAGAGGGTCCCGGACCGCGGTTCCTCGGGTCCCGGGGGGCGGATGGGCCGTTCCGGCTCGCACTGGTGGGAGGCTCCACAGCACGTGATCCCCAATCCCAACACCGAAGCGTCGATCGCCCCCACGATCGTGGACCTCCTGCGGCAGCGGGCGGCCTACCGTCCGCACGATCGGGCGTTCACGTTCCTCGTCGACGGTGAAAACGAGGAACTGAACATCACCTACGCCGAACTCGACCGGAAGGCCCGGGCGGTGGGCGGCTGGCTGCTCAGTCAGGGGATGGCGGGCCGGCGGGTGCTCCTCCTCTATCCGTCGGGCCTCGACTTCATCGCCGCCTTCATGGGGTGCCTCTACGGCGGCGCCATCGCGGTGCCGGCCTATCCGCCCCGCAAGAACCGGTCGGTCGAGCGGATCGAGGCGATCGCCTCCGACGCCGACGCCTCCGTCGCCCTCACCACCCGCGACGTTCTCGACCGGTTCGACGGCCTGCGGACCACCGCGCCGAGCCTCGAGCACCTGATCTGGAAGGTGGACAGCGAACTCGACGTCTCGTGGGCCGACCGCTGGGAGCGGCCCGACATCGACGGCGGCACCCTGGCGTTCCTGCAGTACACGAGCGGTTCGACCGGCACGCCGAAGGGCGTGATGCTGTCCCACGAGAACCTGCTCCACAACTCGCTGCGGATCATGCAGGCCTTCGAGATCACCCGCAGTCAGTCGGGCGTCTTCTGGCTGCCGAGCTTCCACGACATGGGGCTGATCGGCGGCATCCTCGTGCCCCTCTACGGCGGCAAGTTCAACGTGCTCATGTCGCCGGTGGCCTTCCTGCAGAAGCCCCTCCGGTGGCTGCAGGCGATCTCGAAGTACCGGGCCACGATCAGCGGCGGTCCCAACTTCGCCTACGAGCTCTGCGTGCGGAAGACCACGCCGGAGCAGCGGGCCACGCTCGACCTCTCCAGCTGGACGCTGGCCTTCAACGGCGCGGAGCCGGTGCGGGCGGAGACGATCGACGCCTTCTGCGAGGCGTTCGCGCCGTGCGGCTTCCGCCGCGAGGCCTTCTATCCCTGCTACGGCCTCGCCGAAAGCACCCTCATGGTGACGGGCGGGATGAAGTTCGAGCCCCCCGTGATCCGCTCGTTCGACGCGGTCTCCATCGAAACCGGCACGGCCATGAGGCGGCCGGCCAACGCCCCGGCGATCCGGCGGCTGGTCGGCAGCGGCCGCGAACTCGACGGCCAGGACGTGCTCATCGTCGATCCCCAGTCGCGCGAGCCGCTCCCGCAGGGCCGGGTGGGTGAGATCTGGGTCAGCGGGCCGAGCGTCGCCCAGGGCTACTGGAACCGCGGCGACGCCTCCGCCGAAACCTTCAGCGCCATGCTGTCGCAGCCCGGGCAGGCCCCCACGGGCCAGGCCGTCTCGACCTGGCAGCCCAACTCGGGCCCGTACCTCCGTACCGGCGACCTCGGCTTCTTCGACGACGGCGAACTGTTCGTCACCGGCCGGCTCAAGGACCTGATCATCATCCGCGGCCGCAACCACTACCCGCAGGACATCGAGCACGCCGTCGAGGAGGCCAGCCCGCTGGTGCGGGCCGGTTCGATCGCCGCCTTCGCGGTCGACGTGGACGGTCGGGAGCGGGTGGCCGTGGTGGCCGAGGTGGAACGGGGTCGGCGGGACCCGGCCGAGGTCGCGACCGCCTTCGAGGCGATCCGGCGGCGGCTGGCGACGGAGCACGAACTCGCCGTGGAGGCGATCGTGCTGGTGCGGCCCAACAGCGTGCCCAAGACCTCCAGCGGCAAGATCCAGCGGCATGCCTGCAGGCGGATGTTCCTCGACGGGACGCTCGACGTGGTCGAGCAGCACGTCGGCTGGCTGCAACCGGCCGCCCCCGTGGGCGGCGAGCCGCCGCGGCTGGCCCGGCAGCGGCCCGTGGGCGAGGCGGCCCGGAGCGGCCGGCCCGACCACGAGCTGCCCCAGGAGATCGTGCAGACGGTGTTCGAGCACGTCCGCCGCATCGCCAAGGAGCGGGCCGGCCGCCTCACGCTCGACACCAACATCGTGGAGCTGGGCCTCGATTCCCTGGAACGGATGGAGATCGTGGCCAGCCTCGAGGAGGCGTTCGGGGCCCGGTTCCCCGAGCAGGTGCTGCCACAGATCGAGACCTGCCGCGAGGTGACCGAGGCGATCCTCGATCACATGCCGGTGCAGGACCGGCTCCGCGGCGTCCCTCCCGCGCCGCCGCAGGGCACGACCGGCGGCGCCGTGCCGGTCGATGCCTACGACATCGCCGCGTTTCCGGAGGTGCGGGCGCTGGAGCAGAACTTCGCGATGGTCCGCGAGGCGGGGCTGGAGAATCCCTACTTCAGCGTGCACGAGGGGCTGACCAACGACCGCACCATGATCGGCGGCCGGGAGATGATCAGCTGGGCCACCTACAACTACCTCGGCATGTCGGGAGAGCCGGAGGTGGCGGCGGCCGCCAAGGCCGCGATCGACCGCTTCGGCACCAGCGTGTCGGCCAGCCGGCTGGTGTCGGGCGAGAAGACGATCCACCAGGAACTGGAGCGGGAGATCGCCCGCTTCATCGGCACCGAGGACGCGGTGACCTTCGTGGGCGGGCACGCCACGAACGAGACCGTGATCGGCCACGTGGTCGGCCCCGGCGACCTCGTCCTCCACGACGGCCTGGCCCACAACAGCCTCCTGCAGGGGGCCGTGCTGTCCGGGGCCAGGCGCCGCCCCTTCCCGCACAACGACTTCGCCGCCGCCGAACAGCTGCTCGCCCAGATGCGGGGCCAGTACCGCCGGGTGCTCGTCGTCATCGAGGGCATCTACAGCATGGACGGCGACTTCGCCGACCTGCCCAGGTTCATCGCGCTGGCCAAGCGGCACCGGGCCCTGCTGATGGTCGACGAGGCCCACTCGATCGGCGTCATGGGCCCGCGGGGCCGTGGTATCGGCGAGCACTTCGGCGTGCATCCGGCCGACGTCGACATCTGGATGGGCACGCTCTCGAAGTCGCTCGGCAGCTGCGGCGGCTACATCGCCGGCTCCAAGACGCTCGTCCGCTGGCTCAAGTACACGGTGCCCGGGTTCGTCTACTCCGTGGGCCTGCCGCCGGCCGCGGCCGGGGCCGCGCTCGGGGCCCTGCGGCTCCTCCAGCGGCAGCCGGACCGCGTGGCGAAGCTCCACGCGAACGCCCGGCTCTTCCTCCAACTGGCCCGCGACGCCGGGCTGGACACGGGGCCCTCGGGCGGGTCGGGCGTCGTGCCGGTGATCCTCGGCCATTCCATGAACAGCCTGCGGCTGTCGCGGGCGCTGTTCGCCCGCGGCATCAACGTGCAGCCGATCCTCTACCCGGCGGTCGAGGAACGGGCGGCGCGGCTGCGATTCTTCATCTCCGCGAGCCACACGCCCGACCAGATCCGGCGGACGATCGCGGCCATGCAGGAGGAACTGTCGCGGATCGATCCGGTCTACGCCCGGGCCGCGGCCCAGCGGCCGGTCTCGGTGGCCTGACCCCGGGCGTGCCGCCCTGATCCCGGCCCGTCCCCCGGCTCACGCCGGGGGCTTGTATGACCTCACCGGTCGCCCCCGACCTCATGCAAGCCCGGAGCAAGAGCGACGGGACGAGCTCCCACCACCGCCGGGCACGAAGCCCGGCCCGGCACCAGCGACCTGCGGTCGCCAAGCGACGGTCGGCAGGATGCCGAGCCACCGCGTGAATCCACCGCCGCCGGGCACGAAGCCCGGCCCGGCACCAGCGACCTGCGGTCGCCAAGCGACGGTCGGCAGGATGCCGAGCCGTCGCGTGAACTCAGTACCGCACCTCGATGCCGAAGTCGACGCCGTTGGTGAACACGTACTCCTGGCCCCCCTGCACCGGGGCGATGCGGTTGTACTCCACCTTCTGCGTATCGACGTACCAGTAGCCGGGCTGCACGACCGTGCCGTCGGGCCGGGCGATCGCCGCTCCGGTGTTGTTCTGCTTGGCGACCTGCACGTCCTTCAAGGCGGTCCTGTAGCCGGTGTTGGTCGAGGCCCTGGCGATGCTCCCCAGCCACATGCCCGTGTAGCCGGCGTGCAGTCGGATCGCCTCGCTGACGCGGAACTGCGAGCCGAACCGCCATTCACCGATCGGCGTGAACACGAACCGGTGCTCGGCGGCGTTGGTGGCGTTGTTCTGGGCGACGCCGTAGAGCTGCAGGAACAGCGGCGGCGCGTTGATCGCGGTGGCCGGCGTCGTGCCGCCCGCCGTCTGCGTGGTCGAGGGCGTGAACGTGGCCCGCAGGTAGTCGGCCCCGACGGCGTTGGGGAAGTTGGCTCCGCGGTACAGGTTGTTCTGCCAGTTGAGTCCGGCCGTGAACTTCAGCTCGCTCGACCACAGCCAGCGGCCCTGCTGCGACTCGAACAGGAGCGAGAACTCGGGCCCGACCATGTTGTTGCTGGTGTAGGTCTCCCACGCCCCGGCCTGGAGGGGGCTGCCCAGGCCCTGGCCGGTGAGCGTGTCGACGCCGCTGATGCCCAGCACGTCGCCCGCCGGCCCCGTGCCGAAGGTCTCGTCGACCCCGCCGCCGCCGATCGTGCTGGTGGTTCCCCCGAGGCCGCCCGCGGTGGTCCCGCCGGCCACGCCGCCGGTCGTGCCGCCCGCCGCACCGCCCGCCGCACCGCCGGTCGTGCCGCCGGCCGCGCCGCCGGTCGTGCCGCCGGCCGCACCGCCGGTCGTGCCGCCGCCACCCGTGCGGCCACCGATGTTGAACGTGTACTGGTTGCTCTCGTAGCCGAGCTTGTAACGGTCGGCGAACTGCAGGAAACGCGGTCCCAGGCCGAACCGGACCGTCGATCCGCTCCCCCGGCGGCCGAGTTCGCGGCGGATGATCGCCGCGACGCCGGCGCTCTGGATCTCCGTGCTGTTCGACTGGGTGAGCTTCTGCGAGATGATGTGGTCGGGGGGAGGGCTGACCGACGTGATCGTGGTCGTCACGAGTGCCTGGTTGTTGTTGCCGAAACCGCCGCCGGTGTTGCCGGCGCTCGTCGCGGTCTGCGTGAAGGTCTGCGTCGGCGAGGAGGCGGCGAACTCGCTGTTGGTCTGGAACTTCTGCGACTGCCCGACGTTGAAGTAGCTGATGTTGATGCCGTTGTTGTCGTAGATCCAGCCGCCCTCGTAGCGATTGCCCCAGCCCATGCGGGTCCGCATCCAGCTGGTGTTGAGGTCGAGCTGCAACGGGTCGGATCCGAACGTGTAGAGGCCGCCGATGATGCTGCCGGCGCTCGACGACGTGCCCGAGGCGGTGAGGTTGGCATTGTTGAGCTGGACGACCGTCTGCGGCGAGATCGGATTCGTGGGGATCAGGTAGTTCCCCGTCGGCGTCTGGCTCACCCCCGTCACCTTGGGTGGCGTGATGCCCCAGTAGAGACGGTCGTAGTTGAAGAACATCCCCTCGCTCGGCTCGGGGTAGATCTCGTACTCCTGCAGGTCCGGCGGGGCGAACAGCTGGAAGTCGTAGAAGTCCTGGTTCGGCAGCATCGGCATCCAGTCGCCGGCCCGGGCCGACGTGCCCGCCACGGTGCCGGACAGCACCAGCAGGATCAAGACCAGGTGGATCGAGGCCGCCAGACGAGTGAACCGCAGGTTCGTGACCATCGCTTGTGTGTCCTGGGGAGCAGGAGCCTGTCTTCCGCGGATGCGGATTGCTCCTTCGGTATCGGTCCCGCCGGTGAGTCGAGTTGACGAAAGTTGGCGGACTGTTCCGTTTGTGCCGGTTTTCCGTGGCGGCCGCGCGAAGGGTGGCAGGCACGGCGGTCTCGGGTATGTTGCAGGAACACGCCCGCCCTCCCTGCTCCACCGGGTTTGACATGCGCCGACGCCAACCGCTGCCGGGCCGACCACGGCCCCCCTTCGCCCTGCGTGCCATGGCCCGCGTTTCGGGTCTGGCCGCCGCGACCCTCCTTGCCTGCCTTGCCGCCGCCACGGCGACGGTGGCCGCCGAACCGCGGGGGGGCCGGCCGGCGGCCGCCCCGCCGGCCCGGCCGGCCGCACAGGACGAACGCTTCCTGCGGATCACGCGCGATGCCGCCCGCCGGCCGCTGGCGCTGGAGACGGCGGTGGTCCGCTACGTCGAAACCGCGGCCGCGGCGGCCGCCGCCGGACGGGCCGAGCCGCTGGAAGTCGATCTGGTCGGGGCCGTCCACCTCGGGAGCCGGCAGTATTACGACACGCTCGACCGGCTGTTCACCGAGTACGAGGCCGTGCTCTACGAACTCGTGGCGCCCGACCATGCCCGCGTGCCCCGGCCCGGCCGGAAGCCCGGGGGAGCCATCGGTTCCGCGCAGCAGGGGCTCACGAAGATGCTCGGGCTGGAGTTCCAGCTCGACCAGATCGACTACACCGCGAAGAATTTCGTGCACGCCGACCTGTCGCCCCAGGAGTTCGACGCGGCGATGGCGAAGCGGGGAGAGTCATGGTGGTCGATGTTCGCCCGCTTGATGCGGGAGAGCATGGCCCGTGGCGAACGCCGCGGCACGCCCGGTGCGGACGTGAGCGTGGGCGACCTGTTCGGGATCCTCTTCGGGGATCGCCGCGAGGTGCGGCTGCGGCGGCTGATGGCCGAGCAGTTCACGGACATGGAGGTGCTGACGGCGGCCTTCGGTGGCGAGGAGGGCTCGTCGCTGATCACCGACCGCAACGCGGCGGCACTCGACGTGCTGAAGGAGCAGATCGCCCGGGGGCGGCGGTCGATCGCCATCTTCTACGGCGCCGCCCACATGGACGACTTCGATCGCGCCCTGCGACGCGACTTCCAGCTTCAGCCGCGAGAGACGGTCTGGCTGGAGGCCTGGGACCTCCGCGATCCCGCCGAGCGCAACTGACCATCCTGCCAGCCGGCCGGCCAGAGCCGCGTGTCGCCGGCATCCGCCAGCGCGGCCGCCGACAGACGATGGCCCGCCGTCTGCCACACCGCGGCGGCGGCGCGGCTCCAGACCAGACGATCCCGGGCGGCGGCTGCCCAGGCGTCGGCCACCCGGCGGGTCTCGGCGAGCACGGCGGCGTAGCCCGCCGCCGACGCCCCTTCGCCCACGGGATCGAACTCGAAGGCCCCGGCATATCCCGCATCGACCAGTCCCAGCGCCAGCGACTGAAGCGCCAGGCACCCCCACCCTGCGGGCAGCCGCTCCAGATCGGCCGTCGGGGGCCCGACCCGGTCGGCCACCTGCACCACCGCGGTGGCGGCGGCCAGCCGGGGCAGCGACCGCACGAGGCCGGCGTCGTCGGCGAAGTGCCAGAAGTCGACCGCCAGCCGCACCGCCGGCGACGCCACGGTCTCGACGAGTTCGAGGGCGTCTTCGATCCGCGTGACGAAACTCGCGCCGGCGGCGGCATGCATCGGCTTGACCGCCAGCGTCACGCCCGCCCGGGCCGCCACCGGGGCGAGCACGCCGAGGGCCTCCAGCAGGAGCCGGCGGGCATGCGCCAGCGTGTGTCCTCCCCGGCAGCCGGCGTGCACCACCAGGACGGGTGCGGCCACCGTCGCCGCTGCCTCGATGGCCTCGACGGCGTCGGCGAGGCTCTCGGCGAAACGTCGCCCGTCGCCCCCCGTGAACCCCCCGGCCCATTGCAGGCTCGACACCCGCATCCCCGCCGCCTCCAGCATCCGCGCCGCGGCGCCGGCGCCCACGTCGGACAGTTTGACCCGCCACAGCGAGACCGCGCCGAAGCCGTGGTCGGCGAGGCGGGCGATTTCCTCGGGAAGCTCCCAGCGTGACGTCGTCAGCTGACTGATGGCCGCGTCGATCATGGTCACCGGTTCTCCTGCTTCCGTCCGCCCATCGGCGGATCCGGGCACGTGTCCTGGGCCAGTTCTCGGAAGGGCGAAAGTATGGAACGCTCGCGCGCGGACTGTCCAGAGAAGATCGTGCCGGCTGTTTTCCGCGGCGGCTCGCGGATGTCGCGGGTCTCCGACGGCTGCTGTCACGCGCGGGGTTTCAGGCTTGACAACTCCGGCGACGGGCATCGCGACGGATACTGAACAGTGATCAGGTGGGGCCGCAGGACGGGTGCGATCACGGTCAGCGGGCGAGCAGGTCGAGACACACCAGGCGGCCCTGCCCGCGCACGTAGAGGTAGCCGTGCGCGATCACCGGGGCCGCCCAGCACGGGGCGGCGAGGAGTTCCGCGGCCTTGCCCGGCCGCGCGGCCTGCGGATCGACGAGCCGTGTGCGCGACACCTCCGTGTAACGCTCGGGCGTGGCCGCGACGAGCAGGAGGTCGCCGAACTCACCGAGCACGACGAGGTGTCCGTCGGCCCAGGCCACGCTCGCCCGCCCCAGGCCCGGCGTGCTCCAGCGGATCGCGCCGGTCTTCCAGTCGGCGCAGACCAGCAGGGCGTCGCCCGCGTTGCGGCCGCTGGATCCGTAGAGGTGCCCGTCGTGGAGCACCGGCGTCGCCCAGTGCGCCCGGAGGCTGCGGGCCGGCCTGCCGCCGGGCGGATCCTGCCGGACCGGCTCCAGCCCCCGCGGCGTCATCGCCAGCAGCACGCTGCCGGGACCGTAGGTCTCGGAGAGCAGGATCTCGTCCCCCTGCACGACCGGACTGGCGGCGACGACGCTGAACAGTTCGTCGGCCCGCCAGCGGAACGCGGACCGCACCTCCCCCGTGGCCGGATCGACCACGAGCAGCCGGTCACGCATCCAGGCCACCACGCCGTCGCGTCCGCCGAGCGTCGCCCGCACCGGCCCGCTGTAGCTGGCCAGTTCGCCGCTGGAGCGCCAGCGTTCCCGGCCCGTGGCCAGATCGAAGGCGACGAGCCCGCTGTCGAGCCCCCGAACGAGGTCGAGCCGCTCCGGGGCCGGGGGGGCGGAGCCGGGGCGGCTGCCGCCCACCTGCACGACCACGGATCGCGTGCCCCCCGCGTCGACGACCAGCGGCGCGGCTCCCACGCCGAAGAAGTTCCGCACCACGTGGTAGGTCGAGGAGGTGTCGACCTGCCACCTGAGCGCGCCGTCCGACACCGCGCGACAGACGAGCCGCCCTTCGGGACCGTAGGTGACGACCGCGTCGTCGGCGATCACGGCCGCCGCCCGCGGGCCGCCGTCGTAGCCGAAGGTATCCGCGTAGTCGGTGCGGTACCGCTGCTGCCAGCGTTCCCGGCCGGTCTCGGCGCCGAGGCAGCGGAGCCGGATCTCGTCCCCGACACGATCACAGATCAGGCAGTTCCCCCCGGCCACCGCCGGGGCGCAGTAGCCCTCCCCGACCTCGCAGTGCCACGCGACGCGTGGACCGGCGGCCGGCCACGGCACCGCCATGCCGGCGAGGCTGCTGCGACCGTTGCCAGACGGGCCGAGGAATCCGCCCCAGTCTTCTCCCGGCCTCGTCCACGGTTCGGCCGGCGCCGGTGACGGCGTGGCCGCCGCTGCGACCGGCTCGGCAGCCCGCACGCCTTGCGGGGCACGGCCGCTCCCGACGACCGCCCCGCAGAGGATGGCGGCGCAGGACATCCGCCGCCGCGCGGCATGCGTCCACGATGGTGATGACCGGGTCATGTCGCGGCTCCTTTCACAGGCGGGCCGCCGGTGCGGACGCTCCGGTGGCTCTCGCGTGCCCGCGTACGATACCCTGAAACGCGGCCCGCCGCCGCCACACGGGCGGTGCTCCCGGTTCCGCCTTCCGCCCCCTGCTCGCATGCCGAAGGACAAACACCTCCGCGTCGGACCGCTGCTGATTCCGGCCGACGCGTTCGCCTGGCAGTTCGCGCGGAGCAGCGGCCCCGGCGGACAGCACGTCAATCGCACCAGCAGCAAGGCGGTGCTCCGGTTCGACGCGGCCCATTCGCCGCACCTGCCCGACGACGTGCGTCGCCGGCTGCTCGAGCGGGAACGGGCCCGACTCACCGCGGACGGCGGGCTCGTCATCGCCAGCCAGCGACACCGCGATCAGTCGCGGAACGTCGTCGATTGCCTGGAAAAACTGGCGGCTCTGCTGGAGCGGGCGTTGGTCGTGCCCAAGACCCGCCGGGGATCGACGACCCCGCGGGCCGCCAAAGGCAAGCGGCTCGACTCCAAGCGACGGCGGTCCGAGACGAAGCGGCTCCGGGGCAGACCCGACGCCTGACGCCAACGGCACCCGCGCGGTTTGCCCGCGCCGCGATCGATCGGGGCACCCGCGGTGCGCGGACTGGTATAATCGACCGTGGGCGGCAGCGACGCCGCCTGGCATGACCGGCCCTGGTGGGCCGGCTCGAGTGCGAAGGAGAACGCCCCCATGGCAGCGTCCCGCGACATCGACACGATCCTCAAGAACTGGGACTTCCAGCCCGGTGAGGTGAACGCCCGCCTCCTCAAGGCGCGGAACGGCCGTGAGGTGCTGCAGATGCGGGTGGACATGGGCCTGCTGCAGATGGAGACCGACCTTCGGCCCGACGGCCTGCGGCCGCACGGGGCCGAGACGTACTACGACTACCTGGTCGGCGAGGTGATCCGCGAGGGAGGCTCGTTCCGGCTGTCGAAGGAGCAGTGCGCCGAGTCGGACCGCGAGTTCGTGCAGTACTACCACCGCCGGCTCTGCTGGCTGTCTCTGCGGGAGTACCGGCGGGCCGCCAAGGACGCCGATCACAGCCTCGCATTCATGGATTTCGTCCGCGAGCATTCCCCGGACGAGGAGTGGACCATCTCCCACGAGCAGTACCGGCCGTTCGTGCTGTTCCACCGCGTGCAGGCGGCGTCGCTGGCCGCCCTGCAGGAGGCGGGCCCCGAGGCATCGATCGGCGAGATCAATCGGGGTCTCGGCCAGTTCCGCGAGCTGTTCGCCCGCTACGACGCGGTCGAACAGTTCGACGAGGACGAACTCGTCAAGCGGCTGTTGGAGATGCGGGAGAGCGTGCGGCAGCGGTACGAGGTGGGCCGCACCCTCGACGAGCAGCTCGCCGAGGCGATCCGGGCGGAGAACTACGAGTTGGCGGCCACCATCCGCGACCGGATGCTGGGTGACAAGGCGGGTGACAAGTTGGGCGGCAAGCTGGGTGACAAGCTCGGCGGGGACCTCAGCGATACCGGCCACGACGAGATCCGGAGCCCGGGCGAGTAACCCTGCCGGCCGCCGCAGCCCGTGAAAAATTTTCAGGCCGGCGGCCGTAGGCCCTTTTTTGCCGGGCGTTCGGCCCGATCTTCGGTCGGATGCCGTCACACTGGAACGACTGGGTCGTCCCGGAGGCCGCCCTGGAGGCTTCACGCGACTCCCTTGCCTTTCGGCGGCGATTGGCACGCCATCTGCATCGCCTTTCGCTCGGCCGAATCGATCGGCCCGCATCCGCTGCCCCCGGAGTCACGCCCATGAACACCGTCATCCGCCCGCTCACGCCGCCGACGCTCTCCGGAACCGATGCGGCGGCCGTGCCGCGGTACGTGATGCATGTCGGCCAGACCCGGTGCGAGATCCGCGCCCGCACGGTCGCGGCGATCGCCGACGTGCTCGGGTTCGAACAGGAGATGGAGGGGCAGGCGGACGGCCTCGTCGGCGAGTCCCCCGACTCCGACACCGTCGCCGACCTGCTCGACTCGCGGATGATCGCCCCGCCCCGGCCGCTGCGGCGCCGGCAGCGGTCGGTGAGTTCACGGGCCCTGTTCTACGGGGTGGCCGGCGGCGGCTGAGCGGTGCCGCCCGGCCGAACGGCCCGGCGGGGGCGGACGTCTGCTACAGTGCCGGCTCCCCTCCGGGTCCCGTCATGAACCAGCCGCTCAGCCTGCCCGCCGGACGCGACATCCGCCTGTCCGACTTCGATCCGGCCTACTGCGAGTCGCTCGGTCGCGAGGAGGCCGAGGCCGAGACCCGTTCGCACTGCGAGAAGCTCGACGAACTGACCTACCGCCTGTTCGCCGAGGCGAAGCGGGCCGTCGTCGTGGTGCTGCAGGGCATCGACACCTCGGGCAAGGACGGCACGATCCGCATGCTGGCCGGCGGCGTGAGCCCCCAGTGCCTCGACGTGCGCAGCTTCAAGGCGCCCAGCGCGCTGGAACTGTCGCACGACTTCCTCTGGCGGGTGCATGCCGCCGTGCCCGCCCATGGCCGGATCGGCATCTTCAACCGGTCGCACTACGAGGATGTCGTGGTCGTCCGCGTCCGCAGGCTGGTGCCGAAGGATGTCTGGAGGGAGCGGTATGCCCAGATCAACGCCTTCGAGAAGCTGCTGCACGGCGGGAACGTCACGTTCGTGAAGTGCTTCCTGCACATCAGCAAGAAGGAGCAGCGGCAGCGGCTCGAAGACCGGCTGCGGGACCCGAAGAAGCAGTGGAAGCTCGGGCCGAGCGACCTCGAGGACCGGCGGCT
>Ga0214917_10001630_pt1 | contig 28652 bp, 34 predicted proteins | sample LL_1208_BB_MetaG_FD_177983 | JGI IMG/M metagenome (GOLD analysis project Ga0214917, IMG submission 177983) | Freshwater microbial communities from Lake Lanier, Atlanta, Georgia, United States - LL_1208_BB | ecosystem: Environmental > Aquatic > Freshwater > Lake | place: USA: Georgia | collected... | reverse complement strand
TGGGTGCCGCCACCGAGACCGAGATGAAGGACAAGAAGCTGCGCCTGGAAGACGCCATCAACGCCACCAAGGCGGCCGTTGAAGAGGGCATCGTTCCTGGCGGTGGCACCACCCTGGCCCACCTGGCCCCCGCCCTCGAGCAGTGGGCTGCCTCCAACCTCTCCGGCGAAGAGCTGATCGGTGCCACCATCGTGGCCTCCGCCCTCACCGCTCCCCTCAAGCGCATCGCTGAGAACGCCGGTGCCAACGGCGCCGTGGTGGCCGAGCACGTGAAGAACAAGCCCTTCAACGAGGGTTACAACGCCGCCACCGGCGAGTACGTCGACATGCTGGCCGCCGGCATCGTCGATCCCGCCAAGGTGACCCGCTCCGGTCTGCAGAATGCCGCCTCCATCGCCGGCATGGTGCTGACCACCGAGTGCATCGTGGCTGACCTGCCCGAGAAGAAGGAAGCTGCCCCCGCCGGCGGCGGTATGGGCGGCGGCGACTTCGACTACTGATCCTGGCGAGATCGCGTTCAGAGCGCCCCTACGGGGGCGCTTTTTTGTTGGCTGGGCCTCAGGCCTGGCCCGGCTTCAGGAGGGCCGGAAGCTGAGGGCCACGCCGTTGTTGCAGTAGCGCTTGCCGGTGGGGCGGGGGCCGTCGTTGAACACATGCCCCTGGTGGCCGCCACAGCGTTTGCAGTGGTATTCGGTGCGGGGCACGATCAATTTGAAGTCGACCTTGGTGGCGATGGCGCCCGCCAGGGGCTGCCAGAAGCTGGGCCAGCCGGTGCCGCTGTCGTATTTGGCCTGGGAGCTGAACAGGGGCAGGTCGCAACCGGCGCAATGGAAAATGCCGGCACGCTTTTCGCCGTTGAGGGGGCTGCTGAACGGCCCTTCGGTGCCCTCCTGGCGCAGCACCGCGTAGGCCGCCGGGCTGAGCCGCGCTTTCCATTGGGCATCGCTGAGTTGCCAGCGCGGGTCGGCGGCAGGGCTGGCGGCTTCGGCGGGTTTGGCGCCCAGCAGGGGGGTGCCCAGGCTGAGCAGACGAGCCAACAGGCCGCGGCGGGTCATCACGGGTGCTCCTGGATCAGAACCCCTTGAGCCAGCCAGCGCTGAGGGCGGCGGCCAGGCCAAGGAACACCGCCAGCAGGGTCCAGCTGATGCGGTTGAGGGTGGCTTCGGCGCTGCGGGCGCTGCTGAACATGGAGCTGCCGCTGGAGGCCAGGCCGCCCATGCCGTCGCCCTTGGGGCTGTGCAGCAACACGCTGATCACCAGCAGCACGCCGCTGCTGAGCCAGATCCAGGTGAAGGTGGTTTGAAGCATCGGTGGAGCCTAGGCAGTCGCTGCGTTGGCCGATCAGACCCCCAGGGTCTGGGGGATGCGGTTGGGCACCGCCGGAGTGCCCAACGGCACGATCAGGGAGTGGCCAGTCATCCGGGCGGGCTGGGGGAGGCCAAGGATTTCCAGCAGCGTGGGGGCAATGTCCGCCAGGCCGCCGCCGCTGCGCAGGTCGACGGCGTTGCCATGGCCGGGCAACTTGCGCTTTTCACCCTCCACCAGGATCACGGGCACCGGGTTGGTGGTGTGGGCGGTCCAGGGGCGACCATCGGGGCCCTCCATCAATTCGGCGTTGCCGTGGTCGGCGGTCACCAGCAGGGTGCCGCCCATGCGGTTGGTGGCCTCCAGCAGACGGCCCACACTGCGGTCCACCGCACCGATGGCCTCCACGGTGGCGTCCATGGCCCCGGTGTGGCCGACCATGTCGGGGTTGGCGTAGTTGATCACCACCAGGGCGTAGATGCCTTTGTTGATGGCGGCGATGCAGCTGTCGGTGAGCTGATCGGCCGACATGGCCGGGGCTTGGTCGTAGGTGGCCACCCGCGGTGAAGGCACCAGGTGGCGGTCTTCGCCGGGGTAGGGCTGCTCGATGCCACCGTTCATGAAATAGGTGACATGGGGGTATTTCTCGGTTTCGGCGGTGCGGAACTGGCGCAGCCCCGATTCCGACACCACCTGGCCCAGCAGCCCATCGAGGGATTCAGGGGGGAAGGCCACCGCCACCGGCAGACCCGCTTCGTATTGGGTGAAGGTGACCATCTGCAGATCGCGGATGGCGTCGCGCGCGAAGGCGTTGAAGTCGGCCACCACCAGGGCCCGCACCAGCTGGCGCACCCGGTCGGGGCGGAAGTTGAAGCACACCAGGCCGTCGCCATCGCCGATGGCGCCCTCACCCAGGCGGGTGGGTTCGATGAATTCGTCGGTGGTGCCGCTGGCGTAGGCCTCTTCCAACACCTGATGCGGCGTGAGGGGGCTGATCGCCCCCTCCTCGGTGAACAGCCGGTAGGCCTTTTCAGTGCGGTCCCAGCGGTTGTCGCGGTCCATGGCCCAGTAGCGGCCGCAGAGGGTGCTGATGCGCCCCACGCCCGCCTCGGCGATCTGCTGCTCCACCGTGGCCACAAACCCCGGTGCGCTCTGGGTGGGGGTGTCGCGGCCGTCGGTGATCACATGCACGCACACGTCCGTCAGGCCGCGGCCCTTGGCCCAGTGCAGCAGACCCCCCAGGTGATCGATGTGGCTGTGCACCCCACCGTCGGAGCAGAGGCCGATCAGGTGCAGGGTTTTGCCGCTGGCCAGCAACCGGTCGGCCAGGGCGTTCAGTTCGGGGTTGGCGTTGAGGCTGCCATCGCGCACCGCTTGGCTGATCCGCACCAGTTCCTGGCGGATGATGCGGCCCGCACCGATGGTGAGGTGCCCCACCTCGGAATTGCCCATCTGGTCGTCCGGCAGGCCCACATCGGCGCCGCTGGCTTCGATCAGGGTGTGGGGGTAGGCGTGCCACAGGGCATCCATCACCGGGGTGTCCGCCGCCCGGATGGCGTTGTGGTCGTCGTCGTGGCGGTAGCCCCAGCCGTCGAGGATGCAAAGCACCACCGGGGCCACAGTGCCCCGTTGGGCGCGGTTGGGTTGCGCGGATTCCTGGCCCGTGGACTCTGTGGACGGTACAGCGGTCACCCGGTGAATCCTGCCTGCTTCCGCGACGCCTTCTGAACCCAACCTACCCTGCACCCATCCGTGATCCCGCCGTGATCCCGGTTGCGTCAGCTTTTGGCTACAGCCGTTCCGCCCCCCTCCGCCATGGCCGCCGAACGCCTCGAAATCCTCTCCGCCGCGGAGCTGGACCGCACCCTCCAGCGCCTGGCCTCCCAGGTGCTAGAGAGCATGGCGGACAGCCGCCAGCTGCTGGTGCTGGGCATCCCCACCCGCGGGGTGGCCTTGGCGGCGGTGCTGGCCCAGCGGCTCGAGCAGCTGTGCGGCCACCCCGTGGATTGCGGCAGCCTCGACCCCACCTTCCACCGGGATGACCTCGAGCGGGTGGGCACGCGCCTGGCGCCCCCCACCCAGCTGCCCGCCAGCCTCGACGGCCGCGAGGTGCTGTTGGTGGACGACGTGATCTTCACCGGCCGCACCGTGCGCGCCGCCCTGGAGGCGCTGCAGCCCTGGGGCCGGCCGCGGCGGGTGGCCCTGCTGGCCATGGTCGACCGGGGGCACCGGGAGCTGCCGATTCAGCCCGACTTCTGCGGCCGGGTGGTGCCCACCAGCCGCCAGGAGTTGATCGCCCTCTGCCTGCAGCAGATCGATGGCGAGGAGGGGGTGTTCCTGCTCAAGGACGCGGGCTAGCCAGCTGGCCCTAGCTCGCCGGCTCCAGCTCGTCGCTGCGGAAGTGGGCGCGGAAGCGGCCGAAGGCCACGATCACCGGCAGGGTGGGGCTGATGGTGCGGCCCTTGAAGTCGTTGAGCACCTGGAACACCTCGCCCCGCTGGCCCTTGAGATCAAAGGCCTGGCCGCGGTGCTCCGGGTGGTGATACACCACAACGCTCTGGCTCACCGTGACCTGATCACCGGGCTGCATGGAGGGCGCTGCGTGCGAAGGCGCTCATCTTGTCATGGGCCTTCAGCGCCGGCAGCTGGTTTCCGGGCCGGCTTCCACCACCTTGCCGCCCAGTTCCCGGCAGGCGGCGCTGAAGGCCTGCCAGTCATCGAGGCCGCGGGCCATGTGCTCGGTGATCAGTTGGTTGAGGCGCTCCGGCGGCACGTTGGATTCGAGTCCGCCGCCGTGGCTGTCGTGCTCCCGCTCGTGGCTGTCCCGCAGGCTGGCGATGCCCTGCTCCACTTGGCGGCGCAGCCCCAGGGTGCGCTGCTTCCACCAGGGGTGGTCGATGCGGTTGAGGGCATCGAGGGCTTCCCACCAGCGGCGCTGGGGGATCAGCTGGGTGGCTCGCTGCTGCTGGTAGCGGTTGCGGTTCCAGTCTTCCCGCAGGCTGTCCCCCAGGCTGGTGCCGTCGGCGTTCTGGGCGGCGTTGAGGTTGCCCAGCAGCGCCAGGGCCCCCTCCAGGTCGCCGTCGCGGTAGCGCCGCAGGGCGCGGAGCTCCAGCTGGCGCTGCCAGGTGAGCAGCCGTTGCTGGTCGGCGGCGGTGCTGGTGCCGGAGTTCACCAGCTGTTGCTGCAGCCGCAGGGCCTCACCCCAGCGCTCCTGCCGCCAGAGCTCCTCCGCCTTGCGGCGGCGGCATTGCCCCTGCTCCTGGGGCGCACGGCCCCCGAGCCAGCGCAGGGCGGCCAGCTGTTCGCCGTAGAGCAGGCAGTCGTCCAGACGCCCGGCGGCGGCGGCCTGGGCCAGGCGCTCCGGCAGTTGCTTCTCCCACCAGTAGGCGCCACCCACCCCGGCGGTCACCAGCCCCAGCGTGAGCACCAGCCAGAAGCGTGGAAGCCGGTGCCGGCGGATGGCCAAGGGGAGGGTGCGGCTCGCTGCACCGTTTTATGGATGCGGGGGGGTGCGATCACGGCGGCGGGGGCAGAGCGGCAGCCGGCACGTCAACGCACCCGCCCGAGGGCCCTGGGCTCCAGCGGTTGCTGCAGCAGCAGGTCGGTGCCCTCCAGCCGCAGGATGCCCTCGCCGTCGATGCGGAAGTGCAGCTCCAGCCGGTCGTCCCCCGGATCCCCTGGGGGCTGCAGCGGCACCGCCTGCGGCGGCTCCGGCCAGGGCTCCACCCGGCTGCTGCCGGCGGGCCGCGCCCGCAGCACCGGCAGGCCATCCACATAGACCACCTCGCGGCGCTGCTCGGGGTTCGGTTCCCCCAGCAGCAGCTCCAGCTCGCCCTGCTGCGGACGGCTGCAGGCCAGCCGCAGGGTGAGCGGTTGCTCGCTCGGCCAGGTCTGCCCCGGCACAAACAACGGGTGCCAGCGGTGTTCGCCGCTGCGCTGGTCCCAGCAGCGCAGCGACACGCCGCGGTGCAGCACATCTTTCACGGCCACGCCGGGCGTCAACCGCAGGGCCCCCAGGGCCACCGCCTCCACGGGGCGCTCCCCCCGCACCGGCACCCCCGGCAGGCGTTGCTGCAGCCACTGGCGCACCAGCGGCATGCGGCTGCTGCCCCCCACCGGCAGCACCGCATCAATGGCATCGCTGCCCACCCCCGCCCCCCGGGCGGCGGCCAGCACCTGCTCCAACAGCTCATCCAGCAGGCGGAGCAGACCTTGGCGTTCCAGCAGCGCCTCCAGCTCCCGGCGCCGCAGCCGCAGTTCCACGGCGGTGCCGCCCTCGCTGGGGCTCCACAGGGCCAGGGCCTGCTCCTGGCTGCTGAGGTCGCATTTGAGCCGCTCGCAGGCGTTGAGCAGGTCGGCGCTGGGGGGGCTCTGGGGCCGCAGGGCCGCGGCGATCCAGCGGTCGATGTCACGGCCCCCCAGGGCCAGCCCGGCCTTGCCCAGCACCGTGGCGGTGCGCAGGGCCTGCCGGCTGTCGGTGAGGTCGCGTCCGCCGAAGCGCAGCAGCTGGGCCATCACGGTGGTGCGGCCTTCACCCCCCTGCAGGGCCACCAGGGAGAGGTCGGTGGTGCCGCCCCCCAGATCCAGCACCAGCACGCGGCTGCCGGCGGGCAGCCCGGCGCCGATGGCGGCGGCGGTGGGTTCATCCACCAGGGCCACCTCCGGCACCGCCAGGCCGGCGCTGGCCTCCTGCAGCCACTGCCGGTAGCCGCGGTAGCTGTCGATCGGTGCGGTGAGCACCAGGCGCTGTGGCCGCAGGTGCCCCGGAAGGCGCTGCCAAATCCGCTCCAGCAGCAGCTGGCCGCACTGTTCGGGGCTGAGCCAGCGGCTGCCATCGGCCCCGCCGCCGGCGCCGACCCAACGCTTGAAATCGCGATGCAGGCCTGCATCGCCCCGTTCCAGCAGTCCCGCATCCACCACCTGACGGCCGATCAGGGCCGTATCCGCCTCCCCGCTGGCCAGCCAAATCAGGCTGGGGATCACCGCCGGGTCGCCGCAGCCCAGCGGCGCTAGCTCCAGCAGCTGGGGGGGCGCGCCATCGGCCCCCTGGTAGGCCACCACGGTGGTGGTGCTGCCCAGGTCGATGGCGAGGGTGCCGGCCATGGGGGCAAAGCTGAAGGGAAACGGCCGCCCCCGAGCGTGGCGCAGCCGGGCGGTCCATGGTGAGACCAGTGGGTCCGCTGTTGCGATGGATCGGCTGTCCCTGGCGGTGTTGTCCTTCTACCGGGAGGATCTGGATCTGGCCCGCCGGCTGGATCCGCTGCTGGCCTGCCGCCTCAGCCGCGGCTGGGGCAGCCTGCGCATTGAATGCCGCGACCGCACCCACCGGCAACTGATCAGCGGCTTGGTGGAGCTGCTGCGCCCCCCCCTGGCCGCCCTCGACCTGGTGCGCGAGATCCGGCTGCTGGCCCCCGGCTGCGAACCGCTGGTGTTTCCCGTGCGCGTGCCATTGCCCGGCAGCCTGCTGGCCTACGATGGCTCCATCGGTGAGTAGTGCATGTATCTCGGCGTCAACGTCAGCCCCAAGGAGCTCGCCCAGCGCGCCGAGAGCCTGGTGCGCCACTCCAGCAACCGCTACCTCACCACGGTGCGCATCGCCTTCCGGGCCAAGCAGCGCCGTTTCGATGATTTCGATGGGCTGCTCGAGGATTCCATGGTGAAGCCCGTGCAGCGGGCCATCATCGAGCTGAGCGACGAGCAGGATCAGCCCGATCTGCTGCCCGGCTGAGGCCCCGAGGGCGTTCGATCCCTGCGATCAAAACCTTGATTCAGCGCGAAGGCGAGGGTTGGCTGTTGGCCTGGGATGGCGACCGCCAACCCTTTTCGGTGTTGATCGGGGGGGAAGGCTGGGCCGTGGAGCTCACCGACGCTGAGGCGGAGGGGTTGCGGGAGGCCGTGGCCGACCTGGTGGCCCAGCACGGCGCCCTGCAGGACCAGCTGATGGCCGAGGAGGCCATCGCCCTGGAGCTGGAGCGGGGCCCCTGGTGGCTGGAGCTGGAGGGCGACCGGCAGCGGTGGTCGCTGCGGATGCTCTACACACCGGGGGCCGGTGAGCGCTCCCTGGAGGGCCATTGGGGCGCCGGGGCGGCCCCGGCCTTCAGCCAGGCTCTGCAGCAGCTGCACGGCCAGCCGTGAGCTCGTGCAGGGCGCAGTAATCGAGCGGGTCGAGCCCGGCCGCGGTGGCCCCCTGCAGCAGGGTCAGCAGCCCCGCGAGCCCGCTGGCGTTGAGGCCGGCCCGCTGCGCCGCCGCCTCAAACAGGGCCAGATCCTTGCGCAGGTGGGCGGTGGGGAAGTTGGGATCGCCGTAGTGGCGTTGGAGCTCCCGGTCGAGTTTTTTGTCAAAGGTGGGGGCATGCAGGGCGCTGCCGCGCAGCAGCGCCATGAAGGTCTCCACCGGCACCCCGCTGCGCTGCACCAGGTGCAGCGACAGGCTGAAGCTGTGGGTGAGGCTGGCGATCAGTTGGTTGAGGGCCAGCTTGGTGGCCATGGCGCTGCCCACGGGCCCCACATGCACTGGGGCGGCGGCCAGGTGGCGCAGCAGGGGCAGCGCTTCGGCCACCAGTTCGCTGCTGCCGCCCGCCATCAGTTGCAGCTGCCCGGCGAGGGCCTCCGGCCGGCTGCCGAGCACCGGGGCCTCCAGGTAGCGGCCGCCCCAGCCCTGCACCGCTGCGGCCAGGGCCTGGCTTTCGTCGGGGCCGATGGTGCCGATCTGGATCACGCCTTTGCCCACCAGGGCTGGCCCCAGCCCCTGCAGCACCGCCGCGGTGCTCGGCCCATCGCTGAGCACGGTGATCACCCACTGGGCCGGTGCCACCGCCGCCGCCGCCTCGCTGGCCCCCCTGGCCCCCAGCTCCAGCAGGGGGGCGCAGCGGCCCGGGGTGCGGTTCCACACCCACAGCGTTTCCCCTTGCTGCAGCAGGCGCGTGGCGATGGCAGCGCCGAGCAGGCCGGTGCCCAACAGGGCGATGGGTTGGCCCACGGGTGTCGCTTCGGGCATGGGGTGCGGGTGAGATTGCTGGCGAGATTGTGCCGCTGATCAGCACTGCTGATCACCGCCGTTCTCCCAACCGCTTCAACCCTCTCCCCAGGGTTTTGCACGGGTTTTCCACAGGCTGCGGGTCCGCCGTGCCCGCCGCGGCTGGCCCCTGGGGAGAACCGCGGCCGTTGCCCCGTTGCGGTTGACAGCGGCGCGGCCCCTCGGCAGCAGCGACGCCGCCGGCTGCGGCGCTGGTGCGAGACCCCCGCCCCCGCGGCCTGTCTTGCGATGAGAGCCCCTGGGAGGCACCGGTGTGGGCCCCGGTTGACCGCGGCGCCGGCCTGTGGAGAACTGGTGCTCGGCGATCGGATGATTTCGAATGGACATGGCGGCCACGGTGAGCATGCGGGCGGAGGTGCCCGAAGCCCTGCTGCAGTCGATGCAGGGGTTCATCGAGGCCCATCCCAACTGGGATCAATACCGCCTGTTTCAGGCCGCCCTGGCGGGATTTCTGGTGCAGAACGGCGTGCAGACCCGTGAAATCACCCGCTGCTACCTGGCCAACCTGTTTCCCCAGCAGAAGCGCTTCAGCGATCCGATCGCTTGAGGCCATTGGGCCCATCGGCCGCCAGCTCAGGCAGCAGCTGGCCGTAGGCGCAGGTGGTGCTGAGCGCCACCAGGGGTGAGGCCGCCACCACCGCCGCCACGGTGACCGGCACCCCCAGCCCCGCCACCAGCGCCTCCGCCAGCAGCCCCAGCAGCAGGGTGGGCACGGAGCTGGCCAGGGCCAGCAGCACCACCAGCTGCAGCAGCCCTGCCCAGTGGTGCTCCAGCAGCACAAACCCCTGGCGAAAGGCCTGGGATGGGCTGAGCTGGCGCTCCAACACCAGGCAGGGGTTGAACACCTGGCTCAGCCCCACGGCGGCGAAGCCCAGCAGTGCCAGCAGCGCCGGCAGGGGGCTCAGGGCCGGCAGCAGGAACACCACCAGCGACCAGCCCACAAACCCCACCAAGGCGGTGAAGGCCAGGGCGGCCACCAGGTTGAGCAGGCCCCAGGCCAGGCGCCGGCTGCTGCGCCCGTGCCAGCGGTAGAGCTCCCGCCAGTGGGGCCGTTGGTCGGCGGCGAGGGCCAGCCCGGCCCGGCTCAGCCCGTCCACCAGCCACAGCAGGCCACCGCCATAGAGCACGATCCCCACCCCGCGCAGCAGGGCCCCCAGCACGGCGCTGGGCAGGGGATCAGCGGCGGTTACCAGGGCCCAGCCGAGGCCGTGCAAGCCCCAGGCGGCGGCGCTGAAGCCCAGCAGCGGCAGGGGATGCCGGCGCAGCAACGCCAGGCCGCGGCCCAGGGCTCGCCGCGGCTGCAGCGGTGTGGTCAGCATGGCCCCAGCAGGGCCAGCAGCCGCTCAGCACTGGCTTCCGGCACCGGCAGGATCGAAAGGCGGTTGCCCTGGCGCACCACGGGCAGCTCCTCCACGCTGAACTGCTCCCGCAGGGCATCGAGGCTCAGCAGCGCCGCAAACCGGCCCACGTAGCGCAGCCGCACGCAATCCCAGCGGGGTGCGTCCGGTTTGGATTTGGGGTCGAAGTATTTGTTGGCCGGGTCGAATTGGCTCGGGTCGGTGAGGCCCGTTTCCACCACCTCCATCAGCCCCACGATCCCTGGCGGTGTGGCGTTGGAGTGGTAAAAAAACGCCCGGTCGCCCACCTGCATCGCCCGCATGAAGTTGCGGGCTTGGTAGTTGCGAATCCCATCCCAGAGGGTGGTGCCGTCCTGCTGAAGGTGGTCGATCCCGTACACATCGGGTTCACTCTTCATCAGCCAGTGGGCCATCGCTGCAGCCGGCGGGTGCTGGGGGCAATGGCGGCGAGGCTAGCCCCGGCCGTTGTCGCTAGAGCTGTTGCACCAGCTGGCGGAAATGGTCGCCGCGGGCTTCGAAGTCGCGGTATTGGTCGAAGCTGGCGCAGGCCGGCGAGAGCAGCACCGCCCGGCAGCGGTGCTCCCTGGCCAGCTGGGCGGCCAGGGGCACGGCGGCCTCAAGCCCCTCCACGCGGTGCACCGCGCCGCTGTAGCCCCCCCCGTCGAGCAGCTGCTCAAAGTGCCCCTGGGCGGCGCCAAACAGCACCACCGCCGCCGCTTCCCGCCGCAGGCCCGCCAGCCACCCCTGCGCATCGCCCTGCTTGGCTTCGCCGCCGGCCAGCACCACCAGCGGCCCCTCCAGGGCCCTGAGGGCCACCTCGGCGGCGTCGTAGTTGGTGGCTTTGCTGTCGTTGAACCAGGTCACGCCGTCGTGGCTGCGGATGCGCTCCAGGCGATGGGGCACGCCGGGGAAGCGGCGCAGGGCGGCCTCCATGGCGGCGGGCTCCAGGCCCAGCTCCAGCCCCACCGCCACCGCCATCAGCAGGTTTTGGCGGTTGTGCTCCCCGGGCATGGCCAGGGCCCGGGCATCCAGCAGCAGCGCCCCATCGGGGGCCGCCAGCACCTGATCCGCGTCGATCCAGAGGTGGGGCTCGATGCCCGCCTCCATCGCCCGTTGGCGCGGTTGGGCCGTCACCCAACGGGCCTGGTCCCAGCTGGCGGCGCGGCTGCGCAGGTCGGGGTCGTCGGCGTTGAGGATGCGCACCGCTGAGCGCTCCAGCAGGCTGCGTTTGATGGCGCGGTAGGCGTCGAGGCTGCCGTGGCGCTCCAGGTGATCGGGGGTCAGGGTGGTCCACAGCCCGATGCGCGGGGCCAGCTGGGGCGCCGCTTCGATCTGGTAGCTGCTCAGTTCCACCACCATCCAGGCCGGCAGGGCCTGGCCGGGTTGCAGCCGGCGCAGGGCCAGTTCCGCGGCGGAGAAGCCCACGTTGCCGCACATGGGTGCATCCAAGCCCGCCTCCGCCAGCAGATGGGCCACCAGGTGGGTCACCGTGGTTTTGCCGTTGGTGCCGGTGATGCCGATCCAGGAAACCGGCCGGGTGGCCTCCCAGGCGGTGGTGATCTCCCCCACGGTGGGGATGCCCCGGCGGCGGAGCTCCTGCAGCAGCGGGTGATCCCAGCGGATGCCGGGGCTCACCACCACCCGCGCCGGTGTGAAGCCGAGGGCATCAAGGCTGGCGGTGTCGAGGGGGGTGTTGAGCGCCACGGCGATCCCCTCCTGGCGGAGCTGGGCGGCGTTGCGGTGCTGCACCTCGCCGTTGCCGCTCTCCAGCACCAGCACCGGTTCCTGCCGTTGCTGCAGCAGCCGGGCGGCGCCCATGCCCGAACGACCCAACCCCAGCACCAGGGTGGCCGGCGCAGGGTCGGATGGTGTTGCGGTGCCCCCGGCGGTCATGGCTGTCGCGGTGGGTGGGCGCCGGCTGAGGGTGGGCGCGGCCCCAGGCAAGTGGGCGATACTGGAATCGAACCAGTGACTCCTACCGTGTCAAGGTAGTGCTCTACCTCTGAGCTAATCGCCCTCAGAGCCTTGCGGCAAGGGCAACCTAGCAGTCACGGTGCACCCCCTCCGGCCCCCCTCAACTGCGCCGCAGTTGCAGGCGCCAGCGCTCCCGTTTGGTGGCCTGAATCTCCAGCAGCTCCAGCTCACCGCGACCCTCCAGGCGGATGCGATCCCCCTGGCGTAGCTCGCGGCTGGGGCTGGTCACCACCTGCCAGTTGACCCGCACGGCGCCGGCGCGGATCTGCTCCGCCATGCGGCTGCGCGACAACCCCAGGCCCGCCGACGCCACCGCATCCAGCCGCAGGGAGGCCTCCACGGTGGTCAGCAGGCGGGGTGTGCGGCTGGCGGGCCACTGCAGTTGATCCAGGGGCACCGGCTGCAGCTCCACGGGCACCGTGCGCACCAGGGCCGCGAGCCCGGCGCAGCGGGCGCTGGCCTCCACCGTGATCACCGCCTGGGCGCCCCGGTCGCCCCGCAGCCAGAGGTCCCCGAGGTCGGCCGGCCGCAACCCCGCCGCCTCGAGGCCGGCGCGCATGTCGTTGGGGTCGGCGGGATCGAACAGAAAGTTGCCGCTCACCAGCAGCCCCCCCAGCGGTGGCAACGGGCCCTGGCCGGGTGCCTCAGCGCTGGCCAGTTCGCGGCGGCGCAGCAGCAGCCTTTGCCGCTCCGCCTGGGGCCAGCCGCCCCAGGCGTCGAGCTGCAGTTCCGCCAGGTCCCCCAGCCGCCGCTGGGCCAGCTCCAGCAGGTCGGCGGCGAGGAATCCGCTCCACACCGGTTCCCAAGTGCGCAGCGCCTGCTCCGCCAGGTCGATCAATGCGGCCAGTGGCGCGGGCTCTGGGCAGCCCTCCAGCAGGGAATCCCGGGGCAGCATCGCGGCGCTCAGCTCTCGCTGAGGCGCACCACCGCCTTGGGTTTGGCGTCCTGCAGCCGCGTCCAGGGGATCTCCACGCCGCTGGCGCTCTCCACCAGCAGCAGCCAGTTGCCCTCCTCGAGGCGGTTGCGCAGGGCCCGCACGCGATCGTCGCCCTCGGCGCTGACGCTGGCCGCGGCGGCAAAGCTGCCCATCCAGCCGGAGCCCAACCCCAGCAGCCCGCCGATCAGGTGCGAGCCGATCGGGCCGGCGAAGGCGAAGGTGTCCAGGTCGGTGATGAAGGTGAAGGTGAGGCCGGCGAAGAAGCCGAAGGGGATCAGCCAGGTGGCCATGCGCCGTTGGCGCCGTTGCCGGGTCAGTGCCGGGTTGAGCTCGGCCACGCTGGCCACATCGGTTTCGCCGGCACCGATGGCCACGAGCCGCTGTGGTGGCGGGGTCAGGGCGGCCAGCTGCTCCTGCAGCTGCCGCAGCCGTTTGCGCTCCGCCAGCACCACCACCACGCTGCTACCCACGATCACCCGGCACGGGCCCCGATTCTCCCTGCTGGCGGTCTGGGGCGGTGGCCGGCGGGCCGCCCGCAGGCCCCTCACTACACTTCACCTCCGGCCGCCCCCACCCGCCGGGTCATGACAAAGGTTCTGGTTTCCGATCCCATCGATCAAACAGGGATCGACATCCTGTCCCAGGTGGCCCAGGTGGATGTGCGCACGGGCCTGCCGCCGGAGCAGCTCAAGCAGATCATTGGCGACTACGACGGCCTGATGATCCGCTCGGGCACCACCGTGACCGCCGACATCATCGAGGCGGCCACCAAGCTGCGGATCATCGGCCGCGCCGGTGTGGGGGTCGACAACGTGGATGTGCCCGCGGCCACCAAGCGCGGCGTGATCGTGGTGAACTCCCCGGAGGGCAACACTATCGCCGCGGCGGAGCATGCCCTGGCGCTGATGCTGTCGCTCTCGCGCCACGTGCCCCATGCCCACGTGAGCACCATGGCCGGCGGCTGGGACCGCAAGAAATACGTGGGCAACGAGCTTTACAAGAAAAAGCTCGGGGTGGTGGGCCTGGGCAAGATCGGCTCCCACGTGGCCCGGGTGGCCAAGGCCATGGGCATGGATGTGATGGCCTACGACCCATTCGTATCGGCGGAGCGGGCCCAGCAGATGCAGGTGCGCCTGATGCCGCTGCCCGCACTGTTCGCCGAGGCGGACTACGTGAGCCTGCACCTGCCGCGCACCCCCGACACCGAGAACCTGGTGAACGCGGAGCTGCTGCGCACCATGAAGTCCACCGCCCGCATCGTGAACTGTGCCCGCGGCGGCATCATCGATGAGGCCGCCATCGCCGAGGCCGTGCAGCAAGGGGTGATCGCCGGCGCCGCCCTCGACGTGTACGCCAAGGAGCCGCTGGAGGCGGATTCACCGCTGCGCGGGGTGGGCGAGCGCCTGATCCTCACGCCCCACCTGGGGGCCTCCACCGAAGAGGCCCAGGAAAACGTGGCCATCGACGTGGCTGAGCAGATCCGTGATGTGCTGCTGGGGCTGCCGGCCCGCAGTGCCGTCAACATCCCCGGCCTCAACGCCGAGGTGATGGAGCAGCTCAAGCCCCATCTGCAACTGGCGGAAACCCTGGGCCAACTGCTCAGCCAGCTGGCCGGTGGCCAGATCAGCGAGTTGGAGGTGCGCCTGCAGGGCGAATTCGCCAACCACCCCTCCCAGCCCCTGGTGATTGCCGCCCTGAAGGGGCTGCTCTCCACCGCCCTGGGCGATTCGATCAATTACGTGAACGCCGGGCTCGAAGCCAAGGAGCGCGGCATCCACGTGCTGGAGGTGAAGGATGACGCCGCCCGCGACTTTGCCGGTGGTTCGCTGCAGCTGAGCGCCAAGGGGGGCAATGGCCACCACACCGTCACCGGGGCGGTGTTTGCCGACGGCGAACTGCGCATCACCACCATCGATGAATTCCCGGTGAACGTGGCCCCCAGCCGCCACATGCTGTTCACCCGCCACCGCGACATGCCGGGCATCATTGGCCAGCTGGGGTCGGTGCTGGGCGAGCACAACGTGAACATCGCCTCGATGCAGGTGGGGCGCCGCATCGTGCGCGGCGATGCGGTGATGGTGCTCAGCCTGGATGACCCCCTGCCCCCCAGCCTGCTGGCCACGATCCACGCGATCAACGGCATCCAGGAGGCCCACCCCGTCACCCTTTGATGGCGCTCTCCTGGTGGCGGCTGGAGCTGCCCTGCCCACCGGAGCTGGAGGACTCCCTCACCTGGAAGCTCAACGCCCTCGGCATTCACCGGGTGGCGTTGCAGCACCGGCCTGAGGCGCCCGAGCAGCGGCAGTTGGTGGCCTGGCTGCCGGCCGCCGATTGGCCGGCTGCCGAGCGGCAGCAGCTGCCGGGGGCCTTGGCGCCGCTGGCGGCCACCTTTGGCCTGGAGTTGGCCCCCCTGGCCTGGCGGGAGCAGGCCGATGAGGATTGGAGCCTCAGCTGGAAGCAGCACTGGCAGCCCGATCCGGTGGGCCAGCGGCTGCTGATCCTGCCGGCCTGGCTGGAGCTGCCGCCGGAGCATGCCGATCGGCTGGTGATCCGCATGGATCCGGGCAGTGCCTTCGGCACCGGCAGCCACCCCACCACCCGCCTCTGCCTCGAGGCGATCGAGCAGTTGCAGACCCTGCCAGGGGCGCGGGTGGCGGACCTGGGCTGCGGCAGCGGCATCCTGGGCATCGCGGCCCTGCTGCAGGGCGCCCGCAGCGTGGCCGCGGCGGACACCGACTCCCTGGCGGTGCGTGCCACCGCCGACAACGCCGCCGTGAGCGGCTTCAGCGACCGGTTGCAGGTGGCCCTGGGCTCGGTGGGGCGCCTGGCTGAGCTGCTCGAGGGCCGGCCGGCCGACCTGCTGCTCTGCAACATCCTGGCGCCCGTGATCGAGGCCCTCTCCCCGGCCTTCAGCAGCGTGCTTGCCCCGGATGGACTCGGGCTGCTGAGCGGTTTGCTGGTGGATCAGGCGCCGCGGTTGCAGGCGGTGCTGGCGGAGCAGGGCTGGCGGGCGGAGCTCACCGCCCAGCAGAGCCAGTGGGGCCTGATGACCCTGCGCCGGGCGGATGTTGCATAAGTCACGCTGATGTGTGCCGGGCGTTCTGATTGGCCTTCGCGGCCAGACGCCCCCAGAACCCCAGGAAACGGTCGCAGCGGATGTAGGAAGGGTCCGTCCTGCGGGCATGGGATTTTCCCAGGTGCCTGTAAGCCCCAATCCCTTCCATGGCTTCCTACAAGGTCACCCTCATCAGCGAGGCAGAGGGCCTCAACAAGACCATCGAGGTTCCTGACGACCAGTACATCCTCGACGCCGCTGAAGAGCAGGGCATCGACCTCCCCTACTCCTGCCGTGCCGGTGCCTGCAGCACCTGCGCTGGCAAGCTGACCGCCGGCACCGTCGACCAGTCCGACCAGAGCTTCCTGGACGATGACCAGATCGAAGCCGGTTTTGTGCTGACCTGCGTGGCCTACCCCACCAGCGACTGCACCATCAAGACCCACGCCGAGGAAGAGCTCTACTGAGCCCTGGCCCTAAGCCGACGGTCGGGCGTGCCCGTTCGCGCCCCGTCCCGTCGTCCCCGCAAACCACCCCTCGGGGTGGTTTTTTTGTGGGGCATCCTGCAGCGGTTGTGACCCCATCCCAGGCCCCCCCGTCGGTGGATCGGCTGTTTGAGCCGGGCAGCGAGCACACCAGCCCCGGCGGGCAGTACAGCTTCCGGGTGCTGGGGCCCTGTTGCCGCCTGTTTGACCGCGAGGAGCTGCCCTGGCCCTGTTGCCGCATCGCCTGGCGCAGCAAGGAGCCCAGCTGGCGACGGGTGGGCCGCCGCTTCGTGGCCGACCTGGCCTCACGCCGCTGCCCCTCCTACGCGGTGGAGTTGCTGCAGCCCGGCTCCCGCCCCATCACCACCGTGCTCACCCTGTTTCCGCTGCGGCTGGCGGCCCCCCTGCAGGAGTGGTGGTACAGCAAGCAGCCCACCTCGATGGAACCGCACAACGCCCTGCCCCCCCAGCCCTAGCTAGCCCCCGCAGAGCTCCAACAAAAAAGGCCCCGCCGTGGGGCGGAGCCTGGGGAGCGTTGATCGGAGCGATCAGAAATAGATCTTGCCGCCGCCCCACTGCTGGCCCTGCACCTTGGGGGCCACCAGGATGAAGCCGGCCATCAGGCGCAGGTCTTCGTCGCTGAGGTCGCGCATTTTCACGAACACATCGCTGCTGCGGATGCTCGGGTGCACGTCGGCGATGCTGTATTCGCCGTCGTAACTGGTGGGATCCTTCATGTAATCCACCAGGGCGTCGACGTTGTCGCGGGCCGGGGTGGCCAGGGCCAGGGTCTCGGGGTCGAGGCCCACGTTCTGGTTGGTCTTGGTGATGCCGCCGGCGTGGCACTCACCGCAGCTGCTGTTGAAGATCTTGCGGCCGGCTTTGATCTCCTGCTCGCTGAAGCTCACGGGGGTGCCGTCGGCGTTGGCCGACACCGTGAGCTGTTCGGTGGTCCACTGGGCCGCCTGCGCCGGGCCGGCCAGACCCAGCAGCAACGCCAGGGGCAGAACCAGCAACCCGGCCAGCATCCGGGCCAGGGTTCGCTGGGCAGAGGAGAAGAAAGAAGCCATCGAAAACGCCGGCAATGTGGCGGATCAAACCGCGCCAGAGCCCTTGTATCACGGCCAATGGGCCGCCCGGTTGCCCATCGCCCAGGCACTCACGAACTGTTGCAGCCTCAGGCTTCGGCGGCGCTCAGTTCCAGGGTGAGGAAGTCCTTGGCCAGCTCGGTGTTGGGGAAGATGGCCCGCGCCTCCGCCAGCAGGTCGTCGGGGGTCACCGGGTTGCCCGGCATGTAGCGGGGGCTCAGGTGGGTGAGCACCAGCTGCTTCACCCCGGCGGCCAGGGCGGTCTGGGCGGCCATGGTGCTGGTGGAGTGCTGCTTGGCGATCGCCATCTCCGCTTCGCCGTGGGCAAAGGTGCTCTCGTGGATCAGCAGGTCGGCGCCGCGGGCCAGCTCCACCGCCGCGTCGCAGAACACCGTGTCGGTGCAGTACACGAGGCTGCAGCCGGGCCGCGGCGGCCCGCAGAGCGTGGCCCCGTTGATGATGCGCCCGTCGTCGAGGGTCACGGTGTCCCCCGCCTTGAGCCGGGCGTAGATCGGCCCGGGGGGGATGCCCAGGGCCTGGGCTTGCTCCACCGCGAAACGCCCGGGCCGGGGCCGCTGGTCCACCCGGTAGGCGAAGGCCGGCACCCGGTGGGTGAGGGGGGTGCAGCGCACCTGCAGGTCGTCGTCGTCCAGCAGCACCGCGCCGCTCTGGGCCGCCTGCTTCACCCGGTGGGTGCGCAGCGGGTAGCCGATGCGGGTGGAGGAGGTGCGCAGCACCCCCTCGAGGTAGTCGCGCAGGGGATCGGGGCCGTAGAGATCGATGCCATGGCAGGTGCCCGCCAGGCCAAGGCTGGCCAGCAGCCCCGGCAGACCGAACACGTGGTCGCCGTGCATGTGGGTGATGAAGATGCGGCTGAGCTGGCTCACCCGCAGCTCACTGCGCAGAAATTGGTGCTGGGTGCCTTCGCCGCAGTCGAACAGCCACAGCTCGGCCCGCTGCGGCAGCCGCAGCGCCACCGCTGACACATTGCGGCCCCGGGTGGGAACGCCGGAACTGGTGCCGAGGAAGGTGACCTGCACGGCCGGCGCAACCCCGGTCTCACTGAGCTGATGGTGCCACGTCGGGGCTGGCGTTCCCACGGGCGGGTCGTCACAATGGTCTGCCAGGCCTGATCGGCCTTTGATGTTCCGCTCGCTGCCCGCTGCGCTCCGCCGCCTGGCCCCGATGGCCGGGGTGGTCCTGGGCTGTGCGCTGGCTGCGCCGGTGGCGGTGCAGGCCCGCCTGGGCCAGCCCCAACCCCAGCAGCCCCAGGTGCGGGTGTTGCTGTGGCAGGGGGGCGCGGTGCAGCTTCGGGCCGCGGCGGCCGCCTCCGGCCTGCGGGTGCGCGATGGCCAGGGCCGATCCCTGTGGGAGTTGCCGGCGGAGCGCGGCCTGGCGCCGTTGCAACTCGATGTGCAAAACGGTTGGCTGCGGCTGCGGGCCCAGCCGGCCCCGGAGGCCCCAACCAGCCCAGAGGTGCTGCTGGCCCGGGAGTTGTGGCTGGAGGCCCTGCCGGCGCTGGCCGAGCCGGACCCCGGCCTCTGGCTGCAGCAGCGCCGCTACCGCGGCCTCCTGCAGCTGCGTCTGGAGGGCGACCAGCTGCAGGTGGTGAACCACGTGCCCCTGGAGACCTACCTCACCAGCGTGGTGGGCAGCGAGATGCCCGCCAGCTGGCCCCAGGAGGCCCTGCGGGCCCAGGCGGTGGCCGCCCGCACCTACGCCCTGAAGGCGCGCAAGCCGGCGGCCCTGTTTGATCTGCAGGCCACCACCGCCAGCCAGGTGTACAAGGGCGTGGAGGCGGAGACCGACTCCACCCGGGCGGCGGTGGAGGGCACCCGCGGCCTGGTGCTCACCTACGACGACGCCCTGATCGATGCGGTGTTCCACAGCAGCAGCGCCGGCAGCGCCACCGAAAGCAGCGGTCAGCTCTGGCCCCGCCAGCTGCCCTACCTGGTGAGCGTGCCTGACTTTGACCGCGATTCGCCGGTGCGCGAGTGGCGCCAGCCCCTGGATGCCGCCCTGTTGAGCCGCGCCTTCCCGGAGCTGGAGAGCGTCAGTGCCATTGAGGTGCTCTCCACCACCGCCACGGGCCGGGTGCGCCAGGCCCGGGTGGTGGGGGCCACGGGGGTGCTGCTGCTCAGCGGCGCCCAGCTGCGCAGCCGCCTGGGGCTGAAGAGCACCTGGGTGCGGTTTGCCCTGGAGCCGCTGCCCGCCGCCGCTGATGCGCTGGCGTCCGCGCCGTCGCCAGCCGCGGCGCTGCTGCCCCCGCCCCTGCCGGCCCTGACCCTGCCGGCGCCCACCAGCCCCAACACGGAGGTGCTGCAGCTGGTGGCCGTGGGCCGGGGCTACGGCCATGGCATCGGCATGAGCCAGTGGGGGGCGCTGGGGCTGGCCCGCCAGGGGGAGAGCTACGCCGCGATCCTGCGGCACTACTACCGCGGCACCCAGCTGCGCCCCTACAGCCCCCTGGCGGTGACGGCTGCCCCTGGGCCAGGCTGGAGCCAGCCACAGGCGCAGGCCCTGACCGCTTCCCCTTGATCACCCTGACGGCCCTGGCCCCGGCGGGCCTGCAGGTGGAGCCCGACGCCGCCCGGGTGGCGGAGCGGGTGGCGGATGCCCTGCTCCAGGCCCTGCGGGATGGCGCCACCCTTGGCCTGGCCACCGGCCGCACGATGCTGCCGGTGTACGCCGCGCTGCGGCACCGACTCGCGGCGCTAGGTGCCCCGGAGCGCCGCGCCCTGCTGGCGGGCTGGCGCAGTTTCAACCTGGATGAATACGTGGGCCTGGGGCCTGAAGATCCCCGCTCCTTCGCCCGCTTCATGCAGGAGCAGTTGGGGGATCCCCTGCAGCTGCCCCCCGGGGTCCTGCAGCTGCCCGATGGCCTGGCGGCCGATCCGCAGGCCGAGGCCCGCCGCTATGGGGCCGCGGTGGCGGCCGCCGGTGGCATTGATCTGCAGCTGCTGGGCCTGGGCAACAACGGCCATGTGGGCTTCAACGAGCCCCCTTGCTCCGCCGATGCCCCCTGCCGCAGCCTGCCCCTCAGCCCGGCCACCCGGGAGCAGAACGCCGGCGCCTTCGGCGGCGCCGCCGGCGCCGTGCCGTCCCACGCCATCACCCTGGGCACCGCCGAGATCCGGGCCGCGCGCCGGTTGCTGCTGGTGGTGACCGGGGCGGCCAAGGCGCAGGTGCTGCGCCGTTGCCTGCTGGAGCCCCCCGGCCCGGAGCTGCCCGCCAGCTGGCTGCAGGGCCACCCGGGGCTGCGGGTGGTGGTGGATGCCGAGGCGGCATCGGCGCTGCCCCTGGGCTGAGCGTCCAGCTTCAGCCGATCGCCTCCATCAGCGCGTCGTCGGCCTCCAGGTTGGCGGTGACGCTGCGCACGTCATCCAGCTCTTCGAGGGCATCGAGCAGCTTCAGGCACTGGGTCAGGGTGGCCCCATCCTCCAGCCGGCAGGGGGTGTGGGCGATCCAGCGGTGCTCCCAGGTGGCCACGGGCAGCCCGCGGCGCCGCAGTTGATCCTGCAGGGTCTCCAGCTGGGCAAAGGGGCCGATCACCTCCGCCCCCTCGGGGTCGAGTTCGTAGCCCAGGGCCGCGGGGCCGCCCGCCTCCTCCAGGGCCACCAGCTGCTCCAGCAGGCTGTCCTCCTGCAGGCCGCTGCCCTCGAGGCGCACCACGCTGCGGTGGTCGAACAGGTAGCCCACGCAGCCGGTTTCACCAAGGTTGCCGCCGTGTTTGCTGAACGCCAGCCGCAGCTCGGCGGCGGTGCGGTTGCGGTTGTCGGTGAGGGCTTCAATCAGCACCGCCACGCCCCCCGGCCCGTAGCCCTCGTAGCGCACCTCTTCAAACTGGGCGCCATCGCCGCCCCCCTGGCCGGAGCCCTTGGCGATGGCCCGCTCAATGTTGCTGTTCGGCACCCGGGCCGCCTTGGCCTTCTCGATGGCGGTGCGCAGTTGGAAATTGCCGGCCGGGTCGGCGCCGGCGCGGGCGGCCACCATGATTTCGCGCCCCAGGCGGGTGAACACGGCGCCGCGCTTGGCGTCCACCACCGCCTTGGTGCGTTTGATCTGGGCCCATCGGCTATGGCCGGCCATGTGCGATGTCGGGGCGGAATGGCGAAGGATCAGCCCGCCGCGTCGAGCACCAGCCGCGGCTGCAGCTGGCCCTCGCCCTGCATCCGGGCCATGCCCGCCAGGTTGCCATCCGGTGCCACCACCACCACCGCCGTGTCGAGGGGCAGGGGTAGGCCGCAGGGCTGGCTGCGGCCGCAGCGCCAGCCCGGCAGATCCGCGGCGCTGAGCCGGTGCTGGGGCAGGTGGGCCAGGGCCTCCAGCGGCGATTGCAGCGCCGGCGGCGCCGCCGCGTCGAGCGCCTCCAGGGGCACGCTCTGGTGCAGCCCGAAGCCCAGTGCCTCCGTGCGCCGCAGGCTGGCCAGGCAGCCGCCGCAGCCCAGCAGCTCCCCCAGGTCCCTGGCCAGGGAGCGGATGTAGGTGCCGGCGGAGCAGCGCACCTCCAGCTCCAGTTGCCCTTGGGTTGGATCCCAGCCCAGCAGCGCGATGTGGTGGATGGTGACGGTCCGGGGCGGCAGCTCCTGGGGCTGCCCCTGGCGGGCCAGCTTGTAGGCCCGCTCGCCGTTCACATGCACCGCCGACACGGCCGGTGGCCGCTGGGCGATGGTGCCGCGGAAGGGCTCGAGGGCCTGCGCCAGGGCGCTGTGCTCCAAAGGCGGCAAGGGGCGCCGCTGCAGGGGGTTGCCCTCCAGGTCGTCGCTGTCGGTGCTGAGCCCCAGCTGGATGCGGCCCCGGTAGGCCTTGTCGCCCGTGAGGTAGGGCAGCAGCCGGGTGGCGGGGCCCAGGGCGATGGGCAGCACGCCGGTGACGGCCGGATCGAGGGTGCCGCCATGGCCCACCCGTTTGAGGCCATAGGCGCGCCGCACCCGGCTCACACAGCCATGGGAGCTGAGGCCGGCCGGCTTGTCGAGCACCAGAAAGCCGCAGGTCAAGGGCTGTGGAGGCGGGCCAGCCGCACATGTTGCCATTGGCCCTTCAACCCTGGGCGGCCCCGGCCGCCTGCGGCAGGGTGTGGCCATGGTTCCCACCCCCGTGGCCGACGCCACCACCCCCAGCTCCGAGACGCTGCAGCAGCGCCGCGACCTGGCCTACCTGGTGCTGGCGGGCCTGTTCCTGGGGACCATGGGCATGCTCAACATCCTGGGGCTCACCCGCTTTCTGCAGTTGGGGCAGATCGGCTCCTGGCCGGTGGTGGTGGCCGTGGGGGCCCTGCCCTACCCGCTCACGTTCCTGTGCACGGATCTGATCAGTGAGATCTGGGGGGAGCGCAAGGCCAGCCAGCTGGTGTGGGTGGGGCTGCTGCTCAACGGCTGGATCGTGCTGATCCTTTGGCTGGGGGGTGTGCTGCCGGGGGTGCCGGGGGCGCCGGATCAAACCTTCTTCGCCATGCGCGGCCTGGCCTTCGGCGCGGTGGGGGCCTCCATGGCCGCCTACCTGGCGGCCCAGTTCACCGATGTGCAGCTGTTCCATTTCTGGAAGCGCGTCAGCGGCGGCAAGGCCCTGTGGCTGCGCAACAACGGCTCCACCCTGGTGAGCCAGCTGGTGGACACCACCGCCGTGGTGTTGATCAGCCATTACGGCGCCCACGTGCTGCCGCTGCGGGCGGAGCTGCCGGTGCTGCCGCAGCTGCTGAGCTTCATCGCCAGCGGCTACCTGTTCAAGGCGGTGGCGGCCCTGGCGGATACCCTGCCCTTCTACCTGCTCACGGCCTGGTTGCGGCGCTGGTTGGCTGTGCCCGGGGAGGGGGCGGAGCTGGGCCCCCTACGGTGAGCCCCCATGAGCACCTGCACCGCCCTCTCGATCGAGCACTTCCTGGAGGGGGGCTTTGATCTGCGCCAGCAGCTGGCGCACCACCTGCAGCTCAGCGCCGAGGAGCTGCAGCGCCGCCTGCCCCTGGCCACCGAGGCCCTGGCGGCGGCCCACCCCGGGGCGTTCGACCTGCAGCAGGCCGAAGCGTTTTACGAGAGCGCCGTGGGCACCGGCCACCTGCTGGAGCTGGCCGCCTGGCACCTGGGCAGCGCCGATTACATCGCCGACACCCTGCGGCTGCAGGCGCGCTTTGCCCGCGGCCAAGTGCTCGATTTCGGGGGCGGCATTGGCACCCATGCCCTGGCGGCGGCGGCGTTGCCCCAGGTGGAGGCGGTGTGGTTCGTGGACCTCAACCCCGAGAACCGCCGCTTCGTGAGCGCCCGGGCGGAGCGCTTCGGCCTGCAGCACAAGCTGCGCTGCTTCCGCGATCTGGAGGCGCCGGAGCTGCCGCAGCGGTTCGACACCCTGGTGTGCCTCGATGTGCTGGAGCACCTGCCCGATCCGGCCGCCCAGCTGGCGCGGTTTGCGGCCCGCATGGGCCCCGCCTCGATCGCCCTGCTCAATTGGTATTTCTTCCAGGGCTTCCAGGGGGAATACCCCTTCCACGTGGACGATCCCCAGCTGGTGGAGGCCTTCTTCCGCACCCTCCAGGGGCGTTTCCTGGAGGTGTTTCACCCGTACCTGATCACCACCCGGGCCTATCGCCTGGCATAAAAAAACCGGTGCCCCTGGGGGACACCGGCCGGAGATCAGCCGACGGCGATGTTGATGCGCTTGCGGGTGCGCAGGCCCCGCTTGATGGTGTCGAAGCTGACGATGCCGTCCACCAGGGCGAACAGGGTGTCGTCGGCGCCGCGACCCACGTTGAGGCCGGGCAGCACGGAGGTGCCGCGCTGGCGGATCAGGATTGAGCCGGCGCTCACGGTCTCACCGCCGTAGCGCTTCACGCCGAGGCGCTTGGAGTTGGAGTCGCGGCCGTTGCGGGTGGAGCCGGTGCCTTTCTTGTGGGCCATGGTTCAGAAAACGTCGGGGGTCGGAGCGCTGCGCGCGGGTCAGGCCAGGGCTTTGCCGCCCACCTTGATGGATTTCACCATCACCCGGGTGAGTTCCTGGCGATGGCCGTTCTTGCGGCGGGTCTTTTTCTTGGGGCGCATCTTGTACACGATCACCTTGGGGCCGCGGCGATGGGCCATCACCTGCAGCTCCACGGTGGCGCCTTTCACGTAGGGCTGCCCCACGCTGGCGGCCTTGCCGTCGTTCACCAGCAGCACATTCTCCAGGGTGACGCTGCTGTCCACATCCGCCTGGATGCGGTCGAGGTCGTAGTACCGGTTGGGCTGAACCCACACTTGGGTGCCGGAGGTCTCGACGATGGCGTAGGGAGAAAGGGCTTCGGGCGAAGCGGGTGCCGCGTTGCTGGCGGCCTTGGCGTCAGTGCTCATGGGATACGGGGCGTGGTCAGGCAGGCGGGCACGGGGCCAGCCTTTCGGCCTGCCGCACGGCAATCGAAAGACAAACAATGATCTTCCACTGTTGACCGGCGGGTCGTCAACACTGTGGGCGTTGCCAGGGCCTGACCACGGCTCATGTCCCAGCCGGCTCTCACGATCGCCTCGCTGCTGTCCGATCCACGCCTGGAGCGCGCCTGCCGCAGCTGGCTGAAGGGGGGTCGCTATCGCCTGGAGGATCTCGGTTCCCTGCCCGATCCGGTGCAGGAACTGATCGAGCGCCGCGACACCTTTGATGTGGTGCTGCTGCAGCAGGGCTCCATCCAGCCCGCGGTGGTGGAGGCACTGCGCCAGCAGGGGCTGCTGCTGCCCGCCGTGGTCGTGGGGGAGGTGAGCGGCCGTGTCGACTACCACGAGGCGGAGGTGCACCTGCCCCAGGACCAACTTGAGCAGATCGCCTACAGCGTTGATGCGGCGGTGTCCCGCTTCCTGCGGCGTGGCCTGGCGGGCACGGGGGGAGATGGGCAGGCCGTCGGCGCCTCAGCCACGCCGGAACCCTGGCGGCTCACCAACCGCCTGCAGGGGCGGCTGGGCTATCTGGGCGTGTTTTACAAGCGCGACCCCTCGCTGTTTTTGCGCAATCTGCCGCCGACGGAGCGCGATGAACTGCTGCGTTCCCTGGAGCGCAGCTACCGCGATCTGCTGATCAGCTACTTCAAGGATCCGGCCGCCGCCAACCAGGCGATCGAGAGCTTTGTGCACAGCGCTTTTTTCAGCGATCTTCCGGTCAACAAGGTGGTCGAAATTCACGTCGACCTGATTGACGTCTTCTGGAAGCAGCTCAAGCTGGAGGGTCACAAGAACGATTTCCTGCAGGACTACCGCCTGGCTCTGCTTGACGTCATGGCCCACCTCTGTGAGATGTACCGCCGTTCCGTGCCCCCCGATGTGCCGCTGCGGGTGGCCCCTGAGGCGTTTGCACTGCAACCGGATCAAGACGACGACAGCCCATTGCCCTCCCAGGAGGTGATCTAAATGAGTCCGCGCAAGACCTACATCCTCAAGCTTTATGTGGCGGGGAACACACCCAACTCGATGCGGGCGCTGAAAACGCTGCGCAACATCCTCGACACGGAGTTCCGCGGCGTGTACGCCCTGAAGGTGATCGATGTGCTGAAGAATCCGCAGCTGGCGGAGGAGGACAAGATCCTGGCCACGCCCACCCTGGCCAAGATCCTGCCGCCGCCGGTGCGGCGCATCATCGGCGACCTGTCGGACCGCGAGCGGGTGCTGATCGGGCTCGACCTGCTCTACGAGGAGCTCACCGATGAATCCATGGGGGATTCCCCCGGCGCCGACTACACCGAGGGGGAGCCCCTCTGATGCCATGACCCTCCGCCCCAGCTCCGCCGTCGTTTTCGCCGCCCCTTAAGGCCATCCGTTCCATGCAGGACCCCAGCTCCCAAAATCTGCTCTCCTCGGTGCAGAAGCTGCCCACCGGGATCGAGGGCTTTGATGACATCTGCCAGGGTGGTTTGCCGATCGGTCGCTCCACCTTGATCAGCGGCACCTCGGGCACCGGCAAGACGGTGTTTTCGCTGAATTTTCTCTACAACGGCATCCGCCAGTTTGATGAGCCGGGCATCTTCGTGACCTTCGAAGAATCGCCGCTCGACATCCTGCGCAACGCCGCCAGTTTTGGCTGGAACCTGCAGGAGATGGTGGAGCAGGACAAGCTCTTCCTCTTGGATGCCTCCCCGGATCCAGAGGGGCAGGATGTGGCCGGCAGTTTCGATCTGTCGGGCCTGATCGAGCGCATCAACTACGCGATTCGCAAATACAAGGCCCGCCGCGTGGCGATCGATTCGATCACGGCGGTGTTCCAGCAGTACGACGCCGTGTCGGTGGTGCGGCGGGAGATCTTCCGGCTGATCGCTCGGCTCAAGGAGATCGGCGTCACCACGGTGATGACCACCGAGCGCATCGATGAGTACGGCCCCATCGCCCGCTACGGCGTGGAGGAGTTCGTGAGCGACAACGTGGTGATCCTGCGCAATGTGCTGGAGGGGGAACGGCGCCGGCGCACGGTGGAGATCCTCAAGCTGCGGGGCACCACCCACATGAAGGGGGAGTTTCCGTTCACGATGGGCTCCCACGGCATCAGCATCTTCCCGCTGGTGGCGATGCGGCTCACCCAGCGCAGCTCCAATGTGCGGGTCAGCTCCGGGGTGCCGCGGCTCGACGACATGTGCGGCGGCGGCTTCTTCAAGGATTCGATCATCCTGGCCACCGGCGCCACCGGCACCGGCAAGACGCTGCTGGTGAGCAAATTCGTGGAGAACGCCTGCGCCAACAAGGAGCGGGCGATCCTGTTCGCCTACGAGGAATCCCGCGCCCAGCTGCTGCGCAACGCCACCAGCTGGGGCATCGATTTCGAGCAGATGGAGCGCGATGGCCTGCTCAAGATCATCTGCGCCTACCCGGAATCCACCGGTCTGGAGGATCACCTGCAGATCATCAAAACCGAGATTGGCCAGTTCAAGCCATCACGGATGGCGATCGATTCGCTCTCGGCCCTGGCCCGCGGCGTCAGCCACAACGCCTTCCGCCAGTTTGTGATCGGTGTGACGGGTTACGCCAAGCAGGAGGAGATCGCCGGCTTCTTCACGAACACCTCCGAGGAGTTCATGGGCAGCCATTCGATCACCGACTCCCACATCTCCACGATCACCGACACGATCCTGCTGCTGCAGTACGTGGAGATCCGCGGCGAGATGGCCCGTGCCCTCAACGTGTTCAAGATGCGCGGCTCCTGGCACGACAAGGGCATCCGCGAGTTCATGATCACGGGCAACGGCCCGGAGATCAAAGATTCCTTCTCCAACTTCGAGCGGATCATCAGCGGTGTGCCCCACCGCATCAACACCGACGAGCGCAGCGAGCTCTCGCGCATCGTGCAGGGCGTTTCCGGCGACGATCGCCTGTAGGGGCCGCCCCTAGCTGGGGCTGCGGCGCTCCAGCTGCAGCCCCAGTTCGGTGGCGTCGGCCTGCTCCAGGGGCAGGTCGAACCAGAAGGTGGTGCCCACCCCCAGTTCGCTGGCCATGCGGATGCTGGCGCCGTGCTTCTCGAGGATGCCGCGCACGATCGAGAGGCCCAGGCCCGTTCCCACCTCCGTGTGCACGGCGTTTTCCACCCGGTAGAAGCGCTCGAAGATGCGCTGCTGGTCTTCCCGGGAGATGCCGGAGCCGGTGTCGGCGATCTCCACCCGCAGCCGCGGCAGCGGTGCGGTGAGGGCGCAGGCGGGGTTGTCGCCGCCGGGGGCGGTGCTCGGGTCAAGGGTGCAGGTGTCGGGCCAGGGGTAGGCGCTGAGCTGCAGCCGTCCGCCGCTGGCGGTGAACTTGAGCCCGTTGCCCACCAGGTTGTCGAACACCTGCAGCAGCAGATCCCAGTTGCCGCGCACCGCCGGCAGCTGCTCGTCCACCGCCAGCTGCAGGTCCACCCCCTTGTCTTCGGCGTTGAGGCGGTAGTTGCGCAGGGTTTGCTCCATGGCGGGCCGCAGCTCCACCGGCCCCATGGCCCACACCCGGTCGCTCTCCAGGCGCGAGAGGTCGAGCACGTCGTTCACCAGCCTTGTGAGCCGATCGGTTTCGGCGTTGGCGATGGCCAGGAATTCCTTGCGGTCTTCGTCGCTGAGCTGGTCCCCCAGGTCGTGCAGGGTTTCCACGTAGCTCTTGATGTTGAACAGCGGCGTGCGCAGTTCGTGGGAGACGTTGCTGATGAAACGGCTCTGGGCGGCGTTGAGTTCCACCTCGCGGGTGAGGTCTTGGATGGTCACGGCGATGCCCTTGAGGCTTTCGCCGCTGGCGTCCCGCACCGACTGCAACACGATCCGCAGGGTGCGGGGCGGCTCGCCGAAGCTGCAGCGCACATCGCTGCTGTCCTTCTCACCGCCCAGCAGGCTGTCGAGCGGGGCCTGCAGCTCGAGGGCCAGCAGCTCCGGCAGCTCATCGCCCACCAGGCTGCCCTCCAGCTTGCGGCCCTCCCAGCGGAACAGCCGGCGCGCGGTGGGGTTCACCAGCACCAGCCGTCCC
>Ga0214917_10001629_pt1 | contig 28654 bp, 22 predicted proteins | sample LL_1208_BB_MetaG_FD_177983 | JGI IMG/M metagenome (GOLD analysis project Ga0214917, IMG submission 177983) | Freshwater microbial communities from Lake Lanier, Atlanta, Georgia, United States - LL_1208_BB | ecosystem: Environmental > Aquatic > Freshwater > Lake | place: USA: Georgia | collected... | reverse complement strand
AGAATCTGGGCAACACCCTGATCGCTGCCGAGCATTGTGAATTGATCATAATACGGCTGCGAAGGGGAAGCACCGGAGAGCTGAGAAGACGATGTACCTGTGTAGCGTGTGTCGAGGAACTGGTAACCCAATTCCGCGCCATTAGCTTGGCTATAAGGAACGCCCAAGGAACCGTTCGCGTTGGTGCCGCTGCCGTCCACGCCTGTGTTACCCAGCTGTTTGCCGAGGTACTTGTAGCGAAGAGCGAAAGCAAGACCAACCGGACCGCTCATGGGCTGTACGCCTACGATCTCGTTGGTGATTAGTTCGGGGAATGTACGACGAATCATCGGGATCAGAATCTTCGGCAAACGAGCATCACCCTTGGCATAGTCGTCACCAGAGGTGATCTTGCCGGGGGGATTGAATGCCGCACCAATTGTGGTTCCACTACCGAAGACACCACCGGAACCGGCGGAATTATCTTCGTTAATCATGCACCATTGTTCTTGGTTTTCCAAAAGCATGGCGGTGTTGAGACGTGTGTGATCGTCTTCGATGGCCCGGACGGAGTCCGAGGTGTAATCGAGAACGGGTGCCCACTTCTCAAGGAGTGTTTTGGCGCGAGACTGATTGATGTAACTCGTGGGAGGAGCGATACGCTTACTCATTATAATTACATTCTCCTTTATAAGAATTCGACCAGTGGCTATTGCCACCAAATAATCTCAGGATTTTTTAAAACCTCAGAAAAGTTTACCAGCGGCTAAGTTCGCTAAGATAACCGTTTGTCGAATCGTCGTCGTTGGAAGCAGGCTTTTCAGCAGCAGCTTCTTCAACAACTACGCGATCAACAGTTTCGGTTTGCTTGGCGGCTTCGTCGCGGATATTTGAAAGACGCTCCTCTTCAGTTTTGTTGAAGAGTTTAAGAGTGTAGTCGTAGTTCTCATTGATAAAGGCGACATCCTTGTTACCCATAAGCTTGTGGATGAACTTCTTTTTGTTTTCAGGAAGTTCTCGGGTCTTCTGTTCAAGCAGAAGAGAGGCTTGTGCCTTATTCAGTTCTTTTTCAAGAACTACTACACGCCCTTTGGCGCTTTCAAGCTCTTTACGAGCTTCATCTAATTGTTTCTTGCCGTCCAATACAGCTTCGCGAATGCTTTCTTGGGCAATCGCGGCGTCAACGGCGAGAAGATTGCGAACCTTGGCGAGTGTGTCATTGGCTTTGCGGTTAGCAACAGCCTTTTTGATGTCCTCGGCAGGAACAACTTCATCAAGATAAGCTTCCAGATAGGTGCTGATATCATTGATGGTTTCTTTTTTGAAAGACTTGGCTTCGTTAGAAAGTGCGCCTTGGTATTTTTCAACAATGGCTTTGAGTTTTCCGCTGTGATTTTCATCAATTGCGGAAACAACCTTGTTTAGCTTGGCAACGTGATCCTTATCGATGGCTTCAACAAGGGCTTCTAGCTTTTTGCTATGATCTTCATCTTGTTCGGACAGAGCTTTTTCAACGTGTATTTTAACTTTTTCGTTTACAGAAGCTTCAAAAGCTTGCTGTATTTCATTCAATGTTTGTTCGGAAAGAATGTCCTTTGTGGCTTCTTTGAGTACATCAACAACGTTTTTGCTCATAAAATTATTTATTTAAAACCTTTCTATTTTTTTGATTTTTTTATTTTTTTAAATCCTTGACTGCGTTTTGTATACGATTTTGCAATTTAATATCCATAACTTGTTGGAGAGTTTTTTTAGCGTTGCTATAGTCTTTTTCGGTAAGACATTTTAGAAAGTTTGTGATAAGAGCTTTTTGTTTGTTGTCCATGGTTTTATATATTTAGCTTTTGCTGCTTAGTTTTCTGAAGAACAGAACCACCTGTTCCTTGAGGAAATTTTCCACATCATTTTTGGGTAGATTGGAAAGAGCAGATGTGAAGCTGTCATAAACTTCTTCATATTGTCCGCTTTCCTTGAGAACAAATTGTTTGCTTTCCAAAATACCGTCCACAAATGCTTTCGGGAACGACGGATCAGCAACACAATCGATTGCAACAAGACGCAGATCAGAAACTTTGTTGATTCCGTTGTTGGATTCTGTCAATTTTCCGAGGGCACGGCTGCTCATTCCGACCTTGACTCCATCCTGAATCAAACTTTTCACAATCATTCCCATGGGTGTGCTGAGAACCTTGCTTTTGCCATAAAAAATATTTCCATCCTGACGAAGCTCTGTGACCATGTGGCAAACCCGTTCCAGATTCACTTCCGGTGTTTGAGGGTGATTCAATTCGCCCATGCTACGGTTATTTTTAATCATTTCACTTGTGTAGCGATTCACCTCCTTGGCCATTTCTTCCAGATTGTAAATACGCCGATTTCGGTTGGCATGTTCAGCCATCATGTAAGGTCCTTTGATATAAAGAGTAGCAGGTTGATTTGGGTTTTTTTCCTCCAACACATATTCAAAATCATCATTGTTGGCCGGACGTTCAACGATTAGCTTTAGACCTTCACTCATTGTTTAAATATTTATACAATTTGGTTATTTTTTCGAGGGATTTATTTTTAAATTTTTTTCTGTGAGTATTATGAACTGCATATCGTGCATTTTTGCAAATTTTTTAGCTGCTTCCCATTTGGCACAATTTGTAACGTAAGTCATTTGTTCATAAAGCATTGTGGCTTTTCTGCATTTGCTGTTTGTAAAATCAGGTTTTCGGGTTTGTTTTTCCGGTTTTATTTCCACAAGATATTTTTTGTAAACTTCTCCTTCTTTTATAACCATGTTCAAATCCACATGATATTGTCGAACACATTTCTCAAATGGATGAAAATATGGAATTTTTATGCTTTCACTTGCCCAACGAGAAACATTAGGATTGTCATCACAAAAACGAAAAAATTTAAGTTCATAAGACGAACGATACAATATGGGTTTTTTCCCAACATACTTGTTTTCATTTTTAGGAACAAAAATTCCCTGTATGAATTTAGAATTTTTCTGAAGAGGGATCATCCAATCAGAAGCTGTACAGGACTTGCATCACCCAATCCCGGAGCAGATCCCTCGTACAATCTCTTTTCAAGTTCTTCTTTTTCCCGAAGACCTTGTTGGAGCATATCATTGTAATTCAACTGTCCACCTCCGAAAAGATTGACTGCTGTATACTTTCCACGCACATGACCCACAGCAATTTTAGTAAGAGCCAATGCATATTGCTGAACCCATTGTTCCTGAATAAGCTGTTGAACAGGGCGTTCCACATAACAATTGATTACCCCGTAAAATCTTTCATTCCGGGGAGGTGGATACATTTGCATGTATTGTGTGCGTTCGTCAAACTTGACAGCACGAGGAATGCTTAAAAGTTTTTCCCGGTTTTTCAACCAATCTTTGAGAATGTACCAACTGATAAGATCAAAGCCATAATTGCCCATGGAATAGCTAAAATATGTTTGTTGGGCCAAAGTCTGTTCAATTGTGAACAGTGTGTTGACTCCAGTGCTGCTTCCCTCCTCAAAATAACGTATATCGATAACCTTTCGATATGTTTTCACAAGATAATCATAAGAATTTAAAACAGAAATTTGATCAGCAAAATTTCCTTCCGGATCAGGTTCTGCAACTTGGAAAGCCATGGGATTGTTCGGATCACCAATCACCATGTTTCCGATATTATACATGCTGTTGATGCTGGTGTTACGAATATCATAACGGAAATTAAAATCAGGAGTTAGACTGAACAATGTGTCTAATCTTACTCCTTTTCCTGTTTCATAAAGATCACTGTCAAACACAAGATATTCATCTGTATATCCGGCAAATTTGCTGAACATTTCCACGGCTATGGCGATGTTCTCATAAAGTTGATCCTGATGAATTTCAACATTAACAAGAGGGGCTCCCAGTTGACGACTAATCCGTATACCCAAATCATTGAACGCCTGTATCCGGCTGTTCAGATTGGTACTGTAAAACGTGCTGACATTTTGTGTTACTGTACAACTGAGGCTCATATTATTTTACCACCTATTACTTGTTATTGAAACAATGACTGTTGATTGGTTGGCAGTCAAACCCGCAAACAAGACATAAAGGGCATTGACACGTTCATGCAAAGCAGAGAGGGCTGCTTGTACTGTTGCAGGAGTAACGTTTAGATCCAAAGCCTGAATTCTTTTTGCATAAAAAACATTTGGAGAAGTTATCGGATCATAAGCAACAGATGAAACGGCTGCCAAATAAGCAGCACTGTTCACAACCAAATTGGAATAAGATTCTTTCCAATAACTACTGTTTTCATAAACAGTCGTATACGTACTGTTCCACCTTCCTGATGCAGCGGCTATTTCATCAATAAAAACACTTTCCTCCCAACTTGCACTAAAGGTTTGCACAGTGGCATAAACACTTTCCCAATCTGAACTACTGGTTCTTACAGTCGTATAGGTGCTAACCCAATATCCACTGTTAGCTTGTAAAGTCAGATAGCTTCCATACCAATCAAGACTTGTCCCTTCAGATTGAGTATAGAAAACTCCTTGAAATTTTGAATTCGGTCCGGCTAGGGGATCGGTCCCACTTTCCAATATACCCGGGGTTGGATTGGTATGATGCGTGGAGCGATGAAGCTTTCCATGAAAAGGATAATTGCCAGCCATATATTTATTTATAAATTAATTGCATATTATGTGCAGAGGATGCTGATTATGAATGCGCCGTCTCCCACGCCTATCATATCCTCACCCGCTTTAATTGTAATAATATTACAATCTGTTTTAAAGACTGGTATGGGGAAAGGTGTATCGCCTTGAATTACATTCAGAATTGCTAATTGTTGCAAATATAATTTATATAAACATCTGTTTATGGTATCACTTTGATAATTTTCATTATTTCCAATAAAATTATTGCAGGTTATATTCAATCCCGGATCTGACAAGATGTCATCACTTACATATATATTTTTTATAAATTTATAGCTTTCAAAAATGTCCTGATTGGTCATTTGAATGTCCACGGCAGAAAGAGGTAGATAAGGATCCAAATCAAATTTGAATCTTTGCCGGGTTTGATTCAAAAGAACATAATTGTTATTGATTAATTTGCTTATGCTTTTGTTGAAAACAAAACTTTGAGAATACTCATCGTCTGAAACCTGAATTTGTTCTGGCGAAAATATATCAAAATTATAAGAATATAATATATTATTTGTTATATTTGGTTCCAAAAATCTTAAAAATTGTCCGGCAGAAAGATTAGTTCCCAGTGTTGTTTTGGAAAATAACAAAATATCATCATCAGAACCATTCAAATAAAGATCGGTAGCCAAAAGACTGTAATTTCTGATATTGTCTTTTACCAAATTATACTTTCCAATTTTTGTAGTTGGACGAGAAAAATATTTTTTATAAAAAGATTTGTTTGTTAAAATATAAAAAATATTTGTATTTTGTCTGCTGAAAACATATTTGATTGAATATTCGCCTGAAGTTGTTTCTTCGGAAAAATCTATGATTTTATAAGTAGAATCAGAAATGTTAACAATGATAATCTTATTTTCCTTTGCCAAAAGGAAAATTTCGGTTATACCTGTAAATTGGTTTTTATGAAGTTTGATATCAACAATTGTGTATGTGGAAAACAATTTTTTTAGTATGAGTGAATATCTCCAATTTAACTGATTATCAAAAAATTTAAGACAAGAATTCCCACTATCCATAACCACCAGAGTGGAGAGATAAAGATCTGCCGCATATGGGTTGTTAAATTCATTATTATCATATCGTCCACCCTGTCCACCAATAATTTTTTTAACATACCGTTTGTTTAATTTTACATTTTCTCCCCCGATAAAACCTTCCACATCGTATAGGACAATTTGATTATTGGCGGAATCCACAACATAAAGATCGTTCCCTTGCAATATTAAATCAGTAATATTTCCATTTCGCAATTGTGTTTGTTCATCCACATAAATGCTGGAAAGGATAATGTTAAAACTTGTATAATCTTTATTAAATTTTGTAAAAAATATTGTTTGACCTTGAGATGCTATCAAAACTCTATTTGCATCGTCAGATGTAGGGGCCACTACAAAATCTTGAATGTTATCCAAAGCGGAAAGTCCTACATTTGAAAAAGGTGATGCGCTTGTATTCGGAGTTGTAGTAAGATTCCATTTGATTTTGTTTTGTCCGGAGGGAACGCCCAACCATTGTGTGTAAGAATATGGAATTTGATTCGTCAATATTTTTGTTCTGGAATACAAATGCAAAAGATTTTTATACAAATAATTTAACCGAATATTCAATGCCCCGGAAACGCTAAGTTCATTGACAGGAATTTGAATTTTATCAAATTGATAAGGTAGCGTTATAAAATCGCCAACTACCCTGTCAAAAATAAGGTTTTCGTTTTGGAATGATTCGGAAATAGATATCACAAATTTTCCCTCCATACCAATTGACGAATTTGATTCAAATAAGGAAGATTATTCAACAATATTGTATTTAATTGTTGTTGTATATAAGCCCGGGCATTTTCATCCGTTATTTTGGAATTGTTTATGGATATGTCAATTGCCGAGGATTTGTGATATGGGATTCTTTGACGGAAAAACTTTTCCACAGTATCGGTGTAATTTCTATTTTCTGATGGCAAATTGAAAAGAATTGGTTGGATATTTTTTGAATATTTTTGTATTAACCGTATTGTGTAATAATCCAAGGATTTGGTGAAGAAAAATACATCTCGAATATCCAGATTTTTTACGATAAATGCATTATCAATTCCCAATTTATTATATAAGTTGATACCGGCAAAATATTGTGTGGCACCATATGTCAAAGGTTCATTTATGATTTGACTCAAAGTGTATTTCCCGGGATCAAATGTTTTTGAATCCACGACCTGTCCATTCACAAATAATACACAAGTACCTTCAACGGAATCCATGGACAATGCAATTTGATGATAGCCATATTTTAATTGAGTTGCATCAAACGAAAGATTTAGTTCTTCAGACGGTTCTGATTGATAAACATTTGGAAGTTTGATTCTGATGCTTATTCCTTTTTGCGGATATGATGCATTTATAATTTCATGATTGTAAACAGAATTTGTTACAGGAACATTTAAACAAGCAGACACCGGATAATTTAAAATGATTACATTTTCATCTGGAATCAAAGTTTTTGTGTTTATTAAGGCAATTGATCCGGAGGAATTATCCGTTGAACATATTGCATAAATTGTGGAAATATTATCTCCTGCCACATAAGTTGATGTAAAATCACTGGCCACGACATTCTGTGCGCTTGTTGGCAATGTAAAAGAATTGATACCAAACCCTGCAGAATTAAACACATGACAAGTAGAACGATTGTCAAAAATGAAGAAGTTCAAATCATTATCGATTGTAAATGTTGTGATTGCCCCGCTACTGTTATAAAAACGAGTTTCTATATTATTGGTGCTGACATTCCATTCTTTAATCTCGCCATTTGATTTGTAAAAAATTCTTACTTGTTCTCGAATTTCAGCATCGTTTCCATCCAAAATATAAACAGCATTTCCTATTTTTTTGATAGATTGGGCACTTACCATTGGTATTGAGGAGTAATAACGAGTAAGATCGTTGTATCCAAATTTTTCAGTTTTTCTATTATAAGAAACAAAATTTCCGGTCTTAGATACCAAGAAATATGTGCTCGTTGCATCTGAAAAACTTGAAATGGCCGAAGAAAGAGGATTATATTGAGAACTATCAAAAATTGTGTTTTGTGAATTTAATTGAAACAATTCTCCAGAATTGTCTAAAACAAAATAATCATCTAAACTTTCTATTTGAACAACATCTAACAAAGGTTTTTGGAATTGCACGGTATCAATCAATGACCATTCAGAATTGTAAATTTTTAATTTATTTCCATCAATTATCCGGACGAACGGTGTGACGGATCGATCAGAATAAACTCCTATTCCTGTATTTTTATAGTTACCTACAATTTCATGGCCAAAAGGTTGACTAAAATCTTTACTGCCTATTGTAAAGAAAAATGTGAATCGATTATCAAAATTTTTGCTATTAATTGTTTCGTTTAGAGCATATTCATTTCCTGTAAATTTATAAACACCGTTTTCGGGTGCCAGTACAGTACCGTTAGTTTGCAGATATTGATCTATTCCATTGAACAATATTGAAGAATCATTTTTGTTTATATATTCATCTATATCTTGTTTCCCTATACGATAATATGCATAAAGAGTATAAGGTTCAAAGGTAAGCTGACTTTTTATATCAAAAATTTCTGTAGGAACAGATGTTTGATTGGTGATGCAGTCGTAATAACTTTCGTAGGCAAAAACATCATTTGCAGAAAATGCTAATTGTCGTGTTGTTTTATTTGGAAGAAAATACCGATCATACCAAACCGGTTTGGTATTTGGATTGGAGGAACCACTCAGCCACGAACAAAGCCAAGTTCCGTTAATTTCTCCCCGAGGATTTCCAAAATTTGATGTATTTTTATAGTTAGAATTTTTTTTCCATATTTTATCTGAAAATTCCGGTGTATTTGAATATATTGCTCCGCACTCTGGCAAATTAGTATCGTTTATGTTTATAAAATTATATTCACCCATATCCAAAGGAGTATGAAAATATGTAAGTTTTCCCGGCTCAAAACGATATTCATTTATTTTGCTTTGATAATTTTGAGAAAATTTTATGTTTCCTTTTTCTTGTGGGGCCCCGGTATTCAATGAAACATATTTTCTTGCTTCTTTATTTTCATTATTTGAAACATTTTCTGATCTGGGTGTCAGATTATTTTTTTCTGTTACAAAATTATAGGGAACTCTTTCGGAGGAAATATTGTTGAATTCGCTATGAAAAATAATTTGGTTTTTTGTTAGTTCCGATTCGGAACATTCGACATCAAGATTGTTTGTATCGAATTCTTTTTTATAAGAAAACCAATGAGATGAAAGCGAATCAATCAAATTAAATTTTACTGGTAAAATATTAAAAGTGTTGTCGATTGTCAACTGAATATCGCTTCCGGTAAGCGGAACAAATCCTAATGATGAAGATTGGCGAACTAATGTATAAACATTGTTATTTTTTCTGTAAAATAAAGCCATGCAGTTGTTGATATCATCATAAATGTATTCAAACGCCTGATGATACAGACTGTTTTCGTCATAAATGTCAGAAGTGGAGGACAAAAGATAAACACGATTGGTCAAGAAATTAACATTAAGATAATACCGAGTATTGTAATAATCATGAGAAATTCTGCATAAATTTTCCGATATGAAATCCACCTCAAAAAAGTAATTTGAATTTTTTGCTGCCAAAAAATTATTTGTTGTTATGTCTAAATAATTTGAAGAAATTGTTTGTGATATTGCCCAATAACGCTGGGCGGTGTCTTTTATGCTTAATAGTCCGTTGCTAAATGTGGTAACAAATCCATTTCCTTTTTGATTTGGATTGGTTATGTTAAAAACATTTTGAAAATTAACAGCCGATGTAAGAGCGACGCTAGAATAATTGTTATTTTTTTGATCAAAAGTTTTTGAAAATAATTCGGGATAAACAAAATTCATGCAAGAATCACTGAAGATTTTTTGTTGTTTTGTCTGTAAATCATTATCTTGAACATAGAAAACTTCCATGTCAGACCAGTTTTTATAATCAAAAATCTTTACAGGCATAAAAATATTTATTAATATATCGGCTCAACACAACTGATTGGAACCAAATAAGTTGGATTGAATACATTAACACCTATCATCATTTCGCTGTTAAGGATTGTTAGAATTGCACAATATGCACTTAATGGAGGTATGACTGGGTAAATTGGCTCAGAGGTTATTGCAGGCAATATTGTGATTGCAAATTCCAATGGAGGTAGTTCTGGTCTTACAATAGCAGGGGCAGTAAACAAATAATCTCCCGTTCCAAAAACACCATAATGTATGTTCAATAAATCATAACCTTGAAGAGTCAGCAGATAATTTCGTGAATCATTCAACATTTGATAATTTAAAATTTTATAATCTAAAATGGGATTTATTATGCTTGGTTGTGTGCAGCTAAGATGTACAACAAAAACATCTACATAAAAATTTTCTCGATAACAACTGATGGTTGCGCTGTAAGATTCCAAGAAATTTTCTGTTGTTTCATATATTCCTGAAACTGACAACAAAGTTGTTGAGCTTGGATTTGTTAAGTTAACATATATTTCTTCAAAACTATTATTTAAATTAGCAATAACTTTTTGTATTTTGTAAAGAGATTGTTTGACTCCTGACAACGAAAAAGTTATAATTATGGGAGCAGTAAAAAGAAATTCATTTTGTTCATAACGATGTATGACAATATTTTCGGATGCAGAAAATGTTGAAGTGTTTGTATATGCAGATAAAGGAAGAGCGGAAAGAGAAGGATATGAACTAAGTGAAGCAAATGTTCCGGAGCAAAGTGTATCTGTATATGTGAACCCATAACCAAAAATAGGATCACGATACACATAACCATCAATTGTGCCATAACTAATAAAATTCTCATCAGCTGTAAGATATATTATTGAAGTATTATATTTCATTTTATGGTACTCCTGTCAGCGGAGGGCAATAAATTGGGCTAAGAAGATCATAACCATTAATCGAATATAAAGGAATTCCACTATCCACTATTTCAACCAATGCACAATAGGAACTCAAAGGAAGAACAGGAGGCTTGGGGCATTGAATAGTCAATACATATCCACTCAAATCGATCTTTCGGATATAAGAAACTGGCAAAGGTGACAAAAGCTGTATTGCACAGGGTGGTATTACCGGGGCAGGAACGTAAGCAGGATCACAAGTTAAATTAAAAATGCTTATTCCGTTTGTGCAACGGGCTGCCAATATGTTGCCTTTAATATCTATATTTGTTCCAAGATAAACATTTGGAGTAAGAGATATGGGAGGATATGTTTTTAATAGTGTCAATGATTCATTTGGTTCAGAATACTCATAGATATCAATTAAACCAGCATTGCTGTTCAAAGATACTGTATTTCCCGGTCTTGTTATTGCCAGAGTTTTATCATAAATGGTTAATCCCAATCCAAAGTTTGCATCAAAATTTTGCCCAGAAGAAAGTTGAAGAGAATATGACCAAATATTCGTTGAATAATTTCTTGTAAAAACAAACACCGCACCATCTCCCGTATAGGAACAATTTTTGTATGGAGCGCCTATAGCCGCAAAATTGTCTCCAATTGCTATACACCTACCAAATCCTTCAGATGCATCTGATATTCCAGAAATATAAAAAACATTTGTATACGGAAATGAAGTTGAAGATCTTTCAAATATCTGAACTGATCCATCAATAAACGATATTATTCCTTTATTATTTTTAAATTTTATATTTGTGGGTATTGAAGAAAGTGTGGTTATTGATGTGTCGTAATTCCAATCGTAATTGGTGCGTTTATATATTTCCACAGAGGATAAAGTGGAAAGATAAAGATAATCATTATCCAAACTTCCATGATATCCAAATCCTGAAACATTTGTTGAATATACAGTATATTCTTTAACCACGTTCCTTCCCAAGTTTCTATAAATATCGACAGAATTGTTTACTGTGTTTCTAACAAGAAGATTATCACCAGAATTGTCCAAGAAATTTTCAATCGAAGAAAGATCATAAACAACAGTCTGTCTTTTATCGTAAGGTGCATCAATTGATGTGGTCAATATATAATCATTAAAAGATTTGTTTCCGGCAACTTCTGAAAACAAATTGTTCGATCCTAAAAACAATTTGGTTGTTTGACCTATGCTGAAGACATTTGTTCGGATGAATTGCAAACAGGAACCCAAATTATTATCTAAAATATTGTCAGCAGTCCGATTTTCAAAACCATAACAATTAAAATCTTTCACTTTGAAAACTGTTGTATCATCGTTGGAAACAAAATTACAGGAAACCCGATATGCTGTATTTTTACGTTTGTCCAAATAAGTTTCGGATAATGTGACAAAATTATCCGGATTTAACATTTTTTGGACCTTGATTCTTCTTCCATGATCTGTTAATACAACCCGTATTGTTTGGGATATTGCATCATTTTCAGATGTATAGCTCTGACCAAGAATTATGTTTGAAAATGAAGATAGATTTTCACTAACCGTTAAAAGTTTGTAATCATTGGCTTCAGGGCCCCGAATTGCAATTGTGTTAGGATTATTTTTATAGTCCCCATCAGATTTACCATTTCCTTTTTTTGAAAAATTTCCGGTTATGTCTAATCCAACTCCAACATACGCCCCCTTTAAACCCTCATAACTTGTTGCTGAAAGAATAGGAGATCCTGTATAAGGACTATATCCTAAAGATCCGCTCGGGCCGCCCCCATACGGGGATGTTAAAGAATCTTCATAAAACGCTATGCATATGCCCCCTGAACAGGAAGAAAGAGGATTATAAACAGAAAAAGTCAACGAAGCCGCGATATCATGGCGGCTATCAAATGGAACTTCGTTGTATATTCTGTTAAATTGCATATGAATTATTTAATTGTAAATTTTCTTTGTCATCTTGGATCTATGTAAATAACATGCTGCCCGCTAGCCACATATGTTATTGAAAATATGTTCGAACCGTCTTGTGCTGTCACAGAATCATTAAGTGTTGTGAAATAATGCTCATTTGATCCGGAAAAATCATACACAAGGGTCCCATAAACATCTCGAAGATTAAGACCTTTATTTCCGGCAGATACCGTAAACACATTGGTTATTGTTGAATCGCATAGAACAAATGAAGAAACTGTACTACTAACAGTCAATGCCTGAGAAGCCGCATAATAGAAATTGTAATAATTTTGTGACGAAGAAGAACAAATCAAACTATTGAATTGATTTTGATTTCCAACAATTGTCGAATAGAAAGATGTGTGGCGTACTGTCTGATTTTTTATGATATCATTATAATTTCTATCATAAATGAAACCACATGGCTTAAGAACAAGAAATTGTTCCAAATTTAAATTATCAAATGCTCTTTTAAATTTGTAATTCTGAAGCAGAGGAATGCCATTATTATTATAACTTTTAACTAACACCCCTAATGTTTGAGATTCGTGATGATAATTTAAAAGACTTCTATCGTTATAAGAAGAATTATAATTTTCGGAGCTAAGATTTACTATGAAAGAGCTTAATGTTTGAACATTTTCAAATTTTGGATAAAATGTTTGGAAATTTAAATTTTGTATATCTGATATTAAAATTTTAGGATAAACAATTTTTTCACTTTTGCTTGAATTAACATCAAATAAAGTTAAAAAGCTTAGAATTATTTTTTTAGATTCATCGTCATACCAAAAATTAGAATAATTTTCTATCGATGGATTTTTAACAAACTTTTTATAATATGTGTTTTTGGTATAATGCCCACCAAATGATTGTGTTTCAAAATCAAAATTAATTTTGTCCAAAACAACATAGTTGGGAGTTTCCAAAATAATTGTATTGAAAACGATATCAAGATCAATTACAGAATCGTTCAGCTCTGAACGAACATATGAAGGATATTTTACAAAAATTGCACTTAACGCAGAACTGAGAGGTAAAACGTTTGTATCATCATAAAGACGGACAAACGCTGTTCCCAATTGAACATTTTGTCTTGCATAAAGCGAAGAAAGAGATGTTGTATTTGTAGCAAAAATATTTGTTGAAGAAGGATAATGTAAAGAAGTAGAAACTGCTGAATAACTATTGGTCAGAGAATTTTTGAATAATCCATAATGATTTCCAAAAATATCTGTTTTATATTTTGTTAGTATTCCCTTATTATATAAAAGATAATTTTTACGTTCATCCAATGGATAAAAATCATCTCCTATAAAATCAAATACATCTTTATTTTTCCAAATTATTCTATCATCCCAAAAATCCTGTGAATCTGAAGATCTGGAAATTCCATCATCGCTATCTTCATAAATTTCAGTTTTTCCTGTATAAGGATAAAATTTATGAATTTTTGGATTAGAATATATTTTACCGAATCCATAATCATTGGACCAATCATAACGATTCCATTGAACATCGGTTTGATAATCAATTCCACTTAGCGTTTGATCATATAAGGATAATCCAGATGCATTAGCCCCGACTTCAGGATCAGGAATCAATAAAACTTCTCCGGAAGACAAAAATCTTGAAAAAGAATAATCTTTTTTATATGTGTTCCAAAATAAAATTCCCAAATTATCTTTAGTAAAGAAATTACCTAAATATTTTTCTCGTTGTGCTCGAACAATTTCTTGAGTATGCGCAACCGTGGGAAATCTACGATTAAGAATATTTTGATAGGGGAATGTTGGTGTTAACACATAACCACTAAGTGGTCCTAAAAGATATTGTCCTGTCAAAGCCAAAAGTTTGTTACCCAAATTTCTTTCATATAATTTTTTATATTCATATACGTTTGTATTTGTAGGAACCGAATCATTCTCATAATTTTGAAAATCTCTAGGATCCAAATATGAATAGTTTGTGGTTGATAATTGGTAATTGATTGTGAAATTAGTTGTGCCCAGTTCTTGTAAAAAGAATGGATAAGATTCAATTGCATTGATGATTGCCTGTTCCAAATCGTATATTGCAGTATCATCAACTTTTGTAGAATCTAATCCAAAAAATTCTATGCGTTCTGGATCTTGTACTCCATAGGTTTCATATTTTGATCCGGGTTGAATATCATAATAATATTGTTGGTTGTCGTATGCATCATTGATTTGAACATGCAAATCCGGGAGGACAGCGGAAAGAGGGGGAAGTTTTACCCCCAAAGGTTCAAATTCATTTGTTTGTAGGATCGAAACAATTGCTTTTTTGACAATTGTTTCTACACCAAAATCACTTCCTCTTAGATTGGCTCGAACAACACCTGTTGTTAGTGTGTCTCTTTTTTGTGCATAATATTGGCATATTTTTTTGATTTTTCTTGTGAAAAACGGAATAGCAACATCAAGTGATTGATTATCTTCATAATTCAGATTGGCTAAAAATCTTCGTTCATCAGGCGAAGAATATTTCAAACTGATTTCTTTTAACAAATTTATATATTGTAACCGGACAAATGCCGTTTTATCGGATTTTTTAACATCTTTATAATCGAACCAATCGCTCAGATATTTGTTGTAACTGGAAATATAAGCAGCGGTGTCAGTGCTTGATATTTTTAAATTTTTAAGCCAGTCAATCAAAGAATAGGCAGAATTGAAATCCCCCGGAACATTCGTATTTTCCGGATTTAAAACAGAATTATTTGGAATATAATTTTCCAAATTTGAGGATGTAAAATCGTTTGCCATAAAATTAGTTATTCGCGCTTAGTAGTCCTAGCCCTAATGAAAGTTGATAATTTATCATATTATCCACTATATTGTTTGCATTAAACCAATCAGAGTAAGAACTGACTGTCTGATTTATTGTTGTTTTATCATCCGACCAATCTATTAAATTATTATAAAATTTATTATCTGCTCCGATATTATAGGTATAAACATCATAATATCGGGAAACTTCTGTTCCGGTCACACCATCCCCTACAACAAGCGGCCATCCCCAAGATGGATTCACATCACTTAAATGAACTACTTGTGTGGAACCTGATAGGAATGCATTTGTTAAAACACCATAATTTTCCAAGTTTCCATCAGAATAAACCTCACCAAATCTCTCATACAATATCACTTTTCCAGATGTCGGGAGTGTTGTTGTGAACCAGCTCAATTGAGTTCCCAGATTTCTTCCGTAATTTGGATTTGATATGGTTTGTTTTTTATCATAATTCGAAGAGAACTCGTTAGGTGATCCCCTAAAATATGAAAGTTTTGTGGAGAAAATATTAATCAATCTTTGAAGATCTGGAGGAAAAGGAAAATTATAATTTTCAAGATCCACGCCTATTATGGATTCCATGCTTTGAAGGGCAGTTATTTCATCTGCATCCAGATCAGAATTATTCAGAACAAAATTGGCTATTTTTTCATAAATTCTTTTTCCAAGTGCATTTATTTTATCGTCTTTTTTGCCTACAATCGGACCTAAAAATTGATCAAACAAAACATTTTTATTTAGCAAAGATTCCTGAAGAACATAAGATTTTATATTTTCTAATGCATTGAAATCTTCATTTATTTTTGCCAATCCATACCCACCACTCATAGGATAAATGTTGAATGTACTGCTTTGTCCAGTGATTGTTCTTGTTCTTGTATTGTAATAATATTTGTTGATCCATCTCATTCCTGTCCAATCTCCATACGCTCTAAGATTGCAGGGATCTACATCATCGATATTAATTCTGTTAACATCTACTGTGTTTAAATTAGTGAATTGATTTAAGGGATACAAATATATCTTTTTGTCAAAATTATGAATAACCCAAAGTATATTTTCTGTATCGCATGCAATTCCATTTATGCTTTGGTATTCAGTGGTAAGATTGGTTGCACTTCCTACAGAGAAAGTTGTGGCGTCATTTCCATCTTTTACCCTTAGAATGTCTTGTTTATTATATAAAGCATAAACATATTGGTCTTTATCAACAGCCAAAGGTCCAAGACCGCTATATCCACTTAAAGGATAATTCGATTCCAGAACGCCTGTATTGGAAACATATTTGTATAGAAAATCGTTTCTATTTGTTATGCTTGAATTATTTTTCAAATATGTCATTACTGTCATGTATAGATTGTTATCTCTATCAACCAGCAATTGTTGTGGGCTAAAAAGTGTGGGAAATTCTTTAGCCGCCAAAAAGTTTCCGTTAGTGTCGAATTTGATTAGATATCCCTTGAATGGATTAGAATATGTAACCCAAATATTGCTGTCTAAATCTGTTTCTACGCAAGTTGGCAATATGGTACTTTCGTTTGCATACAAACCGCTTAATGGTGAAAAGGTGTAATCCAAAAACACCTCTAAAGGAATTCCTGAAAGAGTTGAAATCGGAATTCCGCTGAAAGAATGTAAAATTGAAAAATCAACATCAGGATATCTGGGATATGCTTCTGCATCCACATAACCAGTATCTCGTTGAATGCGAATACATGATCCTGCCGTATACAATGTTACCCACAGATTTGCCTGCCCATCCAATGCAATTGAAGAGGGAGTGGCACCAGAAAGAGGTCCTTGATAATTATAATAAACAACGTTGCCAGCCGCATCTATTCTGGGCGCATTTGAAAGATCTATGTCAAATATCACATCTCCATTCTTTTTTAATTTTAAAATTCTATCTCGATCAGAATCGGCAAACCAAACCGCATCATCTTCGGAAGGACTTACAGCTATCGCAAAAGGATTCTTAAGAATTCCAGCAAAGGTTGTTGGGGATGTACTGTTTGCTGTCAACTGAAGGGATAAAGTATCCTGACATGCATCATAGTTTCTGAATTTGTTATATCGATATATCTTTGAAGCAATGACTTCATTTGATGTTATAGCCACGGAATAGGAATCCAGACCTTGACCCATCCAAGAATAAGGAGAATCTTTGGCAAAAAACGCAGGATCTGTTATCTTTACCGATGCGGTTAAAGCCACATTTTCAAGAGCATATGGACTATTAAAATATCCGGCATAAAACCCGCCAGTTCTTGTTATGTTTTTTACATTATTATTTTTATAAAATTTGATTCCGTCTATGGATTTTTGAGCACACACTGAAATCAAATTACAAGTTAAATCAAAAGTCTGATTAGTGTTATTAAAAGTTAAAAGAGGATAGTGTTTTGTACTGTAATTCTGACCGTCTTTTAGCTTAATTAAAAAAGATATCGGATAATTTTGCCATTTAATTTTATTAATATAAAATGTATCATCCACATACCCTTCCCCATCTATCCCGTTTGAAGTTATCGTCAAAACTTCTGCCGGATTATATCGATTTTTTACAGGAGTTACTACCGATGAAAAATTGTTGTAGGGTAAATTTGCAAAATTTTCTGTATAATTCAGATTAGGTGTCTCATTTCTTGATGGAAATTTGGATATATCCAAAGATGCAAAAAGAAAAATAGGAGCTTCGGAAGTTGAATTTTTTGGGTACTGGTCCACATAATAAACTGTTGTTGTACCGCTTGTGCCAGCCAGAGTGCTTCCTTCATAAGGATAAGAAGTTTCCACAATCTGATTATTAGAAACATACACATAAATCGGATCTGCTGTGGTTGTTGCTGAACTTAAAATACCAAAACGACTATCAGCTTTTTGAACAAAAAAGAAATAAGCCTGCAAATGTGCCCAAGGGTCTTTTACATAATTTTCCAATTGAAGATAATCCGACCGACTTCCGCTAGCATAAAAATTCAATGTATAGCCAGTAGCTGAAACTGATGGGAACGATTGCCATGAATTAAATCTTACAAATTCTATAGCATCTGAGACTTGACCGCTTTTTATTGACAATATTTTTTCGTTATCAGGATAAGTTGACTGTAAATAATCGCCTATGTAATTGAATGCGGTTATCTGAAAAGTCTGGCATGCCTGTGTAGCGTTTCCTGCGCTCGTATAAGCATAAAAAGTAACATCATAAACTCCCGGCCAAGCATAGTAATGTGTGGTGCTCAGACTTGTTGAAACAGTACCGTCTCCAAAATTCCAAAGACCTTTTTTGTCGCTTATAGCAAGATTATTCGAGGATAAAGTGGCAACAAACGTTAGGGGGGTTACATCAAGCGTGTAGGTGCTTAAAGACTCCAGACCTGTAAAGTTCTTTACACTTATATTGATATAGGTGCATGTCATATGCCATGTTAAGCTGTCTCAACAACAATTTCGATTCTTTCCAAGAAATTGTCTTTATCAAAGAGATAAGGAAATTGAAAATATTCCAGATTTATATTTTGTGTTGAAACATTAATGTCTTCTTTATCATAAACACTGTTCCAATAAAGAAGACTGATTCCGTCGGATTCTACGGTACGTCCATCCGGGGCGACACGCTTTGTGTAAAAACTTTTAACACCATTAACATCGGCAACAGAATTGTTCAGAGACGTTAGATCAATTGTTTGATGAAGTTTTGTGTTATTTGGGTCAAAATAATTTTCAAAAATTTTGGTGATCACGCTTTTGATTTCATCATCATTGACCCGGGAATCAAATTTTTTGACTATAACAAGTTTTGTTTGTTGGTATATATCTTTGTTTAATGTTTCTACAGGAAACGACACTCCCAGATTGAATGCCATGTAAACAGGATCGCAATAAATTACTTCAGATGAAGTTAGTTTGACAGGATCCACAAAAGATTCGATATATTGTTTTTGTGCATCTGTCACAAAATTGTTGTTTACTTTTATAGAATTTGCCTTTTGTAGCTTTGGAACCAAATAACAATAAACGTTATTAAAATTGCATGTATCGGCAAACGTAACTTGATTATAAAGAACTCGGCTTTCCAAAGAAGGATATTTTAATCCAAGTTCATAAAGATACTTCATATGACCATTCAAATATTCCTTGTTGTTAACAACCTGAACATCATGAATGATGTTTTTAAATGTGCTGGAAATATAATTTTTAAAATCATTAACTGTAATCAGACGATATTGGCGTTTAAATGTATTAGGAGAATTTTGCCGGATATTATCCACAGTTTCAGGTTCACCGAATGTTGTTGAAGGATCTGAATTGGTGAACGTTAGATAAGCGAATTGACCCGGAGTCATATAATTTATATTGTCATTTTTTGTATCATTGGTGACCGGTGTATAATTGGAACTGCTATATTGAAACAAGCCGTTTCCATCCAAAGTTCCTACTCCCACTTCTCCCGGTGTTCCATCACTCTGTAAATAATAAACAAGAACTTCATCTCCACTTTTTAGTTGTTTGCCTGTGACGTTATTTCCGAATTTTATCTCGTACCTGCCATTTTCATTAAAGCGAAGCTCATAAACCTCGTCTTGGTTCTCATAAAGGAAAAGATTAGGAACTTGGGACCAAAGCGACCATTTTTGTGTGACTTTATCTTTCACATATACATTCAGTGTGAAATGGTCCACGTATGGTGCATTTCCGTCCTGATCTACCAAAACAACACGAAGAACCTCATAAGGTTCCCCGATTGCAGTATAAATCGGATATTCAACAAATCTTCCTTGATAAAGAAGATTATTTTTATAAAGTTGCTCCAAAGAAGTTCCGCCTGTTTCTGTTTTGGTAAAGGTCACATCTTCTTTAAAAGCGTATTGAATTCCGTTGATTATAAAATATGAATATCTGGGTATGGTATATGTGCCTACTGGAAGATTTTCACTTGCGGTTGTTTTGAACGAAAGAAGACTTGTTTGATAACCGATTGGTTTGTAATCGATCAGTTTGACAATCCGGTTCATATTCTCATAGATTTCTGCCTGAGAAAACAAACTTTCCGAAGATGTCTTGTTCAAATAAAACAAAAGAACATGGTAACTATATGCAATAACATCCAGAAAACTGTTAAAGTTACTGCCTTCAAAAATCTGATCAGTGAACACACCTCCCCGATTAAGCTGATCGAGCATCAAGCTCTTCAAACTTTGGGCATCAAATGCAGCATAGGCATTTTGCTGCAAGGGAAAATCTGTTTTTGAAATTTCGTTGGCCATAATTAGATGAAGTAAAATCCGCTATCTTTTAAAACTCCCTTAATACTTATGTTGGAAAGATTAAGAGAAGGCACATTCACACGCATGTTTATCGTGTATTGATTCTGATCATAGTTTACGTCCACATTAATATTTAAAATGTTAACGCGAGGTTCGAACAATTCTGTTCCTTCAAAAATAACTTTTCCTATTAGTCGAGCATTTGCTTCACTCAAATTGGTGAATATGAATTGCATCAGATTCAAACCATATACCGGATTTAAAATCTTTTGTCCGGGCAGAGTTGTAAACAAATTAAAAAGACTGTTTTTTATTGCATCCAAATCATAATCTGTTTTTAAATCCTTGATTTCCAACTTTTTATCTAATTCTGTTCCACGGGTATAATTTTTTTCTAAATCAAAATGAATGTCTTTATAGATATGGTCATCTACTTTGGGCGGTTCCTGCAGAAAAGATAGGTTTATGGCAGCCATATTTTATAAATATTTAATATAAAAGTTTGTTTTTAAAGATAAATATTCAAGATGAGAAAATTTACCTCTTTGTACGAGTCGTTTATTAGCCGTTATACACGGGGCGGGTTCCTGACAGGTGATATTGTAAAATTAAAAGAAGGTGCCCTTAAGAATGAATGGTTCAAAAAACAGGGCAATTCCATACTGGAAAAAGCAAAACAATTTGCTGAGAGCGGTCTTTTGATGCGGGTAAGCGCAGTCAAAACAAACCGCCCCAGCGTTCAACCCGGATTTGTGGAAGCCAATAATGCCGATGATTTTTATTGTGACATTACTCTCGAAATGGCACCCGGATTGTACAAAGATTTTATAACTCTTCCTGCTTCCATTCTTGAATATAAAGATTACTATCCAAATCTTCCGGAAGTTCCAGATGCTCTAAAGCGTCCCAATGACAGCAACATCAAGCCGAAAGAAATTGAAGAAGAAAAGGAAAAGGGAACAGCATATTTGAATCCGGCATATCAAACATCACAAACCGACAAAGGTGATGGAAAAAATACGCCTTCTGAAATTGAACTCAAAAATACAAATGTTAAGATTCCTTCTAAGCCCGCCGAAGGTTCAAAGAATCCCAGTGTTGCTTCTTACACCCACAATTATCTGCCTAGTGACCAATAATATCCTGTAGTTTGCAAATACAGGCAGAAAAGTTTATTTCTTGATCGAGAACCTGCTTGCTCCGATATAAATGTTCAGATATTTCAAGAAAAGACTTTTTTCTTTTTTCATTATCAATATCCGAATAAAAAATTACCTCGCATAATTTCTTTAATAAATCTGCATAATTTGAATTAAAAGATTTTTCATTTTCTATTATATATTTTCTTATTGAAACAAAGTCTTCTTTACCAATTTTATTCAAAATATCAACTGCAACATTTTCAATATTCTGAGAATTGTCATTTAGATTGATGGACAAATCCAATGAGGTCTGAAGCTCAAATATTATTTTTCTTATGTCTGGATAAAAAGCTTTTACCTTGTTTGTGATTATATCCTTGTTCTTATCGTTAATTTCTATTTTTTCATTTTTAAGAATGCCGATACATCTTTCCAAACATTTTTTCATTGGAGGGTTACATACATTGATTTCCTGAACCCGGCTTCGAATTGGATCAATTATTCGGCTGATATCATTACATGTGAAAATAAAACGATTGGTTTCCGAATATTCTTCAAGCATGTTGCGAAGCGCCCGCATAGCATCTGCCGTAAACCCATCAAATTCGTCCAATATAACTACTTGTATAGTTCCATTGCTGGGCATCAACTGTAAAAAGTTTTTAATCTCATCTCGGACCGTATCAATTCCCCGTGTATCTGATGCATTGATATAAAGATAATCACAGCCAAGCTCCTTTACTATGATTTTTGCAAGAGATGTTTTACCCATTCCTTGTTTTCCATAAAGCAAAAGATGAGGAATGGTTTTCTTTTGAAGACAATTTTTTACAAATTCCCTAGTTTTATCATCTAAAACAATTTCATCCAAAGTTTTGGGCCGGTATTTTTCCACCCACAAGTTATTTGCTATATTCATGATTGACCGTAAATATATATGATATGGATCAAAAGGTTGAAGTCAAGAATTTATTGGATCAATTAAAGGACGTACAGGCATTGGCTGAAACGCCCCGTGCGCCTGAAACAAGGTTGGACAAAAGCCAAGTTGAAGATTTTGTCATACAGCAATCCTCCCGTTTAATCAAAGAAACCAATGAACTGATCCTTTCCATGAAGGATTATATAGCCCATAGTCCTGAAAGCAAAGAAATATTGGCAATATCCGAGCTTATCAAAGCCAGCACAGCCGCCATAGACACATTAAATAAAATAAATCTTGCTGAAAAGAAAGAAAAAACTGCAAAAGAAATAAAACTTTTGGATATTGCTTCAAAAAAAGAACTTAAAAATACAGAAGACGAAAATCGAGTCACCTTCACTCGGGAAGAAATATTAAAGCAACTTATGCAGTCTTCCATCAGTATTGATACTGTAACCAAAGAAGCTAAGAAATCGGAATAGTATCCAAAGCGGCTTTGTTTGTATAGGAAGTCAGAATATCAGCAGCCCGAGCGCGTAGTTTTGTCTGATATTGCACCTGACCTTCAACCAAGGTGGTTATAATAGTAGGAGGAATTACCTGAACGTTAGTAGATCTGCTATTCGGGTTGTAGTTGGAATAGAATTCTGTCAACTTAAAGAAGTCTTTGAATTCCTGACGAAGTTTTTGTGTAAGATCATTAACAATTTTCATCATTCTTTGATAATGTCCATAATCTGGTATAAGATTTTGACCATGGGAAAGAGTGTTTTCCGAAACTTTTTCCTGTAGATTAAATCCAGCATAACGAAAAAGACTATTTGCTGCTTTTGAAAAGGACGAATTGACGATTTTTGCGTTGTTGCTTAATTGATTTTCCAAACCAGCCCCATAAAACGAGGGAACGGGAAGATTTTCCATGTCGCGATCTGAAAGAAGTTGGGTTGAATTATTTGTATAGTTACTCATACGCGCCAAAGATCCGATACAATCGGATTGTCCCCGAGAATAAATGGAGCCATTTCCCATTTCAAATTTAACTTTATCCTTAACTTCAGAAAGACTTGTGTTGTATTGTTTCAACCAATGAGCCGCAAAATCTGCATCCAAATTCGATATATCTAATTTTTTGAAAAATTCTGTTTTTGCAGTTATAGGATCATTTGCATAATCCGTTTTGTTCCATTCAAGAAAAATATCCAATTCCTTGGCTTTTGATCCTATAAAATCCAAATAGTTGGAGGCAGATGAATAAAAGTCCTTTTTAAAAAAAAGCTGGGCCGATACCATTTCCGGGTCAATTGTTTTGATATTATTCATAGTGTTTGACTGGTAAATTTCGGATCTTTATAATTATATGTTTTAACAGCAAAAATTTCATTAAAATATTTTTGATCCACAAAAACATGCTCGCAACGAATAATCATGTATATTCCAAGATTTTTATCATCAAAATAATTATCCGGTACTGTGTTATGACGTTGTATGCTTATGAATTGTCCGGCTTGTCTGCTAGTAACACCCTTAGTTCTGAACTTTATGCAATTATTGAGAAACAAAGATGAATATAATATTTCATTTCGGCCAAATGAATATCTTTGAGTCTGGCTTTCACTGCTTATGGTAAAAACATTTTTTATATTTTGTTGTTTTGTTCGGTATTGATTCAATGCAAGATTAGAAGCTGGGGCGTTTCCTCCAGATCCTTTAAGATTTCTTACATAATTGTTATAATATGTTTGAGTGGCGGTGTCCAGACTATTATTTTGAAAATCAATACGAAATGTGTTTGTATTAAAATTATGACTATGCACCAAATGAGAAACTATTTCTTTTTGTGAATCTTTTCCAGATATGTTTGTAAATTCATAACGATTCAAAACACTGGAATCATTATATGTTATCATGTTTCCTGCAAAATCAGGAATACGAGTCTGAACATCAGGTGTGGTCGATTCATCCATGGGCATGCCCAAGAAGAAACTTTCAACAAGCCCCGGACCTGATGACTCCGATAGACCGAATTGCGAAAGAGAAGGGGAATTTAAAAATGCTGTTTTAAAAAGATCTTTAAAACTTTCCAGTTTCCATTCATCCGTATATCGGTCTAAACGCAAATAACAGTTATCATAATCAGATTCAGGAGAACTGACATGAAAACTTAAAAGATAATTAAGATCATCTATGGCTTTGTATTGAGCTGGACTACTATAAAAAATTGAGCTGCCGCCACGGTCCCATTTGTCTGAAAATTTTAAATTATATCCTTCTTCCGGATTAAATGTTTTTTTAATTAGATTCTGTATGGCAATTCCAGTATCTATTCCTCGACTTTGATTGTTTAATCTTATCACGTCCTTTTCTTCTATGTAATCGGATGTTGTGAAATAAACTTCTTTTTCTGTCATGATTTGATACGTAGAATCATGGAAATAAAGTTTTTTATATTTTTCATTCAATTTGTCTCCCCGGATATCTTCAGTATCGTAAATAGAAAAGGTAAATCTTAAATTAAAAATCCTTTGATCTTTTTCGTTTATATTACCCTTTCGTATGGTTCCCGGTGCTACTTCCGGCATAATATCTATCAACAAAAAGTCACGAGCATCGCCTCTATAACGGTATCCCTTTGAACCTGTTCCTCGTTGAGTTCCATCCATAAGAGAAGGAGTGGAATAGAAATTGCTTTGAAGGGAATTTAGTGATTCAATCACGTCAAATTTATTGTCATATATCAGATATCCTGTATGATAAAAATTGTCCAAGGAATCCTCTAAAAAAAGAGTTTTAATTGCGGATTGTTTTATACGGACAACATCCAAATCAGGGTTGAATAAAAGAATATTGTATTTGTACAAAAGATCATTGATTTGAACCACCTGATCATCGTAATTTTGCAGGTTGGTAATCGGCAAAGGAACGCTCATAAGTTAACGTTTTTTTGAATAATATTAAGTATTGTTGCCAGATAATTTCGTCTTAATATCTTTAGTTCGGTTCCGGGTTCAACAAATTTTATAGGGTTAATAATTTTATTTACAAGACATATGAGCCACCACAAGTCTATGGTTCCATATTGTTCATAGCTGATTGTGGTCCAAGGTACTTTACGATTAATTTTTATTATATAATAAAATTGTTTATCGATATTATCTGGAATAATAATATTATTTAAAATATTGTAAAAATATATGGAGTTTCCATCTTTATATAATTTGAAAATATTTTCATATCGACTTGGATTTAATGGTTCCAAATCAGATATGTTATTTTGTTGTTGACCCAGATCTATCATAATTATATCCCACCTGTTGATGTTACCGTGACAGGATCGGCGTTTAAAGATGTATACAAAAAGTTACGGGTTTCGGCAACAAGACCTTTCAAAGTTATTTGAATTGTATAACCATCCGGAATAATTGTATTAACTCGATTTTGTCCTTGCCCCAAAGAACTTTCATCTTTGAAAGTTATTTCCATGGGACGACGGGAACCTACAAATTGCACTTCCAGTTTACTAACATAGGCATATGGCATGTATTTGTGGCCCGGAAGTGAAACTTCATAAATAACCGGCGGTTCGATCAAATCACGGGTAAAACGAATGGGCCGATTTTGATAAACCAAAAGATAGATAAGTTGCCAATTTCTAACCACATCCTCATATGTGGCATGACCTGTATTCAATAGAGGGAAACTGACGGTTATTTCATCTCCGCTATCTTGGAATTGATAAAATTTTGGTTTTTCAATATATGTTCCCGGTTCCATAATGTTTAATGCACCGGCCATGCTTTCAGCTGCAGCCCGGGTTCCTTCCACAAATGTGGCGGCACCTCCGGCCAAAACCCCTTCACCTATTCCTCCAACATTTTGATCTCCAAAATCATTTGCTACTCCATTCTGATAATCTTCAAAATAAGGGAAAGTGTATTCCCATCCAGTAGGTTCCGTTATGTAAAGACCTTCATATACACGCAAAACATTACGAGCAGCTTGATTTTGAGGAAGACTAAACAACCCCTCTCCTCCTAAAAAATTACCAAATTTTTCTTTTGCTGCCCCGATTGTTGCCCCCAGTTTATCGATTGTACTTCCGGTAGGACCGGATTGTAAAAAGTTTTGAACTTTTTGAAGCTGCTCACTTATTTTTCCTTGAGTAGCCGCATCCAAAGATCTCCCGGCCCTTTGAACAAGTCCTGTTTTATCAAACAAACCTATGGTCATGCTGTTATATGCGGCCTGTGCTATGAGTGCATTTGTTTTTAGACGTTTTTCACTCAAAGCTATATAAGGAACTTCTTCTCGTTTGGTAAGAGGTGTATGTGTCCAATAAAAACCATTAATAACATCGACAGGAAACTTATCGCCTACCCGGAGTCTTTGTGTGGATCCCGGGGCTATAGAAGAATTGACAGAATATCCTGCACCCACTAATACGGGTGGAGCTGAATCTCCAGTAGCGTCCCTTCCCTCAAAATTAATAGGGTTGTCAGCAAACTTCCAAATGTCGCCTACGAAACTTGACATAATTAATAGGTTTCCCGGTGATATCTTCTCAAATCAGATACCGATGTTGATTGTGGAAAACTGTTCACTGAATTTTGGGTAAGAACATTGTTTACAACATTTCGACTATTCGCCAATTGCTCTATAAGCATATCAATTTTTTGATTGAGTGTTTTTGTTTCTCTTAGTTGATCCACGGCTATTTTGTTATTTACAGAACCGGTATTATTAAGATTTTTCATTTGATCACCAAAATCTGAAAAAGCTTCTGTTGTACTATCTTCTTTCATTGAAAAAATGTCTTCAATATTGTTTGAAGCTATATTTTCTTGACCTGTAATATCAATTACTCTGGAAGGAGCGCCCGCTACCGCAGGAGCGGGAGTTGATATTTCTGCTACTTGGGATTCTGAGGCTATTGCTTTCAATTCTTCTCCGACTTTTTTCATGAAAGGTATTTTAGAAATTTTGTCTGCCAATGATTTTATACCTTCCCAAATTGCCACAAAAAAGTTTTTTATATATCCGAAAACTTTAGACACCAAAGAACCCAATCCTTTTATTATAGGAAGGGCGTATTCAAAAGCTTTTTTCAACATTTGGAAAGCAAGATAAAGGGGGCTTCCTTTGATAAGAAATTTCACTATTGGACCTACAATTGGGCCCACTTTATCTGATATAGATTGAAAAATATTTTTTACCCACCCAAATACCTTTCCTAATCTTTTAAAGATTGCTCCGATAAATTTAAACAAATCAAGCCTATCCCAGAATTTAGTTATCTTGGCACCCAAATCTTTATTAAACCATCCCATGATCCAACCTATTATTTTTCCCGGAATTGAAATTATTAATGAAACTATTTGATTGAATATTTGTCCCAAACCTTCAATCCATTTTCCTTCCCGAAAAGGTTTAAATATAGCTTCTATACGATCTCGTATTGTATCGAAATTAAAAAGATCCAATCCAAAAATTTCAAAAAAGTCAAAAAAGTTCAATAGACCTTGAGTCAGTCCTGTAACTATCTTTTGAAGAAAAGATTTATCGCTCAGTTTAGGATCTGTGAATGCTTGAACCAATCCAACCACAACTTCAAAAACTGCCATTACTGGTCCCAATAGTTTTCCGAAAAGTCTTCCTAATTTTGCTCCAAACTGAAAAACTTTAAATCCAATTCTTATGCTTTCTTCAAAAAATTTAAAGAATGTAGGAAACGATTTCATTATTAATAGTGGACCTTTCCCACCTTCAAAAATACGAAATAATCTTCCTACAGTTTCAAAAAGTTTAGAAATGGGTTTAATAATTCTTTCACCCAATAAATTTTCAAAAAACTTTACAAATTTTGTTTCTCTTATAGGTTTCAATAACTCCATTATTTTAAGTTTTAATGAAGAAAATAATTCTT
>Ga0214917_10001627_pt1 | contig 28683 bp, 28 predicted proteins | sample LL_1208_BB_MetaG_FD_177983 | JGI IMG/M metagenome (GOLD analysis project Ga0214917, IMG submission 177983) | Freshwater microbial communities from Lake Lanier, Atlanta, Georgia, United States - LL_1208_BB | ecosystem: Environmental > Aquatic > Freshwater > Lake | place: USA: Georgia | collected... | reverse complement strand
GATTGAATCTGGAGTTGATGTGGTACCTGCCTTTGCTCAAGTTTTTGCCGCCTTGCCTGAGTCGCCCAACTCTGTGTCTGTACTGATCTTTGGCCAAGATCCCTATCCCAACCCGGAATTTGCCACGGGATTGGCATTTAGTGTTCCAACGGGATCTGCAAGCCTGCCGCCAACTCTCAGGAACATTCTGAGAGAAGTGGAGTCTGACATTGGCCAGACGCAGGTTCGTGATGGAAACCTGGAACCTTGGAAAGAGCAGGGAGTCCTACTACTGAATTCAATATTGACTACCGAGTCTGGCTTGTCACTGGCCCATAAAACTTTTGGCTGGCAGCAAATCACGCTTGAGTTGGTTAGAGCTGTCAGTCGGGTTAATCCAGAGGTAATAGCAGTGCTTTGGGGGCAGCAAGCTCGAACTCTGCGCGCTGAGTTCAAGCCTGGGTTGGTGATTGAGTCAGTGCACCCGAGTCCGCTAAGTGCCTACCGCGGGTTTTTTGGTTCAAGGCCATTTAGCCAGGTGAACCGGTTGCTGCTAAGCCAAGGCCGTACGCCGATTAACTGGTGAGGCAACTCTGCCAATTAGCAGGTTAGATTTCGCCTTTCCCTGGGTACAATTGGGGCATGGATTTAACCCTAATTGCGCTAGTTGTTGTCGTACTGCTAGCTATTTATTTCATTGCTCAATACAACAAACTGACTCGCTTGAACGTTCAAGTTGACGAGGCCTTTGCCCAAATCGAGGTACAACTACAACGTCGAGCCGACCTAATTCCGAACTTGGTCGAGACCGTAAAAGGGTATGCATCTCACGAGTCCGAAGTGTTGCAAAAAGTCGTTGAAGCGCGTTCTGCGGCAACTGAAGCGCACGGATTCAATGAAGTGGCTGCTGCTGATGGCTCACTCACTTCCGCGTTACGCGGCTTACTGGCAATTACTGAGAACTATCCAGATTTAAAGGCGTCAGCAAACTTCATCGCCCTGCAGGAGGAGCTATCAACTACCGAAAATAAGGTTGGCTTCGCTCGCCAGTATTACAACGACCGGGTTCGTCAATTGAATCAGGCGCTGGTCACTTTACCTACCAACTTTTTTGGTGGGATAGCAAAGGTTGTAAAGCGAGACTTCTACGAAGTGGATAGTCCAGAAAAGCGTGACGTTCCTAAAGTTTCGTTCTAATTAGGAACTTAACAAATAGATGTCTTTAGACTTTCACGCGCAGCAAGCCAGCAACCAGCGTAAAACTTACGGTCTACTCTTTGGGATGGCCATTGTCACGATCGTTTTGATTTACGCTGTCGGTTTATGGCTGGGTCAGAGCGGCACAGCCCTTTTTCCAATGGCAGTAATTTTCGCTCTCGTCATGGTTTGGGGCTCCTATTACAACTCGGACAAGTTAGTCATGACCATGACCGGGGCCAGAATTATCGATCACGACTCGGCACCGCAACTTTTCAATCTTGTTCAGGAGATCGTGATAGCCGCTGGCATTCCAATGCCGAAGGTCGCCATTGTCGAGGATCCAGCGCCGAATGCGTTTGCCACAGGTCGCGATCCAGATCATGCAGTGATTGCCTTTACTACTGGAATTCTAAATTCAATGGATCGTGAAGAACTACAAGGTGTTGCTGCTCATGAGTTAGCGCACGTTGCAAATCGTGACACCTTAGTTATGGCAGTTGCGGCGACAACGGCAGGTGTGATCGCCATAATCAGCGACATTGCGATTCGCATGAGTTGGTTCACCGGCGGTAACCGCCGCGACAACAATGACAGCGGTAATGCAATTGGGGCCATCGTTGGCTTAGTTGCCGTTATTCTCGCGCCGATTGCGGCCCTGTTACTTCGTTCGGCGATTTCCCGAAAGCGTGAATCTCTTGCAGATGCGACTGCCGTTGCCTTCACCCGTAACCCAACTGGTTTACGGCGTGCCCTAGAAACCCTGGCGCAAGACAGCACAGTGGTAGAGCAGCGATCAAACGCGGTTGCCCACATCTGGATTGAATCTCCGCTTGATAGCAGCACGACCAGCAAGCTTTTTGCAACACATCCACCTATTGAAGAGCGAATCGCATTATTGCGGCAAATGGAAGGGTCAGGTCCGGCTAAATGAGTTCACGGCTTATCGAGAATGGTTGGGGGGTACAGGAACTCGCAATCCCAAGTTCGTCACAGGTTTTTAGCAAAATCTTTTCGGACCATCGAGTTGATGTTTTAGTGCCTGCCGACCTAAGTCCTAGCACACCAGTGCTGGTTATGCATGATGGTAAAAACTTGTTCTGGGACGAACAATCGTCATTTGGAAACTCTTGGGGCGTCGTTGGGGCCGTTGAATCATCGGCCGACAAGCCGGTCGTTATTGGCATCTGGGGACTGGTAAATCCGGACTTCCCGGCAGTGCGAATGTTTGAGCTTGCACCTCAACAAGCACTTGAAGAGCAACCAAAACTTTGGGGTGAAATCCTGCAGTTTGCCAAAACTGAACAACACGAGGCTTTTGCAGATAAGTATCACGCGATGATTGCTGACCAAATAATTCCAGAAGTGGTTCACTTGCTAAACATAGACTTAGCGCCAGAGCGCACCGCGTTAGCAGGTTCCAGCATGGGCGGCATTACAAGTCTGTACGCGGCCAGCATTTATCCGCTCTTGTACGGAACCGTTCTGTCGCTGTCAACTCACTGGGCTTATTGGGATCCTGAAATTATTCCGGCGGTGATAAATCGGATTTCGACCGAGCCGCGCACTCGAATTTGGATTGACCGTGGCGACTTAGAGCTCGATGCCATGTACGAAGGGCTACACGAGCGCGCTGCTGAACTTCTTCGATCGCGAGGCTGGCAAGATGGCCACGAACTACAGGCACATGTTTTTGAGGGTACGAATCACAGTGAGCCGGCTTGGCGTGAACGCTTGCCACAAATTTTGAATTGGTGGCTTAATTAGTTAGCTGCGGTGATGGCGCTGTTGCTTCGGTGTGATCGCATGGATCGTTGGCTACCTTTGCGCCACAGTCAGTGCACAACAAAATCAACTTTCGGCATGCCAAGTTTGCACAGTTAAAGAATGAACTCGTAGGGGATTGGCATTTCTCACAAGTTCCCAAAACCTTCGCGTCCTGGCTGAAATTAACGGTCATTCGCTTGTCGAATACATATAGCGCGCCTTCCCAAAAGCCAGCATCACCAAAAGTTTCGCCATAACGAACAATGCCACCCTTGATTTGATATACCTCTTCAAAACCACGCGAGACCATCAAGGAAGAGAGCACTTCACAACGAATGCCACCGGTGCAGTAAGTAACGACAGGTTTGCTCTTTAGGTGGTCGTACTTTCCGCTATCTAGTTCGGCAATGAAATCCCGAGTGGTTTCTACATCCGGAACAACTGCGTTCTTGAAACGACCTATTTCAGCCTCAAATGCGTTTCGTCCGTCAAAGAAAGTGACTTCTTCGCCCCGTTGCGCGACTAACTCGTGAACTTGCTCTGGAGTTAAGTGCTTGCCACCGCCAACAATTCCTTGTTGATTAACCTCTAATTCGTCGGCAGCATTAAAGGTTACAACTTCATCTCGGACGCGGACCTTTAGCCGAGGAAAGTCATCGCCCAGCCCCTCTGACCACTTGAAGTCAATTTTCTTAAATGGGGCAAAATTCTTCGTTTTGGCGATGTACGTTTTCAGATCGTCCATCGAACCACCAAGAGTGCCATTAATTCCGTGCTGGGAAATAATGATGCGACCCTTGAGCCCAAGTGAATCGCATAAGGTTTCTTGCCATAATCGAATGGCGTCTGGATCGGCCAAAGGTGTGAACCCGTAGTAGAGAATGATTTTCGGTAAATCTCTGACCATAGCCTGATTTTATTACCAATCTGGTAAGAGTTGAAAACGCTGATTTCCTGTGTCCGAGGGGGGACTTGAACCCCCATCCCCTTGCGAGGACTAGCACCTCAAGCTAGCGCGTCTACCGATTCCGCCACCCGGACCTGTTGGTGTAACTTCGCAAGAATACCTGCAAATGGGAAGTGACTCAAATGAAGCACATTTTTCACCACGCTTGCACCAAACTTAGGTTATGGCAAACGAATCGAGCGGTGACCTTACTTCCGAAATTGTTGAGATTGTTTCTGATCTAATCAAAATTGATACTTCTAACTACGGTGATGACTCTGGTCCTGGTGAGGCCCTGGCTGCTGAGTATGTTGAACACTCGCTGAAATCCGTGGGGATAGATGCACTTAGGTACGAAACGACAAGCAGTAAGCGCCAAGGTGTTTATGCCCGAATCCCAGGTAGAGATAGCAGTAGATCTGCGCTTTTATTGCACGGACACCTTGATGTTGTTCCAGCCGCAGCCACAGATTGGACATACGACCCATTTGGTGCGGAGATTCATGATGGTTGCATTTGGGGAAGAGGAGCAGTTGACATGAAGGATGGCGTCGGGATGATCCTGGCGCTTTCAAGGCATTGGGCGCGCAGTGGCTACGTTCCACCCCGCGACATTGTCCTTCAGTTCATGCCAGATGAAGAGGCTGGAAGTAGGCATGGGTCTCATTGGCTGGTGGACAAACATCCAGAGATGTTTGAGAACGTCTCGCAAGCCGTTGGTGAAGTGGGCGGATTCAGTCTGACACTAAATGAGAACATTCGGCTTTATCTAGTTCAGACTGCGGAAAAGGGTATTCGTTGGATGAAACTGCGTGCTGAAGGCACTGCAGGACATGGCTCGTTTTTAAACGATGACAACGCAGTAACCAAGTTGGCTGAAGCCGTGGCGGCAGTAGGAAATCATAAGTTTGAGACTTTATTGACTCCTACGGTTAGAGATTTCATAAAAGCAGTCTCCGATGCTTTAGCGATTGAATTATCAATCGACGATCCAGAAACACTGCTTGCTCACCTTGGACCTATCGCCCGGATTGTCGGAGCAACTCTGTCAAACACAGCAAATCCAACCATGCTTAATGCCGGCTACAAACACAACGTGATTCCAGGCGAAGCTTCAGCAATGATTGACGGCAGATTCTTACCGGGCTTTGAAGCCGAATTACTTAAGGAAATCGACGACCTATTGCCGTTGGATGTTTACCGTGAGGACGTAATCAACGACATTGCTGTTGAAGCGCCATTTCATGGGCAAATCGTTGACGCAATGGACGCAGCAATTCGGGCCGAAGATCCACTAGGTAGGCCTGTTCCATACACGGTTAGCGGTGGCACGGATGCCAAAGCTTTTAGCACATTAGGGATTGACTGCTACGGATTTCTGCCACTGTTGTTGCCACCAGAATTAGATTTCTCAGCCATGTTCCACGGCGTTGATGAGCGAGTCCCAGTAGCTGGACTGGAATTCGGCATGCGCGTGATGGACAGATTTATCGAGTTGACTTAACCGATTGAGTCAACTCTAAGGTTCAAGATTAAGCAGTCCGTTGCAGGTGATAGATCTTTCGCCGTAACCGCACCCATCGTCGCCCATCACTAAACACGCGAACCCGGTCAACTTCCCAACGTTCGATCTCAGCAAGCATAGTTAGATGCGACTTGATGTCGCCACGACTGACATGGCGACTGAAGTTAAGTTCGGTGTAATCCCATACTGCGCTCATGATTGACTCCATCCATACTCAGGGTAACTCTTTGCCGGCGCTGAAACATCTGAAAGTGCTGATTGAATTCCATCAGGTAGCTCCGATAGATCTGCTGCAACAATGCCACGCATTTGTGCTGCAGTACGAGCACCAACTACCGCAGTAGCTATTCGTGGTTGGGCTAAGACCCAAGCAAGGGCTGTGTCGAGCATTGGGCGACCCAATCCATCAGCTGCAACCGCTAGTGCCTCTACCACACGCTTTGCCCGATCTGTTAGATAGGGAGCAACAAAGTTTGCAAAATGACTAGAAGCGCCCCGAGAATCCGCAGGAGTATTGTGTCGATATTTTCCCGTAAGTACCCCTCGACCGATTGGAGACCAAGCAGCAATTCCGAGATTGTGGTGTTTACTAGCCGGTATCACTTCACGCTCAATCCCGCGCTCCAAAAGTGAGTACTCCATTTGGGAAACTACTAACGGAATTTGGTTTTTGGCCAAAGTAGCAACCAAGGAAGTCTGCCAGCCGGTGTAGTTTGAGATTCCGATGTAGCGAGCCTTACCACTATCAATCACTGACTGACAAACATTCAGAGTCTCTTCTATTGGAGTTAGCGGATCCCAGGCATGCAGATACCAGATGTCAACATGATTGCGGCGCAATCGACGCAACGAGTTGTCAATAGCGCCTAATAAATGCCGGCGACTAGCGTCGCGCTTCCGAGGATCCGGTACTGCAACAGCTTTCGTCGCCAAAACTACATCGGGGAAATCACGCAGAAATTCACCAACAATTTCTTCCGATGCACCGTCGCAATAGACATCTGCTGTATCTATGGAGCGACCACCAGCATCGTAGAAGATGTTGAACTGGTCTCGGGCTTCATAAACATCTGTGTCACGACCCCAAGTCATGGTGCCTAACGTGAGATAGGACACGAACAAGCCACTATTACCCAGTGCCCGAACTTCCATAAACTCACGCTAGCGTTGGAGTAACTAAAAGTTGGGTAGAGCATGCGTGTGTCGCAGAAAAGCAGGTTGCAGTGAACCACATTGATTGGATACAAGCCATAGTCCTTGGCGTTGTTCAGGGGCTGACTGAATTTCTGCCGGTCTCGTCGAATGCGCACGTTGAGATAGTTTCTCGACTCTTGCACTGGGGGGATCCAGGAGCCGCATTTACAGCTGTCACTCAAATCGGCACTGAGACTGCGGTTATCATCTATTTCTGGAACGACATTAAGCACATTATCTCTGCTTGGTTTCGGAGCATTTTCGACCGTGAGGCGCGAAAAATTCCAGAAGCACGGCTTGGTTGGTATGTAATTTTAGGATCACTGCCAATCGGGGTTTTGGGATTGGTTTTCAAAAATCAAATTGAAACTACGGCACGAAACCTTTGGTTGGTGGCGGTAGCACTTATCGTCATGGGCATCGTGCTGGGTCTTGCCGACAAATATGCCAAGCACGCGAAGACTATGGATGATCTGAATTCGACGAATGCTCTCTCTTTTGGCATCGGCCAAGCAATGGCACTCATACCTGGAGTTTCGCGATCGGGTGCAACGATATCGTTTGGCTTGCTGATGGGCTTCAAACGTGATGTAGCTGCTAGATATTCATTCCTACTTGCCATACCTGCTGTCTTAGCTAGCGGTTCACTTCAGTTGGCAAGCGTAATTTCCGACCCTGCTGTGCAGTGGCCAGTCACACTTGTTGCCACTGTCGTCGCATTTGTTGTTGGCTACTGGGTTATTGCAACCTTGATGAAATATTTGGTGACTGGATCATTTATGCCGTTTGTTATTTATCGAATAGGTCTAGGGCTGGCAATTATGGCTTGGCTCTATTTCGGAAATCAGCCTGGCATGGCGCCGGCAGGATAGTCGTACAGTTGGATTATGGGAACAGTTCTATTAATTCGGCACGGCCAGTCAATCGCAAATGCGCAAGGGATTTTGGCTGGGAGAAATCCACAGAATCCTCTGGATGAAGTGGGGGAGAATACTGCCCGGTTATTAGGTGAACAGTTAGCCAAAATCGCAGTTGCGCATGTTGTCGTTAGTCCCCTAGAGCGCACGAAACAAACAGCTGAACTAGTTTTTGGCACTAGTACTCCTATTGAAGTTGATGAGCGATTAATCGAATGTGATTACGGAGACTGGCAGGGACGCCTTCTTAGTGAATTGACTACTGAGGCTCAGTGGGAAGTGGTCCAGAAGACACCGGACTTGATGCTTTTTCCGAACGGAGAGTCAATGATTGATATGGCTCAACGCGCAGTCTCTGGAATCCGTGAGTGGGATGCGAAGCTTTCCGAACAGCATGGCGATCAAGTAGTTTGGGCAGCAATTAGTCATGGCGATGTAATTAAGGCCATTTGCGCTGATGCTCTCGATCTGCCCTTGCGCAGTTTCCAACGAATTTCGATTGAGCCGATTTCAGTCTCGGTTGTTCAGTATTCGAAAGAAGGATCTCGAGTCCACAAACTCAACGACACTGGGCTGCAATGGCTATCCGCCCTGGCGAAGATGCAGCGGACTGAAAATACAATTGGCGGGGAAGTGAATACCGAATGACGCGCTTTATCTACCTATTCGATGAGCCGGAACGTTTTGTTGCAGGCACTGTTGGCCTGCCGGGAGAGCGTGAATTCTTCTTGCAGGCCCGATTAGGAAGTCGCCTCACTACTGTGGCTCTTGAGAAAACTCAGGTTTATGTACTAGCTGATCGCATTGGGGACTTACTTGATCAGATTGCTCAAGACGAAGGAATAGATACTAGTTCAACAACAGCAGCAGATCTCGAACCACTGGACAATCCGATACAGCAAGAGTTCACAGTAGGAGCCCTATCGCTTGGCTGGAATCCACAAGAGTTAAAAGTAATCATTGAAGCCCACGCTTTTACCGAAGATGATGCCGATGTGCCTGAACTGGAAGATGATGGAGAGCTCGGACCAGATGTTATGCGAGTGCGGCTAACACCAAAGCAGGCACGCTCATTTTCCACTCGGGCACTAGCGGTAGTGGCCGCCGGCCGACCCCCGTGTCCACTGTGTGACGGACCGCTGGATGCCAGGGGCCACATCTGTCCTAGAGCTAATGGCTATCGAAGGCGCGGTTAGTTAAAACAGGGGCCAGGGCAAACTGGGCCAGGCCTGACTTGGCGTTGGAAATTTCCCGATATTGACCAGCTCAGCTATACGTTGGTGGGTCGCGTCGATTTCCTCTTCAGTTAGCAGCTCACCCAACTCAGTTTCACTCAGATCTTCGGGCAATGAACGCACATCTTGCAGTAAACCTTCTGGAATAGGTTGGCCAGCCCATCCCCAAAGGACCGTACGCAATTTTGGTTCGGGGTGAAATGTGACACCATGATCAATTCCAGAAGTTTTCCCTGCTTCGTCAGTTAAAAGATGGCCACCTTTTCGATCCGCATTATTGACAAGTACATCTAGCAGGGCAATCCTTTTGAGAATTTCATCATCTTGATGGACTAGAGAGACTGGTAACCCCGATTCATTTTGTCCCTCGAGCACCGACAGCCAAGGAGAGGAAATCTCCACACTAGGAATGATATCGACCAAAGTGCATTCGCCAGTAACCCAATCTTGAATACTCCCTACTCCGTGATCTGTAGAAATTAGTTCAGTATTTGGAACCAGATTCCAACCCAAAAATTCACTCATTAGAAAAGTTGCACGCTCCCGAAAGACCAAAGTGCCATTCGGAAAGTCCCAAAGCTCTCGTTCCAAATGGTTTGGCTTGAAAATCACCGGTTTGCCTTCGAGTTCGGCTTTAAACGCTCCATTAGATGCATTGGATAGCTGCTCAATTATGGAAAGATTTTTCACTTGATGCCTAATAAAGCATCGACGGCCCTTTGCACACGATTTGATGCACTCGCCGAGAGTGCAGATGAACTTGCTAGGGTTTGCACCGCCCAATTATCAACGAGATTAAGTGCTGCCGGGGTATCCAAATCATTAGCAAGCAGTGCGGCCAGTTCCACCGAGCAGTCCGTTGTTGCATTAGGGCAGGCAAAGGCACGACGCCAGTTTTCTAGGCGTCTGGCGGCCGCGGCCAAGCCAGCATCTGTCCATTCCCATTCGGTGCGATAGTGGTGAGAAAGGATTGCCAACCGGATTGCCATTGGATCGACACCGTCAATGAGCAACTTTGAGACGAAAACCAGATTGCCAAGCGACTTACTCATTTTGTGACCATCTAGCCAGACCATGCCAGTGTGCATGAAGGTCCGGGCGAACGGTGTGACGCCTGTGGCACTTTGTGCGTGCGCTGCACTCATCTCATGGTGCGGAAACTTAAGGTCGCTGCCACCTCCTTGAACATCAATAGTTGGACCGAGGTATTCAACGGCTATGGCAGCACATTCAATGTGCCAGCCTGGTCGGCCCGAGCCCAGAGCGCTAGTCCAAGCAGGATCGCCAGGTTGTTCAGCTCGCCATAACAATGGGTCGAGCGGATCATGTTTGCCGACTCTGTGTGGATCACCACCTCGTTGGCTAAACAAATCAATCATGTCGTGGCGACTCAAATGACCGATACTGCCAATTAAGTTGGTCTGATTCGTCCTGTAGTAGAGATCCCCATCAAGATTGTAAACACAATCCGCCGCAATCAATTCATGCACTGCCGTCTCAACCAACGGAATGGACTCGACGGCTCCGATGTAATGCTGAGGTGGAATGACTCGTAGCGCAACCATGTCAGATTTGAAAAGTTCGGTTTGCTCAGTGGCTATGTCCTGCCAGTTGCGTCCAATAAGCGCGGCGCGCTCGATCAGTGGGTCGTCCACGTCAGTGACATTTTGGGCGTAACTAACATCCGCGCCTGCTGCTCGCCAGATGCGAATTAAGGTGTCAAAGGCCACATAAGTAGCAGCATGGCCCATGTGGGTTGCGTCATAAGGCGTGATACCACAGACATAAATTTTCACTTCGCGATTGACTGCTAATTGGTGTTCAGCTTGTGAAGCAGAGTCATGAACCAGAGGTGGTGGCGCTAGAAAGTCTAATTTTGGGACATCAACGTCAGACCAAGGAAGCACAGATTAAGTTTAAGGTACGGGCACTGTCGATGGTATGGTCGAATTAGTCCTTCTTTTCGTGATGCCCGCCAAATTGCTTTCGCATGGCGGAAAGAACCTTATTTGCAAATAGCGACCGGTTACGAGATTCAAACCTGCTATTCACTGCAGCTGTCAAGACCGGAGCAGGAACACCTTCTTCAATGGCTGCTATGGCCGTCCACCGACCTTCTCCCGAATCAGACACCCTGCCAGTAAATTCGTCGAGTTCTGGTGACTCATACAAGGCAATTGCCGTTAGATCAAGCAGCCAAGAAGCCACGACACTGCCACGACGCCAAAGTTCTGTGATAGCAGCAATGTCGAATTCGTATTGATAATGCTCTGGGTGAGCTAGCGGCGCTGTCTCTGCGTCTGCGGTGCGCGGTTTCAATCCTTCATCGGCCGACTTCAGAATGTTTAGACCTTCGGCATAAGCAGCCATCAATCCGTACTCGATACCGTTATGTACCATCTTGACGAAGTGGCCAGCGCCACTTGGTCCACAATGTAGCCAGCCCCGCTCCTCAGAGGCTAGATTTCCTGCTCGGCCGGGAGAGCGCTCAGCTGCATCTGCTCCAGGTGCAACGGCATTCCAAACATCGGACAGTGCCGTGACCACCGGCTTTTCGCCACCGATCATTAGGCAGTAACCGCGTTCAAGTCCCCAGACACCTCCGCTGGTGCCAACATCGACAAACTCAATACCTTTCTCAGCGGCCTTAGCACTATGAGCAAGGTCGTCACGGTAGTAGGAATTACCACCGTCGATGATGATGTCTGAGGGCGAGAGTATGTCAATCAATTCGGAGATTACTGATTCAGTGATGCTACCCGCAGGAACCATTACCCACACGGCTCGAGGCCCATTTAGTTGGGAAGAAAATTCGTTCAGAGTCGAGATGGCAGTGATTTGTTCAGGATTTTCGGCAGCTAAATTATGCGCAACTTCGGGATTGGTGTCATAAACCACGCAGTGTAAGCCGGCTCTAGTTATTCTGCGGACAAGATTTGCTCCCATACGCCCAAGACCGACCATGCCAATTTGTGTGATGTTTTCGTAGGTTGCCACATCTGCTCCAAAACTAGTACGCGTATTCTTAGCGTACAGAACACTTCTTCAGGAAAGTTGGAGCACACCGCATGACTGGCACACCAGGCTTTAATTGCAATGAATGGAAACACTTAACCTCTCTGGCAGAGCAGCGCAAAAATCAGCACATTCGAGACCTCTTTGCCGGTGACTCAGATCGGGTATCCGAACTTACTTTTACTGCTGGTCCGCTGACTATCGACTTCAGTCGACAGCGAGTAGATAGTCAAGTCATTGAGAGTTTGTTCAAGCTAGCTAGCCAAGTTGGCCTTGCCCAAGCTCGGGACGCAATGTTTGCTGGCGAGCACATAAATAGCACCGAGGATCGTGCCGTCCTGCATACCGCACTACGACTGCCGCGGGATGCCAGTCTGACAGTTGATGGCCAAGATGTCGTAGCTGAGGTGCACGAAATTCTTGACCGTATGAGCCTGTTGGCCGATCAGGTGCGTAGTGGCAATTGGCTCGGTGTTACCGGATTGCCAATAAAAAATGTGGTGAACATAGGTATTGGCGGGTCAGACTTGGGTCCAGTGATGGCGTACGAAGCGCTACGCGCTTACAGTGCCCGTGATTTGAGTTTCTATTTTGTTAGCAATGTTGATGGCACAGACATAGCTGAAGTACTGCGACAGATCGACCCGCTGGAAACCCTTTTTATTGTGGCGAGTAAAACTTTCAGCACGATAGAAACCATGATGAATGCGGCCACTGCGCGCGAAGCCCTTTTGAGTGCAGTAACGAACCAGTCAATGGATGCGGTCGCTAAGCATTTTGTCGCCGTTTCGACGCACAAACAACGAGTCGAGGAATTCGGCATTAACTCGGAAAACATGTTTGGATTCTGGGACTGGGTAGGCGGTAGATACTCGATGGACTCGAGTATCGGACTCTCAACAATGATTGCTATCGGCCCTGAGAATTTTGCTCAGTTACTTGCAGGTTTCCACACCCTTGATGAACATTTCCGGAATGCTCCTGATTCCCAAAATGTGCCTCTACTGATGGGTCTGATTGGCATTTGGAATCGCTCGTTCTTAGACATCGAAACTGTCGCAGTACTGCCATACGACCAGTACCTAAAACGTTTCCCTGCCTATTTGCAGCAACTAATAATGGAAAGTAACGGAAAATCGGTAACCCATTCAGGAGAGTTGGTGCCTACCCAAACAAGTCCGGTTTACTGGGGAGAGCCTGGAACCAATGGTCAGCATTCGTTCTATCAAATGTTGCACCAGGGCACTTCACTAGTGGCCTGCGATGTATTAGTTCCCGCCCAATCACAAAATAAATTGGGGGCACACCACGATGTTTTAGTTAGCAATGCACTAGCCCAGGCAACAGTGCTGGCATTTGGCCGAACGGCTGATCAAGTGAAAGCGGCGAATACTCCCGAGGCCCTGATTAATCACAAAGTCATGCCTGGCAATCGGCCGACCACATTAATTACTTTGGACGAAGTCACCCCATTTGCTCTCGGTTCACTTATTGCACTTTACGAACACATGGTATTTGTGCAAGGAATTGTCTGGGGAATCAATTCATTCGATCAATGGGGCGTTGAATTGGGCAAAGAAATGGCTACGGCGATTGCACCATTTTTAACTAACGATGCTGAAGTGTCAGATTTTGACGCAGCAACTCAATCCGCAATCAGTTGGTATCGCCAAAAGCGCTAATTTTCCCGCCGCCGCAAATATCGTTCAAACTCGCGTGCTATGGCTTCGCCACTAGCTTCGGGGAGTTCAGCAGTCTCTATGCCTTCCTCCAGACTTCGTACATAATCGGCAATGTCCTCATCGGCGGTTGCCAAATCATCAGCTCCAGTTTGCCAAGCGCGGGCATTTTCAACCATGTCGTCCAGAGGAATGGCAATGTCTAGCACATCCTCAATGCCACGAAGTAGCGCTAGAGACGCTTTTGGACAAGGATCACCAGCAACATAATGGGGTATTGCAGCCCAAAGTGAAGCAGATTCAAATCCAAATCCTTCTAACTCGTCTTGTAATACATTCAACATGCTCACGGGGCCTTCGTAACGAGATAGTTCAAATCCCGTTATTTCCTGAATCCGAGGGTCAGAGGCATTGCCATGAACATGTATTGGCCGATTATGCAGGACTTCAGCTAGCATGCCGCCAAGAGTAATTACCAACCCTGGTGCTTTGGGATTAATGATTGACAACACTTCCGTGCAATATTGCTGCCAACGCAGATTTGGCTCGTCGCCGACAATAATAAAAATTCGAGTGTTTGGCAGATTCACACATTTAACTTCACTTATGGTCGTGGCTGGCCAGTAAATTTCTCGCCTGCCCTCGGGTGAAATGTAGATTTCGGGTCGATTCTCGGTGTAACTGTAATAGTCGTCCTGACTAATTTCGTTCACTGAAATTACATCCCAAACTTCCAGGAGATACTCGAGTGCTTCCGAAGAAGCCTCAGCCGCATTACTCCAACCTTTGAAGGCGGCCAGTACTAAGGTTGCTGGATCCTTTTGCAGATTGCCCGCTGCAGATTGGCTGTTTTGCTCCACGTTTTGAGTGTATCGCCTACGACTGTCGCGCAGCCATGGGAATGCTGACACAATAGAAGCGAAACAAATCATTAAAAGGGTGAAAAATGACTAGCCAAAAAGCGCTATTCGCAATTGGCGATCGTGTGCAATTAACCGACACCAAAGGGCGAAAACACACAGTGGTTCTTGAGGCAGGCAGGGAATTCCACACTAATCACGGCGCGATTGCGCATGATGAACTGATTGGCAAGCCCGAGGGAATCACCGTTACTTCAACTGGTAATTATGTTTACCTGGCACTTCGCCCATTGCTTAGCGATTTCGTCTTGTCTATGCCACGTGGCGCTGCCGTTATTTACCCCAAAGATGCTGCGGCGATAGTTGGATTGGCTGACATTTATCCCGGCTCGTCGGTTGTAGAAGCTGGCGTTGGCTCAGGTGCGCTTAGTTGCTCGCTGCTTCGGGCAATCGGAGAAACTGGACAACTACATAGTTATGAGCGCCGTGAAGAATTCGCAAAAGTTGCTGAAAAGAATGTTTCAACATTTTTCGGTACCCGACCAAGTAATTGGAACCTAACGCTAGGTTCGGTCCAGGATGAAACATCCGCATTGGCCGACGAGTCAGTTGACCGCGTGATACTGGACATGCTTTCGCCTTGGGAGTGCGTGAGAGCAGTCTCTCGAATCACAAGACCTGGTGGTGTTTTCGTTATCTACGTTGCCACCACAACCCAAATGGCTAAGACGATTGAAGCCATTCGGGATTCAAAATCTTGGACAGATCCTGTTGGCCAGGAACTGATTGCCCGAACCTGGCATGTTGAGGGACTGGCGGTTAGGCCAAGTCACAAAATGCAAGGACACACTGGATTTTTGGTCGTCGCCCGCAAACTCGCGGCCGGTACCGTGCTACCACCTCGGCGAATCCGACCCGCAAAAGGATTTGATGCACAAGAATTAGAGCAAGAACAAGATGAGTGAGTTGGTGACCCAGCTGTGACACCGGAAGATCTAGCCACATTACAAAAGCGCGTCGATGATTTAGTGGCCCACAATGAGTTGTTAGCCAAAACTTTGCGGCAGGCGCGTGCGGAGATCTCTGAACTCCATCAAGAACTTGAGAAATTGGGATTACCACCTAATAACTACGGAATTTTCCTTAACCATGAGTCAGATGGCCTTATTAACATTTCTTTTAATTCACGCCAGATGCGGGTAGCTGTCAACACCGAGTTGGATTACAAAAACCTATCTCGGGGACAACTGGTCGTCCTGAATGATGCGATGAATGTGATTGAATTTGGCGAACTTCCTAAAAGTGGTCAGCTTGCAACATTTCTAGAGCCAGTTGGCGATGGCGATCGCATACTGGTGCGTGGCCTGGCTGATGAAATTCACGTGGTTCAGGCGGCCGAGCAGGTTGCAATTAACGAACTACAGTTTGGCGACAATCTGCTTTGTGATCTTCGTGTGGGCTATGCCTTTGAACGAATTGCCCGCTCCGAAATAGAAGATCTGCTTCTCGAGGAAGTACCTGACATCTCGTATGAGGATATCGGGGGACTACAGTCTCAAATTGAGAGCATCATTGACGCGGTTGAGCTGCCCTTTTTGCAAGCAAAACTTTTCGCAGAATATGCCCTAAAAGCACCGAAAGGCATTTTGCTGTATGGACCCCCAGGCTGCGGGAAGACTTTAATAGCCAAAGCAGTAGCAAACTCAATTGCAAAAAAGACAAAACAAATTTCTGGGCAGGGAAGTGGGACCAGTTACTTCATCAACATCAAAGGTCCTGAGCTTTTGAACAAATACGTGGGCGAAACTGAGAAACAAATTCGAACGATTTTTCAGCGAGCACGCGAGCGCGCAGAGGCGGGCAATCCGGTCATCGTATTCTTTGATGAAATGGACGCTCTGTTTCGAACCCGTGGCTCTGGGGTATCTAGCGATGTAGAGAACACAATTGTGCCCCAACTTTTGAGTGAAATAGACGGTGTCGAGGGCTTGGAGCACGTAATAGTAATTGGCGCCTCTAATCGAGAGGACATGATCGACCCCGCGATTCTTCGGCCGGGTCGCTTGGATGTGAAGATTAGAGTGGAACGTCCTAACCAGATGGCTGCCGCACAGATTTTTTCAAAATATTTAACGGCAGATGTGCCGATACATGACGAATCATTGCAGCAGCATGGGTCCCCACAGGCTGCAGCCCAGGCGTTGATCGATCAGGTTGTTGCACAAATGTATGAGACTTCTTCGGATAATGAATTTTTGGAAGTTACCTATGCAAATGGTGAGAAAGAAACTTTGTATTTTTCAGATTTCAATTCAGGAGCGATGATTGAAAACATTGTTGCTCGGGCCAAAAAATACGCGATAAAGAATGAGTTATCAACTGGTCAGCGGGGCGTATCGTCGGCTCACTTAGCTCAGGCAGCTTTGGATGAATTCCGGGAAAACGAAGATTTGCCCAATACGACCAACCCAGATGATTGGGCCAAAATTTCAGGGCAAAAAGGTCAACAGATTGTTTACATGCGCACGTTAATTCGCACCAAGGACGGTAAGCAAGTAGGCCGTACTATCGAAACTGCACAGTAGGACAGCCCCCATGTCCGTTCATCGAATTATGGGTATCGAAACCGAATACGGAATTCTGTCACCCCATAACCCAAATATCAGTCCCGAAATATTGAGTGCACAAGTCGTGAACGCATACGCCGAACTCGTTTTTCCAGGCAGACAGCGGCCATTCAGGTGGGATTACAATGTGGAATCGCCATTTAATGATTTGCGATACGCCGAATCGTTGCAGCATCCGGATGAACGAGAACTCTGGTCCAACTTTGACTTGGGAATTCCTAACCTGATGTTGACTAACGGAGCGCGTCTGTATGTAGATCACGCGCATCCAGAGTATTCAACACCCGAAGTGACTAATCCCAGAGACGCGGCACTTTGGGACTTGGCGGGCGAAGTCATCATGCGGGACGCTGCGCAAAAAGCTAGTGAACTGTCGGGAAATCTCATTGTCCTTTACAAGAACAACACGGATGGCAAAGGGGCCAGCTATGGAACACATGAAAACTATCAGGTGCTGCGCAGCGTACCATTTGAAAATCTGGTTAAGCATCTAACTAGTTTTTTTGTGACCAGAAATATCTGGGCGGGTAGTGGCCGAGTTGGAATTGGCCAAGGAAGCGAACAAGCCGGCTTTCAGATATCTCAGCGTGCCGATTTTTTCGAAGCACGGGTTGGCATAGAAACTACTATTAACCGTCCAATAATTAATACCCGCGATGAACCGCATGCGGACGCTCAGCGGTACCGGCGGCTACACGTGATAGTTGGCGATGCCAATCTTTCACCGGCCATGACTTTCTTAAAAATGGGCGCTACCTCGTTAATTCTGAGCATGATTGAGGCTGATTTTCTAGATGATGTTTTCGATTTGGCAGACCCAGTTCGAGAAATTACCGCAGTCAGTCGTGATTACTCCATGGGTCACCTAATCACACTCGCCGATGGTCAGCAACTGAGTGCTCTGGCGATTCAAAGACATTTTTACGAGCGTGCAGTTCAATTTGTGGCTCTAACAGATCCGGACGAGCAGACTCTTGAGGTACTTACCCTCTGGGAGTCAGTGTTGTCTGCACTTGAAGTGGATCAAATGTCACTAGCTGGAACTGTTGACTGGGTTACCAAACTGCAGCTGTTAGAGTCCTTTCGAGAACGTGACGGACTCGACTGGTCCAGTAGCAAATTGCAGGCAATCGATCTGCAATTCTGTGACATTAGGCCAGAAAAGGGGTTGGCCAGAATATTTAGACCTGAACCAGGCGAAGGTGACTTATTTACCGAAGCGGAAATCGGCTTTGCAGTGCATACCGCCCCAGCAGACACTCGCGCTTTTTTGCGAGGACAACTGGTGCAAAGATTCGCACCAGCATTAATTGCCGCTTCCTGGGAAACATTGATTTTTCAAGCAGCAGACAATGAGTCGCGCATTCGAGTCAGTTTGCCCGATGCAAGCAGACTAGGGAGCGAAGAAGTTTCAGCAGTCCTTAGCGGCAACCCCAATCTTTACAGCCTGTTAAGTCAACTTGGCCAGCTGACCATGGTTGAGTATTAGGCTTGCATCAAAGCACTAGGAGATTATTTTGTCTGAGCAGAGTAGAGGTCAGATTTCGGCATCTGACAAGGGCGAGGCGGACGTGGCCAATGAAATCAAGCCAACGGTTGAGCTACTAAATGTTGATTCACTCTTAGCAAAGATAGACGCGGTTTTAGAGCAGAACTCAGAAGAGTTCGTTAATTCTTTCGTGCAAAAGGGCGGTCAATAGTCTTGACGCAATCGTTGCCAAGAAGAATTTTTGGCATTGAAACCGAGTATGGAATCACCTGCTCGCTTGATGGACATCGCCGGCTTACTCCTGATGAAATCGCAAGATACCTATTCAAAGATCTTGTCAATCGGTACCGAAGTAACAATGTGTTTTTGCCTAACGGCGGACGACTGTACCTTGATGTCGGCAGTCATCCTGAATATGCAACCGCGGAATGCGACCTCTTGGCTGACGTAGTTGCACAAGAATTGGCCGGTGATTTTTTGATTGCTCAGATGGCTAGGGATGCTGAAGTGTTACTTCGCAATGAAGGAGTCACTGGACGGATTTACATTTTCAAGAACAATACTGACTCGGTTGGCAATTCCTATGGGTGCCACGAGAATTACTTAATTCACCGTAAGCCAGATCAACTTTCTGGACTTGATGGTCTTCTGCCGTTTTTGGTAACGCGGCAAATTTTTCTAGGCGCCGGAAAGTTATTAAAAACATCAACTGGAACCAAGTACGTCTTGTCGCAGCGAGCGGAGCACCTGTGGGATTCTGTTTCAAGTGCCACTACCAGGTCCAGGCCACTAATAAATACCCGTGACGAACCTCATGCAGACTCCGATAGGTACCGACGGCTGCATGTTATTTCCGCGGATAGCAACATGTCACAAACGGCAATGTTGCTAAAGGTCGCCACAATGGACTTGATTTTGGCTGCTATGGAAGTCGGTGCTATTCCAGTTGACCTTCGGATTGAAAATCCCATGCGCAGCATTCGAGAAATCTCTCGTGATTTGACTGGCGGTGCTCTAGTTGGACTTTCCGACGGTCGTCAATTTCGTGCTTACGAAATTCAGCGCTGGTATTTAGATGTTGTTCAAAGCTGCATAGCGAGATTCGACTGGCAACTTTCGCAGTGGCACAAATACGCGATTAAAGTGTGGAGTCAAATCCTTGAAGCTTTTGAAAACGCAGATCTAACAGCTCTGGACAGAATCGTCGATTGGCGGATAAAGCAAGGAATTATTGATGCCTACGCAACTGAACAAAATCTGACCTTAGATTCGCCGAAACTCGCTCAAATCGATTTCATGTATCACGAAATTGGTAGCGGCATCGCCCAGGTGCTAACTGAGCAAAATAGGACAGATTCAATAATTGACCAGTCTTTAGTAGCCAGTGCGGTGAAGTTACCTCCACAAAGCACCCGGGCAAAACTGCGCGGGGAATTCATCGCACAAGCCGAAAAATCTAATCTCTCAGTGGCAATTGATTGGATGCACTTAAAAATCAACCAACCGGTCGAGCAATCCTTGACCCTAAGTGACCCGTTCGCCAACATAGACAGTCGAGTTTCAGAGTTGCTTGAGTTGGCCCTTTAAGCGTGGCAGTCAGGAAGTGCCCGCATCAACCCAATAGGCTGAGATTATGCGATTCAGATTCTCAGTAATATGCGTAATTACCTTGGGCTTACTTTCTGGCTGTGGACCAGAGCGCACAACTAAGACCGAATCGGTGACGCAATCAGGTGTTACCGTCTCAGGTTCCATGTCAGAAGCACCCCAGATTTCATTCGGCTCGGATGCTAAGGATGTCGCGCAACTCATTGTTAAGGATGTCACCAGTGGTTCGGGCACTGCGGTGGGCCCCAATTCCACTGTGACCGCGCACTATGTCGGATATTCAATGAGCAACCAAGAAAAGTTTGACTCGTCCTGGGAGCGCGGTGAACCGACTACATTTCCATTAAATGGGGTGATCCAGGGCTGGACCCAAGGTCTTCAAGGAATGAAAGTAGGAGGCCGTCGGCTGCTAATCATTCCACCCGAATTGGCTTATGGTCCGGCTGGCTCGGGACACCAGTTAGCAGGTCAAACCTTAGTCTTTGTGGTTGATCTAACGGCAGTGAGTTAGGAGGATACATGACAAACCCTCCGGTTATTGATTTTATTGACGGCGAAGCGCCATCTGAGTTAGTGATCCAGGATCTGACTGTAGGTTCGGGTCCCGAAGTAGTTGCTGGCCAAACTGTTGAGGTTCACTACCTGGGTGTCGAATTTGATTCTGGCGAACAGTTCGACTCATCATGGGACCGTGATGAGTCCATAGAATTTCCGCTGCGCGGATTAATCCAAGGGTGGCAACTGGGCATTCCGGGCATGAAAGTGGGTGGCCGGCGACAGCTCATCATCCCACCACACTTGGCCTATGGACCAACTGGAGCAGGTCACCGACTTTCTGGGAAAACTCTAGTTTTTGTAATTGATTTACTAGCAGTGAGGTAGTTCGTGGCGGCGGAAAGTACCATGAGGCAACTCAATCTTTTGCTGGTACTTCTCAATGCCCAAAGACCGCTTTCCAGAGTAGACATTTTTGAGCGAGTCAATGGCTACGGAGATCCCGAGGATCCGTCAGCACAGCGAAAATTCGAACGAGATAAAGCAGAGCTACGCAGTTTTATCGTCTTTGAGGAATCGCCTGGCGAAGGAGATCTTGCTGACACATATCGAATTGATAAATCCCGTTCCTTTATTCGCGACCTAGACTTGACCAGCGACGAGCGGTTGCTGATAGCTCTAGCCGTCCGAGCATGGCGTGATGTTGAACTCGGTCAGTCGGCAGCAGCCGGAGCAACCTTAGCTAGTTACCAGTTTTTGCAGACTCCTCAAATCTTGGCCGCTATTGGCCGAGATGAACGACATTTAGCCACGTTAGAGCGAGCGATTGCAGCTGCCAAGACCGTTCAATTTGAATACTTCAGTCGCAATAGTGGCGAAACCAAATTGAGAACCGTTCAGCCATGGAAATTGGTACTACATCAAACCCATTGGTACCTGCACGGATTCGAAGAGTCACGCGCTAAAGGTTTGCTGTTTCGGCTCAGCAGAATAAGCGGTGACATCCTGATAACTGCCCAAGCGAATACCGAAATTGCTCCACCTGATTTAGACTCACTAGCGCAACTTGTCGAATTTCAGCGAACCGAGGATTCAGTACAAACAGCGAAATTGCAGGTACCCAAGGGCAACTGCGCAAATTTACGATTACGGTCGAAAGCAGTTATTGAGTCTGATGATTTCGACATTTTGGAAATTGATTATGACGATGCCTACTCACTAGCCACTGAAGTAGCGGTTGTTTGTGATCGGGCTGTAGTGCTTTCACCATTGGATTTGCGCAATAGAGTTTCAGAAATCTTAAAGTCAGTAATCGCGGTGCATAAGTAATGGCAATCAAATTTGAGGTGGCCGTGCGCATGCTCGCTTTTCTGCGGGCAAACAGCCCAGTTGAGTTAGAGCATGTCGCCAAGATTTTCAATTTGAAAAGCTCCGAGGTTCGTAAATATTGCCTGCTACTGAATGAGGCAAGAATCGGTGAATACTACGGTGAGTTCGTCGAAGTCGAAATTCAAGACGATGAGGATGGAATTTGGATTGAAACTCGAGAGTCTCAGGGTTTAACGGAACAGATTCGCTTCACCGTCCAAGAGTCGATTGCAATACTTGGTGGGCTCAAGTATCTCCAAGCTATGCCACATCTAGTTGACCGAGAGATTGTCTCTGCTCTACTCGCTAAATTGCAGACTGCATTTGATGCACCAGAGGACATTATTCAGATCGGTACAGCTGAGATAGACATGCAAATCGTCGACTCACTCAAGTCAGCGATAGCCGAGGGTCGATGTGTTGAAATCACATATGGAGCGGGAATTGATCAGAAGGTTACCGAGCGCACAATTGAGCCAATCCTGCTATTTGCTGACGAAACTGTACTTTATGTCCGCGCTTACTGTCGACTAGTACAAGATTGGCGAACTTTCCGCGTAGACCGAATTCTGAGCGCGAGATATTCCACAGAAGCTACCAGTAAAACCGAGGAACAAGGACCACGGTTCGAAATTTCTGCGCCGACATTAACCGCGCAATTGCGAATGCTCCCCGAGATGCTTGAGAGTTTTGCGCCGGAGACTGTAACGAATGTCAGCCCAGATCAAGATCGTCTAATCGTGCAAGTGCAGGTTAATTCAAGCGCTTGGCTTGCCAGCTTGGTCTTGGCTAGCGGTGGCGACATTGAAGTTCTGGGTCCCGATGAGCTACGGATTGACATAATCGGCAAAGCGGAAAAGTGGTTTGCTCACAACGGCGATTAGAATAGAACCAGACACGAAACTAGGGGCATCATGGCAGATTTATTTGGCAAAGGTGGGTTAATTCTCATCCTTATCGCAATCGTGATTTTTGGATCTAAGAAGTTGCCAGATGCGGCGCGAAATCTTGGTAAGTCAATCAGAATTTTTAAGAACGAATTGGACTCTGGCGATAAGGATCGTCCTTCAACTTCTGACGAGCAGTAAGTCCCAAAGTGGCAAATACTGTTGATTTGGCAAAAATGACTCTGAGTGAACACCTAGATGAGTTGCGATCTCGACTGGTAAAAAGCATTTCCGCAATTCTGCTTGGCACGCTGTTTGCTTGGTCAAGATACGAGGATATTTTTGCAGTTCTTCGTGAGCCTTTTGATCGGATTCATAAAGATCACCCAGAAACTATTCTTGCCCTAACAGGGGTTACTAGCGGTCTAGTGATGCAGTTAAATGTCGCCCTTGTCGCCGGAGTGCTGTCATCAAGTCCAATTTGGATTTTTCAAATTTGGCGTTTTGTTGCACCTGGCCTACACAAAAACGAAAAGAAGTGGTCGTTATTTTTCACCGCAGTAGCGCTACCCATGTTCCTGACGGGATGTTGGCTAGGTTATTTCGCCTTACCAGGCACATTATCTGCCTTATTTAGTTTTACTCCAGCGGCAGTGACCAATGTAACAAACGTCGAGAACTACATCTCGTTCTCACTACACCTGACACTATTTTTCGGACTCGGATTCCTACTCCCACTGCTGATGGTTGTATTAAATTTCTTCCATATTGTTTCAGGAAAAACCTTTTTGTCTGGGTGGCGCTGGATCGTGCTTGGTGCATTCTTTTTTGGGGCGATTGCAACGCCAAATGGTGACCCACTTGGGATGGCCATCTTGGCACTACCCGTTGGAGTTCTATGTTTCGGGGCCACAGGTATTGCAATTCTGGTAGATCGCCGCAGGGCAACTAGCGGTAAAGATGACTAGTTCGCCAGCCGATAGATATGCGGCTGCAAAGGCAAGAACAAGCCTACAAAGGAGTCTGCTAGGCGGCTTTGTGGACTCGTTAAGTTTTCAACTCGACGACTTCCAGCAAGCGGGATGTTTAGCCATCCAGGCTGGTAATGGAGTTTTAATTGCTGCTCCAACTAGTGCGGGCAAAACCGTGGTCGGACAGTTTGCTGCCTATCTGGCCTTGGCAAACCAATCTAGATGTTTCTACACAACACCGATTAAGGCGCTGTCTAATCAGAAATTCAGCGAGTTTGTGGAAATTTTTGGATCCGAACAGGTGGGTCTGCTAACTGGTGATAATTCGATTAATGGCGATGCCCAGATTGTTGTTATGACCACCGAAGTTTTGCGCAACATGCTTTATGAGAATCAACGCGATTTGAAGTCCCTATCACATGTCGTGATGGATGAAGTCCATTATCTAGCTGATCGATCAAGGGGAGCCGTTTGGGAAGAAGTTATCATCCATCTACCAGCGCATGTTCGAGTTGTAGCACTTTCCGCAACCGTTAGTAATGCAGAGGAGTTCGGTGAATGGCTCAATACAGTTCGCGGCAATACCGAAGTGGTGGTTGAGGAAACGCGTCCGACTCCGCTACACCAATCGGTGATGGTTGGTGGGACTCTTTATGAGTTGTTCAGCGACTCTCAAGGTACCCGAGTGAATCCGGAGCTGATGAGATATGCCAGAAATGAACGAACGGTACCTCGTAATCGCGGCAACCGATTTTCTAGTCGATACACCCCGTCGCGGGTTACCGTAATCGAAAAACTCGCGCAAGAAGATTTACTGCCCGGTATCACTTTCATTTTCTCTCGCGCTGCATGCGACGAAGCGGTTAATCAATGCCTGGCTTCTGGCCTGTCGCTGACAACCAGAGAGGAGCAGCTTGAAATCCGAGCGATCGTTGATAAGCGCTTTGAAAAATTTTCTGTTGATGAGCTGCGAACCTTAAATTACCGAACATGGGTAGAGGGGTTAGAGCGTGGTTTAGCAGCGCACCATGCCGGCCTGCTGCCCATCTCTAAAGAGGTGGTAGAGGAACTCTTTCAGCGGGGCCTAATTAAGGCGGTATTTGCTACCGAAACACTGGCACTGGGCATCAACATGCCGGCTAGAAGTGTCGTGCTGGAGAAGTTGATTAAATGGAATGGCAATAGCCACACACCGATTACTGCTGGCGAGTACACCCAGTTAACTGGTCGAGCGGGTCGGCGAGGAATTGATTTTGAAGGCCATGCGATTACTATTTGGCACAGCGAGCTGGACCCTCAGTCATTAGCTGGATTAGCAAGCACCAGAACTTATCCGCTCAAATCTAGTTTCCGGCCGTCCTACAATATGGCGGTAAATCTTATTGGCAAATACGGTACCGTGAAGGCCCGAGAACTACTTGAGTCCTCATTTGCTCAATTTCAGGCAGATCGAGCGGTGGTGGGAATCGCAACAGAGTTACGAAGAACTCAGCAGGCAAGCGCAGAATATTTGGATTCAGCCGAGTGTCATTTAGGTGACATGCGGGATTACATGCAATTGCGCTCAAAACTCTCTGATCTTGAAAAAGGTACAAAGCGGGATGAGGTAAGGCAGCGCCGCTTTGTAAATACAAACTTTTTAAATGACTTGAAGCGCGGGGATGTGTTCGTTTTGCGGGTAGGACGCCGAGATGGCGTACCTCATGTAGTGCTAAATGAGGCTCAGGATGCGCAAGATCCTCGACCAAGAGTTATGTCACTAAATAAGCAAGTAAAACGCATCGGTATTTTTGACTTCGACGAACTACCGCAATTAATTGGGGTAATCAGGATTCCGCCAAGTTTTGATTCACGTTCCGTTAAAAGCAGAAATTGGTTGTCGGAACAATTAATTCGGCAAGCTAAACACAGCAAACCAGAGCACCAGTGGAAACAGTCGACTGTCCAGACTAGCGTCGAGATTGATCGTCTTCGTAAGGCAATTCGAAGTCATCCATGCCATGGGTGCACGGATCGCGAAGAACATGTCCGCTGGTACGAAAGAAATAGAGAAACGCAAAAATCCATTCGCAAATTGGAAGAGCGGGTAGCCGCTCGGACAAGTTCCATCGCTCGAGAGTTTGACCAGGTTTGCTCTGTTTTGACCGAACTAGGCTACCTATTGGAAATAACAGATGGACACGAAATTACTGAACGCGGCCAGGTGTTGCGCGGGATTTACTCAGATCGAGACTTGCTGGTCGCCGAGTGCATCGAACAGCAGGCTTGGTCTGGACTGACAGTCGAAACATTAGCCAGTGCAGTAAGTGCCTTGGTTTTTGATGCCAGACGAGATGAAGAGAACCCGATTACTATTCCCGAAGGACAACTTGGCGACGTTCTCATAGGAATGCAGCAACTTTGGGGCGAGCTGAAAGACGTTGAATCGCAGAATCGGATTGACTATCTCGCTGAGTTAGATTTTGGCTTTATCTGGCCAACTTTGAAGTGGGCTCGCGGACAAGACATAGCCAGAGTTCTCAGAAATCAGTCATTGGCGCCAGGGGATTTCGTTAGGTGGACCAAGCAAGTCATCGACCTGTTAAAGCAGATTGCCGTAACGAGTACTGATCGAGAGCTAAGCGAGCTAGCTCGCAATAGCGCAAGAAATTTAGAGCGGGGAATAGTCACGTGGTGAAAGGTCTCTATTTCGATAGTGCAACGCTTTACTATCGCGCGTTCTTTGCCGTACCAGACTCTGTGCGAGCACCGGATGGAACACCGTCAGGTGCTGTCCGTGGCTTTCTAGAAATGACAAGCACTTTGATTTCTCAGTTTCCAGCAGATCATGTGGTCTTTGCCTGGGATTTAGATTGGCGACCACAGTGGCGAGTTGATTTGATACCCAGTTACAAGACACATCGCCTTGAACCTGACGCTCGGTTAGGTGAGGGCGAAGAAGATGTTCCAGATCAGTTGTCTGCTCAGATCGATGCCATCGCCGCAATTCTTGACGCTGTGGGCGTGCCACGACTCGGAGAAGATGGATTTGAGGCTGACGACATACTCGGCTCACTAGTTGCGCAGCATAAACATGAGGCCGACATTGTGACAGGAGATCGTGATCTATTTCAATTGGTGAATGATGAATCAAAGCATCGCGTGATTTCCATCACCAAAGGTATTCGAAACCTGGTCTTTGTGGACGATTCGTATCTTTTGCAAACCTACGGTGTTACAGGAAGTCAATACTCGGCTTTTGCCGCATTGCGAGGGGACTCTTCTGATGGACTGCCGGGGGTACGAGGGATAGGCGAAAAGGGCGCAGCAGCTCTAATAGCTGCGCACGACTCGATCCCTGGATTGATGGCAGCGGTCAATGAAGTCTCTAGTGGCATCAGTAAAAGTCATCGGACAAAACTCTTGACGCAGATTGACGAATTGCCCAATATGTTGAAGGTCGTTCAAGTTCGTACTGACGCAAGGGTAACGCGCAAACTTGTGCCCGTTAGCAGAATTAAGGACAGCAGCTCCCTTGCCGAGTTGGCTAGGGACTGGGGCGTTTCTCGGCAAGTAAATGCCTTTTTGGTCGCACTTAATCTGCCGAAATTGGATAGCGTTGACTCATGATTTCTTTGGCTTATGACAAACGGATATCACGCCTGAAGCAGGCCATGGAAAGTGATGACCTCGACGCAGTTTTCATAACTCCGAGTTCTGACCTGCGGTACTTAACGGGCTATCAGGCGCTACCGCTAGAGCGACTAACCTGTCTAATAGTTTCATCTGGCCAAACAACCAAACTCCTTGTACCGCGCTTAGAACTGCCAGCGGCTCAAGTTCACGATTTAGCACAATTCGACATTGAATTAGTCGCATGGGATGAGACAGACGATCCGATCGCAATGCTGGCTAAACTCACGGGCTCAGTTTCTCGAGTGGCAGTTGCTGACACGATGTGGGCACAAAAGGCATTAGCTATCCAGAGTGCTCTTTCGGCTACGACAGTTGCGGCTGGATCATTGCTGAGCCAACTGCGTGAGGTAAAGGAAGATGCCGAGCTGTCGGCCATAGCAAAAGCAGGCTTGGCCATCGACGCAGTTCACGATCAAATGGGTAACTGGCTACGGGCGGGCAGAAGTGAACGTGACGTTGCGCGGGACATCGCGGACGCCATTGTCAGCTCGGGCCATGAACGCGTTGATTTTGTTATTGTGGCCAGTGGACCAAACGGAGCAAGCCCACACCATGAATCTTCTGACCGCATTATTGAACCAGGAGACCCAGTAGTTGTCGACATAGGTGGAACGATGCCCAGTGGCTATTGCAGCGATTCAACGCGTATGTACGCCGTGGGGACACCAAGTGCGCAATATTTTGCTAGTTACAAGATTCTGCAGGAGGCACAAAGCGCAGCAGTTGATGGGATAAGTGCGGGTATGACCGGCGCTGCAGCGGACGCAATAGCAAGAGATATTCTTACTGAAGGCGGACTGGGCGAATACTTTGTACACCGAACCGGTCATGGCCTGGGCTTAGACACTCACGAGGAGCCGTACATAGTCGCAAGTAATCAGAAACCACTGGTTGCCGGAAATGTTTTCTCAATTGAGCCAGGTTTCTATATTCCTGGCAAGTATGGAGCCAGAATCGAAGACATTGTTGCATTGACTGAGACTGGGTTAGTTAATTTCAACAACACTTCACATGACTTAGCCATTTTGTAATTATGAGTTCCACATTGATTGTTGGGCGCAGTGTCTATGCGCCTGGAATCGTAGGTGCTCAAGCAGTACTTTTTGAAGAGGAACAAATTGTTTGGGTTGGCGACAAGTTCACCGCTCAAACTTTCAAGGTTGAGGTAGACAACTATGTGGAACACCCCGACGCATTTATCGGTCCGGGTTTTGTCGATGCTCATATACACCTGAGTGCCACAGGCCTG